>Ga0066709_100006163_pt1 | contig 10067 bp, 9 predicted proteins | sample GraSoiAngelo_158_FD_79665 | JGI IMG/M metagenome (GOLD analysis project Ga0066709, IMG submission 79665) | Grasslands soil microbial communities from the Angelo Coastal Reserve, California, USA - 14_1009_16_30cm | ecosystem: Environmental > Terrestrial > Soil > Grasslands | place: USA... | reverse complement strand
TCGGTGTACGTGAAATAGGAGTTGTCCCAGTCCATCCACTGGCCGAGGCGCTGCGATTGCTTGGCGATGACCGCGGCCGACTCGTCCACTCGCGCGCGGCAGGCATCGGCGAATTTGGCGATGCCGTAGCGCTCGATCTCGCGTTTGGAGTTCAGGCCGAGATCCTTTTCGACTTCGACCTCGACCCACAGCCCCTGGCAGTCGAACCCGTTCTGGTAGCGCTGGTCGTAGCCGCGCATGGCCTTGTAGCGCTGGAAGATGTCCTTGTAGGTGCGTCCCCAGGCGTGGTGGACGCCCATTGCAGCGATGTTCGCGGTGATCGGGCCGTCGATGAAGGAGAACCGTTCCTTGCCGCGGTTCTTCTCCACGAGCTTCTCGAACGAGCGCTCCCCTTCCCACAGCTCGATGATGCGGTGCTCCTGCTCGACGAAGTCGAGCTTCGTCGGGACCGCCGCGAATCGCGCCTTCTTGTTCGCCACCGTCGCCACGCGTTCCTCCTGTAGACAACAGAAAACCCGTCCCGCATTTGATCTCAGGACGGGCTCATGACCCGCGGTACCACCTGAGTTCGTCACTCCCGTGACGCACTCGTTCATCGGCTGCCACCGATGCGCCGCCACTAACGGTGGGCGAGACCGTCCGCTCCTACTTGACCTCTCGTTCGGGCGGAGGCTCGGGGAGGATCTTCACCGGTAGCTCCTCGCCGCATTCCACCTTCGCGGCTCTCTTGTCCAGGAGCGTGATCGGCTACTCGTTCCCGTCGTCGCCTTGTCGCTTGATTGTCCCAGCAGCGGGGATCGTTGGTCAACGCCCGCGCGATAGAACAAACGCGAAGAACGTGACGGCGCTCACAACCAGAAACAGCCAGACCGGGATGAACCAGTGAAGATTGCCGAAACGATACGCCCCTGCGCGGCTTTCAGTGCGCGAGTAGATCACGTTGCCGTCAATGTCTCGCTCTTCCCAGATTTCTCCGTTCCGCGTGTACAGCAACGATCCCCACCGCGTCTCCGCGAGCTGCGAGCCGACCTCATCCCAGGCATGCAGTGTCCTGTCGCCGACGCGGACCTCCCAGTAACGGCCCCCGCGCGAGGAATACCACTGGAGCCGAATACGACCGGTTGTTAGGAAGGCTCGAGTCGCGCGCGCATCCTCAGTCACTGGATGGAACAACGCGGCGCCGACGGCGACGGCCGCGGCCAGGTACACCACGGTGACAGAGAGGAAGAAGATGGTCGGTAAGGCGCTGCCGAGTAGAACGCTTCCCGCCGCGCCGCTGAGGATTGCAGTTGACGCGAGAGTAACCACGAACCGCGCGTAGATGCGGACGGCAAGCCGCATGTCATGCGACGCCGCAACCCGGTGCTCCACTGGGACCGCGACCTCTTCCGTGGTTGACGACAGCTGGCCGGCGGGCAACGCGGCTGACATGGCTCGCATTTCCGCTTCGGTAGCTGGACGGCCGACCTCTCTGATCACCGGGTCTCGCCAGGTACGGCCTCCGCGCGCGTACCCGATGAGGCTTAGGACTATCCAGAAGAGACCCCATGCGGGGAGCACCCAGATGGTTGCGCCGCTGAGAAGGAGCAGTAGTAGCTGGAGAAAGCATGTCATCCCAAAAAACAGCAGCGACATTCGTACCGCGCCGGATGTTCGAAACGCTGCGACGAGCCAATCCAGGGCCGACCTCAACGCACCATCCCGTACTGCCTGTTTTGCGCCGTCATCTTCACCAAGTAGGCCAGGCGCTTCTTGAATTCGTCGGGTCGGCGCCGTGCGCCGTCGACCCATCCGATGCGGATGCGCTTGTAGCTGGCGGGAAATCTCGCGAAGTTGCGCCACGCCGCCGGATCCGCCTTGAGCGCGACGCGGATGTCGGCCGGAATCGTCGGCCGCGTCGCCAGCTGCCCTCGGATGGCGCGCCGTCCGGCGGCGGTCATGCGGCCTGCGGCGATCAAGCGGCGGACTCGCTCGCGGTTCATCGGCGACAAGGGACTTCCTTTGCGCCGCGGGGTGAAGCGCTGCGCCACATGTTGCGCATCGATGGTCTTGTTGGTGCTGTCGATCCAACCAAAGCACAGCGCCTCTTCGACCGCGTCGTTGTACGGGACGCGCGGCTTGCCGCTCGCTTTCTTCGGATTGATCAACCAGATCTCGCTGGCGCGATCGTGGTTTCGCTCGAGCCAGCGGCGCCACGCGGCCCGATCGCGCGCGTAGTAGGTCTTGCCGATCTCCACTCCGGGTCAGTCGTAGCGGAAGAAGCGGGCCGCGATGACGAAGCCGACCACGAGCCAGACTCCTAGCCCCGCTAAGTCCTTGGACACGTCCCAGAGGTGCGCGCCCTGGGTGCTGATCTCACGCGCGGCGTCGGCGAAGAACGTCAAAGGAAAGAGCGCCGCGATCGGCTTGAGCCACGCGGGCAATGTCGCCGTCGAGAAGAACACGCCGGAGAGGAACATCTGCGGCATCGAGATCATGTTGGCAAGCGGCGCGGCCTGATCCTCGGTCTTCGCCGTCCCGGCGATGACGAAACCGAAGGTCAGGAATACCAGACCGCCGAGGACGCCCACGGCCAGCAGCTCGGGCAGCGAACCGACGAGATGGAACTTGAAGAACAGGATCCCCATCCCAATGAGGATCAGGACCTGCAGGAACATCATCACCAGCCGCACCGTCGTTTGCGCCGCGAGCAGTACCGCGGGCCGCAGTGGCGTGGCCATCAGCCTCCGCAGCGCGCCGGTGCGACGGAACTGCACGATGCCGAACGCCACCGAGAACACGCCGAGCTGCATGATCGACATCGCCACCATCCCGGGGATGAGGAAGTCGACATAGGTCAGGTTGTTGGCGTCGACCGGCTGACGATCGAGCTTGGCCACTGGCTGAGCCTGCAGCGCGCCGAAGCTGGCCTGGTCGATCAGTGAACCGAGGATCGCCTCGGCGATCTGCACCTGTTGGGGACGGCCGGCGTGCTCGTACACCGTGATGCCGGCGCTCTGTTGCGGCGAGGGCGCGAAATCGCTCGGGAACACAAAGACGATGTCGCGCTCGCCGCGACGAAGCGCCATGGTTTCCGGTTCGCGATCTCCGGTGCGGATGTCGAGGACGTTCACGCGCTTCAGGTTCTCGATGAACAGATTGCTCGCGGGGTTTTGCGCCTCGTTCACCACGCCGACGACGACTTTGCTCGAGCCACCGAAGTTCAGCACCCCAAAGATGCCGGTGATGAGGATGGGAATGAGGAGGCTGAAAAAGATCGCACCGCGGTCGCGGAGATACGCCTTGAACAGCATCCACGTCAACGTGGCGTATTGGCGAAGCATTCAGTCCTCCCGAAGGGTGTGGCCGGTGAGATCGATGAAGACGTCCTCGAGGTTCGCCTGCTGTTGCACCACCGGCTTGGAGAAGCCGCGGTCGAGGAGCGCGCCGATCAGCGCGCGCGGCGAGCTCATCGCGACGATCTTGCCGCTGTCCATGATCGCGACGCGGTCGCACAGGATCTCGGCCTCATCCATGTAGTGCGTCGTCAGGAACACCGTGGTGCCACGATCCCGGATCCGGCGCACGAGATCCCACAGGTGCCGGCGCGCCTGCGGATCGAGGCCGGTCGTGGGCTCGTCGAGGAACAACACCTGTGGCTCGTTCACCAGTGCGGTGGCGATGGACAGCCGCTGGCGCTGCCCGCCGGAAAGCGTCTCGTTCAGGGCCTTTGCCTTCTCCGTGAGGTCGACCTCGCGCAGCAGCACCAGCGGATCGATCGGACGGCGGTAGCACGCGGCGAACATTTCGATCACCTCCGCGCACGTGAGGTGTGGCTGGAAGGCGGTCGCCTGCAGCTGCACGCCGATCTGCTCCTTCACGCGATACGGCTCCTTCGAGACGTCGATCCCGGCCACCGTCACGGTGCCGCCGTCCGCCTGCCGCAGACCCTCCATCACCTCGACCGTCGTGGTCTTCCCCGCCCCATTCGGGCCGAGCATGCCGAAGATCTCGCCGCCGTCGACGGAGAACGTGATGCCGTCGACGGCGGTCACGGCGCCATAGCGCTTCACCAGGTCGCGGACGTCGATGATGGTCTTGCCGCTCCGTTGCCTCATCGTGCTCCCACGTTCGTTGCCGCGAAGTCGTACAGCCAGAGGACTGCGGGCATCAGCACTGTCGCGGCGATGACGACGCGGACCACGATCGGATGGGGACGCCGGAGTCGTGAATACGTCGCGACGAGGGCGATGCCGATGGCGAAGAACAGGACGGTTCCAAGGTACCAAGACCAGGTTAGCGCCTGGTCGCCGCCGTACGCGTTCATCACGCGCGCCGCGCGCAGGAAGCCGCAGCCCAACCCGACGACGGCGAGCACACCGGCGTTGCGCACCGGATCCCGCAGCGCGAGCGCGAGCGAGAGCGGCATGCCCAGGACAAGCGCTATGAGCATGCGTCTGGTCTCGGGATCGGCGCGGTTCGTACCCACGAGGTCCGGGACCCAGACGTTCGCGATCAAGATGAGCGCCAGCAGTGCGGCGCACACGATGCCCGCGGCGCGGGCGCCGCGGATGGTGGTGGCGTCGACCCACTGCGTCACGGAATGCGTCGAGTATGACTCGCCGATTCCGCGCACCGCGTCTGGTACGCGTACTGCTCGATACTGATTTCGTGGTGGGCGGTAGAGCCTGGCGGTGTGCGCGCTGTGCGACGTTGAACCTCGGCGGCGCCGAGGCGTGCCGGCGTTGCGGAGCTCCCCCGACTGCCGAGGCCGCACTCGACCGACGTCGGACTCGCATCTTCGACCACGCCGGTCTGGCCGCGGCGCTCTCCGTCTTCCTGCCCGGCCTCGGACAGCTCTATGCCGGGCGCGTGCGGCGCGCGGCGACGATCATCGCTGCGCCGCTCGCGATCGGCTTCCTGCTCTTCGCCCTGTTGAGCCTCGTGAGTCCGCTCGTCGCCGCACTGCTGCGCGTCGCCGTCGGCGTGGCCGCGACAGTGGTCGCGCTCCTCGCCGTGTATCACGGGGCGGTCGTGCTCGACGCGTTCGCCGCGCCGTCGACACGTGGCCGGCTCCTCGCGGGCAAGCGGCCGATCGAGTACGCCGCGCTGGCTGGATCGTTCGCTGTCCTCGCGGTGCTGTACGTGACGCTGTTCCGCCAGGCGACGGCGTGGGCCTCACTGACAGCGAAGGTATTCGAGCCGTTCCAGCAATCGGGCGGCTCGAGCGGACCGGCATGGAGCGGCACGGATCGGCTGAATGTGCTGCTGCTGGGCGTCGACACGCGTCAGGGCAGCGGGACGCAAACCGAGAACACGGACACGATCATCGTGCTCACGGTCGATCCGCTGAACCACGCCGCCGGCATGCTATCGGTACCGCGCGACACGCTCGTGTCCATACCGGGCCACGGCCAGGACAAGATCAACGCGGCTTACGCCATCGGCGGCGCGGACCTGGCGCGCAAGACGGTGTCGCAATTCCTCGGCGTGCCCATCCAGTCCTATGCGCTCGTCGACTTCATCGGCTTCCGTCGCATCATCGAAGCGGTCGACGGCGTCGATATCGACGCGCCCCTGCCCGTGCGCGACGAGGACTACCCGACGGAAGACTTCGGCGTCACGCGTCTCGACATCCGTGCCGGCCCTCAGTTGATGGACGGCGAGGTGGCGCTGCGGTACTCGCGCTCGCGCCACGACACCAACGACTTCAGCCGGGCCGATCGGCAGCAGCGCGTCATTTCGGCGCTGAAGCGCCGCATCTCCGAACGCTCCACCTTGCTGCAGCTGCCGACGCTCGTGGACGAACTCTCCGGCGCCGTGCGCACGGACCTCGATCCAAGCAGCGCGCTTCCGCTGGTGCGTCTCGGTCTGTCGATCGACAACAAGGACATCGATCGCCAGGTGCTCAAGCCTGCCAGCGGCGGGGAGGAGGGTCAGCTGCGCGAGGACAATTCGCCCAACGGCTACTACCTGATCCCGATCCGCGCCGCCGTCGACGCGCTCGTGGCGCAGGTCTTCTACGACCCGCAGGTGCGGGCCGAGAGCGCGATGGTCGAGATCCGTGCGCCGTCGGCGCGGTCATCCACTGCCGACGAGCTGCGTGGCGACCTCGAACGCCGTCACTACTCCATCGCACGGGTCACGGCGGCCCAGGCGCAGGCGCGCACGACCGTGATCCTGCGCAATCCGGACAAGCGCTACACCGCGGAGCAGCTCGCGCGCGCCCTCGGCACTACCGTATCGACACAGGGCGGCGGGGACAGCGACGCCGACGTCGTGGCCATCCTTGGCGACGACTTCAGAGGGGTCGCGACCGGGCCTTAGGCGGCGGCCTTCGCCCGCCCGTATACCGGCGTGAGCCAGTCGCGGTACTTGGGCGACTCGCCGCGCACCGCCGCGAAATACAGACGGGAGAGTTGCTGCGTCAGCGCGCCGACTTTGCCGTCGCCGATCGTGCGGTGATCGATCTCCGCGACGGGAGAGATCTGCGCCCCGGTGCCGCAGAGGAAGATCTCGTCGGCGACGTACAGCTCGGTACGGTCGATGGTCCGCTCGACGACTTCGACCCGCAGCTCGTCTCTGGCCATCTGGATGAGCGACCGGCGGGTGATGCCCTCGAGGATGTTGTCCGTGATCGGTGGCGTCACCAGCACGCCGTTACGCGCGACGAAGAGGTTCATCGCGCTGCCCTCCGAGACGTGGCCCTGCTGGTCCAGGACGATGGCCTCCTCGTACCCGGCCTCGTGCGCATCGCTCTTGGCCAGAGCGGCATTGACATACGAGCCGGTGATCTTGCCGCGCGCCGGGATCGCGTTGTCGTCGGTCCGTCTCCAGGACGAGACGCAGCAGCTGATCCCTCGCTCGGTCTCGATGTACTTGCCCTGTGGCACGGCGAAGATGGTCAACCCGTCCTCGAGGTCGTGTAGCCGCACGCCGATCAGCGGACTCGCCTTGTACGCGATCGGGCGCACGTACGAGTCCTCGTGATAGCTGGATCGCCGGAGCACCTCGAGCGTGACGTCGCAGAGCTGATCGACGCTGTACGGCAGCGTGATCCGCATGATCCGAGCGGACTGGCGGAAGCGCTCGAAATGGTCGTGGAGGTGCAGCACGTAAAGCTGTTCGTGCTGCGGATTCCAGTAGGCGCGGATACCTTCGAAGATGCCGGTGCCGTAGTTGAAGGCATGCGTCATGACGCTGATCTTGGCGTCGGCGATGGGAACGAATTCGCCGTTCAGGAAGGCCCACGCGCTCGTGGGCGCGGCACCCTTACGGAGGAGTGAGGCTTCTCTGGTGAGCTGCTTCGCCATGTTGCGCGCGCCCTCCCTAATGAGCTCTTTCGCTCCCCCTCCCGGCATTCTCGCACTCGGGCAGGACGGGTGCCACCACCCGATGCAACCCGTGTGCCGATACCTTTTCCATATGCTGTCACGCCGGTGGAGCTGATCCTCGCCTTCGCACTGATCCTCGTCGGCGCGGAAGTCTTCACCAACGGCATCGAGTGGCTTGGCATCAAGCTCCGGCTGTCGCAGGGCGCGACCGGCAGCATCCTCGCCGCGCTTGGCACGGCGACGCCCGAGACGCTGATCCCGATCGTCGCGATCGTCTTCACCAACAGCGCCGCGGCCGATGAGATCGGCGTCGGGGCGATCCTGGGCGCGCCGTTCATGCTCGCCACGCTGGTCATGCTCCTCATCGGCTTGACGGCGTTCCTGCTGCGCCGCCGTCGCGGCCGCAGCACTCTTGCGGTCGACGCGCCGCACGCTCGGCGCGATCTGTCCTTCTTCCTGATCTGCTACACGCTCGCGCTCGCGATCGCCTTCCTGCCCCCGGGCCTGCACTTCTTGAAGGGCGTGCTCGGGTGGCTGTTCCTGCCGGCCTACGCGCTCTACCTATTTCTGGTGCTGCGCTCGAGCGCGCGGTCCAGGCGCGACATCGAGGAGGAGCTCGAGGAGCTGGAGGCTTTTGAGAACCTGACCTTCGCGACGTACCTGCGGCGTCTTGGCGCGAGCCTCATTCCGAACGACCCGCCGCTGCTCTTGATCGTGGCGCAGACGCTGATCGCTTTCGGCGGCATCCTCATCGGCGCTCGGATCTTCGCCGGCTGGGTCGATGGCTTCTCCACGGCGATGGGCTTGAACGCGCTGCTGGTGTCGCTGATCCTCGCGCCACTCGCGACCGAGCTGCCCGAAGCTGCCAACAGCTTGATCTGGACACGGGAGGGGAAGGACGTCATCGCCCTCGGCAACGTCGCCGGCGCGATGGTGTTCCAGTCCACCATCCCGGTGACCATCGGGGTGCTCCTGACGCCGTGGCAGCTGGGGAACTACGGCACCCTGGCGGCCGTGTTCGCACTGATCTCGGGCGCGATCATCTATCTGCAGTTGCGGCTCCGCGCAAAAGACGACTCGCTGCCGCTGTCGAGCCTCGTCGCAGGCGGAGCTTTCTATCTGTTGTTCCTGGCGTACGTCGTCTGGAGCGTTCTCCGCGCCTAGGGCCGGCGCGCAAGGCTGCCGGTCTCACTACAATCCCGCCGACACATTGCGTGCCGGGGCAAATGGAGGGGAATGATGGCCAAACGCGCAGCGGTGATCTTCGCTTTCGTCGTGCTCGTCGCCGCATCGTGCGGCGTGATACCCGGGACCAGCAGCGGTGCGAAGATCGGCGTCGTCACCGACATCGGTCAGCTCGAGGACAAGTCGTTCAATGAATACTCGTGGTTGGGAGCGCAGGATGGCGCCAAGGCCATCGGAGCACCCGCGCCGCAGGTGATCGTCACCAAGGACACTGCCGACTACGCCGCGAACATCCAGCAATTCATCGATCAGAAGTACGACGTCATCGTGACGATCGGGTTCCTCATCGGCACCGACACGCTGAAGAAGGCGCAGGCCAACCCGAACATCCAGTTCTTCGGCGTGGACCAGTTCGTCGCCGATCCGGCGCCGAAGAACTATCAGGGCCTCATCTTCGTCGAAGCGCAGGCCGGCTACCTCGCCGGCATCGTCGCCGCGAACATTACCAAGACGAACAAGATCGGCGCGGTCGGCGGCCGATCCGATGTCCCGCCGGTGGTGAACTACATCAAGGGCTACCAGAACGCCGCGAAGAAGGAGAACTCCAGCATCCAGGTCGCGGTGAATTACGTCGAGGACTTCAACGCGCCGGACAAGGGCCAGGCCTCGGCGCAGACCATGATCAACAACGGCGCGGACGTGATCTTCCAGGTCGCCGGCCTGACCGGCGCCGGGGCGCTTCGCGCCGCGTGCACCGCAAAGATCTGGGGCATCGGCGTGGACGTGGACCAGTACAACTCGCTTCCGGACGCGAAGAATTGCATCGTCACCAGCGCCGAGAAGCATCTCCAGAACGCCGTCCGCGACGCTTTGAAGCGCTGGAAGGACAAGGGCGCCCAGGGAGGCAACTTCGTCAACGACGCGACCAACGGCGGTATCGGCGTCTCGCCGATCCGCAACATCACGCCGCCCGCCGGCCTCCAGGCGAAGATCGACAAGGCAATCGCGGACATGAAGGCGGGAACGCTCGACCCGTTGAAGTGAACCAAGAGATCAAAAGGGCGGGCCGGCACTAGCCGGCCCGCCTACTCTTCGCTCGATCCATGAACGAACGCCCGCCCGCGCTGGAGATGCGCGGCATCACGAAGCGCTTCCCCGGCGTGCTCGCCAACGACGACATCACCTTCGACGTGCGCGCTGGCGAGATCCACGCCCTCCTCGGTGAGAACGGCGCCGGCAAGACCACGCTGATGAACATCCTCTACGGGCTGGTGTCGCCGGACACGGGCGAGGTCCTGGTCGACGGCACTCCCGTCACCATTCGCGATCCCTCGAACGCGATCGCGCAAGGCATCGGCATGGTCCATCAGCACTTCATGCTCGTGCCGGTCCTCACCGTCGCGGAGAACGTGATCCTTGGTCAAGAGCTGCTGCGCGGGCCCTTCCTCGACCTCCCGCAGGCTGCACGGCGCATCCGCGAGCTCGCCACGCAGCTCGGGTTCGATGTCGACCCCGACGTGCGCATCGAGCAGCTGCCGGTGGGACAGCAGCAGCGCGTCGAGATCCTGA
>Ga0066709_100006162_pt1 | contig 10067 bp, 8 predicted proteins | sample GraSoiAngelo_158_FD_79665 | JGI IMG/M metagenome (GOLD analysis project Ga0066709, IMG submission 79665) | Grasslands soil microbial communities from the Angelo Coastal Reserve, California, USA - 14_1009_16_30cm | ecosystem: Environmental > Terrestrial > Soil > Grasslands | place: USA... | reverse complement strand
TTTACCAAGGCCAAGATCAACGGCAAGTTGGCGGTCGTCCAGTCCCGCGATTTCCACCCCGACCACAACGCGCTGATCGAAGCCAAGATCAAGGAGTTCGCCGCGCAGCAGGACTACCCGCTCGACCACTCGTACATCGAGGCCTACGCCGGATCCGGCGACGTGGTTCAAAAGCTGACCGCCGCCGTCCAGGCCGGCGATGCTCCCGATGTGCTCATCCATACGCTCGGGTCCTCGCAGCTGCACTTCCTGGACATCATCGATGAGGTTGACTCCCTCGAGCAGGACCTGGAGAAGTTCCACGGGAAGCCCAATCCGGCCAGCACGCGCGAGCACAACCTGGACGGCAAGTGGTGGGCCATTCCTCACTTCATTCGCGCGGGCGGCTTCTGGGTGCGCCAGAGCGCCTTCAAGGAAGCAGGCATCGACCCATTCACCGAGCTGGGCGACCTTGGCAAGCTGCGCGACGCTGCCATGAAGATCTCCAAGCCCGACAAGGAGTTCTGGGGCTGGGGCATGACCGCCAACCGCTCAGGCGATGGCGACACGATGCTCCGCAACGGCATCTGGATGTTCGGTGGCCAGCTCACCGATGAGACGGGCCAGGTCGTTGTGTTCAACAAGGAGCCGTACCGGACCAACACGCTGCTCGGCCTCAATTTCCTCAAGGAGACGTACACCGATCCAAAGTGGGCGTCTATGCTGCCCGCGGGCGTGGCAGGCTGGACCGACCCGAGCAACAATGAGGCCTGGCTAGGCGGCAAGATCGGTATCACCAGTAACGCAGGCACGGTCTTCGCCAAGGCCGTGGTCGACAAGAATCCGGTCGCGGACGACTCGTATCTCATCCTGCAACCGAAAGGTCTGGGACCGGCGGCGCGGGCGCCGGCAGGCGCTGGCGGAGCGATGGTGTTCTTCATCATGAAGGGCGCCAAGAACCGCGACGCGGCGGAACAGCTCATTCGTTACATGCACTCGCCGGACATCTATAAGCAGATGTTCAAGATCAGCACCGGCTACGTCTACCCGCCGCGCGAGTGGGGCTGGGACCAACCCGAGATCACCGAAAGCACGTACGCCAAGCACGTCACTGAGAACTGGAGGAAGATCGCCAACGATCCTAGCGGATACCTCGGCAGCTCCTATCCAGGCCCGCCGACACCCCAGATCAACGCGCTGGATAATTCGAACTTCTTGACCGACATGTTCGGCGAGATCCTGGGTGGCAAGTCACCAGAGGACGCGCTGGCGTCGGCGCACACCAAGGCCGTGCAAACCTTCAAGGAGTTCGGCGCCAAAGGCGAGTAACAGGAGCCTGGGAGAAGAGCCGCCATGGCTGCTCAACACTCTGTCGCGCGAGTCGGAGCGGTGCCGTCGGCGGCGCGCCCCGGCTGGTTCAAAACGTCCACCCGTATCCTGGGCCGCGACTGGCCGATCGGCTGGCTATTCTTTCTGCCGACAGCGCTGCTGTTGTTCGGCCTCATCGGCTATCCGTTTGTGCGGGCGTTGTTCCTGAGCTTCTTCAACGTCGTTGGGGTACGCGAGGGGGCCTTTGTCGGCCTGCAGAATTACGCCAATCTGTGGAGCGACGACTTCTTCCGCCGCTCGATCGTCACCACCACCGCGTTCACCTTCTTCTCCGAGGTCTTCAAGTTCGCACTTGGACTCTGCGCGGCACTGTTGCTCCACAACCTGCCGCGCTGGGGGTCGGTGCTGGGCGGCATCGTCCTGCTGCCGTACATCATTCCCGAAATCGTCCGCGCACTGGCCTGGAGGATCCTGCTCGACCCACTGTTCGGGGCGCTGAACTATATGCTCGTCAACGTCCTGCACGTCACGAGCAAGGGTCCATCGTGGCTGGCAGATACCGGCACTGCGTTACCCTCCGTGATCACCGTCAACGTATGGTCGGGTATTCCGTTCTTCGTCATCCTGCTGTTGGCTGGACTGAAGTCCATCGACCGCGAGGTGTATGAGGCAGCAGCGGTCGACGGTGCGAACGCGTGGCGGCGCTTCTTGCACGTCACGCTGCCAGGTTTGCGCTACGTGATCATCGTCGCCGTGCTGCTGTCGACGATCTTTACCTTCAATGGCTTCACGCTGACGTATCTGCTCACCGGCGGTGGTCCGGGTGGCGCGACCCGCGTGTACGCCATCCTGGCCTACGAATACGCGATTCAGGCGCTGCGCACCAGTGCCGGCGTGGCAGTGGCGATGACGGTGGCGCCTTTCCTGTTCCTGTTGATCCTGGTGCTGGGTCGCTACATGATGCGCCGCGAGGATATCGCCTACTCCAGCGCCGACGAAGGCGCGACGTGGCGCGCCCTTATGTGGGTGTTGTGGCCGGTGCGCATGCTGCTGCGGGGTGTGACGGCGGTGTTCTGGGCGATCAACGGCGCCGGCGAGATGATTTTCGGGGCAATCGCACGCACAATCCGCCGGCCCGGTCAGACGCCGCTGCTCGGGCGCGCAACCTCGCGCAAAGTGGGGGTCGTCACGGTGTACTTGTTGATCGCGGTTGTGCTGATCTTTGAGGTCTTTCCCTTCTATTTCATCTTCGTGACCGCCTTCAAGAGCACCCTCCAGATCCAGCAGATCCAGAGCATGTTCTGGCCCTCGCCGTGGACGCTGGAGCACTTCGTGTTCCTGTTCACCCAGCTTCCATTTGCGACGTGGTACGCGAATACGATCCTTGTCGCTGGCGTCAGCACGCTGGTGTCGTTGTTCGCCGCCAGTCTGGGAGCCTACGCCCTGGTGCGCTTGAAGTGGCGAGGTACCAGTCCGCTCAGCACGGCGGTGCTCGTCGCGTACCTGATGCCACCGGCGCTCATGTTCATTCCGCTGTATGCCATCCTCAATCAGCTCAGGCTCATCAACACGCCCGGCGCGCTGATGGTGACGTACCCGACCGTGGTATTGCCATTCGCCACGTGGCTGATGATGGGCTATTACCGTTCGATTCCCGAAGAGCTCGAAGACGCGGCGATGATCGATGGCTGCAACCGCTTCCAGACTTACTACAAGGTCGTGCTGCCACTGGTGCGACCGGCGCTGCTGGCGGTAGCGCTCTTCGCGGTCACCCAGTCTTGGAACGAGTTCCTGTACGCCAAGACGTTCCTGCGCAGCACGGAGGTGTTCACGCTGCCCGTCGGACTCGGCCAATTGATCGTCGCCGATGTGCAGCCCTGGGGTGAGCTGATGGCCGCCTCGCTGCTCACGGCGCTGCCCGTCATCGTCTTCTACATGTTGGGCCAGAAGTTCATGATCGCCGGCCTCACGGCGGGCTCGGTAAAGGGGTGACGGCCGCCCGTCGAATCAACAAGACAGTTGAGCTGCTGGCGCAAGGCCAACCCATCTATTACGTCGGTGTCGAGGACCGCGGTTACGCGGGCGGCAAGGCCGCGGCGCAGACCTGGGCGGACTACATCACGTACGAGATGGAGCACGGCCCATTCGATGTCAGCCGCCTGCTGGACTTCATGCGTGGTCTGGTGGACGGAGGTCCAACTCCGAGCGGTCACCGGACTCCAGCCGTCATCGTCACGTTGCCCGCCACCGGTGCCGACGAGCAATCGTTCCGTGCCAACTCCTGGATGGTCAGCCAGGTCCTGGCGACTGGAGTCCACGGCATCCTGCTGTGCCACGCCGAGTCACCAGGAGCCGTCCAGGCTTTCGTGGAGTCGACGCGTTATCCATTCGTGACCGTCGGGCTGGACCGCGGGCTGGATGTGGGCCGCCGGGGCAGCGGTGGCCAGGCGCAGGCCGCCGCCATCTGGGGTCTGGAAGTAGGCGAGTACCTGCGCCGCGCGGACCCGTGGCCGCTCAATCCGGACGGCGAGCTGTTACTGGGACTCAAGATCGAAAATGTGCGGGCGCTGGGGACTGCCGAAGCGACCACCGCCGTGCCGGGTATCGCATTCGCGGAGTGGGGCCCGGGTGACATGGGCATGTCACTGGGTTTTCCGGATGCCCACGACCCGCCCTATCCACCGGCGATGCTCGCCGCGCGCGAGCGCGTGCTCGCCCACTGCAAAAGCAACAAGCTCGCGTTTCTCGAGATGGTCACACCCGAGAATGTGCTCGAGCAGATCGCGGCCGGTGTGATGATCGGCGCCGGTAAGCAAGCCGCCGCAGCGGCCAGCATCGGCCGCCGCCACACTCAGCGCCCCGAGCCCTGGTAGAGGCGGGGGCGGGGCGTCACGCGCCGGAGTAGGCCGGTGGGCGCGTGAAGCCTCCCATCTCGCGTGACGCGAGGCCCGCCACGCGGATCGGCGTGCGGTCCTCCAGGTAAGGTCCGATCGCCTGGAGTCCAATGGGCAGGCCTGCCGGTGAAAGTCCGGCAGGAAACGCGGTCGCCGGCTGACCGCACAGCGTGGCCAGCCCCGGATACACGAGCTGGTGTCCGTACGGAATCTGCTGCCCGTCGATATCCATGGTGCGGTCGAGGTCCGTTTCGTCTGGCGGCCACTTCGTGTCCACGTGCGGAAAAGCGGCGCCCAGGGTGATCGGCGCCAGCAGCACGTCCCACTCGGCGAAGAACTCGCGGAAGGCAGCCCGGTACGCCTCACGCCGCGCGTGCCAGGCGAACCAATCGGCGACGCTCGCGCGGAGTCCAGCCAGCCGCGCCGCCGCCCACTCGCTGTCCGCGGCGCGGCGGCCCAGCTGCTCCGCCTGCTGCGCGCGCTCATCGGCATTGAAGCGCACGGACATCGCCGCATTGAGCATCGACAGGTACAGCACGTGATGACCGCGCACATCGCCGAAGGCCGCCGGCTGGGTCACCTGCACGGTCGCGCCGGCCCGAGCCAGCCGACTGGCAACGGTGTCGAGCGCCTCGCGCACTGCCGCGCTGACAGGCAGCCAGTCGATCGCCGGCAAGATCGCCACCCGCAAGCCCGGGAGCTGGTCCGCGCGGGCCGGGGGCAGCTCCAACCGCCAGGCAACGTCTTCGCCCGCGTCGGGCCCAGACGTGACATCAAGCCCGAGCTCGAGATCCTCGGCAGTGCGCGCCAGTGGACCCTGGACGCCCATCACCGCCGCGGCATTGGGTCGCACCGGTTGCGCAAACTGTCCGGAGCGTGGCAGCGCCGTCTCGCTGGGTTTGTGTCCAAACACGCCACAGAAGGCGGCCGGGACGCGAATGGAGCCGCCGATATCGCTGCCGAACTCGAGCGGACTGAGTCCAGCCGCGACAGCCGCGGCACCGCCACCGGTGCTGCCGCCGGGGGTGCGCGAGGCATCCCACGGGTTTACAGTCCGGCCGTAGATCGCGTTGGCGCTCTGCCAGTCGGCCAGCATGGGCGGAATGTTGGTCTTGCCCAGCAGCACGGCGCCGGCCCCGAGGACGCGCTTGGCGATCGCACCGTCTTCGGTCGCCCGGTAATCAGCGAGGTCGGGCACTCCAGCGGTGGTGGGCAACCCGCGTACGTTCATTGACTCCTTCAGCGTCACGGGCAGGCCCAGCAAAGGCCGGTTCTCGCCGCGGGCTCGCGCCGCATCGGCGGCAGCGGCAACACCACGCGGATCATCGGCGGGCACCACAACCGCGTTGAGCGCAGCGTTGTGGCGAGCGATGCGATCCAGGTGCAGCTCGGTGAGCTCCGCGGACGAGACACTGCGTTCGCGCAACGCGGCGAGCATGGCGCCCGCGGGCGCGAAGCTATCAATCGCGGTGGTGCTGAGCATGCCCCACCCTATCAGCCGACCGCGGAGATGGGAAGCATCCTTTCGGCCCCGAGCTCGGCCAGCACACGCTGCGCGTACTCGGCTCCGCGGCGGTCCTTGCTGAGCGCGTCGCCTTCGCGCGCACCCTCGACCGCCAGGTAGCCGTCGTACCCCGCGTCGAGCATTGCTGCGATCGCGAAGCGGTAGTCCAGGTCGCCATCGGGCAACGGCACGCGCTGGAAAAACGACCGCCGCAGCTCGGGTATGTGCAGGCGCTGCAGGTTCTTGCAGTGCCAGTACACCGCCCGCGGAGCGAGTGCGACGATGGCCGTCTCGGCTGTTTCGTCCGGGTACTCGTAGTGCCAGTAGATGTTGCCCAGGTCCGGATTGGCTCCGACATTTCGCAGCCCGACCAGGTCCAGCAGGTGGAGCGTGGCCGTCGAATTGTCGGCTATGGAGCCCTGGTGGACCTCGATGGCGATGCTGACGTCCAGGTCGCCCGCCACTCGGCCCGCACTACGCAAGCGATCGGCGGTGAGCACGAAGTCCTGTTCGGACGAGGTGCGGCTGCCCCCCTGGGACACCTGCTCACCCTGGCGACCGGCGCCAGGTCCGTCCGGATGTGTTGGCGGAGCAACCAGCGCGGTGTTCACGATGCTGGCGCCTGTCCAGCCGGCGTAGCGAATCGCGCGCTCGAGCTTCTGGCCGGCCCGCGACGAGCTCAGCGGGTGCGCAAGGCCGCCGCCCGCGCGGACGGCGCCGATGACCAGCCCATAGTCCTGCACCTCGCGGGCTAACTCGCGTGCGGTGTGCTCGTCTGCCGCCTCGTCAACGCCCACTTCGACGGCGTCAAAACCGATCTCCTTGACCAGCGGCAGGTAGCGGCGGCGCTCCGCCCGCGGCGGCATCTCGCCGAATTCATCCCGCGCACTTGGATAGAACACCCCACGTCGCAGTGCATAGCACAACTTCACGCGCGCCATGATAGGTGGATCGGCGGACTACAGTAGAGCCCCCGCGGCATGATGGGCGAGCCGGCCGACTAAAGTAGAGCCCCGCATGGCCGCCCTGTTCAAGCTCGCACTCCTGGTGCTGGTGGCGGTCGCACTCTTTGGGGGGCTCGCTGTCGGTGGCGTCTACGTTCTCGGCGACCAGCGACTGAACCGTAGGGTGGCCGTTCCCGATGAGTCAGTGGCAGTGCCGATGGATCTGGCGTCGGCTCATCGCGGGCAGCACCTGGCGAGCGCTGTCGCGCTGTGCGTCGACTGCCACGGGCCGAACCTTGCGGGTGGAGTCGTTTTCGACCAGCGCGGACTCGGCCGCATCGTCGCGCCCAATCTCACTCGAGGTCGCGGTGGTATCGGCGCGAGTGACTCGGATGCCGACATGCTGCGCGCCATCCGCCACGGCGTCGACCGCACTGGTCGCCAGTTGCTGATCATGCCGTCTGACAATTACACCCGGCTCAGCGACGCCGACGTGGGCGCCATCATCGACTACATCAGGTCCGTACCCTCGATCGACACATCGCTCCCAAGCACCGAGATACTTGCGCTCGGCAAAATCCGCTTCGCCACAGGCCAGCTCGCACTGCTGCCGTCGGCGAATATCGACCATTTCGCTCCGAGGCTTGCGCCGCCGGCGCCCGCACTGACGGCCGACTACGGCAGTTACCTGGCCGAGATCGCTGGCTGCGCGACGTGCCACGGACCTGGACTTTCTGGCCTTGGCGGCTGGTCCGAAGCGGATTTCCTTCGGCTGATGCGCACCGGCACGCGTCCGGACGGCCGTGTGCTGAGTACTTCGATGCCCTGGCCGTACTTTGCTCAAATGTCCGAGGACGAGCTGCGCGCGATCTGGCGCTACCTGGATAAGCTGTCGCGGTGAGCGTCAGTGGCGACTCTGCCGCAATGCTGGAAGTCCGCGGACTTGCGGCGGATTACGGTGATGTGCGCGCGCTGTGGGACGTCTCGCTCGAGGTCCGACGGGGGGAAATCGTGGCATTGATCGGTCCGAATGGAGCCGGCAAGACCACGCTGATGCACGCCATCGCCGGCCTCCACCGGCCCAGCGCCGGCAGCATCGTCTTCGAAGGCGCGTCACTCCACATGCTGCTGGCGCACCGCGTGGTGGAGCAAGGGGTTGTGCTGGTGCCTGAGGGTCGGCACATCTTTCCGAGCATGCGCGTGATCGAGAACCTGGAGATCGGCGCCTTTGCCGCGCGGGCACGTCCCGAGCGCGCCAGAACGCTCACGTGGGTCTTCGACGTCTTTCCGATTCTTGCCGAGCGCCGCAATCAGCTCGCTGGCACGCTCAGCGGGGGCCAGCAGCAGATGCTCGCGATCGGTCGCGCGCTGATGGGCCTACCGCGACTGCTGTTGCTCGACGAGCCCAGCCTCGGGTTGGCGCCGCTCGTCATTCGCGACATCTTCGGCGTGTTGCAGGCCGTCAACCAACGCGGCCTGACCATCCTGTTGGTCGAGCAGAACGCGCGCATGGCGCTCCAGCTGGCTGACCGCGGCTACATCCTCGAACAGGGCAACGTCGTCGGCGAAGGCAGCGGCGCCCAGCTGCTGGCCGACGTCGGCGTCCAGCGCGCCTACCTGGGCTACGTCGGCGCATCTTGAATCGCCTCTCCCTTTGGGAGTGGATTAAACCGCGCGCAGCGCGGGTGAGGGGTGCGTACGAGCGCAAGCGTTCAAGCTCGTACGCACCCCTCACCCCAGCCCTCTCCCAGAGGGAGAGGGAGATGCATTTACGCGACGCCGTTGAGCAGCAGCTCGTGGATGTCGGCGTTGCGGACGCCGGCGGCGTGCTGGCTGGCGTAGGGCTCGCGGAGGGGACGACTGACGATGATCGGCACGATCTGCTCGTGACGGCCGCCGTGCGAGCGGAGGCCGTTGCCGATTGCCGACAGGTCGTGCTTGGCGGCAGATTTGCCGAGCGCTGTCTGTGCATCAGCGGTCACTGACAGGTCCCCGATGCGGTCCGTCGGGTGCTCGAAGATGACCGCGGCCTCCTCGCGTGAATAGACCTCCTCCACACCATCCAGCGCGGCGATGGCCTGGCGAGCGCGCTCCAGCTGCGCGTCGCCAACGTGCACCCAGGCGAACGAGCCGAGCGCGCCGTGATGCACGACGTACGGGTCGGTGATCGGCAGCACCACCCGAGCCGTGCTCACGCCGGCGGCGTCCAGCACATCCTCCAGGTAGATGATCCGCGGTTTAGCGTTCATGCCGTGGTCGGCGGTGATGCCGATCAGAAACCCCTCACGCGCGTACTCGGCGAGCAGCTCGTCGAACCGCTGAAAGAAGCGGTCCGCCATCGTGTCCCCAGGTGGCTGCTTGTGCTGGACATAGTCCGTCAGGCTGACGTACAGCAGGTCGAGACCCAGACGGCGGTGGACCGCCAGGCCGATCTCCATCGCGTACTGACTCAAATCCCAGTCGTAGATGCCAGGGTTCGGGCGGCCAACCAGCTCGCACACATTGCCAAGATGGAATGCGGGCAGCTCAAGCCGATCGGCACACTCGGCGCTCACCGACGGCACCTCGCCGGTGCCGAGCAGGCGACGAAGCTTGTCCTTTGCCGTCACCATCAGGACGCGCGCACCTGCCGCCTGAAGCGCGGCGTGGATGGTCGGAGCCCGCAGAAAGCGCGGATCGCTGAGCTGGACTTCCTCGCCGGAGGCTGGGTCCAGGTAGTGATTGCCGGGCACGCCGTGCAGGCTCGGCGACACGCCCGTCACGATCGACAGGTTGTTGGGATTGGTGAGCGACGGCATGCAGCCACGGCCGAGGGCGTAGACGCCTCCGTTTGACAGCACAGTCTTCAGATGAGGCATCAGCGCGCGGGAAAAAGCATCGTCCAGGTAACGCGGATCGCCGCCGTCGATGGTGAAGACCACTGTTGGCTGGCGCGGCAGCCTGTACTCGCGCCCATTCACCACACGAAAGCCGTCCACGCGGTGGATTGTGCAAGATGATGGCGTGCAGTACGTGGCCGTCGCCGCCGGGGCGATGCTCGGCGCCAACCTGCGGTACCTGGTGGGCAACTGGGCGGCGGATCGCTGGGGCGCGGATTTCCCGTACGGAACGTTCCTGATCAACGTCACGGGCGCGTTCGCCATCGGGGTGTTGCTTGCCTTCATCGGCGAGCGCGTGGGAGTGAGTCCGCTGTGGCGGCTGTTCTTCGCCACCGGCTTTCTGGGTGGCTACACCACGTTCAGCAGCTACACGTGGGAGGCGCTGACGCTGGCGCAGGAAGGGGAGTGGGTGGGCGCAGGGGTATACATTCTCGGCAGCAACGTGCTCGGTTTCGTGGGCGTGTGGCTGGGCGCCACATTGGCACGCCTCGCGCCGCTATAGAGGGTGGGCGAGGATGGACGTTGAGGGCCCGGGCCA
>Ga0066709_100006161_pt1 | contig 10067 bp, 9 predicted proteins | sample GraSoiAngelo_158_FD_79665 | JGI IMG/M metagenome (GOLD analysis project Ga0066709, IMG submission 79665) | Grasslands soil microbial communities from the Angelo Coastal Reserve, California, USA - 14_1009_16_30cm | ecosystem: Environmental > Terrestrial > Soil > Grasslands | place: USA... | reverse complement strand
GGTGGCGAAGTCCCACTCCTCCTCGCTCCCGAGGTACTTGTCGTGCGGCCGGGTGGCGAGATAGCAGGTGTAGTCGTACTTGAAGGTGTGGAGCAGCACGTCCATGAGGTCGAGGATGCCGGCCACCTCGTCGGCCAGCTGCTCGCGGGTGCAGAAGACGTGCGAGTCGTCCTGCGTGAAGCCGCGCACCCGCTCCATGCCGTGCAGCACGCCGGAGCGCTCGTAGCGATACACGGTGCCGAGCTCGGCGTAGCGGATCGGGAGCTCGCGATACGAGTGCTTGCGGGTCTTGTAGATCATGATGTGCCCGGGGCAGTTCATCGGCTTGGCCCGGTAAGGCTGCCCGTCGATGTCCATGGGCGCGTACATGAGATCCGCGTAGTTCTCGAGGTGACCGGAGATCTCGTAGAGTTTCTCGCTGGCGATGTGCGGGGTGTAGACGAGCTGGTAGCCGCGCCGGAGATGCTCGTCCTTCCAGAACTGCTCGATCAGGTGGCGCAGCATGCCGCCCCGGGGATGCCAGTGGATCAGCCCCGGCCCCACCTCCTCGTGGATCGAGAACAGGTCGAGGTCCTTGCCCAGCCGCCGGTGGTCGCGCTTGAGAGATTCCTCGATGCGCTTGAGGTAGGCCTCCAGGTCCTCCTGGCTCGGGAAGGCGGTGCCGTAGATGCGCTGCAGCATCTCGTTGCGTTCGTTGCCCAGCCAGTAGGCCCCGGCGGCGTGGGTGAGCTTGAACGCCCCGATCTCGCCGGTGCTCCCCGCGTGCGGGCCCCGGCACAGGTCGAGGAAGCGCCCGTTGCGGTAGTAGGTCACCTTGCCGCCGGGCGGAATCTGCGAGACGAAGTGAAGCTTGTACTTCTCTCCCGCCGCGGTGAACCGCTCGATCGCCTCGTCGCGGCTGGTCTCCAGATACTCGAACGGCTGGTTCTCCGCCACGATCTCCCGCATCCGCGCCTCGATCTTCTCGAGGTCGGCGGGCGTGAACGGCTGCTCGCGCGCGAAGTCGTAATAGAACCCGTTCTCGATCGGCGGGCCGCCCGCGACCTTGACTTCGGGGAAGAGGTCGGTGACGGCCGCGGCCAGCACGTGAGCCGCCGAGTGGCGCAGCCGATAGAGGGCCTCGCCGCCCGGGTAGCGCGCGATGTCGGGACGGTCTTCGACCAGCGTGCTCATGATCCGGCTCCCTCGACCGGCGCGCCGATTGAATCACGGACGCCGAACCGCCTGGGTTGCAACACCATCGGTGCGCTTCCTCCGGTTCCAGATGAGCGGACGATCGCGGACGCAGCGGGACTGCCCGTGGCTGCGCGGGCGTCCGACGGCCCGAGCAAAGTGGTGGGCGATACTGGACTTGAACCAGTGACCCCTTGCTTGTCGAGCAAGTGCTCTACCAGCTGAGCTAATCGCCCATCGTGTTCAGTCTCTAATGTTTACGCCCGCCACCGAGTGAAGGCAACGGGCGCAAAGGGACAGGAAAGGGACAGAATAGCAAAATCTCAGCCCATTTTCGGCCCGCTCCTGGACCCGTGCCGCGTCCTTCTGTACATGCGCGAGCAGGAGCTTCGCGTACCTCTCGGTCGTGCGGATACTCGCATGCCCCAGAATCTCCTTCAAGGCGGCGAGCTGCCCTCCACTCTCGAGGTACCGGGACGCGAACGTGTGACGGAGGCGGTGGACGTGGAACACGACGCAACCGCTCCGGCGCCGCACCGCGCGGTTGAACGAGCCCGTGGAGTTCGGCGAGAAGGCGACGAGGCGACCAACACGACCGCGGATCTCCTGCAGTCGCCGACCGCGACGGTGGGGAGCGCCGGGAGCTTCTCGAGTCTTCCCGCGCGGTAGGCGAGCCTGAGCATGTGGCCAAGCAACGCTCGATCGTAGCGGCAGCCCCAAGCGCGGTGACGGGTTCCGGGCCCGTCCCCTCCCGTCGAATTCCGGAGCTTCGCGGCGGGCGCGGGGTACAGACTGCATTGGAGTCAGGATCGAGCGCGGGAGGCACTCCTCCCCCCACGTCCACGCCCGGACGCCTCGGATCGCTGATACGGCAGAAGAGAGAACCCCATGAGAGTCACCACCTTCATTCCGGCACTCCTCGTCCTCGTCGTCCTGACCGCCACGAGCCCGTTCGGGGCTGCGGAGGCGGGATCCGGCGCATGGACGGATCCGGCCGGCGACGTGCCCCTGCCCAACGCGGATATCCTCTCCGGATCCGCCACCGTTGCCGCGGGCATGGTCGACCTCAGGATCCAGTTCGCCGCTCCTCCCTTCCCAACCACGGCCACCCACCACGTCACCTGGTGCTTCGACACGGATCAGGATCCCTCGACCGGAAGCGCCTGCGGCTCGGGCGGCGACTTCCAGGGAGCCGACCGGGGTTTCACCCTCTTCGGTGGCCTGGGCGCGCTGTCGACGTGTGAGTTCTCATTCAGCCAGGGCGTTCCCGGGCTCGACGCTTCCTCTCATCTGTGGTTCGACCCGGCCACCAACACGCTCCGGCTGCTCTTCCCGCTGTCCCTGCTCTCCGATGATGGCGTCTTCAACTACGCCGTCGAGTCGGCATTCGGCGGGAGCTTCGGTGCCAACGAGCGGGCGCCCAATTCGGTCAGCTTCGGATCTCCGGGCGGCTCTTTCATGAGCGAGGCCGGCGAGTCGCCTCCCTTCAACGGCACCCTCTGGTGTCCGAACCGGCCGCCGGTCTGCCTTGCGGCCACGGCCAGCCCGGCCGAGCTGGGACCTCCCAATCACAGCCTCGTGCCGATCGAGATCGTGGGCGTGACCGATCCGGATGGCGATCCGGTCACGATCGTGGTCACGGGCGTGACCCAGGACGAACCGCTCGAGGGGCAGGGGAACGGAAGCACGTGCCCGGACGCCGTGATCGAGGACGGCAGAGCGAGCGTGCGCGCGGAGCGCGGCGGCCCTGACCACGACCGCGTCTACGTGATCTCGTTCACCGCCACCGACGACGAGGGGGCCTCGTGCGTGGGCGCGGTCAGCGTTTGCGTCCCGCACGATCCGGTCTCGGCGGCAGTGCCCGGCGGCGCGGTGCGGCTGATCGAGTGCCAGGACGACGGCCAGACAGTGAACTCCCTCGGGCCCTGTGCCGCGCCGGCGACGGATCCCGTGGTGAGCATCCGTTCCGTGGGGTTGACGGTACAGGGTCGCGCAACACTCGAGTTCTCGCTGCCCGAGGAGGCCGAAGTCGATCTGGCGGTGTACGACATTCTGGGGCGCAGGGTGGCCACGCTCGAGAACTCCCACCGCACTGCCGGGGCGCACCGGGTGGAGTGGAACACCTCGGGGCTTCCCGCGGGCACGTATTTCTATCGCCTGCGGGCGAGCGGCGTGCTGCTGTCGAAGCCGGTGCTGATTCTCCGTTGAGCTGATCCGGACACCGGACCCCGTTCGCCGGCCCGGCTCGCCAGGAAGGTCCCTCGCCCTCGGGCCATTCGCTTGACCGTGCGGGCACCATGGCCGATCTGCGCCATCGTGGCCTGGGACAACGAGGTCGCGAACGGCGACGCACGATCGCGTGCGACCCCCGGTGGGCACCCCCCGATGCTGGGGCGTCATGGGTCTTCCGAGGCAACGTGTTCGGTTCTCCGACGCCAGCGAAGCAGGAGAGCTGGGGCCGGCTCAAGGCCCGGTACAAGTAGACCTGGGCGCCCTTCAAGCAAGGTGGCGGGTGGTGAAGCGGTTCATCCTGCGGCGAGTCCTACACACCGTTCTCATGGTATTGGGTGTGATCACGCTTACCTTCATTCTGGGCCAGCTCGTTCCTGGCGACTTTTCGAACACGATTGCCGGGGATCCCCTCGTCTCGTCCGAAACCATCGAGGCCATGCGCCACCGCTTCGGCCTCGACAGCCCGTGGTACGTGCAGTACGGGCTCTACCTCAAGAATCTCTTCCTCCACCTCGATTTCGGGGACTCGTTCTCGCAACACCGGCCTGTCTTCGTGGTGCTGCGGGAGGGCTTCGCGAACACGCTGCTGCTGGCGAGCACGGCCGCGATCATTACCTGGGGGCTGGCGATCCCGCTCGGCGTGTGGGCGGCGGTGCGGCAGCACTCGTGGGTGGACAAATCGCTCTCGGTCCTCGCCTTCGTCTGGCTCTCGGTCCCCGAGGTCCTCTCCGGGCTCCTGCTGCTCATGCTCGCCGGGCGCACCGGGTGGCTCCCCGTCGGGGGCATGCATTCGCTGGACTGGGACGACCTGGGCCGCGTGGGGAAGGCGCTCGATCTCCTGCGCCACCTCGCCCTTCCCGCGCTGGTGGTGGGGCTCATCCCGCTGGCGGGCCGGATGAGGCAGATGCGGGGAAACCTGCTCGACGTGTTGAGGCTCGACTACGTGACCACCGCCCGCGCCAAGGGCCTGGACGAGAACGTGGTGGTCTTCAAGCACGCGCTGCGCAACGCCCTCAATCCTATGATCACGCTGTTCGGCTACACGCTCGGCGCGTTGATCTCGGGATCGCTGATCGCCGAGACCATCTTCTCGTGGCCTGGTCTCGGACTCATCACCTTCGACGCGCTCTTCACTCAGGACCAGTACCTGGCCCTTGGTGGTGTGATCATGGCCTCGGCCATGCTCGCGCTTGGGAACCTCATCGGCGACCTCTTGCTTGCCGTCGTAGATCCCCGAGTAGTATATGATTGAGACGTGGGAACATGTGAAAGCGCGATACCGCTGACAATGGCAGATTCGACGAAGCCCTCGGGAGTACGCGCTCTCGGGGGCTTCTTGCTTTTTGGCAGACCCCCAAGTCCGCGGATGGCTCGCGCCCTGGATGATACTAACGAAGGCCGCGGGGGGTCGTACCGGGGGACTCCGTCGCGAGGCGTCTCGCGCGCGTGCGCGCACACACGCTCATCATCCGAGCACATGCGGCCGGGGGACTCGCGCGCTCGCCGCCGAGCCCGCCGCGAAGTATGCTCCCTCGCTGCCGGGCAGTCGGGTCCGGCTCAACGGGGAGAACGGTCGCATGAAGAAGTCCCTCATTCTGCTCACTGCGCTCGCGCTGTTCGACGCAACCCCCGGGGTGGCCGCCAAGGGCGACAGGTGGGTCGGTCCTCAGTTCGGCGGTTCAGTGCCCACCAGCGACTTCACTAAGTCGGCCAAGACCGGCTTCCAAGGCGGCTTGGCGGCAACGTATATGGAGACCGAGCAGGCAGGAATCGGCGTGGACGTGGCCTATCACTTGTGGAGCGGTTCCAACGACGCCAACGCCGATGCCGTAGCCCGCTTTGGTCCAGGCTCGGAACTCAAGTTCAGCGCGATCCAGGCCACCGCGCACGTGCTCTACGCCTTCCGGACCGGCGGGAAGGCGAGACCCTATGCCAAGATCGGCTTCGGCCCCTACTGGCTGAAGACCAAGGTCGACACGCGGACGTACACCTACAACGTGGGCGATGCGCTGCAGAAGTTCGGCTACAACATGGGTGCGGGCGTCAATTTCAACGTCAGCCCGACGCAAGACATCGGCATCGGCGGCATGTACCACGTCATCGTGACCGGCGGGCCGGGCCCGAGCGCCGGGTCCCGTTCTGCGGTAAATCTCTTCACGCTCGGCGTGAGCCTGATGTGGGGGGCGGGCGCCAAGTAAATGCGCTCGCCAGAAGGGATCGCGGCGGGCCGGCCCCGGAGCAATGATCTGACCGAAGGGAGGTCGGTGAATGTTGGCGAAGCGATTCTTCTTCGTGTGCGTAGGCGTGCTCTGCCTCGCGGTCGTCTACCACCTCGGTGCGAGAAGTGTTCGGGCACAGCAGGGAGGCCAGATCACGGCCTTCTGGTCCGAGCCACAAAACTGCACTGCCAGCTTTGTCGTGGGACGGACCTACTTCTATGGCGGCTTGGGGGGTTACACGCCTTATAGGTAGCCCGTGACTGACTACGTCGAGGGTGCGGCTTGAGAAGGGCCCGGGCAGGCGCGTGCGCCTACTGCCTCGGCAAGGGCGAGATGTCGCGGGAGCACGTCCTGCCGAGATGGGCGCGACGGCGGCTCGGCGGCTACGAGTGCTTCGTGCCGAGGCGCACCAGGCCCCCGTGGGATGGCGAGCCCGTGGTCACCGACGTTTGCGCGGCGTGCAACAGCGGCCCGCTGAGTCGGCTCGACAAGGCGGCCAGTCGCATCCACCTCGCGTTGGACGCGGGGTCGACGACGTTGGACGCCGCGGACGCGAGCGACCTCGGCAAGTGGTCCGTCAAGGTCGCGTACAACAGCCACCGCGCCGTCCGGGCGACGGCGCCCTCGGGAACGAGCCCGGCTTCCCCCCCTCTCGGCCGGCCGGTGGGTGGCTGGCGTGGCCCCGTCGTGCGCCGCGGTTGCGGGCTGCGGTGCCACAGTTCGCAGAGTTCCCATCGACCATGCGGAAACCGAGGCCGCACGCTTCGACCAGCATCCGTGCAAGCCGAGATCAGAGTGGCCGCCACGGAACGAGACCCGGCCTGCATCTCGGCAGTTACCGAGTGAGCGTAGGAAGGCCCGCGAACGAGCTAGACAGGAAGGCTGACCACCGCTGGCGACGGCTTCCGGCCCGAACACGAGCGCGTTATCTTTGAGGGTCGAGATGCGACCGAACATGGTGCTCCTCACAACCATCGCTCTGCTCATCAACCGGGCGGTGGTTCGCGAGGCTGCCGCGTCTGACAGCGGCGGCTACCACATCGTGTTCCCCCGGCGAGCCGTCGGCGCTGGCGAGCGGGTCGAACTGAGCCTCGAGCCGCCCGTGCCGGCTGGTCTGCGGGTGAACTGGGCGGTTGTCGGCCTGGGTAATCACATGACCGGCCTCATTCTCCCGGTCTATCGCGCCCCCTACGTGATACCGCCGGGAACCCCACCCGCCATGGTGACCGCAAACTTCTCGGCACAAGGCGTGAGGGCCGGCGCCTCAGCCGAGATTGAGCTGCGGCCGAGCAGGCTGCCCGGCGCCGAGGGCTGCCTCGGTCCGGGGGAGGTCTTCTCCACGGTGTTGGGGGACATCGAGCTCACCCGGAACTTCTACGTTGACACGCTTCCGGCCTTGATACGTCGCGTCGAGCCCGTATATCCGCGGAGCGACTTCGTGCGCGGGGTCGAGGACACTTTCCTCATCAACGCGCTCGTGTGCAGGTCGGGGAGCGTGCTCGACGCCTACGCCGTCCCGCGGCACCGCGACAGGTTCGACCTCGAGCCCATCCGGGACGATCCGAAGCTCGTCGAGGCGGCCATCACGGCGGTGCGGCAGTACCGATTCCGTCCGGCGAAGTCCGGCGCCCAAGCAGAGGCAGTGTGGGTAGCCGTGCCAGTCATCTTCAGAGACTGAGCGCTGGCGGCTGGCGGCGCCTCCGCGCGGGTCCTTCCTCTACGAGCGACCCGAGGGTGCCGCCGGCCCCGATGTTCCGCTAGCGTCCGGCCCCGTTCGTGGTAGCCAGTAGCCGCATGGGGAAGGTCGGCTCGCAGCGCGCGTACGCCAAGCACCGCGGCGTCTCGCACCGCGCGGTGCCGTGGCGGCTGGGCTGCGGACTGAGCCAACCCGCCCGGCCGAGGGGGTGTCGAACAAGATCCGCAGCCGAACGTCGCCTACGAGGCCCGTGGAGGGCCCTGCGGTGCCCGTACGGCCCACGATCACCCGCAGCACGGCCAACCGGGGCGGCGAGTGGACATGTTGCCGTGCCGGCGAACCCAGGCGCTCTCCGCACCGCGAGCAGATCACGCCCGCGGTCCCCGAGAAGCCGCGAGGCCCCGAAACCCGCTCACAAACCTCTCGTGGAGAGCGGCACCGGAAGTCTCCTCCAGCCGGGCTCGCGCCTCGGTGCGGGCGGCACGCAAGAGCCGTACCGCGCCCGTGATATGGTGAGGACCGTGCGGCAGATCGCTGCCCTTCTGATCGCGCTCGGGACGCTATCTGGGCCCGAGGTTTCGGCGCAGCTCCCGGTTCGCTCCCTTCGGCTTGCCCTTGGCTTTGGAGTCGACACGACCGGCTCGCCGGCCCGCGAAGTCTTTGATCTCTGGCAGCGCTACCTCGTCGAGAGCTCGGATTCGGTGCGGGCCGGCCTGTGGTCACAGGCCGAGCGAGCCACCTGGCACCCGTTCGATCTTGTCTCTCCGTACGTCTACCAGGGCTTTTCCGACTACACCGTCATCCGCCTGGCCCCAGCGGTCGGATTGCCCGAGACCTATCTGATCACGACCCTTGTCTCCGCCGTGGACGACTCGACGCATGCTGTCCGTCCCCTGGCCCTCTATCGCGTCTATGCCACCATGGAAGCTGGGCGCTGGGTGCTGGCAAACGCGCTCCCGCGCATGACTCGCACCTGGCGCCGGGAGACCATCGGAGCCATTACCTTCGTCTTCCCTTCGGCGCACGTCTTCGACCGGCGGCTCGCGCGAGCAACGGCCACCTTTGCAGACAGCCTAGCGAATGCCTTCGGTCAGCCCGCTCCGCAGCCGATCTCCTATTACTTCACCGCCGATCTCGAAGAGACGTTACGCGCTCTGGGCCTCGAGTTCTTCCCCCTCGGGCCCGACACCATCGGCGGCCGCTCGAACAGGTTCGTGCGTCACGTCTACGTCGGCGCATCCACCAATGGCGAAGGGTATCTGCACGAACTTGCCCACGTCATTCTGGCCCCTGAGGTAAGCGGCCGAACCGCTCCGTTGGTCGCCGAGGGCCTGATGACCTGGACCGGGGGATCTGCGGGCCTGGGCTATCCACAGCTCCTGCCGGGCCTCGCTCGCTATGTCGCCGCCCATCCGTCACTGTCCATCGAGGTGGTCATGGCAGATCCACCGCCGCGGATCGGGACTCTCGACGTCGGCTACGACGGCCTTGCCGTACTCTGTGAGCTCGTCCACCGCAACCGGGGCCTCGCGGGTCTTCGTGCCGTCCTGCAGGCTGGGAGGACTCCCGCAGAAGTCCTCGACACCGCCGCCCGCCAGCTTGGGATCGCTCGCGGTTCCCTGGATTCGCTCTGGCGGGCCATGATCCTGAAGCACCAGCGTTGAGGCCGACCGCGACCTGCCAGGAAAGAGAGGTCATCTCCCGGCCGGAAAGGATTTCCCGACCGCACGCGGCCGGCCCCCGGTCGCTCACGCCCCTGCGAGGGAGTTCCGCCGTGCTGCCCCCACTCGGTCACGCCCTGACGCGGTATCCCAACGCCGCGAACGCTTGGGTCGCCGTAACGGCTGGGCTGCGGACCGAGCGGACCCGCCCGCCGAAGGGGTGTCGAACAAGATCCGCAGCTCGGCCAACGTGGCCTGCGAGGCGCGTGGAGGGGCCAACGAGGGAGCGGAGTGCAGCTGTTGCGCTGCCGGCCAACCCGGCGTTCTTCCGCGCCGAGAGCAGAGCAAGCATGGAGTCCATGAAACGGCCGAGGCCCCGGACAGGCGCCCCGGGGCCCGGGACACCTGCCCGAGCCCGCACCGTCATGTCCTGGCCGGTAGGTCCTATCGCATTACCGGTAGAGCAACTTCAGCCGTCCCCATGTCGAAAGGGGAATAGGGCTGGCGATCTCGTGCATCCTCTCCGGGGCCGTCGCGGACGTCGGCGCACCGGGCCTCACCGTGACCCTCACCTGGCCGGTCTTGAGGTCCTGGACCTCGGCGTCGTAGGAAGCGGTGGGCGTGTAGTTCGTCGAGCCGACTACGACCGTACCCACGGCCTGGGCTGGACGGAACGATCCTTGGAAGTGGTTCTCCACGACGAAGCCGGGTGTGGTCGAGTGAGGGTCGTTCGTCACATCCCTAGAGATGGGACCCGTGGCGGTCCAGGTGAGATCGATAGAGACAGCGTAAGCTCTCCTGCTTACGACATCAGCAACGGACCGAGTCACATGGAGGGAGGCCGTGCTCAGGTCCCGACTGCTAGTCCCTGAACAAGCGCGATTTCATAGCTGAGGAGAGAGAAAAAGCTCGAAAGGCCCGCCCAGAGCGGCTAAGAAGGAGTTGTTCAGTCAACCTTCAGACGCCAGGGAGGGCCTTTCGAGTGAGCTCAGCAATACAGAAGCGCGAGGCGCGTTGCAAGCAGCGAATTCGCCGGCGGCTGCGCCGGCGCAATTGGCGGGCGCAGCTCCAGCCAATGTTCCGCGG
>Ga0066709_100006160_pt1 | contig 10069 bp, 6 predicted proteins | sample GraSoiAngelo_158_FD_79665 | JGI IMG/M metagenome (GOLD analysis project Ga0066709, IMG submission 79665) | Grasslands soil microbial communities from the Angelo Coastal Reserve, California, USA - 14_1009_16_30cm | ecosystem: Environmental > Terrestrial > Soil > Grasslands | place: USA... | reverse complement strand
TGGCGGATTTTCTGGCGCATCGTGCTGCCGTTGTCGACGCCGATCCTCGTCGTCACCTTGATCTGGCAGTTCACCAACATCTGGAACGACTTCCTCTACGGCGTCGTGTTCTCGGGCAGCTATTCGAAGCCGGTGACTGTGGGCTTGAACAATCTTGCGAACACCTCGAGCGCCGTCAAGGAATACAACGTCGACATGGCTGCCGCGATGATCGCCGCGCTGCCGACGCTGTTCGTCTACATCGTCGCAGGCAAATACTTCGTGCGCGGGCTCACCGCCGGCGCGGTGAAAGGTTGATATGGGTGCACTCTCGATTCGCAACGTCCGCAAAAGCTTCGGCGCGACGAACATTCTCAAGGGCATCGACATCGAGGTCGAAGCCGGCGAGTTCCTCATCCTCGTCGGCCCCTCGGGCTGCGGCAAGAGCACGCTGCTGTCGATGATCGCGGGGCTGGACACGCCCACCACCGGCAGCATCCACATCGCCGACCGCGACGTGACCTACGCACTGCCGAAGGACCGCGACATCGCGATGGTGTTCCAGAGCTACGCGCTGTACCCCAACATGAACGTCGCGCAGAACATCAGCTTCGGGCTCGAGATGCGCAACGTGCCGAAGCCGCAGCGCGAGCAGGCCATCAAGCGCGTCGCGACGATGCTGCAGATCGAGCACCTGCTCGACCGCAAGCCGGGCCAGCTCTCAGGCGGCCAGCGCCAGCGCGTCGCGATGGGCCGCGCACTCGCACGCAACCCGAAGCTGTTCCTGTTCGACGAACCGCTGTCGAATCTCGACGCGAAGCTGCGCGTCGAGATGCGCGCCGAGATCAAGCTCTTGCATCAGCGCACGCAGACCACCACCGTCTACGTGACGCACGACCAGGTCGAAGCGATGACGCTCGGCGACCGCATCGCGGTGATGCGCGACGGCGTGGTGCAGCAGCTCGGCACGCCCGACGACATCTACAGCCGGCCGGCGACGCGCTTCGTCGCCGAGTTCATCGGCTCGCCGGCGATGAACATGGTCGGCAGTCTTCATGCTGAGAACGGACTCAATTCGAAGGGCGTCGAACTCGCGTTGACGGCCGAGCAACGCAATGCCTTGCAAGCCGCGAACGCGCCCGAGATCACCTACGGCTTGCGACCCGAGAGCCTCGCCTTCGCCGATGCCGGATTGCCGGGAAGCTTGACGATGCTCGAACCCACGGGCCCAGAGACGTATGCGCTGGTCGACACGGCCGTCGGCACCTTGGTTGCGCGTGTGCCGGGCAAGGTGCGCCAGGCGGTCGGCGAGCGCGTGTTTCTGCGCTGGTCAGCGGCCGACGCGCACCTGTTCGATGCGAAGACCGAGCAGCGTGTCGCCTGAGGCGCGAGCGACCCGTGCCGACGTTTCGCGACCCCGGCTTCCTGCGAAGCCACATCCTGCACACGATGTCGTTCTACGATGCTCGCAGCGTCGACACCAGCGGCGGCTTCTTCCACTTCTTCAAGGACGACGGCAGCGTCTACGACCGGCAGACGCGCCACCTCGTCAGCAGCGCACGCTTCGTGTTCAACAACGCGATGGCGTCGCGCCACTTCGGCAAGCCGCGGTGGCTCGATGCCGCACGCCATGGCCTGCGCTTTCTGCGCGACGTTCATCGCGACGCGTCGAGCGGCGGCTACGCCTGGCTGCTGCGCTGGACCGACGGCAAGCGCGAGCTGCTCGACGCGACGAATCATTGCTACGGCCTCGCCTTCGTACTGCTCGCCCATGCTCACGCGGCCATGGCCGGCGTGAGCGAGGCGCGATCGGGCATCGCCGAGACCTTCGAGCTGATGGAGCGCCACTTCTGGGAGCCAGCACACGGCCTGTATGCCGACGAGACCACTGCCGACTGGGTCGTCAAACCCTATCGCGGGCAGAACGCCAACATGCATGCCTGCGAAGCGCTGCTGGCCGCGTTCGACGCGACCGGTGACGATCGCTATCTCGATCGCGCACAGCTCGTCGCCGACGCCATCACGCAACGCCAGGCCACGCTCGCGAACGGTCTCATTTGGGAGCACTACCGTGCCGACTGGACTCCCGACTGGGACTACAACCGCCACGACAAGAGCAACATCTTCCGGCCCTGGGGATATCAAAGCGGTCATCTCACCGAGTGGGCCAAGCTGCTGTTGATCCTCGAGCGGCATCGACCGGCAGCATGGCTGGCACCGCGTGCGCGCGAGCTGTTCGCAGCCGCGACGCTGTATGCCTGGGACCACAGCCACGGCGGCTTGTTCTACGGCTTTGCCGACGACGAGACCCGACCCGGTCAGCTCGTCGTCTGCGACAGCGATAAATACTTCTGGGTCCAGGCCGAGAGCATCGCTGCCGCCGCGCTGCTCGCGGCGCGCACCGGCGATAACGACTACTGGGATTGGTACGAGCGGCTCTGGGCCTACAGCTGGCAGCATTTCGTCGACCATGAGCACGGCGCGTGGTACCGCATTCTCACGCGCGACAACCGCAAATACAGCGACGAGAAGAGCCCGGCCGGCAAGACCGACTACCACACGATGGGCGCGTGCTACGACGTGCTGACGGCTCTCGGTCGCTGAGTCGCCGACCGAATGAGCGGGCTTTCCGGCGCTACTCCCCCTTTCGCCGGCGCCCGATCGGTGGTGGAATTCGGCGGCATCATCAGCGCTTTGCGTCTACCGAGTCACCGTCGTCATGCCCGTCATCGCAGTCATCAACCGCAAAGGCAGCCGCCGCAAGAGCAACACGGCGACGCATTTGGCGGCGTACTGCGCGAACCAGGGTGTCGCGGTGATGCTTGGCGATGTCGATCGTCAGCAGTCGGCTCAAGGCTGGCTCAAGCTGCGGCGCGCCCAGGCACTGACCGAACGGGCGCCGATCGTCGGCTGGACCGTCGATCCGAAGAACACCTTGCGGCCGCCGGCGGGCATCGCGCGCGTGGTGCTCGACACGCCAGGCGGGATGCGCGGCTTCGATCTGGCGCGCGTCGTGATGTTCGCCGACGCGATCCTGATCCCGGTCTGCAACTCGGTGTTCGACCGCAACTCGGCCGCCGAATGCTATGCCGAGCTGCTGACCTTGCCGCGCGTCGCGAGTGGCCGCTGCAAGGTCGCTGCGGTGGGCATGCGGCTCGACGCGCGCACGAAGGCAGCCGACGTGCTGCGCGTCTGGGCCGACGGCATCAAGCTGCCGTTCATCGGCGTGCTGCGCGAGACGCAGGCCTATGTGCGCTGCATCGAGCAGGGCCTCACGCTGTTCGATCTGCCGGCCGCGCAGCAGCAAGCCGACATGGCGCAATGGAAAGGCATCCTCGAATGGCTGGAGCCGGTCTGGTCCGCGGTCGAGATCAAGTCCACAGCGAAAGCGGGCCCTCGCAAAAGCGCGTCAACGCCCGCGCGCGCCAAGCCCCCTGCAGCGGTTCGACGCGCAGCGCCGCCAACTCCGCCTGCTCGATCGGAAAAGCTGTTCGGCTGGTTGCCGATTCCGCGATTCCTGCAGCGCAAGCCGACTCGTGCTCATGCGGTCTCATCGACCCCGTGGGTCGATACCGCGAGCGCACGTTAAAAGAAGCTGCAATTCAGCGCGAGCGAGAGACCGGACCGAGCGCCCTGCACCGGCGCACCGGTGTGCAAATAGGGCGCGCATTCGCTCGCCGACAAGCCGAACGCGCGCACCGCATCGGTCGTTCCATCGAGGTGAATCCGCAGCGCGCGGCGCGAGCCCGAGCGCTGGCCGACCGACGGCATCCGCGCCAGCTGGAACATGCCGAATTTCAGTGACGCGAGCTCGCGCAGGCTCGTCGCGCGAGACGGCGTGAGCGCAGTGTTCGATGACGACGCTGCATCGCCTGCAGTCGCTTCCTGCGCCGATGCAGCGCCGATGAAGACGTAGCTCAAGATCGCGGCGAGCAACGCGCTGCGCAATGTCGGCATGCGATCGATGATCGTCGTCGAGGTCGGCGCTGTCATGGTCGTTGATCCGCAAGGGTCATGCCGCGCCGAAGCCGGCCCATGAACACTGATCGCACGGGCTTTCCGGCGCGCGCCGACACCGCTGGATACGTTCGGCCCGTCGGAGTGACAAAAGCTGTAGGTCATTTTCGGATACATCATTGCAAGATGCGACGCGCGCGCATTTGACACAACCCCGCGATCCGGGGGCCGGGCCTACACTTTCGTGTCACTTTTCTCGGGAAATGTCGATGCTCGATCAACTCGAATCGATTGCGCGCCGCGTTGCGCCTGCGGTGCAGCAGTGGGCCGTTCGCGGCGTCGAGGAGACGTCCGAAGAACTCGTCGTTCGGCAGAACGTCGCGCAAGCGCCGAGCCGCTGCCGCGATGGCGGCGTGATGGTCAGCGTGGTCGACCGTGGCGGCATGGGCTACGCGGCGACGGCCGACTCGAGCGAAGCCGGTCTCGCTGCAGCGTTCGACGAGGCCAAGTCGCTCGCCCACGCGACCGCAGGTCGCACGGTGTTCGACTTCAGCCGCTTGCCCGCGGTCACGGCAAGGGGTCGCTATCAAAGCCGCGTCGAGCAGCCGGCATCGGCCAGCGGATTGAAGGACAAGCTCGAGTTGCTTGCGTCGGCCAGCGCCGCCGCCAAGCTCGACGACCACATCATCGACTGGACCGCGAGCTTGTGGACGGTCGACGCCGAACAGCTCTTCATCACCGGCGACGGCGGGCGTGCCGAGCAACGCTTCAGTTTCGTCACGCCGAACGTGCAGGCGACCGCGAGCATCAACGGCGTGACGCAGACGCGCTCGGCGCATGGCCAGTACAACGGCTTCTGCCAGCAAGGCGGCCTCGAGGTCCTGGCGCGCGCGAACTTCGCCGCCGATGCGTCACGCGTCGCTCGCGAAGCGCTCGAGCTCGCAATGGCGCCGCAGTGTGCCAGCGGCGAGATGGACGTGATCCTGATGCCCGATCAGATGATGCTGCAGATCCACGAGTCGATCGGTCATCCGCTCGAGCTCGATCGCATCCTCGGCGACGAGCGCAATTTCGCCGGCACGAGCTTCGTCACGCTCGACATGTTCGGCCACTATCGCTACGGCAGTGATTTGCTCAACGTCACTTACGATCCCACGCGCAGCGAGCAGCTCGCGAGCTTCGCGTTCGACGATGACGGCATGCCGGCGCAACGCCAATTCATCATCGAGCGCGGCATCTTGCAGCGACCGCTCGGTGGCGCGGTGTCGCTCGCGCGCGCCCGCGCGCTGCGCGGCGACATCGACGGCGTGGCGACAGCGCGCGCCAGCAGCTGGAATCGCGCGCCGATCGATCGCATGAGCAACCTCAACGTCGAAGCCGGAGACTCGTCGCTCGCGCAAATGGTCGCGAGCATCGAGCGCGGCGTGCTGATGCAGACCAACTGCTCGTGGAGCATCGACGACTCGCGCAACAAGTTCCAGTTCGGCTGCGAATACGGCCGCGCAATCCGCGACGGCCAACTGGCTGAGGTCGTTCGCAACCCCAACTACCGCGGCATCAGCGCGACCTTCTGGCGCTCGCTCGCGATGGTCGGCGACGCGTCGACCTTCCAGGTGACAGGCACGCCGTTCTGCGGCAAAGGCGAACCGTCGCAAGTGATTCGCGTCGGCCATGCGGCGCCGGCGTGCAAGTTCAGTCGCGTCGCGGTGTTCGGCGGGGAGACTTGAGCATGGACCGCCTCGAGCACTTCGCCTCTGTCCTCACCGAGCGTTCCTTCTTCGACGCGCTCGCCGCGCCGCTGTGCGTCACGGGCGATGGCGTCGACCGCGTCACGCTGTACCTGAAGGCCGAGACTTCGGACTTCATCCGCTTCAATCACGCAGCCGTGCGCCAGGCGACGCATGTCAGCCAGGGCTATGCGACGCTGGCGGTCGTGCACGGCGCGCGTCGCATCGAGAGCACGCTGTCGCTGACCGGCCGGCTCGACACGGACCTCGCGACTTTGCTTGCCGAGCGCAGCGCGCTGCAAGCGCAATTGGCCGACGTCCCCGATGACCCGTACCTGCAGCTGCCCGAGGCCATCACGTCGAGCAGCCGTCATCAAACCGGCGTGCTGCCGTCGCCCGCCAGCCTGGTGCGCGACGTCGCAGCGGCCGCGCAAGGCCTCGACTTCGTCGGCTTCTACGCCGGCGGGCCGGTCGTTCGCGCGTTTGCCGACAGCCGCGGCCAGCGTCATTGGCATCACGTCGAGAGTTTTCATTTCGATTGGTGCCTCGTGTTGGCGGCCGACAAGGCGGTGAAGAGCGCCTACGCCGGAACGCATTGGGACGACAGCGAGTTCGCGCGCCGTGTCGCGGTCGGTGCGGCTCGCTTGCCGCTGCTTGCGCAGACTCCGCGCCATCTCGACCCCGGCGCGTACCGCGCCTACTTCACGCCGACCGCGATGGGCGAGCTGCTCGGCACCTTGAGCTGGAGCGGCTTCAGCGCGAAGGCGCGGCGCAGCGGCACCTCGAGCCTGTGCCGCCTCGAGCGCCGCGACGCCGCGCTGCACCCCGGCCTGTGCCTGCGCGAAGACGCGTCGCGCAGCATCGCCCCGGCATTCACCGCCGACGGCTGGTCCAAGCCCGCCATCGTGAGCCTGATCGAAGCCGGTTGCGCGAGCGGCACCTTGAATTCGCCGCGTTCGGCGCGCGAGTACGAGCTCGAAGCGAACGGCGCCAACGCGCAAGAGTCGCCCGAGGCGATGTGGCTCGCGCCCGGCAGCCTCGCCGAAGCCGACGCGCTCGCAGCGCTCGACAGCGGCCTGTACGTCAGCAACCTCTGGTACCTCAACTACTCGGACCGCCAGGCCTGTCGCATGACCGGCATGACGCGCTTCGCGTGCTTCTGGGTCGAGGACGGTCAGCTCGCGGCGCCGCTGTCGGTGATGCGCTTCGACGACTCGTTCCTGCGCATGTTCGGCGAGGGCTTGATGGCCCTCACCGACCGCGCCGAATTGATTCCCGAGAGCGGCACCTACCGCGAGCGACAGCTCAGTTCGGTGACGACCCCGGGCGCGTTGATCGAAGGCTGGCGCCTGACGCTCTGACGCTCACTCCTTGTCGGCCGGCATGAATCCCGGCAGGTGCGCCGGCGCTGATCCGCTCGCCGACACCGGCTTGCGGCCGAGCTTGCGCTTGATCCAGTCGGAGAGTTGCTCGACGTACGAGTACGCGATCGGCACGACGACGAGCGTCAGCAGCGTCGACGTGATCACGCCGCCGATGATCGCGCGGCCCATCGGTGCCTGAATCTCGCCGCCGTCGTTCAGCGCCAGTGCCAGCGGCATCATGCCGAACACCATCGCCGCGGTGGTCATCAGGATCGGCCGCATGCGGATCAAGCCCGCCTGCAACAGGGCGTCGGGAACGCTCGCGCCGGCCCGGCGCGCCTGGTTCGCAAAGTCGACCAGCAGGATCGCGTTCTTCGTCACCAGGCCCATCAGCATCACGAGGCCGATCATCGAGAAGATGTTCAGCGTCGAGCGCCAGAACAGCAGCGCCAGCATCACGCCGATCAGGCTCAGCGGCAGCGACGCCATGATCGCGATAGGCTGCAGGAAGCTGCCGAACTGGCTCGCCAGCACGATGTAGATGAAGATCACCGCCAGCAGCATCGCAGCGAGCATCGCGCCCAGCGCCTCCTGCTGCTCGCGCGTGTCGCCGCCGACGTCGAAGCTGTAGCCGGGCGGCAGCTTGGTTTCCTTGACGAGCTTTTGCACGTCTTCACCGACGTCGCCGGAGGGGCGGCCCTGCACGCCGGCGAAGATCGCTTCGCGGCGCTGCAGGTTCTGGCGCCGGATCACGTCGGGGTTCACGACCGGCTCGATCGTCGCCACGGTGTCGAGCGCGATCGGCGTGCCGTCTTTCGCGAACGCGACCGGCAGCGAGCGCATCTGCTCGATGCGCTCGCGCTGCGCTTGCGGCAAGCGCAGCAGCACCTCGACCTGGTCGCCATCGGGCGTGGTCCAGTAGGTCGCAACTTCGCCGTTGACGTAGGCGCGCAGCGACGCCGCGAGCTGCGGCGTGGTGAGGCCGAGCTCGCGCACCGCGCCGGGCTTGAGTCGCACGGCGTAGGCCGGCAGCCCGGGCTTGGCCGACAGGTCGACGTCGACGATGCCCGGAATCTTCTTCACCTGCTCGGCGAAGTCTTTCGAAATGCGGATCAGCCCTTCGGGATCGTTGCCGAGAATCGCCACGTAAATCGGCCGATTGAAGCCGACCGCGACCTCGATGCCGGGGATCTTCGCGATCTGGTCGCGGATCGCGTCTTCGACCTGCTTCTGCGTGCGCTTGCGTTCGCGCCGGTCGACGAGGCCGATGTTCAAGGTGGCCTGGCCGCGGCCGACTGCGAAGCCGTTGCCCTGCCCGCCGACATTCGCCGAGACGGTCTTCACTTCAGGGAACGACGCGACGATCTCTTCGACCTGCCGCACCTTCGCATCGCTGCGCTCGAGGCTCGAGCCGACCGCCATGCGCAGCGACAACTGCGTGAAACTCTGGTCGGTCTCGGGAATGAATTCGGTGCCGACGAGCGGCGCCAGCGCAAGTGCACCGACGAAGCTCGCAAGGCCGACGCCGACGATCACCAGGCGGCGACGCCCGCGACCGGCGAAGGTCCAGCGGATCAGTTTCTCGTACAGCACATGCGCGACATCGAGCGCGTGATCGGTGCCGCGAATCAGCTGACGGATCACCGGCAGATTGCGCGCTTTCGCCCCCGGCGGATCGCGCCACACCGACGACAGCATCGGGTCGAGCGTGAAGCTGACGAACAGGCTCACCAGCACCGCCACTGTGACGGTGATGCCGAACGGAAAAAAGAACTTGCCGACGATGCCGCCCATGAACGCGACCGGCGTGAACACCGCGCAGATCGCGAAGGTCGTCGCCATCACCGCAAGCCCGATTTCGTCGGTACCTTCGCGTGCTGCGGTGTGGTGGTCTTTGCCCAGGTGAACGTGGCGCACGATGTTCTCGCGCACGACGATCGCGTCGTCGATCAACAGGCCGATGCACAGGCTCAAGGCCATCATCGTCATGAAGTTCAGCGTGAAGCCGAAGGCGTAGACGGCGATGAAGCTCGAGATCACCGCGATCGGCAAGGTGAGGCCGGTGATGATCGTGCTGCGCCACGAATGCAGGAACAGGAAGACGATCGCCACCGTCAGCAGCGCGCCTTCGATCAGCGTGTGCTGCAAGCCGTTCAGCGAGCCCTTGACGAAGTCGCTCGACGCGAAGATGAGGCGCAGCTCGACGTCGCCCGGCAGCGTCTTGCGCATCTCTTCCATTGCTGCCTTCACCGCGTCGCCAGTGGCGACGATGTTGGCGTCTTGCTGCTTGAAGACGTTGAACGTGACCGCGCGCTGGCCGTTGATGCGCGCGACCGAATCGGGCTCGCGCTCGCGCTCGACCAGCGTGCCGAGGTCGCCGAGCGTCAGCGGCAAGCCCGCGCGCCGGCCGACGACGATGTCGGTGAACTGCTTCGGGTCGCGTACGCGGCCCTCGACGCGCAGGATCGCATCCTGGTTCGAGTCGGTCAGCAGGCCCACCGGCTGGTCGCTGTTGGCCTGATTCAGCGCGGTGCTGATTTCGGCCGGCGTGATGCCGTACGAGCGCAGCCGCGTCGCATCGAGGTCGATGCGCACCTCGCGCGTCGCCAGGCCGCTGATGTCGACGCGTGCGACGCCGTCGACGCGCTGCAGCCGTTTGCTGACGACCTTGTCGCCGAGGATCGACAGCTCGCGCGCGCTGCGCGTTTTGCTGAGCAGCGCCATCACGACGGCGGGCTGGGCGTTGTCGTTGTCGAAGCGCGCGATCGTCGGCGTTTTTGCATCCTTCGGGAACAGCGACTGGATCGCACCCATGCGGTCGCGCAGGTCCTGCATGGCACGGCCGAGGTTGGCATTCAAATTGAATTCGACCTGGCTCTGGCTGCGCCCTTCGAAGCTGCGCGAGGTGATGCGCTTGACGCCGGCGATGCTGTTCAGCGCCTCTTCGACGAGCTTGGTGACTTCACGCTCCACCGCTTCGGGCGACGCGCCCGGATAGGCGACGTCGACGAAGGCGATCGGCGGCGACACGTCGGGGATCTG
>Ga0066709_100006159_pt1 | contig 10070 bp, 7 predicted proteins | sample GraSoiAngelo_158_FD_79665 | JGI IMG/M metagenome (GOLD analysis project Ga0066709, IMG submission 79665) | Grasslands soil microbial communities from the Angelo Coastal Reserve, California, USA - 14_1009_16_30cm | ecosystem: Environmental > Terrestrial > Soil > Grasslands | place: USA... | reverse complement strand
CTATTTACTCGCGCCGCGCGAGCGCGATCGCCGCGACGATCATCGCGACGAAGAACACGAACGTCCAGCCGGCAATCGACAAGCCGAGCAACTCCCACGCCTTTTCGGCGCACTCGCCGCTTCCGCCGAGAACTTTCGTAATGACGTCGAGCAGTGGGAATGACTCGAGCATGTAATTGAGCCCCATCCCGCATGACGGGACTTGGTCCTTCGGCAACGACTGAAGCCAGATCTGGCGGCCGGCGAACACGGCGCCGGCGCCGGCGCAGAGCGCGATCAGCACCGCGTAGGCAAATGCGCCGGTTCGCTGGGGATTGTGGACGAATGCGATCAGGAACACGACGCCTGCGGCGCTGACCGCGACGCGCTGAAACATGCACAGCGGGCACGGCTCGAGACCTTCGTGATATTGGAGCCAGAACGCCCACGCCATCAGTGCCGCACAGACCAGAAAGCCAAGCAGATACGCAATACGCCTCGGCGGCAGCGCAAGCAACGCGAGCGAGACGACGCCGATCGTCATCACCAATACGCGATAACCGGATTGCACCAGCGACGGACCTGCGTGAAAGCCGGCGAGCAGCGCTTCCTGGCCCAGCAGCGCGAGACAGAGAAGAAGCCCGAACCACGGCCATTGCACGGTGGCGTAGCGGATCATTGTGAGTTGTTGAGCGCCTGATCGAGGTCCCACAGGATATCCGACAGCGATTCCAGTCCAACGGAGAGGCGGATCATTTCAGGCAGCACGCCGGCCGCACGCTGCTCGTCCTCGCTCAATTGGCGATGCGTCGTGGATGCCGGATGTATGACCAGCGATTTCGCATCGCCGACGTTGGCAAGATGCGACAACATCTGCACGCTTTCGATGAAGCGCACGCCGGCCTCCGCTCCGCCTTTTACGCCGAACGTCAGGATGCCGGAGGCCCCGCTTGGAAGATACTTGCGCGCGAGCGCTTCGTAGCGATTGCCGGATAGCAGTGGATAGTTGACCCAGGCAATCTGTGGGTGCTCTGATAAATGCTGCGCGATCGCCAGTGTGGATTCGCAATGGCGCGGCATCCGAACGTGCAACGTTTCGATGCCTTGCAGCAACAGAAACGCCGACAGCGGCGAAAGCGTCGGTCCCAGCGTACGCATCGTCTCCATCCGCGCCTTCATCGTGAAGCCGAAGTCGCCGAACGTCTCGTAGAACCGGACGCCGTGATAGCCGCGCGAGGGCTCGGTCATCTGCGGAAAGTTGCCGTTGTCCCAAGGAAACTTGCCGGATTCGACGAGGATGCCGCCCATCGTGGTGCCGTGCCCGCCCAAATACTTCGTCAGCGAGTGGACGACGATGTCGGCTCCGTGCTCGATCGGCCGGCACAGGTACGGCGACGCAAGCGTGTTGTCGATGACGAGCGGAATGCCGGCATCGTGCGCGATGGTCGCCAGCGCATCCAGATCGGCGACGTTGAGCTGCGGATTGCCGATCGTCTCCGCGTAGAGCGCCTTGGTGTTGCCTTTGCGCGCGCGGCGGAAATTTTCCGGATCGTCGGGATCGACGAACGTCACGTCGATGCCGAATTGCGCGAACGTGACCGCAAACTGCGAATAGGTGCCGCCATACAGCGTGCGCGACGCGACGAGATGATCGCCGGCGCGGCACAACGTGAGGAGCGCAGTCATCTGCGCGGCCATTCCCGTGGCTGCGGCAAGCCCGGCTCGGCCACCCTCAAGCGCAGCGACGCGTTCCTCGAGCGCTGCGACCGTCGGATTCGATATCCGCGAATAGACATTGCCGAACGTCTGCAGGTTGAACAGGCTCGCGGCGTGATCAGCGCTGTCGAAGACGAACGAGGTCGTTTGATAGATCGGCAGCGCTCGTGCGCCGGTGGCCGCGTCCGGAATCTGTCCCGCATGCAGACACAGCGTGTCAAAACCGTAGAGATGATCCGCCATGAATACTAGGCGCGTCGTGACGAGATCACGCCGGTGTTGACGCCCGCCCAATTGAGTCCACCGAGAATGCGCGCATGCTCGATCTTGACGCAATGGTTCATGACGACGTCGAGACCGGCCGCCGACGCGATCATGGCTGCCTCGTCGTTACGAATGCCCAGTTGCATCCACAGGACCTTCGCGCCTTTCGCGACGGCTTCGTGCGCAAGCGGCACCATCTCCGCGGGCTTGCGAAAGCAATCGACGATGTCGACCGACTCCGGAATCGCCGCAATTGTCGGATAGCATTTTCGGCCGAGCACTTCGCTGTAATTGGGATTGACCGGGAAGATTTGGTAGCCGTGATCCAGCATGTACTTCGCGGCAAAATAACTCGGCCGATACCAGTTGGCGGAAATGCCGACGACGGCGATCGAGCGATAACGCGTCAGAATCCGGCGCAGGCCTGCGATGTCGTCCGTGATGTTCACGATGCGTAGCAATTGGCTAGATATGTTACGCCGTGGCTATGCGCGGACGTCGTGCATCGGTAGCGACGCCGGCCGTACGTTTGAGCTGCGCGGACTCGGATCAGGATGCCAGCCGACGACGGCGACCATGACGAAGTACGCGATGATGTAGGCCACGGTGACGTGCCATCCGCAACGCGCCCATGCGACCGCCGACTTGGCTTCCGGATATTGATTGGACAGCGCGACGCCGGCCGACGATCCGAACCAGATCATCGACCCGCCGAAACCCACGGCAAACGCGACAAAGCCCCAATCGTAACCGCCTTGCTTCAGCGCCAATGCCGTCAGTGGAATGTTGTCGAACACCGCCGAGACGAATCCGAGGCCCATCGCAACTTTCCACGATGCATCGGGAAGCTTGTGAACGGGCATCATTGACGCCGCCAGCACGAGGGAGAGCAGGAATATGCTTCCCTTGAATGCGCCCGGAAGCTCTTCCCAATGCGGGCGGCGCAACGGCACGCATAACAAGAGCGCGACCCACACGGCTGCGCCGATGAAGGGAAAGCTGTCGGCAAGCTCGGTGAAGCGCACGTTGACGACGACGTTCGCGACGATCGCGATGACGAGAATCGCGGCGACGATGAACACGCGCGCCCAGTCGATGTGCACACCCGTTGGCGGCTCGCGCGTAATCGGCGAATAGCGATGTTGCTGCAACGACGCAGGAATGCCGAAGATCACCATGGCGAGCCCTGCGGCGACATAGGCTTCAAAGACCGACAACGGCGACACACCGGCGATCCACATCATCGTCGTCGTCGTGTCGCCGACAACGCTGCCGGATCCGCCCGCGTTCGATGCGGCGACGATTGCGGCCAGGTAACCGAGATGAACCTTGCGGCGGAACACGACGCCGGCGATCGTTCCGCCGATCAGCGCCGCAGCGATGTTGTCGAGGAACGACGACAGCACAAAGATCATTACCAGCAAGACGAAGCCGCCCTTCCAGTCATTCGGCAACAACTTCGGCAGCCATGCCGGAACCTTGCTCGCTTCGAAATGTTTGGACAGCAGCGCGAAGCCGAGCAGGAGGCCGAGAAGATTCGTGAGCAGTACCCATTCGTGCGAAACATGGTCGAGGAAACCGGTCATGCCCGCACCTTCGGCGAAAGGCGAGAACAAGAGCTTGAACAACGTAATCACGGCAAGTCCGATGACGGCGACCTTGAGCGTGTGATGATGAAATAGCGCCACGCCGATCAGCGTCACTGCGAACAGAATGAAATCGATGGGTATGCCTGCAATGGCCGGCGGTTCTACCGGGGCGCCGACCGCAGCGCTTGCGGTCGTCGAACCAAGCGATACGATTGCCAGAACCACGGCGGCAAAGCGGAAAGCGCGCACATACAACGAATAGACGACTGGCATCGGTGGCCTATCGAATGAGCTCAAAAGAGCAACAGAAAAACGTTTGCGGCATGCGCGCCGCATGCCAGAACACGTTTGATGGTGCCGCCCGGCGTTGCTAAATGACGCGGATTGTAACCATTCGCAGCGAAGCGGCCCGAAACGCGTGATTTGTCGCCCACAAATGCTCGATGGCGGTCGTTTGGGTTCAACCACGAAGCAGCGCCGTCCGGGTCGGAAACGTGGGCTCGATCCTTGCTTTTACACGGCTACGAGGACTCTCAATCCGCGTGCGCTTCGTTACCGACCGCCTTGGCTACGCTGGTGGAGGACAGCGGAGCCGCGTGGGTTTTCGCATGCATAGATGGCAACCTGTTCCGCACTCACCCGCGAGCGTCCAATGGCCGTCGTACGGCAGTTGACCCGCGTCGACGTCGCGTCCATCCAGCAAGTGCTGGACGACGCGCAGGTCGAGCCGCTCTCGTCGCTTTCGCAGCGCAAGCTGAATGCACTCGGCTTGCCGCTCGCCTATGTTGACCGGCAACAACGTTATCGGCTCGTCAACACGGCATTCCTCGACTGCGTCGCCAAGCGCGTGGATGAAGTCGTCGGCCATACCGTCTTCGACGTCTGGGGCCACGATATCTATCAGCTCTATCAGGCGTACATCGAAGCCGCGCTGACGGGCGAGTGCACAGGTTTCGTACGGCAACTTTCGATACCGGATCAGCCCGCCATCTGGATCCGCGTCGACTACTACCCCGATCGCAGTCCCAACGGTACGGTGCGCGGCTTTCTCGCGACGTACAGTGACGTCGATTATCTGAAGCGGCTCGAGCTCGAAGCCGGCCAACGCGAACATCGCTTGCGGTTGGTGACCGACAGCGTCGAGTTGCCGATTCTCTACTTCGATCGCGAGTTCAGGCTTCGCTTTGCCAACAAGCCGTTCGCGAGCTGGCTCGGCGTGGAGGCCGACGATCTACTCGGACATGGCCTCAAGGATTTTCTGCCGTCCGATGCGTTCGACCAGATGACCGCCAATGTCGAGCGTGTTTTCGAAGGCGCCACCGTGGCGTATGAACGGCGCGACCGCAAGCTCGACGGTGAGCTTCGCTGGGTGCGCGTGACGTTGTTCCCCGACCGTGAGGTCAGCGGCCGCGTCGGTGGCGCGTTCGCAGTCTGGAACGACATCGAAGACGACGTCCAAACGCGCGAGGCGTTGAAGGCGCAGGAAGCGCAGATGCGGTTGTTCGCGGACAACATTCCGGGACCGATCGCGTATCTCGACAAGAACCTGCGCTACACATTCGTCAACCAGGCATTCGCCAATCGCGTGTGCAAACCGCAGGACGAGATCTACGGAAAGTCGCCGTTCGAAGTGATGACGCCCGATGTCGCATCGTTCCTGCGCCCGATTCTCAAACGCGCGCAGACCGGCGAGCACGTCGAATACGAACGGATCAGCCAGAACGCGCAAGGACAGTGGCGTTGGATGCATGGCCGCATCGCGCCGGACTTGGACGCGACCGGACAGGTGCGAGGCCTTTATTGCACCGAGTACGACATCCACGATTTGAAGCAGACCGAGCAAGCGCTGGCGACGCGTGAAGAACAACTTCGCGTGTTCACCGACAACATTCCCGAGCCGGTCGTGTATCTCGACGCCGAGCGGCGCTACGTGTTCGTCAACGAAGCGTTCCTGAATCTCACGGGATTCCTTCGCGACGATGTCATCGGGCGGACGATCGAGGAAGTGAGCGGCGCCGAAGCATCGCTCGCGCCGCCGGAATTTGTGGCCCGCGCGCTGGGCGGCGAAGCGGTGACCTACGAACGTCCGGCGATCGATGCGGACAACCGCCCGCGGTGGCTCCGCGGTCGCATCGTGCCCGATCGGAAATTCGACGGCACGATCAAGGGCGTCTACGTCATCGCGCACGATATTTCCGACTTGAAGCAGGTCCAGAACGCACTCGCCGCGCGTGAGGGACAGCTTCGGGCAATCATGGATGGCGTTCCGGCGCCCGTCGCGTATATCGATCGCGAAGAGCGCTGCCATTACGTCAATCGCACGTTCCTGCAGTACTTCGGCCTGACGAGCGAGCAAGTATCGCGGATGCGGCTGCCCGATATCGTTGGCCACGGCATTTACCAAAGCGCGCAAGCGATGCTGACGCGCGCATTGCAGGGCGAGTCGACGGCGTTCGATCGGCTCGTGCCAGGCGCAAACGGCGTGCGGCGTTGGATGACGATTCGCGTCGTGCCTGACGCATCATCGTCGGGTGAAGTCGTTGGCGCTTTCGTGCTGATGAACGACATCCACGGGTTGAAGCAGGCGCAGGAAGCGCTGCGCGCATCAGAAGGCGAGCTGCGGCTCATCATGGACAATGTGCCAGCGCGCGTGTCGTACATCGATCGCGACTATCGTTATCGATTCCTCAATCGCCACAATGAAGAATGGCTTGGCGCAAGCCGGCGCGATCTCACCGGACGTCGTGTCGCTGAAGTCGTCGGCGAGCAACGCTTCCTTCAGCTGCAGCCATTGCTCGACCGCGTGCTGAACGGCGAGGAAGTATCGACGGAAGAATTGCTGCAGCAGCCCGACGGTAAACAGCGCTGGGAAAGCATCCACTACGCGCCCAATCGCGACACCGAGGGCAACGTCATCGGCATCTACGCCGTTCACACCGATATCCACGAGGAGAAGCACAACGCGGAAGCGTTGCGGCGCGCCAACTGGATGTTGTCGTCGCACATCAACAACACGCCGCTTGCGGTGATGGAATGGGACCGCGAATTCCGCCTGGTGCGCTGGTCGCCCCAGGCGCAGAACATCTTCGGGTGGCAGGCGGATGAAGTGCTGGGAATGCCGATCACCGGCAATCCATTGATCCACGACGCCGATCGCGAAACATTCGCCGCACTCGTCGGCCGCCTGATGAAAGGCGAAGAGCCGCGCGCAACGGGTCTCACACGCAATCAACGCAAGGACGGCGAGACCATCTGGTGCGAGTGGTATCACTCGGCGCTGCTCGACGACCAGGGTGGAATTGTATCGATCCTATCGTTCGTGCAGGACGTGTCGTCGCGGATCGAAGCGGAGGAACGGCTGCAGAATCTGGCGACGCGCGATACGCTGACGGGATTGCCCAACCGACTGTTGTTGCACGAACGGCTGTCGCAGGCGATCTCCAAGGCAAAGCGCGCAGGGCAACGCGTCGGTGTGCTCTTCATCGACCTCGATCGCTTCAAGAACGTCAACGACACGCTCGGCCATCGGATCGGCGATGAGCTGTTGAAGCACGTGACGCGGGCGCTCTCGGCTGCATTGCGCGAGACCGATTTGCTGGCGCGCCTGGGCGGCGACGAATTCATGGTGATCGTCGAGGACGTCGACGACCCCTCCGTATTGTCGCGGATCGCGCAAAAGCTGCTCGACGCAATCGCGCAACCATTCAAGATCGAGCAAAACGATATCTTCGTCACGTCGTCGATCGGCATTTCCGTCTATCCGGATGACTCCGACGATCCCGATGAATTGTTGAAGCACGCCGACGTCGCGATGTACCGCTCGAAGGAGCTCGGCCGCAACAAGTATCAGTTCCTCGACGCCAACTTGGCCGAACATCGATTGAAGCAGCACACGCTTGAGACGGCGCTGCGCGGCGCGCTCTCGAACGGCACGTTGCGGCTGCATTACCAGCCCGTGGTGAGGATCACCGATCGGGCGATCGTCGGCGCCGAAGCGCTGTTGCGCTGGAGCGATCCCGAGCACGGCAGCATCGCGCCGAACGTCTTCATACCCCTTGCCGAAGAGTCGGGCCTCATTCACGCTCTTGGCGAATGGGTGTTGAAGACCGCGGCGGCGCAGTGCGTCGCCTGGCGCAAGTGCGGATTGCCGCTGACGATTTCGGTCAATCTATCGGCGAAACAGTTTTATCGCGACGACTTGTCGCAGCGGATAACGGAAATCGTTCGCGCCGAAGGCTGCGAACCGTCGTGGATCGAGCTCGAAGTCACCGAAACGAGCCTCGTGCATGACATCGACGCTATTCGCAAGGTGTTGCACCGGCTGCGCGACGAAGGCTTCACCGTCGCGATCGACGACTTCGGCACCGGCTACTCGTCGCTCACACACCTCAAGCATTTTCCGATCGACACGCTCAAGATCGACATTTCATTCATCGCCGATCTGGAAACCGACCCGGGCGATGCGGCAATCACCGAAGCAATCATCGGCTTGGCGCGTGGCCTGGGTCTCAAGGTGGTCGCCGAAGGCGTCGGAACACGCGAGCAACTGGAATTTCTCGACGTTCGCGGCTGCCACTATTTTCAAGGTTATTGGGTCAGCAAACCGTTGCCTGCAGACAGCTTTGTCGAGTTCGTCACGCGCAAGCCTCACTGACGTCCGCTTACTTCACCGTCGCCAACCAGCTCTCCAGCACTTCAGCCGCCGTCCGCCATTGCCGCTCAAGCATCATCATGTGCGCCAGTCCGGGCACAATCGTCGCGGTCACCCCATGATGCGACGCGGTGGCGCGCACGTCGTCGGGCGTGCAGATCCGATCGCCCTCGGCGCCTAAGACGCAAAGCGGTCGATGATTCGCGACGGGAAGCGCCCAGTGCAGCCGCAATGAAAGATCGATGAGCGCCCGCGGTGATTCGGAATTCAAGTGATTCACTGCTTCCCCGAGAATTTCCGCTGCGACGTCGGGGCTGAAGTAGAACGGGCGCAGCGTCGTCAGCACCGCGGATGAAAGTCGCGCGGGATCGAATCCGCCCATCTGCATCATGTATTCCGGATTCTGAGCGGCAAGACGCGCCGCCATCGGCAGCAGCCCCGCGGGCGGGACCGGCGCGAGCAGCGCGGCGCCACGGACGGGACGCTTGGCAACGATCCGCTCGACGATGGCGGCGCCCATCGAATGCCCGATCAGAATCGGCGGCGCATCGAGTCCGCCGGCGACGTGCTCCACGTCCGCCTCGTAATCATCCAAACCGGCGACGAACAGCATGCGTGCGCCGCCGCTTGCGCCGTGGCCGCGCAGGCTGAGCGCGTACGAAGGGTAGCCGCGTGCGGCGAACCAAGGCAGGAAGTACGGCTCCCAGCACCATGCGTCGCAATAGCCGCCGTGGACAAACAGAAGCGGCGGTTTTCGCGTCGCCGACGTCGGCAAACGTTGACGAATTTCAAGATGAGACTCAGCGGCGAGCACGGTCGAGGGAAGGAAGCGGGATCAAGATTTGAGAAGCGGCGGTCGTCTGGCAGTGAAAAAGCAAAAAGCGTCCCCACGTCCGGACAGTGGACGGCTCCGCTGCATGGGAAAATAGGCGGTACGGACCGCGAAACAGCTTTTTCTGATTCCCGCCCTGCCTGCTAAGCGCTGATGATGCCAGAAGTAAGCACCACCGCCCCATACGACCCCTCTTGTCGACGCTGCCCGCGGCTTGCGCAATTTCTCGACGCCGTGGCCGCCGATCACCCGTCGTACTGGTGCAAGCCGGTGCCACCGTTCGGCGATCCGGCAGCGCGGTTTGTCATCGTCGGACTCGCGCCGGGCATGCACGGCGCGAACGCGAGCGGCCGCCCGTTCACCGGCGACCATGCGGGCATCCTTCTTTACGAAACGCTGCACAGCTACGGGTTTGGATCGTCGCCGCATTCGGCGTCGCGCGCTGATCCATTGACGCTGACCGATTGCCGGATCACGAACGCAGTCAAGTGTTTGCCGCCCGGCAACAAACCGGCGCCGAGCGAGATCGGCGAATGCAATGCGTATCTGAGCGTCGAGCTCGCGACGTTGCCGCGCGCCGCCGCGGTGCTCGCGCTCGGCCGCATCGCGCATGACGCGGCGTTGCGCGCGCTCAAACAGCCGCCGTCGAAATTCCGTTTTTCACACGGCGCGCGTCACGAGCTGCCCAACAGCGTCGTACTGTTCGACAGCTATCATTGCAGCCGCTACAACACCAATACCAAACGCCTGACGCCGCAGATGTTTCGGAACGTGTTCGACAGGGTTGCGGAGCATCTTGCATTTTCGAAAGCGGCGTCGGAATGACCAAGGTGCCTAAACGCTTCGTGTATACGGCTGCGCGGCCCGAAGCGCACGTGCCGCTACTCGACACACGCGAGCTGATCGCGTCGCTGCCGCATTTACCTGGCGTGTATCGGATGTTCGACGCAAACGGCGTCGCGCTCTACGTTGGCAAGGCGCGCGATCTCAAGAAGCGGGTCTCCAACTATTTCCAGAAGTCCGAACACGAGGCGCGGAT
>Ga0066709_100006157_pt1 | contig 10070 bp, 2 predicted proteins | sample GraSoiAngelo_158_FD_79665 | JGI IMG/M metagenome (GOLD analysis project Ga0066709, IMG submission 79665) | Grasslands soil microbial communities from the Angelo Coastal Reserve, California, USA - 14_1009_16_30cm | ecosystem: Environmental > Terrestrial > Soil > Grasslands | place: USA... | reverse complement strand
TCTCGGGTCCTCGAATACCTCCAACAGATCCAAGGCCGTCTCCCTGCGAATGTGCATCCGACCATCGGCCCAGATGCTACAGGCGCGGGGTGGGTTTACGAATATCTAGTCGTCGATCATAACCACCGTTACAGTCTCGCGGACCTGCGCAGCCTTCAGGACTGGTATCTACGCTATCAAATCGAAACGGTTCCCGGAGTTGCCGAGGTCGCGAGCCTCGGCGGCTTCGTGCGGCAGTACCAGGTTCGCCTCGACCCCGACAAGCTCCGCGCCTACAACGTTCCGCTTTCAACGATTATCGATCGCGTTCGAGACAGCACCAATGAGGTCGGCGGACGATTGATCGAGCTCGGGGGCGCCGAGTACATGATTCGCGGCCTCGGCTATCTGCGCTCGCTCTCGGATCTGGAGACCGTTCCCATCACGAGTAAAAACGGAACGCCCGTCCTAGTTAAGGATGTGGGGAGCGTCTCCTTTGGACCCGATATCCGCCGCGGTGTCGCAGAATGGAACGGCGAAGGGGAGACAGTGGGCGGGATCGTGGTGATGCGCTATGGCCTGAATGCGCTCAATGTGATCTTTGGCGTGAAGCAGAAGCTTACTGAAATTTCAGGTTCCCTGCCGCCCGGAGTCGAAATCGTATCGGGCTATGATCGCTCGGGCTTAATTCGTGCGTCGATCAACACGCTTCAGCGAGACCTGATCGAAGAAGCGATCATCGTCAGCCTCGTGATCATCATTTTCCTATTTCACTTCCGTTCCGCATTCATTCCTATCCTCGCGCTGCCCATCGCGGTGATCGCATCCTTCATCCCGATGTATTACCTGCAAGTCAGCTCGAACATCATGTCGCTCGGCGGGCTGGCGCTGGCGATCGGTGTTTTGGTAGACGCAGCCATCGTTATGGTCGAGAACGGATACCGTCACTTAGCGGAAGCTCAGGCCGCGGGTGCCGCCGAGGCAGAACCGCGTGAAGTCTCCCGGCGCGAGCGGAGGAAGATTCTCCTCGATGCAGCGAAACAGGTCGGTCCGGCACTGTTCTTTTCACTGCTGATCATCGTGGTCTCGTTCCTTCCGGTTTTCATGCTGGAAGCCCAGGAGGGCCGCATGTTTCGGCCGTTAGCGTGGACTAAGACGCTAGCCGTCGGCTTTTCCTCACTCTTGGCGATCACGCTGGTGCCGCCGCTGATGCTCATGTTCATCCGTGGACGGCTGCGCCCGGAAGCAAAGAATCCTGTCTCTCGAATCACGCAAGCAGTATATCTGCCGATTCTGAAGCTTTGCCTCCGGTTTCCCAAGGCCACGCTGCTGTTGAATCTGGTTTTTCTCGCCGTCACCTTCCCGCTTGCGCTGAAACTGGGAAGCCAGTTTATGCCTCCGCTGTTCGAGGGCGCCGCTCTTTATATGCCCACCGCACTTCCTGGAATCTCAATCGGACAGGCAACGCAGTTGATGCAGGAACAGGACCGCGTCCTCCGCTCCTTTCCGGAAGTCGCTAGCGTATTTGGATCAATTGGGCGCTCGGAGAGCGCCACAGACAACGCGCCGCTCGACATGTACGACACCACCGTGACGTTGAAACCGCGAGAGCAATGGCGGGCTGGCATGACGTACGAAAAGCTCGTGTCGGAAATGGATGCCAAGCTTCAGTTTCCGGGCCTGACGAACACGTGGACCATGCCAATCCAGAACCGCCTCGACATGGAACTGACCGGCATCAAGACGCCCGTGGGCTTGAAGATTCAAGGGCCGAGTCTCGATGGTATCCAGCAACTCGGCGGACGGATTCAGCAGATCCTTGGCGGTCTTCCCGAGATACGGTCTGCCTTCGCGGAACGCGTCGCGCAAGGGTTCTACGTGAACGTGGAGGTGAACCGCGTTGAGGCCGCGCGCTATGGATTGACCGTTGGCGACGTGCAACGCGCCATCACCTCGGGAATCGGTGGGGACAACATCGCCGAGAACCTCGAAGGCCGCGAGCGCTATCCAATCAGCATTCGATACGCGCCCGATTTCCGCGACGATTTGGATAAGCTCAGGCGAGTGGTGATCGCGACGCGTTCGAATGCCCAGGTGCCACTAGGCGAACTCGCAAAGGTTTCCTTTTCCAAAGGACCAACGATGATCCGGGACGAGGATGCGGCCCTAACTGGGTACGTCTATCTCGATCTCAACACGCGCGACTACGGCGGCTTTGTCGACAAAGCCAGCAAGCTTCTGCGGGAGAAGCTCGCACTGCCGCCGGGATACAGCTTCAAATGGTCCGGTGAATACGAATTCGAGCTGCGCGCGAAAGAGCGCCTGAAGGTCATACTTCCCGTGGTCTTCTTCGTGATCTTCCTGCTGCTCTACATGGTTTTCCATTCGCTCGCCGAGGCCCTGGTTCTGATCTTTCCGACGCTCTATGCCATGACTGGAGGTCTGCTGCTCCAGTGGTTTCTGGGCTACAACTTCAGCGTCGCGGTTTGGGTGGGCTACATCGCACTGTTCGGGATCGCGGTCGAAACCGGAGTCGTTATGGTCGTGTATCTGCATGACGCGCTCGACCACAAACTTGCGAGCGGACAACCCCTGGAACCAGGCGATATCAAGCAAGCGGCGATCGACGGCGCCGTCCAGCGGCTCCGGCCGAAGCTGATGACGGTCGCGGCCGTTCTCGCCAGTCTGATCCCGATCCTGTGGGAGTCTGGCGTTGGCTCGGATGTGATGAAGCCAATCGCCGCGCCGATCGTAGGAGGCATGATTACCTCCACAATTCACGTATTGATTTTGGTGCCCGTTTTCTTCGTGATGATGAAAACCCGCGCGCTTCGAAGGGGCGCTCTACGCCGCGCGGGAGAAGTGGATGTTGAGGATTGAAATTCACCGGAAAAAACAAAAGAGGAGAGGACGAATCAAGAAAGCACTTTTCGCAGGCGGTCTATTCCTCAGCATCACAGCCTTCGCAGCCGACCAGACCGTGACAGGCGTGATCGCTGACAGCAAAAGGGCGCGAACAGGATGAGCGACCACGATTGCACCATGGCTTTGCGTCAAGATGATCGGGCAAAAATATGTTCTCGCCGCCCTACACTCGTCCTTTTGGGCTCGTTTTTAGGGAATAACCGTAACTTTCCAGGATCAAAGTGGAAAAAGGAGGACAAATCCACATTCACCCGTGGCGTCTTCATTGCGCTCAACGACATCAGCATTCCAGCACGGCACGCCATCACGCGAGGCAAAGCGCCGTCCTTTTTTGTGATGAAAGGCCTGGAGAAATCCTCCTTCGGCTTGTCATCTAGGGGTTCAGACGCTTGCCGTGCGGCAGATAACGGGGAGCGCCGTATCGATCGGGGCGGTTTCCGGGCTGGTGCCATTCGGGCGGAACGCCGTACGGATCTTCGACTGCCGCCATCATTTCATAAAGCCGCGCGCGCATGTCGTCGACGTATTTGGCGTAATCCGCATCCTCGACGGCATTGTGCATCTCTTCCGGATCTCGTTCCAGGTCGTACAGCTCGTCGATATCGAATCCATTGAACACGTATTTGAACCGCTTGGTGATGCCGATGCGCTGCGTGTACAGAAATTCACCGCCATAGTAGGCGCACAGGATCTGGTCGCGCCAGGAGGATGAGGCCGGGTCCTGGAACAGGGGCTCCAATGCGCGGCCGTCCCGAAACGGCAGCGGCGAGGCGGAGGCCGCCTCGACATAGGTGTGGGCGAGGTCGTGCGTCTGCACCAGCCGGCCGGTTTTCGATCCGGGCCGGATACGGCCGGGCCATCGAACGATCAGCGGGATGCGATATGTCTCTTCGTATGGAATCCAACCCTTGATCCACATCCTATGGTTGCCGCACATGTCTCCGTGATCGGTGGTAAAAACCACGATGGTGTTGTCCGACTGGCTGCTCTGGTCGAGCGCGTCGAGCATGCGGCCGATCTGATGGTCCAGTTGCTCGATGGACGCGTAGTAGCAAGCCCGGCTCTGGCGGTAATCGGCCTCCGTCACGTTTCCCCAAATCGACGATTCGCGCCGGTGCAGTCCCGGCTTGCCCGCGAACGTGTCGTAAAAGCTCTTGGGCACGGGAATGGACCGCAGATCGTATCGGTCGAGGTATTCCTTCAGCGGAAGGTACGGATCGTGCGGCTGCACAAAGTGCGTTTCTAGCAGCCACGGCCGGGATTCCTGGGAAAAGCGCCGCAGCATGCGGATCGCGGATTCCGCGACGCGCCATTCCGGCGTCGCCTCCACCGGCCCTTCGTGATAGCCCCATTCCGCGACCGGGTTCGCGCCCGGCCACTGAATCATTCGCAGCGGCGTCACTCGCAGTTTTTCTTTCGGCGCTTCGACATGGTCCGGGTCGAGGTCGTACTTCCGCAGAATGGCCGGATCGCAGCCCTGCACGGCCGACATCTCATAGCCGAAATTGGCAGGGCACCGCGCCCAGCTCGCATGCCACTTTCCCACGTAGCCCATGCGGTAGCCCGCATCCTTCAGCCGATTCGAATACAGCACTACATCCGGATTCATATCGCGGTGCACGGAAGGCGACGAATGAATCTGGTTGTACACCCCGTTGTGCCAATGATACGCGCCGGAAAGAATCATGGCGCGGGCCGGGCAGCACACCGCGCTCGGCGTATAGCTGCGCTCGAACAGCATGCCGGAGTCCGCCAGCCGGTTCAGGTTGGGCGTCCGGCACAACGAGCGGTTGGCGATAGTTGCCCACTGCTGCTGGTCCGACATGATGTGCAGAATATTCGGCCGCCCGCTGCCCGCCGGCTCCGTCTGCGCCGCAAGCGCGGCCGTCCCGAGCGATTGCGTCAGAAACTGGCGCCGGTCAACCATAGTCGATTCTCCTCAGCAGACATACGGTAACGCGTTGGGCACGATGGCGGGCTTGGGCTGTCGGCCCCGGATATCCGGGCCAGCAGGCGCTCCCGGAGATGCTGCGAGATCCATCTGCCCTCCCACAGCCCGTGCCGCGTTGGGCGCCAAGTGCCACTTGCCGATGTATTGCCGAATCGTGGCCAGCGTGGTGTCGCCCGGGCGCAGCCGAATCCGTTGCGCCACACGCCGTGCCTACCGGCCATCGCCGCCGGCGCCGGAGCCAACGCCAGCCAATTCCTTTGTGTCACCTGGTTCGAACTCATTTCGGAATTCCTGAATCGATCACACTCAGAACACAATTCGGACGCCGGCTTCGATCTGCCGCGCCGGCCCGGCCGAGCTGATCACTCCGAATGTCGGCGATCCGAATACCGTTCCCGGGTTCCCGAAATTGGTGTGGTTGAGCGCGTTGAAAAACTCGCCGCGAAACTCCGCGTGAATGCGCTCGCTGATGCGAAAATTGCGCAGCACCGAAAAATCCAGGTCGATCAAGCCGGGGCCGCGCACGATGCCGATGCCCGCGTTTCCGAACATGTAGGCCGCCGGCTGCGCGAATGCCGCAGTGTTGAACCAGGCGGTGATGGCGCGCTGATCCGTCGGCAGATTCGGGTTCGTGAGCACGGTCGGCCGCTGCGCTCCCGCGGAAAAGCAGTTGCAGTTGTTGGTCTGATTGGTGATCGTGTTCGCCGCGCCGGTTTGAAAGGTCGCGACATTGCCGAGCGACCAGCCGCCCGCCACGGCGCCGAGCGGGCTGTGCGCCAGCCATCGCTTGCCTCTGCCGAACGGCAGTTCGTAAATCCAATGGAAGTTCACGCGATGCGCGATATCATTGGCGGTGGGCCCATAATCCGCGCGGCGATTGTAGTAGTTCGAGTAAGTGCCCGCATCGTTGCCCTCCGACGACCCCGGCATATTGACGTCGCCGAGATACTTGGACCAGGTGTAGTTCGCGCCGAAACTAAGCCCGTGCGAGTACCGCTTTTCGATCCGCACCATGCCTGCATAGTAGTTCGAGATGCCCAGCGTCGGATTCTGAATCGCCACATCCGTGAACTGCGGGTACGGGCGATCTTTCTGCGAGCTATGCTGTGGGCTCAGAACTTGCGGAGCGATCTGATTCAGCGACAAATTCGGGTTCGCCAACTTGCGCGACAGGTTGCCCAGCACGCCAACTTCGACCATCGTGGCGCCGGCCACCTGCCGCTGGATTCCGATATTGAACTGCTCCGAATACCCGATGCCGCGGTGCGGATCGAAGAACGTCACCGAGGTCGTGGTGGCCTGTCCCACCGGCACCGCACCGAACGAATCGTTGAGCGTCGAGGCGGACGCTGAAACCGGCACGCCGCTGCGTAGATAAAACGGCGCGGTGATGCCCTGATCGGGCGTGTTCAGGCTCGCCGCCACACTGAAGCCCAGCGCGTTCGCGTTGGGCACGCCGGCGTCAAATGGGTGCGCGAAGAAGACGCCGCCGCCGCCGCGCACCACCGTCTTCCCGGAGCCGAACGGCTTCCAAGCGAACCCGAATCGCGGGCCGAAATTCTTCCAATGGGTCGCGTAAGGCGAAGCGGGATAGCCGTTCAACCCCAGGAACTTTACCACGCCCGGCGTGCCTGAGACCGGGTTGACCTGGTTCAGATCGAAGCTGTTCATGCGATTGTGGTCGTCGACCATCGGAGTGTCGGTTTCCCACCGCAGCCCCAGGTTCAGCGTGAGATCCGGGCGTAGCGTCCAGTTGTCCTGCGCGAATCCGCCCAGGTAGTAGCTGTGGCGCAGCAGCGGCTCGGTCTGATTCTCGCTGAAGCTCGTCACGAACCCGGTGATCATCGACGCCAGACCATTGCCGGTCGTCGTGTTCCCCGGAAGGCTGGTCGGCTGCGTGGAGAAGCCGAACGAACCCGAAACCTGGTTGAGCAGCACGTCCTGGTTGAACGACCGGCGCACTTCGAACCCAAACTTCAGCGCGTGCCGGCCGCGGTTCAGCGAGTAATTATCCAGATACTGCTCCTGCCGGATCGGATACTGCCGGCGCTCCTGCTGCGTCGCGCCGAGCGCGGCAAAACCGGCGGGCGCCAGACGTGGAAAGGCGTCGTCCGGTACGCCCTTCAGCCCCAGCTTGGACGGATAACCTCCGCCCAGCCCGGCGCTGAGGCTGTGAAAGATGCGGTCGTTGTATGTAAAGCGAAGATCGTTCACTTGGGTTGCGCCGATCACGTGCGTCCAATCGGCATAGACGTACTGGCTTTGGTTGAGCGCGACGTTGGTCGGGTCACCCGCCCCGCCGCGGGGATAGACGCTCACCAGCGAGGACGTTCCCGATACTCGCATGTACCGCCCGGTCAGGCGGTCCTTACTAGTGAAGTTGTGGTCGCCCTTGACCATGTAAAAGTCCGCCGGCGTAATCGTTACCGGATTTCCACTGAAGTTGTTGGCGCCGGCGGCATTGCTGGGCACATGGTTGGGCAGCGGGTAGTAGGCCATCATCGCCGCCGCCACCGGATCGAGCTCGCTGGCCGGGATGATATTGCCGGAAAATGGCTGACGCGTGTAGCTGCCGTCGACGAGCTGCGTAGTTGCGGGATCGTAAATCGGAATGAGTTTTCCGGCGCCGTTCAACGTCTGGGAGAAATCGCCGTCGCGCTGCAACAGCGTGGGCACCGTGAGGACGGTATTGGACGCCGTGTGCAGGCGCTGTCCCTCGTACGCCGCAAAGAAGAAGGTCTTGTCCTTGCGAACCGGCCCGCCTGCGGTGGCGCCGAAGACGTTGTACCGCAGCTCCGGGCTCACCTTCTGCCCATTGACAATCGGCGCGAAAAAGCCCGGCGCGTCCATCGCATTGTTGCGGAAGAATTCGTACGCGCTGCCGTGCAACTGGTTGGTGCCGGATTTTGTGGTTTCGATGATCACGCCGCTGGCCGACGCGCCATACTCCGCCGAATAGTTATTGGTCAGCACCTTGACTTCTTCGATCGTCTCCACCGGCGGATCGAGGTTGATCTGGGCCGCGCCCATCCGCATGTTCTGCGCGTTTCCGCCGTCGATCCAGGCCATCTGGCTTTGCGTGCGCCCGCCCGCGATACTGAAGTTCGGCGTGACGTTGGCGGGCGTATTGGGATAATTCACGAACACCGCAGCCCCGCTCAATTGCACCACGTTCAGGGTCCGTCGGTTGCCCAGCGGCAGCGCGCCGATGCTCTTGGACTCGATGAGCGTGTTGATTTCCGAAGTGCGGTTCTCCACTAGCGCCGCTTCTCCAGAGACTGTCACCGATTGCCCGGCCGTGCCCAGTTCCAGCCGGATATCGAGCCCCATTTGCTCGCCCGTTGTCAGCGTGATTCCCTCGCGAATGTACTTGCGAAAGCCCGGATGCTCCACCGAGAGGTCGTACACCCCGATCGCCAGGTTTTGCAGATGATAGAATCCGGCGGAGTTGGTCACGACGCGCGTTTGCACGCCCGTTTCGATATTGGCGGCAACCACCGCGGTCTGCGGCACCACGGCGCTTTGCGGGTCGGTAACGATGCCGCTGATGGATGCCAAGTTGGACTGCGCCAGGCAGGCCGTCACCGGGATGGTGCAGGCGCAGAATGCGGATGCAAACACTCGAATGCGAAGCATTCAAACCCCAGCCGCCGACAGTATATCACCGGCGTCTGCTGCTCACCGTGGCAGCAGTGGAGCAGGCGTCCCCGCGTCCCACGCGCCGAAGGCGCGCCTTGCAAGTGGACAGGCCAGGAGGCCTATCGCGCTAACGCGGCAGCAGTGTCGAATCCCAGTCGCCCCAGGGGCTCGGGTGGCGCCCCACCTCCACGTTGACCTCCCGGTAATGCCCCACGTTCGCTCGCTTCACATATTCGGCGGCCGGCAGGAACTGGTCCTTGCGGCGGCGGAGTTCGGTGTCCAGCGCGCGGTCTAGCCGCGCCTGCAATTCCGCCTGTTCCGCTTTGCCGCACAGGTTGTGCATCTGGAACGGATCCCGCTCGTTGTCGTACAGCAGCCATGGGCCGCGAATCGACCTCACGTACGTGTAACGCGCGGTGCGCAGCCCCCGGTACTCGGCGAAGCCATACCGCCGCGCTTCCGTGATGGGCACCGGCAGGCTCAGGAATGCCGCCGCCCCGGCAGCCGGTTCCGCGCCTCCCGTGATCAGGCCGGAGAAGTCGCTGCCCTCCACCGAGTCCGGAATCGCGATGCCGCACAGCGACAGTAGGGTCGGCATAATATCCGGTGAGTTCAGCGGCGTGCGGATGCGCCGCCCCTTGCGTCCGAACCGGCGCGGGTAACGCAGCAGAAACGGCACCCGGATCGATTCATCCCACGGGTAGAGCTTGGTCGTCAGACCCTGCGAAAGCATCATGTCGCCGTGGTCCGAGGTGAAGACGACCAGCGTGTCCTCGGCGGCGCCGGCCCGGTCCAGCGTCTCGAACAGCCGGCCGAAGCAGTCGTCGAGCGCACTCATGTGGGCGTAGTAGCCGCGAAGCGTATCGGTGGCCTGCGGCCGGTTGCCGTCCGGTACGTTCTGCCGCAACTGGATCTCGCGCCCGACATACATTTGCCGGTAGCGTTCCGGCGCCGTAGCGTATGGAAAATGCGGCGGCCCGAGCGAAAGCACCAGCAGGAACGGGTCGGCGCCACTTTGGCTTTTTATGAAGTGGCAGGCGTCCTCGGTTTGCGCGATTGCATCGTACCCAGGCCAGTATTTCGGAGTTGGGTCGTCATCTTCGAAGTACAGCGAGTGGTTGTACTCGTGGGTGCACTCGCACGCCTTCCAGTAGTCGAACCCGAAGCGCTTCTCCGGCGGAATGTACGCCAGCCTCCGCCCATACTTCCCGTCGGGACTGCCATAGACGTGCCACTTTCCGATGTAGCCGGTGCGATAACCCGCGTGGCGGAACGTCTCCCCCAACGTCGGACCCTTCGGCTTCAGCTCCATGTCGTTGATGAAGACTCCGTGGGTGAGCGGATACTGGCCCGTGAGCAGGCTGCCGCGGTACGGGCAGCACACGGGGCAGCCGGAAACGGCGTTTTCGAAATTGACGCTCTCCGATTCCAGCCGGTCCAGCACCGGGGTGCGGACATTGACATCGCCGTTGTACCCTGTCGATTGGGCGCGCCACTCGTCTGCGAGCAGGAACAGGACGTTGGGACGGCGTGTGCGCTGGCTCAGCAGGGCCCGTTCGCCGACCAGTCCCGCGGC
>Ga0066709_100006156_pt1 | contig 10072 bp, 9 predicted proteins | sample GraSoiAngelo_158_FD_79665 | JGI IMG/M metagenome (GOLD analysis project Ga0066709, IMG submission 79665) | Grasslands soil microbial communities from the Angelo Coastal Reserve, California, USA - 14_1009_16_30cm | ecosystem: Environmental > Terrestrial > Soil > Grasslands | place: USA... | reverse complement strand
GGTGAACCCGGCCGCGAACGCGAACGCGCGCCAGAACTCCTCGCACAGCTGCGGGTCGAACGTACCGATCCACTCCGCGACCGGGTCGACGTCGTAGACAAGGAATGGCCGTCCGGAGAGGTCGAGCGCCACTTGCACTAGCGCCTCGTCGAGCGGCACGAGTGCGGACGCAAACCGACGTACGCCCGCCTTGTCGCCGAGCGCGTCGCGCAAGGCTGTACCGAGAACGATGCCAACGTCCTCGACCGTGTGATGCAGGTCGATCTCGAGATCGCCGACTGCTTCGATCTCGAGATCGAAGCCGCCATGCTTGCCGAGCTGCTCGAGCATGTGGTCGAAGAACGGGATGCCCGTTGTGGCATGCGCGTTTCCCTCGCCCTCGAGGACGAGGCGAAGGTCGATGCGCGTTTCCTTCGTCTCGCGATGTTGCTCCGACGACCGCGCTGTCACGATGCTTCCTCCCCGTCTGCGAAGGCATCCGCGAGCGCCGCGAGCAACTGGTCGTTCTCCTCCGGAGTCCCAACGGTGATGCGCAAACAGTCTTGCAGGCGCGGCCATCGAGAAAAGTCACGAACGAGGACGCCGCGCTTGACGAGCGACGTCCACAACGCGTGACCATCCCCGGCCGTGCGCACGAGTAAGAAGTTCGCTCCCGACGGAAACGCCGTGAGCTGCGGGAACTGCCGCAGCGCGGCGGCGAGCCGCTCACGTTCGGCCACCAGCGTGCCAACGCGCTCACGCATCTCGCCGTCGAAGCGCAGGGCCGTCACGCCCGCGAGCTGCGTCGCCGCCGAGAGGTGGTACGGCAGCACGACCTTCTCGAGCTCGGCGACCACCGCTGCCGGACCGATCGCGAACCCGAGGCGAAGCGCGGCCAGCGACCAGACCTTCGAGTAGGTCCGAACAACGACAAGCGGGACGTTGTCGGCGACGAGCTCGACCGCGCTCCAGTCGGCGAACTCGCCGTACGCCTCGTCGACGACGAGCAAGCCGCTGCCGTGCTCGGCGACTGCCACCAGCAAGGCCTCAACCGTCTCACGTGGTTCGACGGTCCCGGTCGGGTTGTTGGGACTGCACAGGAACACGAGCGCGGGGCGTTCGGTGGCGATGACGAGCCCGCCCTCGGTCGGTGACACGGAGAAGTCATCGCGACGCTCGCCTGTGAACAGTTCGGTCGCGGTAATCCGCGCGATGTGCGCGTGCAAGGCGTAGGTCGGCTCGAACAACAGCGCGCGCCGGGTCGGGCCGCCGTACGTGAGCATGATGGTCTGGAGCACTTCGTTCGATCCGTTCGCGCAGAAGACCCGGTCCGGCGGTTGGCCGAGCGTCTCGGCGATGCCGGCGCGCAGGTGCGCCGCGCCGCGATCGGGATAGCGGTGCAACGGAACGTCGGACAGCGCGGCGAGCCACGCGTCGACGAACGCCCGCGGCGGCGAGTACGGGCTCTCGTTGGTGTTGAGGCGCACGGCAACATCGAGCTGCGGCGAGTGGTAACCCTCGAGCTCGACGAGATCGGCACGCGGTTGCGGAAGTCGGTTCGTCAACGTCCCTCCCGAAGGGCAACGGCGCGTCCGTGCGCGTCAAGCCCCTCGGCGGCTGCCAGCGCACGAATGTGCGGCGCGAGGCGCGACAGGGTTTCCGCGTCGACATCGACGACGGGAACATGCTTGCAGAAGTCGTCGACGCGCAGCGCGCTCGCAAACCGAGCAGTGCGCGCGGTCGGGAGGACGTGATTCGTGCCGGCGACGTAATCACCGACAACCGCCGGAGCGAACGGTCCGCAGAAGACCGCGCCCGCGTTGCGCACCAGCGGGACGAGCGCGTCCGGATCCGCCGTCATCAGTTCGAGGTGCTCGGGCGCGATCACGTTCGCCACCGTAAGGGCCTGCGTCGCGTGATCGACGAGGATCGTGCGTCCACCGGTCGTCAGCGTCGCCTCGATGTCAGCCCGTCGCCCGGCACCGTCGAGCAGCTGCACGAGGGCCGCGTCCACCGCGTCGGCGACGTCGTCACGCCAGGTCACGAGCACCGCGGCGCCGTCGGGTCCGTGCTCGGCCTGCGCGAGGAGATCGGCGGCGACGAGGTCGGGCGGGGCCGTCTCGTCGGCAATGACCACGAGCTCGGACGGCCCGGCGAACGACTCGACGCCCACGGTCCCGGCGACCTCACGCTTGGCCAGGGCGACGTACCGGTTGCCCGGTCCGACCACCACGTCCACCGGCCGAATCGTCTCCGTGCCGTAGGCGAGCGCGGCGATCGCCTGCGCACCGCCGATGCGGTAGACCTCGTCGACGCCCGCCAGCGCCGCCGCGGCCAGCGTCGCGGTCGGAACCTGCCCATCGCGATCGGGCGGGACACACATCGCGATCTCGGGAACGCCGGCGACGCGTGCGGGCACCGCCGTCATGAGCACCGTCGACGGGTAGGCCGCCCGGCCGCCGGGTACGTAGCAACCGGCGCGCGCGACCGGAATCACGATCTCCCGTAGGTGCACACCGTTGCGCTCGAAAACGAGTCCGGCCGACCCCTGGGCTTCGTGGTAGGCGCGGATCGCGTCGCGGGAGTACGTCAACGCGTCACGGAGCTCGTCATCGATGGCGTCGAGCGCAACCATCAGCGCGTCTTCCGGAATGCGGAGGTCGCCGACGACGCAGCCGTCGAAGCGCTCGGTGAGCTCCCTCACCGCGGCGTCTCCCCGCGCCCGGACGTCCGCGATCACCGCGCGCACTGACTCGAGATCGTCCGGCGTCGCGCCGGCATCGGCGCGTGCGAGAAGCGCGCGCACATCGGCGTCATCGCCACGGAGGTCGAGCCGGGTGAGCATGGAGCGCCGGTCATGGTAACCGTGGGCACTCCATGAGCTTCGTGGACTTTGTCCGTAGCGCGCCGCGCACGCTTGCTCGTCACGGCATATTTCGACCAGGCTGCGCGCGATGGGAGCTGAGTCGGATCGCGCTGAACTGTCGACGCTACGGGCACAGATCGCCGACGTCGCGGCGCGCGTCACCAATCTGGCCGAGCGTTACGACCAGAGCCCCGACTCGGCGATCGCGGCTGATCTCTTCGCCGCCGAACGCGCCCTCCTCGCCGCCCAACGCTCCCTCCAGCAGGCATCGACCGAGCTCGAAGACTGACCTTCACAGCTTGAACGCCGAGGGGCAGACATCGGCGAGGATGCAGACGTCGCAGCGCGGCTTGCGGGCATCGCAGACCTGACGGCCGTGCAGGATCATCCGCAACGAGAACGCGCCCCGCTCGTCGGGCGGCACGAGCGCGCCGAGTGCGTGCTCGACCTTCACGGGGTCGGTCTCGGTCGTCAAGCCGAGGCGGCGGGAGATCCGCCCGACATGGGTATCGACCGGCAGGCCCGGGAGCCCGAACGCGACCGAGCGAATGACGTTGCCGGTCTTGCGGCCGACGCCGGGAAGGCGGACGAGGTCGTCGAGCTCGGTCGGCACCTCGCCGCCGAACTCCTCTTCGATCATGCGCGCCATGCCGACGAGGTTCTTGGCCTTCGACCGGAACAGCCCGATCGACCGGATGACCTGCTCGACCTCGGCGATATCGGCCTCGGCGAGGTCGGCCGGCGTCGGGTAGCGCGCGAACAGCGCGGGCGTTGTCTTGTTCACCATCTCGTCGGTGCACTGAGCCGAGAGGATCGTGGCGACCAGCAGCTGGAACGGACCCTCGTGGACCAGTGCGCACTCGGCCGGGTATTCGGTCGCGAGCCGGGTCACGACGGCCGCCGCGCGCGCGCGGGCGCCGCGCGGTGCCCGTGCCTTCACAGCCATCTTGCGACCATATCGGGCGGTACCCTCGGCTTCCCATGCTCTCGGTCGAAGCCGTGCAACGCCTCGCGCCCGCGGACCTCGCGGTGCTGGATGCCATCGAGCGCGACGCCACCGTCGACGCCGGGCATCCGGTGATCGGCGAGGCCATCTGGCGCGACGCCCACGAGCCGGTGGACGGCTCTCGCAGCGTCGTCGCCCGCCGCGACGGTCAGCTCGTCGGCGTGGGCCACCTGGCGGCCACGACGACCGTGCCTCCGCACCTCGAGCTCGGGCTCGTGGTCTCGCCGGGTGAGGACCGCGACCCCGTCGCCCGGGAGCTCGTCGCTCGCGCGGTGGAGGCTGCCCGCGCGTCACCCCTCGGCTCGACTGACGGCGCGGCGCTGACCGTGTGGATCCTCGGCGTCGAACGGGAAAGTGATGCGATCGTCCGAGACGCAGGATTCGTCCCCGACCGCGAGCTCTGGCAAATGCGCGTGCCGCTTCCGCTGCGCGAGACCGCACGCTGGCCTGAGGGCTTCACCGTCCGCACCTTCGAGCCCGGACACGACGATGATGCCTGGGTGGCGGTCAACAACCGAGCATTCGCCGGCCACCCCGAGCAAGGGGGTTGGACGGGCGAGACCCTCCGGCAACGGGCTCGCGAGTCGTGGTTCGATCCGCGCGACTTCCTGCTCGCCTTCGACCAGGATCTTCAACTCGCCGGATTCTGCTGGACGAAGGTCCACCCCGCGGCTCCGCCGATCGAGCCGGCACCGCTCGGCGAGATCTACGTCATCGGCGTCGATCCCGACCGGCAAGGAACGGGCCTCGGGCGGGCGCTGGTGGTCGGCGGTCTCGAAGCGATCGCCGAGCACGGCATCACGGCCGGCATGCTGTTCGTCGACAGCGCCAACGCCGCCGCCGTCGGTCTCTACGAAGCGATCGGGTTCGCGCGGCACCGCGTCGACCGCGCCTACGTGCACTCCCTGAGCGCGACGTCATGACACTCGCCGACGCGGCTGTCCCCCACGCTCGGTACGGGATCACCCGGCCGGAAGTCGAAGCGCTGCTCGAGCGCGGCGGTGAGCCGCGGTATCGCGCCGATCAGGTATGGGACGCGCTCTACCGCACGCGCGAGCCGCTCGACGCGGCGACGAACCTCCCGAAGACCTTGCGGGCACGGCTTTCCACGACCCTCCCACTGGTACTCACAGAGCGCGTGGCCCGAACGTCGCGCGACGGTGCGACCACGAAGTGGCTCTGGAGCTGCGGGGACGGCGCCCAAGTCGAGACGGTCCTCATGGAGTACCCGACACGAGCGACGGTCTGTGTCTCGTCGCAGGCGGGATGCGCCATGGCGTGCAGCTTCTGCGCCACCGGACAGGGCGGCTTCGAGCGTCACCTGGAGAGCGCCGAGATCGTCGAGCAGGTGATGCGGGCGCAACATGCAACCGCACGGCGCGTTGGCAACGTCGTCTACATGGGCATGGGTGAGCCGCTCGCCAACTACGACGCCGTGTGGCAATCGGTCGAGGTCTTGCACGACGAAGTGAAGCTGTCGGCGCGCCACCTCACGATCTCGACCGTGGGTGTCGTTCCCGGCATTCGCCGTCTTGCCGACGAGCGGCTGCCCGTCACCCTCGCGGTGTCGCTGCACGCGCCGAACGACGCGCTCCGCGACGAGCTCGTTCCGCTGAACCGTCGGTATCCGATCGCCGAGGTGCTCGACGCGGCCGCCGACTTCGCCGCTGCCCGCGGGCGACGGGTCACGTTCGAGTATGTGTGCATCGGCGGCGTCAACGACGCGCCGGCGCAGGCCGACCAGCTCGGTCGGTTGCTCGCCTCGTGGCCCGGAGTCGGCGGGGCGCACGTGAACCTGATCCCGTTGAACCCGACCGCGGGCTTCGGGGGGCGCCGGGCCCACGCGGGCTCGGTACGCCAGTTTGCCGAACGGCTGCGCGCCCACCGCGTGCACGTGACGACCCGCCGAAACCGCGGCGTCGACATCGACGCGGCGTGCGGGCAGCTCCGGTCGCGGCTGCCGATCCCCGAGCCTGCTGCTCGGTCGGCCACAATGGCGTCATGAGCGAGCGCCGGTTCGTCAACCCGTCCCAGCCCCAGACGCTCTACATGGCGACGATTCTCTGCTACTGGGATGCGGTCGCCGGACTCCTGTTCGGCGTCGCGACGACCTCGGCGCTGCTGGCGGTGTTCACCATCGCCGGGTTGGCCGCTGGAGGCTACGGCATCGCCAACGAGAAGCGTTGGGGCTACGGCCTCGCCGTGATCGCCGCCGTCGTGCAGGTTCTGGGGCTGATCGCGTTCGGCGGGAGCGACGTGATCAAGTTCCCGCTCCTCCTCAACCTGTTCTTCGACGGCGCGCTGGTGGCGCTCCTGCTCCACCCGATGAGCCGCGACTACCAGCGCATCTGGTTCCGATAAGTCTCGCTCGCTCACTGGTCGGCGGGATGCCCGTCTCGCGGACGTTCGCTCGCGGGGCGAGCTCCCTCCCCTCGGCGATCGCCTTCGGCTCCTGCCTCGCTCCGTTCGCCGCGTCGCTCCAATCGACCGTGTGACTCGACTGCCTCTGGGCCACCCGTAGACTCGCCCGCCGTGTCGGCTACCGCCGAGCTCGTCGCATCCATCGAAGCGCGCCTGCGTCCACTCGAGGTCGTGCTCGCCGAGGCGTGGTGGGAATGCAACACGTACTCGTCGCCGGAGGCCGACGCCCGGCGCAATGCGCTAGAGCTCGAGCGCCGGACGCTGCTCGCCGACTCCGAGGTGTTCGGCGAACTGCGCGGCGCCCGGGCGGCGACGAACGGGGCACCGCAGCTCGATGCGCTGCTGCGACGCCAGCTCGACGTACTCCACGACGCCTTCGCGCCGAACCAGGTGCACGACGAGCTCCGTGAGCGGATCGTCGAGCTCGAGACAACCGCCGACTCCACCTTTGCCAACTTTCGTGCCGAGATCGACGGCCGGCGGGTCGACGACAACGAGATCCTCGAAATCCTCCGGACGAGCATCGACGAGACGGAACGACGTGCGGCGTGGGAAGCGTCGAAGCAGGTCGGCCGAGCGGTCGCGCCGACCGTACGCGAGCTCGCCCGTCTCCGGAACGAAGCAGCACGCTCGATCGGATACCGCGACCACTTCCAGCTCGCGATCGCGACCGGTGAGCTCGACGAGCGGCGTCTGATGGAAACGCTCGCCGAAGTCGATCAGGCGACCGCCGCGCCGTTCACCGTGTGGAAGGCCGACCTCGATGCCCGGCTCGCCGCGCGGTACTCGTGCACGCCGTCCGACCTACGCCCGTGGCACTACGACGATCCCTTCCTCCAAGACCCTCCGGTGGACGGCGCGGTCGACCTCGATTTCGCGTTCGCGGGCGCCGACCTCCGCGCGCTGACGCTGCGGACGTACCGGGGCCTCGGTCTCGACGTGCACGACGCGCTCTCGCGCAGCGATCTCGAGGGACGCGACGGCAAGAACCAGCACGCGTTCTGCATCGATGTCGACCGCAACGGCGACGTGCGCGTCCTGTGCAACATCGAGCGCAACGCCCGCTGGATGGACACGATGCTTCATGAGTTCGGGCACGCCGTCTACGACCTCGGCGTCGACCGTGAGCTTCCCTGGCTCCTCCGGACCGCCGCGCACCCGCTGACCACCGAGGGAATCGCGATGTTGTTCGGCCGGCTCCACCGAGATCCGGAGTGGCTCACGGCGATCGCCGCACTGGCGCCGCAGGAGCTCGACAGCCTCCGGCCACAGCTCGCGCGCGCCCAGCGCGCCGCGTTGCTCACCTTCGCCCGGTGGGTGCTGGTGATGACGAACTTCGAGCAGGCCCTCTACGCCGACCCTGACCGCGACCTCGACTCGCTGTGGTGGCACCTCGTCGAGCGGTTCCAAGCGGTGCGGCGTCCCGACGGGCGGCGGGCGCCCGACTGGGCTGCCAAGATCCACTTGGCGGTCGCGCCCGTCTACTACCAGAACTACCTCTACGGGGAGCTGTTCGCATCGCAGCTGACGGCGACGCTCGCGGCGCGAGCCGGCGGCATCGTCGACCGTCCCGAAGCAGGCCAGTTCCTCGCGCGCGAGGTGTTCGCGCCGGGAACGTCGCTGCGATGGGACCAGCTCGTGGAACAGGCGACGCGGGCGCCATTGACGGCAGCGGCGTTCGCACAGCAGCTCGTGAACGGCAGCGTGCTTCAGGACGGGCACCGATCATGAACCTCGGGCTCACCGGGCGGGCAACGGTCGTCGCTGGGGGTACCCGGGGTGTCGGCCGCGCGACGGCCGAGTTGCTCGCGTCCGAGCAAGCACGCGTTGCCGTCCTCGCCCGTGACGAGGACGAGCTCCGAGAGGTCGAGGCGGCGCTCGTCATCGCGGGTGCGAGCGACGCCATCGGCCTCCAGTGCGATCTGGTCGATACCGGTGAGGTCGAGGCGGCCTTCAGCTTTCTCGACGACCGCTGGGGCGAGCTCCACGTGCTCGTGAACGCCGTCGGACCGGCCCACGTGGGCGCACTCGAAGACCTCACCGACAACGAATGGCTCGACGAGTTCGACCGCGGTGTGCTCTCGATGATCCGTACCACCCGCGCGGCGCTGCCGTTGTTGCGTAGAGCGACCTTTGCGCGGATTGTGAACCTGGCGGCGTCGTCGATCCGGCATCAGAGTCCGGGGCTCATCGGCTACACCGCGGCGAAGGCCGCGCTTGCCTCCGCATCCAAGAACCTGGCGCGCACGCTCGCCCCCGAGGGAATCGTCGTCAACACGGTCGCGCCCGGCACGGTGATGTCGCCGGTGCTCGAGGCGTACCTCGAAACCGCGGACCCCGTCGACCTCGCCGAAGGCCCGCTGGAGGCCGCGTACACTGCGATGACGCGCGACTTCGGCGAGACCAACGACCTCGGACGGATCGGAACGGCAGAAGAGGTCGCGCCGCTCGTGGTGTTCCTTTGTTCCGAGCTCGCAAGCTTCGTCGTCGGCGCGACGATTCCCGTCGACGGAGGCACCGACTTCGCGTGAGGCTGGCATGAACCGTCTCGCCGACCAGACAAGTCCATACCTCCGGCAGCACGCCGACAACCCCGTCGATTGGTACCCCTGGGGCGACGAGGCTTTCGAGCGCGCCCGCGCGGAAGACCGCCCCATCCTCCTGTCGGTCGGTTACTCGTCCTGTCACTGGTGCCACGTCATGGCGCACGAGAGCTTCGAGGACCCCGAGATCGCGGCGGAGATGAACCGCCTCTTCGTGAACGTCAAGGTCGACCGCGAGGAACGTCCCGACGTCGACGGTATCTACATGCAGGCCGTGCAAGCGATGACCGGACACGGCGGCTGGCCGATGACGGTGTGGCTCACGCCCGACGGCCGGCCGTTCTTCGGCGGGACCTACTTCCCGAAGGAGGACCGCCCGGGCATGGCGGGGTTCGGCCGCGTCATGGAGGCAGTCGACGACGCGTGGCGCAACCGCCGAGCCGACCTCCTCACCCAAGCCGGCAAGCTGCACGACGCGCTCGCCCGCACCGTGACCCCCCCGCTCGATGGGGTGAGCGGCACCGAGCCCGGGACGGAGATCCTCGACCAAGCGGCAGCGCGGGCCCAGGCGCAGTTCGACGCCCGCTTCGGCGGGTTCGGACGCGCGCCCAAGTTCCCGCAGGCGATGACGCTCGACTTCCTGTTGCGCACCTACGTACGTCAGCCGTCACAGTCGGACCTCCTCGACGTCGTCACGGTCACGCTCGACGCCATGGCCGCGGGTGGCATGTACGACCAGGTCGGGGGCGGTTTCCACCGGTACTCGGTCGACGATTACTGGCTTGTTCCGCACTTCGAGAAGATGCTCTACGACCAAGCATTGCTCGTCGCGGCGTACACGCACGCCTGGCTCGTGACGCGCGAGCCGCGCTACGCACGGGTCGTCGCCCAGACCGTCAGCTATGTCCTGCGCGACCTCCGTCATCCCGAGACCGGCGGATTCTTCTCGGCCGAGGACGCGGATTCCGAAGGCGTCGAAGGCAAGTTCTACTTGTGGTCCTACGAAGAGATCGAGCAGGTCGGCGGTGATGATGCGGCCGAGGTGATCCGCTATTTCGGCGTCACGCGCAATGGCAACTTCACCGACCCGCACACCGGATTCCGCGGCAACATCCTCCACGTCGTCGACCGCACGGAGGACCGCTCGCCCACAGTGGTGCGCGCGCTCCCGCGGCTGTTCGATTACCGCGCGCACCGAGTTCGTCCCGGGCTCGACGACAAGGTGCTCCTCGGCTGGAACGCGCTGTTTGCGCGCTC
>Ga0066709_100006154_pt1 | contig 10073 bp, 8 predicted proteins | sample GraSoiAngelo_158_FD_79665 | JGI IMG/M metagenome (GOLD analysis project Ga0066709, IMG submission 79665) | Grasslands soil microbial communities from the Angelo Coastal Reserve, California, USA - 14_1009_16_30cm | ecosystem: Environmental > Terrestrial > Soil > Grasslands | place: USA... | reverse complement strand
TGGGTAAAGAGGAGCAGTTCTTCCTCGAGGCGTCGCATGAGCTGCGGACGCCTGCAGCGACCATCAAAGCTTCCGCCGAGGTGCTGAATGATGTCCTTGGGCAGGGCCTGCCAGTCGACTTGAGGCGGTTGCTGCTGAACATCGAGCGCGAGGCGGATCGGCTCGGCACGTTGATCGACCATCTGCTCGACCTCAACAGCATCCGCCGGGCTCGGGTCCGTCTTCACCCAATCCGATGCGACCTGCGCGAAGTGGCGGTTCGCGCCGCGGACTCGATTGAACCGCTGGCCAGGCAGCGGGAGCAAACGGTACTTCGGGCTATGCCGACCACGCCGGTCTGGTCGGTGGTCGATGCTGACTTGCTCGGCCGCGCGATTCTGAACCTGGTCAGCAATGCCCACAAGTACGGTCGGCACGGCGGCCGTCTGGAAGTGCGGCTCGAGACTTGCCCGTCGGAGGCGGTGTTCGTCATCAGCGACGATGGACCCGGCATCCCTGAGGCTGATCGTGAGCGTGTCTTCCAGCGCTTCTATCGCTCCCCGACCGCTGATGGCCGCCGGGTCCAGGGCAACGGACTCGGCCTTCCGGTGAGCCGGGCGGCGGTCGAGCTGCTCGGCGGCCGAGTCTGGGCCGAAGCCGGGCCAGCGGTCGGCAGCGCGTTCAAGGTGGCTCTGCCGCTCGGGCTGGGGTCTGCGACCAGTGACCGGCCGGTGTGAAGATCCTTCTGGTTGACGACGACCAGCGGCTGCTCGACGCGCTTGTGACGGCGTTCCGCTTCCGCTGGCCCGAGGCGGAGGTATTCACGGCTCGAGATGCCGAGACCGGCCTCTGGCTCGCGCTCAAGCGCGCCCCCGATGTGGTCGTGCTCGACGTGGGGCTCCCGGACCGTAGTGGCTTCGACGTGCTGGTCGACGTCCGCCGCGTGTCAGACGTCCCGGTCATCCTGCTAACCGCCGCCCACGCGGAGATGGACCACGTTCGCGGCCTGGAGCTAGGCGCCGATGATTATCTGGTGAAGCCGTTCAGTCACATGCCCCTGCTGGCCCACATCAAGGCGGTGCTCCGTCGAGCTCAGCCACTCGCCGATTCGGATGGGTTTGCGCCGCTGACCGTTGGCGGACTGCGGCTCGACGAACCACGGCGCGAGGTCGTTGGCACAGTAAGACGTGTCCGGCTGACGGCAACTGAGTTCAAGTTGCTGTACTACCTGATGGGGAACGCGGGCCGCGTGGTCACTCGGTCGACTCTCATTCGGCGGGTATGGGGGGACGCCGAGAGCGTCACGGACCATGATCTGACGGTGTTAGTAGCCCGGGTCAGGACCAAGATCGCCGCCACCGGCGACGCACCCGACATCCTCACCGAACGTGGGATCGGCTATCGGCTTACACCTGCCCCTGCTATTGACGTTGCGTGACACTTCGTGACGCGCCCGTTGAGGCGCGCGCCGGATACTCCGGGTGAGAATCGGCATCATCGCGGACTGGCTGAATCCGGTCATCACCCACGTGATCCAGCTCCTGGTTGAGCGCGGTGTGCAAGTGGACGTGATCTATCCGGAGAAGATGCTCGTCGATATGGCCACCGTCCATGTAGCCCACGACCTCTACCTGCTGAAGTCCGGGACCGAACTCGCCCTGAGCCTGGCCGGATCGCTGCACGCTCTCGGTGGCGCCACGCTGAACCCCTACCCGACCGTCGAGCGGCTGCGCAACAAGATCATCGTGATGCGGGTGCTCCAACAGTGGGGAATCCCCACCCCGGAGACCTACGTCACCGGCATCTCCGGCGACCTTGCCCCGCTCCTGGAGACCGGTCCCCTGATCGTCAAGCCGCATCGAGGTTCACGGGGCCAGGGGATTCGGATCGTGCGGCACATGGACGAGCTGGCCGCTCTACCTGGCGAGGGGCCCACGCTGGCGCAACGGTACTATCCGTCCGATGGCGTGGATCGCAAGATCTTCTGCATCGGCGGACAACTCTTCGGGATAAAGCGCCTCTGGCCGCTGCGCACCTATGAGGACAAGCTGGGGGAGCCCTTCACCCCCGGCGCAGAGCTGAGTGAGATCGCGGTACGCTGCGGCCGCGCCTTCGGGATCGATCTCTTCGGGCTGGACGTGGTGCTCAGCGGCGGCCGCCCCTACGTCGTCGACGTCAACAAGTTCGGCAGCTACATGGGAGTACCCGATGGTCCCCGCCTGCTGGCCGACTACTTCCAGCGCGCCGGCGAGCTCGCACTCCGCGGCGAACTGCCAGGAGCGCCTGCCGCGGCGCAGGTGAAGAGGATGACGTGAGCGTCAGGACAAGCCCCCAATCGACCGACGTCCGCATATCCGTGGTTTCCGAGCACGAGCGGCTCGCGACCCTGCCCCAGCTGCCCCTGCGACCGCTAGGGCTTGGCGGGGTCCTTCGGCGTGGCTTTACCTACTGGCGCCCGCATTGGGCGCTGGCCATCCCGATCCTCCTGGTGATGTTCGTGCAAGGGGGATTCAATACCTTCTTCGACCTGAACCTCCAGCAGATCATCGACCACGTCCTGATCGACCAGGATGGCCCACTCCTGGCACAGATCCTCGCGCAGATTCTTGGCTTTTACCTACTCGCCACCGCGGCGGCGGTGGTCGGGAACTACCTCAGCGCACGCGTGGGCGCGAGGATTTTGAATGACCTGCGCCGCCAGATGTTCACCCACCTCCAGCGCCTGTCGATGGGCTACTTCGCCCATGCGCGCTCGGGGGACGTGATCGCCCGCTTCACCAGCGATCTCGCGGAGGTCGACAAAGGGCTCACGTATCGGTTCACCGATGGCTACCTCTCGGTGGTCGGCTTGCTCTTGAACGTCCCCGCGCTATTCATCTTGCAGTGGCAGCTCGCGCTTGCGACGCTGGTGGCTCTGCCCCTGGCCATGTTCGGCGGTCGACTTTTCGCCGCCCGTGCCGCCCGCGCTTTCCTCCGGCTCAAGCGCGAGCAGGCGGCCCTGGCCAGTGCGGTCCAGGAGAACGTAAAGGCCCAGGCGGTCATCAGGATCTTTGGTCTGCAAAGGACGATGCTGACCCGGCTGCAGCGCCAGCTCGCCGATCTGTTCCAGGTCACCGCCAGCGCGGACTTCTTGAGCATGCTGGTGGGAACGAGCTCCAGCTTCGGGGTCAAGCTCGTGGCCATTCTGGTGATCGGGCTCGGTGCCTTCTTCGCCTTCAACGGCGGCCTGTCGATTGGCACGCTGGTGGCCTTCGTGGCCCTGGCCAACGACGTGTGTAAAGATGCGTACGATATCAGCAAGAAAGTAGCACCAAGACTGATCGCCGCCGGCGGAGGGATCCAGCGGATCGAGGAGCTCCTGAACGAACAGCCCCAGGTGATCGACTCGCCGGGCGCGGGGACGCTGCCCAGGTTGGCCCAGGCGATTCACTTCGAGGACGTCTGCTTCAGCTACACCGGCCAGCAGGCGGCGCTCAACCACGTCAGCTTCACGATCCCGGCCGGGCACTACGTCGCCTTCGTCGGGCCCACCGGCGCGGGCAAGTCAACCATTCTGAACCTGCTCGCCCGCTTCTATGATCCCACGAGCGGGAGCGTGAGCTTCGACGGCTGCGATTTACGCGCGGTGACGCAGGACTCGGTGCGAGCGCAGATGGGGGCGGTCTTTCAAGATACGTTCCTCTTCAATACGACAATTCGCGAGAACATCCGGCTGGGGCGCCTCGGTTCTACCGACGCGGAGGTCGAGGCAGCAGCCCAATTGGCGGAGATCGACGACTTCATCGCCCATCTCCCCGACGGTTATGACACGCGGGTAGGCGAGATGGGGAGTCTGCTCTCGGGCGGCCAGCGGCAGCGCCTGGCCATCGCACGGGCCATCCTGCGCGATCCGGCGATCCTGCTGCTCGACGAGCCAACCTCCGATCTGGACCCCGTGACCGAAGCAGCCATCAACCTGACCCTGCGGCGCCTGGCCCGGGACCGCACCGTGATCGCGGTGACGCACCGGCTTGGGGCAATTCAGCAGGCTGACGAGATCTTTGTGCTCGATCGGGGGCGGCTGGTCGAACACGGACGGCATCAAGAGCTGATCGCTGCGGACGGGATCTACTTTGAGCTCTCACGGGATGGCAGCCGCCCGCCACCATAGAAGGATTGCTCCCACTGTACCGACCGGGCGTTGCTTAGACCTGGGTCTTGACCGCGCACCTACTCCGTCATTGACCTAGCGTGACATTTCGTGATGCGCTCTTTGACCCGCGCCCCGGATACTGAAAGTTTGGACACGGAGAGCGGAGTGGGCGCGACGCAGCTTTGGCACGTGTTTCGTTCGCCCCGGCCGCGCATCGGTGTCATCAGCGACTGGACCAACCCGGTCGTCGGAGAGGCGATACGCCTGCTCCGATCTCGCGACGTCATCGTCGACCTGATCATTCCCGAGCAGGGGGTGACAGCGCTCGCCACGCTGCGCGTGGAGCATGATCTGTACCTGCTCAAGTCCGGAACCGAGCTCGCGCTGAGTGTGGCCGGCGCCCTGCACGCGCTGGGTGCAACCACACTCAACCCGTATCCAGCGGTGGCGCAACTGCGCAACAAGTTCATCGTCACGCGAGTTCTGCAGCAGGCGGGCATTCCAACCCCCGCCACGTATCTCACCTTCAACCCGCCCGAGCTTGCCCCCCTCCTTGACGACGGCCCGCTCATGGTCAAGCCGTACCTCGGGGTGCGGGGTGAAGGGGTGCGCGTGATCCGGCAGCGCCGCGAGTTAGACGAGCTGCCCTCGAAGGCTCCGACGCTGGCTCAGCGTTTCCATCCGCCGGACGGGCCGGACCATAAACTCTTCTGCATCGGCGGAGCGTTGTTCGGAGTCCGGCGCCCCTGGCCGCTCCGCACCTACGAAGACAAGCTCGGCGAGCCGTTCCGGCCGGACGCGGCGCTGCGCGAGCTGGGCGAGCGCTGCGGTGGCGCCTTCGGTATCGACCTGTTCAGCATGGATGTGATTTTCAGCCGCGGGCAGCCGTATGTCGTGGACATCAACAAGTTCGGCAGTTATATGGGGGTGCCGGACGGACCTCGATTGCTGGCCGACTATTTCGCGGCCGCCGTCTATCGGCTCAGGCGGGGTGAGCCAGCCACACCGCGCGGCACACTGGCGAACGAGGTAGGCTCATGAAGCTGTACGTGATGCTGGCATTCCGACGTGTCGCTCCGGCTCCCAACGAGGTGCTGGTAGAGCTCTTCGAAACACTGGCGCGCCGTGGCCACACGCTGGAGATCGGTATCGCGGAAGAACTGATCATGTCTCCGCAGCTGCTGCAACCGAAGCACGACCTCTACCTGCTGAAGTCGCACGCCCCACTGTGGCTGAGCCTTGCGGGCATCCTGCACGCCCAAGGAGCGCGCCTGCTGAACCCGTTTCTGGGGTGTCGCGCCCTCCAGGACAAGCTATTGACGGCGCGGGCGCTGCGCGAAGGTGGCATCCCGGCACCAGTCTCGTGGGTCACTGGTGACCTGCAGCGACTGCAAGCGATCGCCGCCGAGCACCCGCTGATCATCAAACCGTTCGACGGCAGGCGCGCGGAAGGGATCCGGGTCGTGCGGAACCCGCTCGAGCTGGCCGGTGTGCCAGAACCCGAGCGGCCAGTGCTCGTCCAGCAGTTCGTTCCCAACGATGGCATGGACTTGAAGCTGTACGTCGTCGGATCGGAGGTGTTCGGGGTCCGCAAACCCTCGCCGCTGCTCCGCGAACGGGGTCCGGGCGAGCGCTGTGCGGTAAACGAAAGCGTGCGGAAGATCGCCCTCCGTTGCGGCGAACTCTTTAACCTGAGCCTGTACGGAGTTGATCTGGTCGAAGGTCCGGACGGCCCGGTCGTGGTCGATGTCAACTACTTCCCCAGCTATCGCACGATTCCCGGAGCGGCGGCTTTGATCGCGGACCGCATCGACCTGATGCTCCGCACGACCGGCGGTACCCTGAACGGCCGCGGTCGACCACAAACCGATGACGGCTATGGGTCGGCTATCTGGCCCGCCGGCGAAGTGAGCCCGCGCGATGCGGCTCCGGTTGACCGCGGACGCGCTCCTCTTCCGGCCGTGGTCGCGCAGGTTTCTTCCGGCGACGTAAAGCCGAGGGAGAAGTTGCGCCCCGTGGCCGTGAGCAGGACCCTGGCCGGCGCCTCGCCCAGCGACTGTCCAGTACCGTGACGACCTCGAGCACGGTTGGCGACTGGTAACCAAGAACCGCCGCGTGCGTGCGCACCGCCTCGCGCAGCGCTGGCCGGCTCGACTACGCTATGTGCCGTGCGCCTGAAGGTCAGGCCGTTCCGAGACGCGGACGCTGCCCGGCTGGTGGAGTGGCCCGACCCGCTCGCGCCGGCCGAGGACGTGTACAAACATCCGCACGGCTGCCTCGAAATCGTGGTCGCGCACGTCGTAGCAGTCGTGGTTCCGCCGGTTGTGCAGCAGTGCGTGCTCGACCGTTTGTGCGTGACCCGCACATCGGTTGGTTTGACGCCGGGCTACAGCGCCAGGCTCGAAGAAGAGTTGGTGATCATGTCGGCTCGACCATGCCGCCGGCCAGGTAGGCGGTGGCGCCGACCTGCTCAAACCACACGCGCTGGAGCCAATCGCGGCGGCGGGCGGTGAAGGTCCGCACTTCTTCTATTGTCTGCCATGGCGGCGGTTCGTCAGTCCAACCGCGGAGCGCTTCAGAAAGCAACCGGCCATGCACTTGTGTGCCGGAGTCCACTATCAGCAGGTGCGCGAGCGTGGGACAGATATCGATGTTGCCGACAGGTACCGGATCCCGTCAGCCGGTGCGGAAGTCGGGCCCGCAGGCAACCAGCGTATTGCCTAGATCGTAAGGACTGATGGAGCCGTGGTCGACCACCAGTTTGCTTGGCGTGCCCACCGTCGTGCCCGCAATGCCATCGACGGCCTGATCGGACCATGCGAACGAAAACACCACGTCCGGCGCGCGCGGACCATCAAGGCCGACCAACGACAGCGGGAACGTCTGGTCACGTCCATCGCGGGTGAACACCGGTCCGACGTAGTCCAGGCGCCGAATCGCATCGACGACCGCCGGGTCTGACGAGTACACGAACACGGAGCCGCCGTTTTCGGCCGCGGCGCCGTCGGTGAGCAGCGCCTGGAGGTCGCGCGCCGGTCGTGCGCGTCTGCTGATGGTCGATCCACCATGATCCGAAGTCACGATCACCGCGGTGGTCTCGCGCAGGCCGAGTTGATCGTACGCGTCGAGGATCGCGCCGAGATGGTCATCTGCATCACGTAGCGCCCGTCGAGTTTCGGGTGCGGCGTGACCGCGAAAGTGGCTGGTGTGATCCGGGTCGGTGTGCCAGAAGACGAGCAGCGTCGGAGCAAGTTCGGGCAGCACGAATTCGGTGATGATGCGCGTGAAGTACGTAGTCCATCCAGTAGCCGGCAGCGCGTGTTTCCGTGGCAGGGGGCCGAAGCGCTTGCGCACCGCGTCCATGAACCCGGCCACCGCGGGCAGACCGTCGGCGATGACTGGATCACCGGCCTCGACGGCACGCGGGTGCTGCAACCACGCGCTACCTGGCGAGCCGGACCCAATGACGACGGTGCTGCCTCCCGCGCGATGCACACGGTCGGCCAGAGTGTCGACCAACAGGATCGGACGTCCGTCAGCTTCTGCCAGACGCTGCAGGCTGGCGGCATCGCCGGTTGAGTAGCGCACCAGGCCGCTATCGGATGGGAGCAGGAAGGTGTTACCCGGCACACCGGCGCGGCCCGGCCGGCAGCCGGTCGAGATCGCCGGCGAGTTGGCGCGGGTGAGTGTCGGGTAGACGGCGTAGCTGCGCTCGAACCAGACGCCCTGTTGGGCGAGCTGCCACAGGTTCGGCGTGCTCTCGGGTGAGACCTGATCTGGCCGCAAGCCGTCCCACACCATCAGGCACGCGCGCTCCGTCGCCACCGCAATCCCCCCTCCCTGCATCTCTAAAGAGTGCGAAGTCTCTCGAGCGACCGGCCAAGCGAGGGCGTCTGCTCGTACATCTCCGACCACAGGTCGCCGACCTTTTCGATTCGGCGCGCCATGCCGCGCACGCTGAACGTGCGGGGCCCCACTTCGCCGCGTTCGAGCTCGTCCCACGTGCACGGCGCCGAGACCGGTGCGCCTGGCCTGGCCCGGACGGCGTAGGCCGCCGCACACGTGGCGCTGTAGCCGTTCCGTCCCGTGTCCATGAAGATGCGATCGCCGCGATCGGCCTTGCTGAACTCGAGTGTGAGGTCGCGCGGATGGCGCTTGACGAGGGCTGTGGCGACAGCAAGCGCAAAGGCGGCAACCTTGTCGAAGCCGTCTCTGGCCTCCAGCGGCACGACGATGTGGAAGCCCTTCGAACCGGAGGTCTTCAACCAGCTGCCCAGGCCGAGCTCGTCGAGCAGGTCTCGAACCGCGAGCGCTGCCGCGCGCAGCCGCTCGGGTTCTTCTTCGGATGGGTCCAGATCGAAGACGCAGATGTCGGGCCGGTAGACGTTCGGCGCGCGTGACGTCCACACGTGAGGCGTGATGCAGTTCTGGTTGGCGAGCCACAGCAGCGAGCGGCGGTCGTCGATCAACGGGTGGTGCACCGATCCGCCCTTCTTCGGCACCTCCACGCGTTTGAGCCAGTCAGGAAAACCCTTCGAGACGTCCTTCTGCAGGAACCCCTGGTGCCCGATGCCGGAGGGGAAGCGCTCCATCGTCACCGGTCGACCGCGCAAGTGGGGCAGCATCACGGGCGCGATGGCGTCGTAATAGTCCGCCAGCTCGCCTTTGGTAATGCCGTCCTCGGGGAACAGGACCTTGTCTGGATGGCTGATCACGCCGCTGTGTTTCTATCAGACTGACCCGTACAGGGGTGACGATTGGTCGACGTTGTGTTGACCGTTTGGACACACTTGCGCCATTCGGCTTTGACGGGTGCCCTTGATGCTGTCTGGGAAGGAGGAACCGAAGTTATGGAACGGTTCAAATTCCCAGCGGCAGTGGCAGTCACATCCGTCGCGCTGGTACTGATCATCGTCGGCGTTGGCGCGCTTGCGCTTCCCACCGTGCTGGCGGCAACGGCTGGTCCCGCGGCCGCGGCCTGGGCATTCGGAGGTGGAGGGCCGCATGGCGGCGCGTGGGAAGGCGGGGCCGGCTTCGGTCTGCCGTCGGAGGTGCAGGGTCTGAGCGAGGTGCCTGCGGCCGAGCGCTTCAGCCACTTCGTCGGTGTCCAGGTCAGCCTGAAGGACAAGGACAATCGGCCAGTCACGCTGCACATCACACCAGGTACGGCGACCGCTTCGAGTCCAACCAGCCTGAGCGTCGCCGCCAACGATGGATCGGCACGCACCTTCGGCCTGAACGACCGAACCGTGGTGCACGGTCAGGCTCCGATCGGCGTGGGCGATCGTGTGGTGGTGCTGACGGTCAACGATGACACCACCGCGCGCACCGTCATCCGTGCTGACAAGGATGGATTCGGTGGGCCCGGGCCAGGTGGCTGGGGCGGCGGCTGGGGCCACCCGTAGGAAGGCGCCAGAACCTCAAGCACGGGACGGCTTCCGAGAGCTAACGCGCACCAGGCGCGGCTGATCTCGGAGGCCGACCCTACTTGCGTGGGAACCGATTGGCCAGCCGAGTTGTATAGGCACTGACACGGCAACTTTCAAGCCTGGAGGTGCCCGGTGCTACGACTCCTTGGAATCCTCGTGCTGGTTCTTTCATTCATGGGTGTTGCTGGATCGGCCGCGGCCGCCGACTGCCGGTTCTGCCTCGACTCGGTCGGCCTGCAGACGCGTGACGGCCAAGCGTGGACCGCCGGCCAGCCGGTGACCCTCGTCGTTCGCGTGGCCGAAAACGCGGCGATGCCGCTGCCGTCGACCGCCCAGGTGGTGGTCATGCAGACGGATGGCGATCGGACGAAGTGCCTCGGCGTGCCGCTCAGGCTGGTTCAGGCCGACGCGTCCGGCGGTCTCTACGCCGGTCTGTTCTTCCCGTTCCGACCCGCCCGCTATGACGGCAAGATTGTGGTCGGAACCGACGTCCAGGACATCACCTTCGACGTCAACCAGATGGTCGCTGGCGC
>Ga0066709_100006153_pt1 | contig 10074 bp, 11 predicted proteins | sample GraSoiAngelo_158_FD_79665 | JGI IMG/M metagenome (GOLD analysis project Ga0066709, IMG submission 79665) | Grasslands soil microbial communities from the Angelo Coastal Reserve, California, USA - 14_1009_16_30cm | ecosystem: Environmental > Terrestrial > Soil > Grasslands | place: USA... | reverse complement strand
TCACCGGCGAGGGCCAGCGGATCCAATGCGCGATGCAGGACTGCGTCATCAATTACGGCCGCATCTCCTATGCTGCCCAGTATCTGTGGGGCCATGCTGCTCCGCGCATGGGCAATCAGAGCATCATGGGCACCAACTCGCCGAGCGAGACCTATCCGTGCAAGGGCGGCGGGCCAAACGACTATTGCTATATCTATACTTCGCGCGCCAACCAACAGCATTGGGAACGAATCTTAAAGATGATGGGGCGCGAGGATCTGATCGGCGATCCGCGTTTCGACAGCCCGGAGGAGCGGTTCAAGAACCGCCATGTGGTCGACGAAATGCTCTCTGAGTGGACCATTCAGTACGACAAGCTCGAGGTCATGCGGCGACTCGGCGAGCAGGGCATCCCCGCCGGAGCGGTGATGGATACGATGGAATTGTCGAGCGATCCGGACCTCAATCGGCGCGAAATCTTTGTCACCGTAAAACATCCGGTGCGCGGCGACTTCAAGATGCCGGGCTGGCCGGTCAAGATGAGCGGCTCGAAGGTGCCGATTACCGCGGCACCCTTGCTCGGTGCCGACACGGAAGATGTCTACAGCAGCCTCTTGGGGCTGAGCAAAGACGAGATCGCCGCATTGCGCGAAGAGAAGGCCATCTGAGGACCGCGGCCGGGAAGGGACTCCGGCGAACGGGGCCGGGTCGGCAGAACGGCCGATCCGGCCCCGCTGTTTTGGGTGGTCCATAGAGCATGGCGGAAGAGCATTATGACTGAAATCGGAGGAGCATCGAGCCGATGGGAGCCGGCTCAGAGCTATCCCGACCCTGCTGTAATCACACTCGACCCGCGCTTTGATGAAATTAAGCCGGCCTTCAACGCCGCCGTCGAACGTTTGGCGACCGGATTTCGCTGGGCCGAGGGGCCGGCATGGTTCGGAGACGGACGCTATCTGCTGTGGAGCGATATTCCCAACAACCGCATTATGAAGTGGGAGGAGGAAACCGGCGCGGTCAGCGTCTTTCGCAAACCTTCCAATCACGCAAACGGCAACACGCGCGACCGCCAGGGACGACTCGTCACCTGCGAGCATGAAGGACGGCGGGTTACGCGCACCGAATATGACGGGTCGATCACCGTTATTCTCGATCGGTTCGACGGCAAGCGGCTTAACTCGCCGAATGACGTCGTCGTCAAATCGGACGATTCGATCTGGTTCACCGACCCGCCTTTTGGGATTCTCGGGAATTACGAGGGCGAGAGAGCCACCCCCGAATTACCCACCAACGTCTATCGGGTCGACGGCAGAACCGGTGTCGCCACGGTAGTGGCCGGCGACATCAACGGGCCCAACGGGCTGTGCTTTTCGCCGGACGAAGCCAAACTGTACGTCGTCGAATCGCGCGCCAGACCCCGGCTCATCCAAGTATTCGATGTGATCGAGGACGGCACTAAACTCGCCGACGGCCGGGTTTTCGTCAACGCCGGGGAGGGGACGCCGGACGGATTTCGCTGCGATATTCGCGGCAACCTCTGGTGCGGGTGGGGTATGACCAGCGCGGAGAATGGCGTTGTCGTCTTCGCTCCAGACGCGACGATGATCGGACGGATTGCCCTCCCGGAACGCTGCGCCAACCTCTGTTTCGGCGGGCGCAAGCGTAATCGCTTGATGATGGCCGCCAGCCACTCGATCTACTCAATTTATGCGAGCACCGAAGGTGTGGCCGGGGGCTGAGGCCCCGGGGTAGAGATCGTCGAGGGGGGTCCACCACCGATGTCGATGCGGTAGCTCGCGGAAAGAATAAGGGCGCCGATGGCGCCCTTATTCTTTCCGGAGAGCTCGTCCGGTCCGCGCCTACCTAGACCGCCTCGTAAGCTAGGCGATGGATCTTTTCGAGATTTTGGCCTTCGATGCGGATCAACCGTGTTGAACCGCTTCGGCTCCGCGAGTGGAGGTCGCCTTCATTGTAGATTTGGGCCATGCCGGGCGCGAGGGAGTATTTCTTCACCAGTCGAACCTTGCCCGGTTTGTTTTCGGCGGCGGGCTCGACCAATGCCCACTCGCTCATCACGGTCTCGCCCCGCGCCTGGCCGTAAATCGCCCAACTCGGACCATGATCGTGCGGTTTGCTCTCTCTGGCGCCTTGATTGACGTGCCCGAGAATGCAGAAGCCGAGTTCCGGATCCTCATAGAGGACCTTCCGCTCGGGTACGTCGTCACCGAGATGAGTGGCGACGAACGCCTCATCCTTTAGAACATCCTCGACGAGCGCACAGACTTTTTTGCGGCCTTCGGCCCCAGGATCATCCGACAATATGCGGTGACACGCGGCGGAAAACTGTTCGAGACTGTACCCCATCCATCAACCCCTCAGTCGAGTAATGCTGAACCCATGCAGCCTATCCTCACGGAAACCCGCGTACAAGATTGACAAGGTCCGATCGCGCCGATCGGGGAGCGCGGAACGCCGACGGGACGAAGCTCGATGGACCACAAATTTGATCCGCCCACGCGACCCGGAGAGGCCGAACCCGAGCGCGCCGCCGAGCGCATCGCGCGGCTCGTATTGGCTGCGATGCTGGTCTTGCTCGGGCTGTGGATTTTGCACCGCTACCTTGCCGCGCTCGGCTGGGCCGCGGTATTGGCGATCGCCCTTTGGCCCTTGTACCGACGCCTTGTTCGAGCGCTTCGGGGGCGCGGGCAGCGGGTTCTGGCACCGCTCGTCCTAACCCTCTCGATCGGGCTCGTCTTCATCGTCCCTTTCGTCTATGCAGCAGTGGAGGCGGCGCGTGAAGCGCACGTCCTCGCGCAATATCTTGTCGATGCGCAGCGCACGGGAATCCCGGCGCCGGGGTGGATATCGGAGCTTCCGGGCATCGGCTACCCGCTTGAGGAGTGGTGGCGCACCAATTTGAGCGACCCCAAAGCCGCCGAACAGCTGTTGGGGCGCATCTACGCGCGGGTTCCCGCTGAATCGGCTCGGGACGTCGGCGGCCAAATCATTCACCGGCTGATCCTCTTCGGCTTCACCCTGCTGACCCTGTTTTTCCTCCTTCGCGACGGTGCTGCCTTTAGCCGTCAGCTCATTGAGCTGAGCGATCGCGTGCTCGGCGCCCAAGGAGAGCGGGTCGGACGACATATGGTCCAAGCGGTGCTGGGAACCGTGAACGGGTTGGTGTTTGTCGGGCTGGGTGAGGGTGTCCTGTTGGGGATCGCCTATATCTTGGCCGGACTGCCGCATCCCGTGTCGATTGCGGTGTTGACCGGCATACTTGCGGTGATCCCGTTCGGCGCCCCGGTCGTCTTCGGCGCGGCGGCTTTGTATTTGGCGGCGGCGGGCAGCACCGCCGCTGGCGTCGCCGTCCTCGGCACCGGGCTCGTCGTCGTCTTCGTAGCGGATCACTTCGTCCGGCCGGTTCTGATCGGGGGGGCGATACGCCTGCCGTTTTTGTGGGTGCTGTTAGGTATCCTCGGCGGATTGGAAACCTTCGGGATTCTGGGGCTGTTTCTCGGCCCAGCGATCATGGCCGCATTGATCTCGCTGTGGCGAGAATGGACCGACCCCCATCCGGCAGGCGACGCGGCGCCCACGCGTCGGCCAGAGGGGCCCACTTCTTGAAACCGACCCTTGACCTGACGCTCGCTAAAAAAACTCACCGTTGCGCAACGCACGAGAAAAATTGATGCTATAATAGGCGATGCGGACGCGGACTTGGCCTTGTCGGCTAGTTGTCCTCCGCTGATAATGCAGCGCCTGCCCCCGACGGTTCGCGACCCCGCTCATCGTATGGAATGTTGGAGGATGCATGAAATACGTTTGCGATGCCCCAGGCGGGAACACCTGGTTCCGGATCGAGACCGAAGCTGAGGCTGCCAGTGAATCAGACGCGATGCGCCACGCCGTCGAGAAGTTCTTTCGCAAGGAGCAGGAGAAGGCGACCCAAACGTTTCAACCGTTATCCAAGGTAAATTTTGAGCAGGAGATTGGCCTCAAAGCGCATATTCAGCGCGAGATGCCGCTGTTCCTGACGTTGCGCGACGGCGAAGGTAATCCGCTGGTCACCGCGATGCTCCCACCGGGCGGACACGACGACCGGAGCTTCCGGCCGATCATCGTCGGCATGGCGAATGCCGACCCATACGTCGACTACGCGGACAGCATCCGGGCGCTCGGCCAACATTTCGGACTGGCACTCGAGCGAGGCCGCTGCTACCCCTACCGCCGCGATTAGTCCGCGCATCCCCCTGCCTTCTCCCCGTGCGGAGAGAGGGCAGGGGTAAGGGGCGGCAATGGCACCCGGATCAGGCTCTGTGGAAGATCAGAGTCCTCAGCTCGATGCTCTCGCGCGGCAACACATCGGCAGGCGCGGTCGGGTCTTCGAAAGCCGAATGGGCGGTAAACCGTGCTCTGCCATCTTCAGCAGAGTCGTAGCATTTGATCAGGACCGCCTCGTCCGTGCGCATCTCCGGCACATAGAACCAGCGATGAGCCGGGTTGTACCTGACGCGGTAAGTCTCGCCGGTACGGTCGCGATAGACCAGGTCGGAAGGCACGAAATCCGTGAAGGCGACGCTGGTAGCATCGCACACGGCGAGCGGAGCATCGCGCAGCGGTCCGCGGATCGGACGCCAAACATTGACGATCTCGAAGCGATGGTGGAGCAGCTCTTCGGCTTCCTCGCCCATCAGATCACGCACCCGTTGCGGGCCGGATTTGACCGTATAGTCGTTGTGAACGCTGGTGACCGGCTGGCGCGGCGTCCCGGGCGCCCGGTCGACCCCGCCTGCGACACGACGGCGGATCGTGTGGTCGAACACCAGCACGCGCTCGGCGCCGGTGGCTTCCGCCACGAGCCGTTCGCCCTCGGGATAGTACACTCGGCGCAGCTCGTCCTCGTCATAGAAGTCCTTGACCGCACTGCGGTGCTCGACCAGGGCCAGACCTTCGCTGTCGAGCGACAGATGCGCCGCCACCGGGCGAGCATCGTAGATCGTCATCCGATGCGGCTCGGGGACACCCGTCGAACGGGCCACGCCGGGCGGCGGGTCATAAGCCAGGTTTATAGGCTTTTCGGCCATCAGCGCGAGGTAATTTAGGACACCTTCGACGTGCGGGAGCCGATCGATCACGTCACGGGAGAGGCTCATGGTTAATTCCTCATCGGGTTGGAGGCTGACGCAAGCAATTTTCCGAACACGACTTCGTCGAATTCCTCGAGCGGCACGGCGTTCTTGTCGACCTTGGCGCGCAGCACCGCTCCTTCCCAGGCGTTGATCAGGAACGCGGCGAGCACGCCGGCATCACAGTCGGCGCGAATGCCGTCTTCCCGCTGGGCCTGCCGGATGCACGTTTCGACCGCCTCGGTCCACTCGGCAAGGACTGCGGCGAGACGCTCGCAGACGAGCTTGCTGTGGTCCGACAGCTCTGCCCCGAGATTGCCGATCAGGCAGCCCCCGGTATAGCCGCGCTTTGCCATATTGGCGGCCATCGCGGCGAAGTGGCGACGCAGCCGCTCGTGCGGCCGGACCTCGCCGTCTTCGAGTATGCGCAGGGCGGCGCCAGCGCGCTGCTGCCAATAGCGGTCGAGCACAGCTGCGCCGAGCGCCTCCTTGCTCACGAAATGATTGTAGAATGAACCCTTGGGAACGCCCGCGGCCTCGGTTATCTCCTGCACCCCGCAGCCGTTGAAGCCGCAACGGTGGAAGATCTCGACGCCCGCATCGAGCAGCCTCTCGCGCACATCCGGTCTCGCCATGGCGCTGATATGACCAGTCGTCTTGTCACCGTCAAGAGGCGTCGCGGAAGTGCCTGCGCGCCGGCTGAGGCGTTTACAGAATGAAGCGCGACAGGTCGGCGTTCTGCGCCAGCGCCCCGACCTTGTCGCGGACATAGCCGCGATCGATCTCGATCAATGTCCCCTCGGGGCGATCGGAAGCGGTAAAGCTGATCTCCTCCAGCAGCCGCTCGAGGATCGTGTGCAGCCGCCGCGCCCCGATATTCTCGACAGCGGTGTTGATCTCCTCGGCGAGCAGGGCGAGCTCGTCGATCGAGGCTTCGTCGAAGTCGAGGGTGACGCCCTCGGTCGCGAGCAATGCCTTGTATTGCTTGATCAGGCTCGCCTCGGGCTCGGTTAGGATGCGCCGGAAGTCGTCGCGGTCGAGCGCCTTCAACTCGACCCGGATTGGTAGCCTTCCTTGCAACTCGGGCAAAAGATCAGAGGGCTTGGCCTGGTGGAAGGCGCCCGAGGCGATAAACAGAATGTGGTCGGTCTTGACCGCACCGTGCTTGGTCGCGACGGTGGTGCCTTCGATCAGCGGCAAGAGGTCGCGCTGCACCCCTTCTCGGCTGACATCAGGCCCACCGCCGCCGAGCCGCTCGCCGCGCCCACAGATCTTGTCGATCTCGTCGATAAAGACGATGCCGTTTTGTTCGACCGCGGTGATCGCTTCGCGCACCACCATCTCCTGATCCAAGAGCTTGTCGCTCTCTTCGGCGACCAGCACCCGGTGGCTCTCGGCGACGGTCATCTTCTTCGGCTTCGAGCGCGTGCCAAAGGCCTTGCCGAAGATGTCGCCGAGGTTGAGCATTCCCATCTGCGCGCCGGGCATGCCGGGGATCTCGAACGTCGGCAGGCTGGCCGCAGCACTCTCCTGCACCGCGACCTCGATCTCGCGATCGTCGAGCTCGCCCTCGCGCAGCCGCTTGCGGAACTTGTGGCGGGTGTCGGCGCTGGCGCTCGAGCCGACCAGCGCATCGAGCACGCGCTCTTCGGCGGCGAGCTCGGCCTTCGATTCGACCTCCTTGCGCAACCGCTCGCGAGTCATCCCGATGGCGATTTCGACGAGATCGCGCACGATCTGCTCGACGTCGCGGCCGACATAGCCGACCTCGGTGAACTTCGTCGCCTCCACCTTGACAAAAGGCGCCTGGGCCAGCCGCGCGAGGCGGCGTGAAATCTCGGTCTTGCCGCACCCTGTCGGTCCGATCATCAGGATGTTCTTCGGCAGCACCTCTTCGCGCAGTTCCGGTGCGAGCTGCTGGCGGCGCCAGCGGTTTCGCAGGGCGATCGCGACGGCACGCTTGGCGTCGTGCTGGCCAACAATGAAGCGATCTAGCTCGGAGACGATCTCGCGCGGGCTGAAGGAGGTCATACCGATGTCAAAACTCTAGTTTCTCGAGGGTGATCTTATCATTGGTATAAATGCAGATGCCGGCGGCGATCGCCATCGCGCGGCGCGCCACCTCCTCGGCGTCGATGCCGTCGATGCCGATCAACGCGCGCGCCGCGGCAAGCGCATAGCCACCGCCCGAGCCCAGGCCGATGATCCCGTCGTCGGGCTCGAGCACATCGCCGGTGCCCGACAGGATCAGCGATACGCTCTTGTCGGCAACCGCCATCATCGCCTCGAGCCGGCGCAGATAGCGATCAGTGCGCCAGTCCTTTGTCAGCTCTACGCAGGCACGGGAGAGCTGGCCGGAATATTGTTCGAGCTTTCCTTCCAGGCGCTCGAACAAGGCGATCGCATCGGCGGTGGCGCCGGCGAACCCCGCGATCACCGAACCGCCGCCGAGCCGCCGAAGCTTGCGCGCATTCGACTTGACCACCGTTTGACCCATCGAGACCTGACCGTCGCCGGCGACGACCACCTGACCTCCTTTGCGCAGGCAGAGGATCGTTGTGCCGTGCCAACCGGTCTTGGCGGAATGACCCATGCTTCTCTTCAAGAGCACCCAGGAACTTGAGATGTAAGCGAGACGGGTCAGGGCGGCAAGCGGAGCGCCATGCGAGCCCCAGCGCCGACAGTGGCAGCCACGCGGCGAAATTGATAAAAGGGGCTGGCCGCAGGTGCGGCTTTATAGGAGGTGTACCGTGCGGGTCGCAACGGTCGAGCGCAACACCAGAGAGACGCAGATCACCGGCCGGGTCGGTCTCGACGGCGCCGGCATTGCCGAGATATCGACCGGCATTGGGTTTCTCGATCACATGCTGGAGCAGCTCGCCAAGCACAGCTTGATCGACATCTCGCTACATGCGGTAGGCGACTTGCACATCGACTTCCACCACACCACCGAAGATACTGGCTACGTCATTGGCGAAGCGGTCTCCCGAGCACTTGGCAATCGGGCCGGCATCAACCGTTACGGGCACGCGGTGATCCCGATGGACGAGACCCTCACACGGGTCAGCCTCGACGCCTCGAACCGGCCCTATCTCATCTGGAAGGTCGCGTTTACCCGGCCGAAGCTCGGCGAAATGGACACCGAGCTGTTCAAGGAATGGTTCCAGGCCTTCGCCCAGTCGGCGGGGGTGACCCTCCACGTCGAGAACCTCTACGGCGAGAACAACCACCACATCGCCGAATCCTGCTTCAAGGGCCTCGCCCGAGCCCTCCGACAGGCGGTCGAGATCGATCCGCGGCGGGCCGGTGCGGTCCCATCCACCAAGGGCGTTCTCGGCGGCAGCCTGCCATGAAAGTCGCGATCATCGACTACGGCTCGGGCAATCTGCGCTCGGCCGCGAAAGCCTTCGAACGCGCTGCGATCGAGATTGGGATTTCCGCGCGGATCGAGGTCACCGACAAGGCGGAAGCGGTGGTCGATGCGGATCGGGTCGTCTTGCCGGGTGTGGGCGCCTTCTCCGATTGCCGCCGGGGTCTCGCCGCAGTTGCCGGTCTCGAATCGGCGTTGTGCGAGGCGGTAATCATTCGTGCTCGCCCGTTTCTCGGGATCTGCGTCGGCATGCAGCTGATGGCGGACCGTGGCCGCGAGTTCGAGGTGGTAGCCGGCCTCGGCTGGATCGCCGGGGAGGTGGTGGCGATCGAGCCGCGCGATCTCGCCCTCAAAATCCCGCATATGGGGTGGAACGAGATCGAGCCGAGCGGGTCTCATCCACTGCTCGCCGGGTTCGAGGTGGGAGCCCATGCCTATTTTGTACACAGCTATCACTTCCGCCTGGCCGACCCTGCAGACATCGTCGCCGTCGCCGATTATGGCGGTCCGCTAACGGCGATGATCGGGCGCGACAACCTCGCGGGGACCCAGTTTCATCCCGAAAAGAGCCAGGCAGCGGGGCTGCAGCTGATCGGCAACTTCTTGCGATGGCGCCCATGACGGATGGGCGAACCTCGGGTGCCACGATTTCCGTCGAACGGGTGATTCGGTATTCCGGCACCGACCTCGACGATCTTTGCGAAGCGACGGAGAGTGCGATCACCGAAGGCGGCGGGTTCGGTTGGCTCAAGCCCCCGCCGCGGCAGGTGCTCGAAAACTATTGGAAGGGTGTGCTGCTCGTTCCCGAGCGCCGGCTCGTTGTCGGTCGTCTCGACGGTGTGATTGCCGGCTCGGCGCAGCTCAGCCGAGCACCGCGCAACAACGAGGCGCAAGCCTTCGCCGGAACCCTAACGGGTGCGTTCGTCGCGCCCTGGGCGCGCCGCCGCGGTATCGGGCGCGGGATTGTGCTGGAGATCGAGAGCCTCGCCCGAGAGATCGGTCTGGCGGTACTTAACCTCGATCTGCGCGACACGCAGCGCGCAGCGATCCGGCTCTATGAGGGCTTGGGCTACATGCGCTGGGGTACGCATCCGATCTATGCGCGGGTCGAAGAGCGGATCGTGCCGGGGCATTACTACTATAAGCTCCTCGAAAACCTGGCGACGCCGTGATCCTGTTCCCGGCGATCGACCTAAAGGACGGCGCCTGCGTGCGCCTGGTCCGCGGTGACATGACCAGCGCCACCATTTTCAACCGGGATCCTGCGGCGCAAGCGCGACATTTCGCCGCCGCCGGCTTTAGCTGGCTGCACGTCGTCGATCTCGACGGCGCTGTCGCCGGCCGTTCCCAGAACGGCGCCGCGGTGGCGGCAATCCGCAACGCCGTCGATCTGCCGATCCAGCTCGGTGGCGGGATCCGTGACCGCGCGGCGATCGAGCGCTGGCTGGCCCTCGGCATCGACCGCGTCGTGCTGGGGACGGCGGCACTGCGCGACCCCGGGCTGGTGCGGGATGCCGCCGCCGATCATCCGGGCAGGATCGTCGTCGGCATCGATGCGCGGAATGGGCAGGTCGCCGTCGAAGGCTGGGTCGAGACGAC
>Ga0066709_100006152_pt1 | contig 10074 bp, 13 predicted proteins | sample GraSoiAngelo_158_FD_79665 | JGI IMG/M metagenome (GOLD analysis project Ga0066709, IMG submission 79665) | Grasslands soil microbial communities from the Angelo Coastal Reserve, California, USA - 14_1009_16_30cm | ecosystem: Environmental > Terrestrial > Soil > Grasslands | place: USA... | reverse complement strand
GGGTGCGCTCTGTAACCCATGTGTCCGGGTTGGACCCCGTGATAAGTGGAGCCGAGGGAGAGAGTTGAACTCTCGACCTGCCGATTACGAATCGGCTGCTCTACCACTGAGCTACCTCGGCCCTGAGACTGCAAGTCATTCTACCACAGCCCTTTGCGGTTCCTCAGTTCACAAGCCGCTGACTGCCCGTTGGAAGGTTGTTGGAAGTTTCGCTGAATTTAGCTTCGAGCACGTCCATTGCATTGACTTGCGATTCGGTGACGCTCTTGATGTAGATGTTGATTGTCAGAGCTACGTTGCTGTGGCGTAGTATCGCCTGAATCGTTTTGTCGTCCACGCCCAGCGTGTGAAGGTTTGTTGCAAGTCCACGGCGAAATGCGTGCCAGCCGTGCCAGCTAGGAATTGACGTGTCGAGTTTGAATTCGTGCTCGGCTTTCGCATGCTCATCTTCTCGCTTGCCGCAAACCGCGCAACGTGTGAGAGCCAGAACAATCACACGCCGGGCAAGATTGTCGAGGTTGAGAGGCTTTCCATTTCCGGCTTGGAAGATCGGCAGATTAGGCTGTGCCAGCTTCCCCATGCGTAGCTTGTGTGCTTCGAGCGCATTGGAGAGTTGCTTCACTACGGGAATGGGGGCCTTGCTGCGATTCGTCTTTGGCGCGTTCTCTACGCCGTTCCAAATCGAACGGCGGACGCTCAATGTCTGGCCGTCGAAGTCCTCCCAACACAAGCCGCGAATCTCTCCCTTGCGGAGTTCAGTCAGCGCAGCCGTCAGCACAACTGTCCGCTCCGGCTCTTCCAGGAATGAGAGCATCCGCGTGACTTCTGGCAGGCTGTAGGCGTAGGTTTCTTCCGGCTCTGGGGTGCGCGGAATGCTCACGTCCTGAATGGGATTGATGCCGTCGAGAATCCCCAGCCTTTTCGCCTGTTTGAACACGCCAGACAGAAAGGCTTTGATGTGCTTGAGAGAACTGCGTCCGAGGGACGTTTGAGCCGCAATCTGAGCGAGCAACTGCTCGCCGTGAACCGTGCGGAAACCGCGCAGTGTCAGCTTGCCCATTCGGGCTTTTAGGTGATCTTCCCAAACATCTCGGTATTGTTTGAGGGTTGCGGCTCTCAGTTGCTTCTCGACGTACTCCGACAAATAGACTTTTTCGACAAACTCTGTCACTGGCATGGTGCTCTGCGGATTGAGCAGCCCGCCGTTGACCGGAGCGAGAATCTCATCCACAAAAGACTGCACACTTTTGCGTGTGCGGTATTCGTCGCAGAAGTCAACGGACAGCTTCTTGCAGACTCGCTTCCGCCTGATTGTGCCGTCCGGCTGCATCACGTCATCGCAGTAGCGGACAAACCAACTCTTCCCCTTATGAAATACTTGGCCTGTTTGTTCCCTCATCATTCCCCCTAAGCAGCTTCTCTCGCGCATACTCGGAAAGTGACAATCCGGCGGATTCCCGTGGCTTGCCTCGCAAAGACGAACGTACTGGCTTGCCGTTCCTTCCCGCCTCGGAGCCACGCGCAAACATCCGGCCAGTAAAAGCGCAGATAGCGGCCACAGCGGAGAACAGGCAGAGGCTCGCCACTGTGTTTCCCTCGGCTCCGACTCTTCTCGTACACCCAATTCACTCCGACTTGCAGCCGTTCGGCTAACTGATTCGGTGTCAAAATATCTCCTGATTCCATCGCGTTTTTGTTCATAGCTTCCAACAATCTTCCAACTCCCTCCCTATGTTGTTGAATTTACAGCGCAAAAACTTGACTAGCCGTTCCCGTAACCGCAGTTCACAACCGCAGTTCACACACTTCGCCCCATTACCTTTGCAATTTGCCTCGCGTGCGGGGAGCGTAAGAGGATTCGTCCGGGCAGGGCGCGACCGGAATAAGCATTCTTTACCGCCGACAGGTTTCTTGAATTTGAGAATTTCTGGCGCAGAGTTTAGAGAACGCGACGCGCGTTACTCTAATTTGTCCAAGACTTCTTTGACTCGTCTGAGAGGTTCCTGAGCTAGCACAGCACGGTCAATCAGTCGAACACGCTCTTCCGGCGGCATACTATGTGGAAACCAGAGCACCCCCAGGGTAGGATGCCTCAGAGTATCAATCTGCAACATATCATGCGGGGACCATACTCGCCCTTGTGTAGGGTCCTGCACAAAATCAACTGGCGAAGGATCGTAAAGGGAAATCAGACTCATATTTTCTTCATGTACGGTATCCAGAGTTGCGATTACCATTTGCTTGACGTTTTGAGTGCCTTCCTCTAGCCGCCTGATTTTTCTGAGCGAAAGGTAGTTAGTGATGCAGAGTGCTGCGATCACAACATAAAGAACGATCGACAGCGAGAACAGGTGACGCCAAGCACGTTCAGTTGTAGTGTTGGCCTTTGGTATGCGAGTCTCACGCTTTGTACTGTCCGGCCCTCTCACTGTATAGAAAATCCCTCCTGTCAACAGCGCAATGAGCACCCATTCAGCGAACAACCGAGCAAAGTCAATTGATCCCTGCCCAGTGAAGAGGAAGCTGTAACGGACCAGGGGCGAGCGGTACGGATGTGTGGGCACAAACAGCAAAGACACAACTAGACAGGAGAACCCGGCTACCAAGCAAGCGCGTTGTTTTCGATTCATCGAAATCCCCAAAGCATCCCGCTTCACGTTTCAGCAGACCTAGATGCTGCGAACATCCTCTCCAACCCCTCGAATTTGGCCCATTCACCTTCGGCCCATTCCGCGAGGAACGTGGTTCGCTGTTCTCCGCCCTCGCCGTACCACGCCGTATGCCAGACTTCTTCCATTTGGTGGCTCATTATCCGGCCATCAGAGACAGCCTCGTTAACGGCCAGCACAAAGTCCGCAATATCCACCACGCACCTTTGTTTTGGGATTTTCAGTACGATGATTTCCAGCCAGATTCCTCTATGCGACTGGAACAACAATTCAGGAAGCGCGGGGGGCATCTGATTGCTCACTAGCGCCACATCAAAATACAAGTTCTCGACAGTCTCAATGGCGTCCACAGCATTCGTAAGTGGCAGGGTGTGGAAACCGAAGTCTTGAAGCACGGCTGACAATTCCTGAGCGGTGTACTGGTCAGGATGGACAACGAGGACGGTTGGCCCCTTTTTCATGGCTTACGCCCAGAATTGACGTAAGACTCAGGAGCGGACTCTTGACTCTTTCGCTTGGCTCTGATTTCCAAATCGCGTCTCAAACCTACCAACACCGTCGCCACGACCAATGCAATCAGAAGTCGCTTCCAGGTGTGAGTCCACGCCGTAGCAAACACACAAACCGCCGCGAGGAGCACCGCCAAATAATGATTCTTCAGATAGAATTGTTCAAGAATTCCGCTCAGCCAACCTGTAAGGATCAGCCCACAAACAATTAGAAAGAGAATGTGAAGCACCGCAGCGTCTCCCAGTGTTGCCGCAATGATACTCATAGTCCGTGGACGTATCAACGGTCAGGGCCAAATATGACCCATCGTGAGTCCGCTAGATGTCCGAATCCGGTTTGGCAGAGCCGTGCGCCAGCGAAGGCAGAAGCTAGGTGTGTCCCAAGAGGAATTTGCTGATATGTGTGGCCTGGACCGGACCTACATCGGAGGAATCGAACGAGGAGAGCGGAACCTCGCGCTCATAAACATTGAAAAGATTGCGAAGACATTCCAAGTTTCATTATCTGAGCTATTTCGCGGAGTTTGATTTGAGACCAGGCATTCCTGGCTCTCCTTCGCGGTCTTTCATTTCGCGCAGCTACCGGGTTCGCAACAAAGACCGGGTGGATTACGGGATACCGCTGCCAATCAAGAGCGGGTCTTCATCGCAATTCTTCCCCGACTTCCTCTGGTGGGTGAAGAGGACAATTTGGGCGTTGGACACCACCGGAAAATTCATTCTGGATGAAAAGGTTAGAACCAAGCTACTGACCGTTCCTTCGCCTCTTCGCATTGGACTGGTTGTTAGGGGCCATCTTGAGGCGAACTACAAGACAGTGGACGAGGACGGCTGGACGATTCTTGCGATTTCGTGTAGGTAACGCGGCTCCAGAGTCGTTTGAAGACCTCGATGAACTCCTCACTCAACTGGTCCGCGAGAGTTGATCCGCCGCCTCGAACTGCTTGACTACCAAATTGCTGGGTGCTATTTACAATAGTTGGGAAGTTGCGGAGGAGCGGATGAACTGGGGTTCGTGGATAAGCATAGTGCCAGCCGTGATAAAGTTGGGAACTGATCTGTACTCTCAATTCAAAAAAACTCCCCAGTCTTGATTGGCGAAGCAAGATTCGTAGCCAACTATCTTCTTATCAGCAACTTCTAGTGAGTCCCCTCTCAGATTTGAAAGTTTTGCATCCTTCATAATGGGTCTGCCCTTCGAGTCCGTTGATGAATCTGCCAATCCGGGGCAAAAAGCGAGGGCGCGTTTGGCCGAAAGTCGGCGCGAGGAACAAAAGCAAACGCAGGAACGGCGTGAGGGCAGGAAACACGGAGAACTTAGCCGTAGCTTGGAAGAGAAAATCGAAGCCTGCAACCCAAAGCAGCTAAAGCGGGTCATAAAGCTAGCCCGTCTGAACCTCAAGGATCACAAACAAGCGCCGGAGCGTTGGCAGATTCACTTGTACGGGAATACGAAGCTGCTGGCCCATGCAAGTCGCAAGAATAAGCTCTACTGCCTTGAACTCCGATCATGCGGGAAGCCCAATTGCCGGAAGTGTCCACACGGACCCTACGTCTTTTCCTACCACAGGGACGGCCAATACTACCCATCGAAGTCGGAGTCAGACTTCTCCCGCCTTCCAAAACCAATCCGCGACCTATTCGCGCCGATTCGCGCCGAGATGAAGGCAAACGCCGCAAAGCAGGCGTGATCTCCGTCAACTCAATTTACTTTTGCGGCTTTCTCTAAGGGCTGAGTCTGCCCGGCTTGCTCTTGCTCCTGGTGCTTGGCTTTGATCTCCGCTCTGAGGCGGTCAATATCGTCTTGGGTGAGGTTGGCTAGAACGGGCTGTGCTCCACCTTCGCCATAGAGCCAGCCCTGCACCTTTGCTAGCTTCAAGAGCGCATCTGCGGCCTTGTAGTCCTCGCGGTCAGCGGCGAGGCGCTCTGCGAGCTTGTAAAGCTGGCCCACCACAGCCTCTTTGGTGAGCCGGGGATTCAGTCCGATCTCCGCGTAGTAGGTCAAGCGGGCCTCTTCGAGCGCATCCTCAAAGCGAATGCGACCTTGGATGTTGTCAGCTTCTTGCGGAGTGAGGTCTTGGCCGAGCTGCTGCGCGGCCTGTCGGAGCGTCAGATTCTGATGCACCATCAACGGGATGGCTTTGAGCATCCACGGCTCAAGCGGTTCGGGTCTACGGGGCATTTTTTCTGTACTCCTTTTGTGTTCTGGAAGTCTTCTGATGTGTGCTGGATGTGTTAGGGACAGACCCTTTATCGCACGAGGGGGAATGCGGCTTGTTCGCTGCTTGTGCGCCAGGGCGAATGGTCTGTCAGTCCTTCGTTGCCTGGAGTTTTAACACCGGTATCCGTGAACGGGCCCGCCGCCCCGTGCGGTAGAGCGTCTGTCCCTAAGTTCGTCTGCTGGAAAAAGCGCCAGCGGGGTATTCGGGGATTCCTGTTTCCGTCAATTTCCCAGTAAATTGCTGAGGTTTATAAGAGAGTCCACAGCGAGGATTCCCGGCATAAGTGGTACGGGAAACTGCGTTAGCTCGCACTCACCATAAGAATTTCACAATATCCGGCGCAGTTGCGGAGACGCTCCCAAAGGCAATCCGCCCTTGCAGGTATAGCGCCTGCGGTGTCTGGGTGCGACTCCCCACTCAGTGAGCCACTTCTGACGGGCTTCCCGGCGCATGGCCTTGAGTGAGTGGTTTCGGTAGAGCGAGCGAATTTGACGCGCCGTGAGTCCCTGAACACCTACAGCGGCTAGCGCCTGTCGCAAAGGTGTACCGTCACTCATAGCGGTAGCGACGGCCTGAAACCAAGGTGCTTGCACGGGTGGACGCCCTGCCCGCCTGGGACCGCGTTGCCGCACCAGTTCCCCACGGTCACGGAGTAGAGGGGCGAGATTCGATTCGCTAGAGGGGTGCGGCCTTTGGGTGCGTTCTGGGGCGGAGTTGGGCAGCGCCGATGGAGGCGCTGTTTGGCTGCGCTCTCCGGCCAGTTCCGGGACTTCTAGCGCCCACTCCTGAGCTTGCTGGACGTGCATGTAGTCCTCTACCAGCTGTCGGCTTGGGTTGCGGATGCCCTGTGCGAGGAGGGCTGCTCTGGCTTCTGATTCGTTCATGGCTTCTTACCCGGAAGATAGGTAGAGTGCATAGAGAAACAAGGGGATGGGAAGGGTTTCTGTAACACAATTCTCTATATATTTTACTAAGTGAGCCTTTGGGAGGAAATGGCCTCTCCCTACCGCCTTTCCCCGCCCCCTTTCTCTACCTACTCTACCTATCTCCGCTAGGCTACCCCAGGCGCTCATAGAGTCCCCTGCCCGTCTGCCGGATTAGCCCAAGCTGGATACACTTCACAAGGAATTTGCGGGTAGGGTCATCAGTTTTGCCGTAAGCTCCCTTCGCCTCTTTGAATGTGAACTGTGGGGGGAGTTGTTTGAATGCGACTTCCTGATCCGAGTTTCCGAGCAACGCAACGTCAGCGATGCGCTCGTATCCCAGGGCCTCTCCATCCCCGTCACAGACGCGCTCCAAGTAGAGAGCGCCAGCCTCACCTCTGATTCTTTGATGCCAGCGGAGAACTAAAGCCGCCTCGGCCTTGGAGCTTCTTCCGTCCGGAGAGTCAACGGCAATCCGGGTATGGGACTGATTGATGATCGAACTGTGTCCCGCAGTTTCCTTGAGCCACAACATCAACGGAGTATCTTTGGCATCTTTGCCGTTGCCAACTTTGCCGTCGAGCCGTGGCACGCCGTTCTCACCCGGTTTCCGTATGTGGTGAATTACGAGGATGGCTACGCCGTGCTCGCGGACGAGGGTGTTCAACTGCTTCATCTTCTCGCCAGCGTGCTCACCCTTCTCAAAGTGCGGGTCGTGTGAGCGCATGGAATCAACAATCACTAGCTTGGGCTTCCCCTTGCATACAGATTCGAGGTTTAGTCCGCCTTGGTCTGGCGTCCAAACATAGAAGTTTTTTGGAGCCTCGGCCAGTTCTAGGAAACGAACTAGCTGCTGGCGCAACTCGCGGCTCTCCGGCAAGCCGTTCTCATAATCCAGATAGACGACAGGGCCTCGCTCGGTTTCCATCCCGGCAAGGAACGGGATTCCTGCCGCAATACACAGACCCAGTTGGTACGAAAGGGGAGACTTTCCAAGGCCACTGTCACCGATCAGGAAAGACACGGCGCGTTTGGGAAGAAGCCCGGCCACTATTCCGCCAGAGCTTGAGAATTCGTGAGCGCAAAGCGTGTCCACGTCTTCCGGGCGGAGTAGGTGATTTTCCATGCGCCAGATTTCTTGGTCTGTCGTTTCAACTGTGGTGGGATTGTCGGCGGGGAATGGTACAGCGGTGGCTTCAGCGGTAGCTGTGGGGGGAGTTGTCATAGCGTTCTGTTTGAGATCCTTTCGAGAATTTGGCTTCATATAACCGCGTCTTGGTCTGAGCGATGGCCTGGGCAAACTCGCGGGCCGGAAGGCTAGCGCCTTGTGCGTATTCCTTCACCGCAGCGGCGGCTTGTCCGTCTGAGTTGTCGAAGGCAAAAATTATGCGGCTACCTATCGGCTGTAGCTCATTGAGGGGGATGCCGCGTGCAATCAAAAACGCAGCTTGGTATAAGTCGGATTCGAGATGGTTCTGCATTTGAGGTCCTTTCAAAATGCTTTCGAGTTTTTCATTCGCCGCGTTCGCCGCGTTCGATCCTAAACACCTGATTGGAGGGGTCTGCGTCATCAATCGACACATCACCGACTCGGTCTTTAAGAGCTTGTATGGCTTGGTGGCGCTCAGACGGTGGGAGAGCATTAATCTGCTGGAGACTGAGAGTGCTGGCAGAGCCGCTGGCTGGTGTTGGCGTCGAGGAGCCACGATTATTCGGCTGCTCCGCATAGCTCCGAGTGCTCTCAATGAAAACCTCGTATAACTCAGGCAAGCTGTCGGTACCTTGACCAGCTTCGGCGTTTAGGATGGCGCGGGCGACTGCGGGTCTTTGCTCGATAAATTTTTTACAAACCTCCGGGTCCTGATATCGCTGAACGAAGCCGGGATGGGCCTCCTCAGTTTTACGGATTGCCGCTGAGGTCATTTGCTGGACCGTAGCTACCCCCTGTTGAAGGGCTTGGTAGCCGCGCACAAACGTGTTGGTTGCGATGCGCTCGACATCTGCGGCGGTCAAGCCGCCAGAGTCACTATTTGAATTTGAGTTGAATAGATGATCGAAATCTTCGTTGTAATCGTCTGGCATTGTTTTCCTTTCGGTTGACTAAGTTGAGAAATTGGCGCGAATCCTCGGCCAAAATTAAAATGGTGAATCGGTGGGAATCGGGGTATCGGGGATGGACTAGCTGTTGACTTTGGCTCCGGCTCTCATGCTGACGTCAAGTTGCTTGATTGCAGCGGACGCCTTGTCCGCAAGGAATTCGAAGGCTCGCGCCCGGTCTTCGTTTGTCGAGGCCGGAGCGTCCACTTTGTAAACGCCCTTCGGAGTGAGATAGATGCGAATTACTGGCTCGGTCATAACTTCTCCTTTTGAGTTTTGTGTGAATCCGGTGGCGAGTTTCCCGTTCTACCACCGTTTACCATCAGAATTGCTTTCGCGGCAGCATGCGCTCTATTCGCCGTCAGATTCGCCCTTGAGCTGGGCCATGATCTCTTGCCACTCGTCCGGTGGAACATCCCGGCCAACACTGGAACGCTCGTCGTTTGGCTCGTCGCCTAGCCAGTGCAAGCGGGATATAACGGGCATTCCAGAAGTCCGCAGAATAACTTCCATAGGGACGACTGGTGGCAAAAACACGCTCTGGGCACGGAGTTCTTCTGGCGTGCTCTTTCGCAGTCCCTCGTTTGCTTGAACCGCGCCCAGTATCCGTCTGAGGGTGCCCAGAAGCCGGTTTTTTAAGGTGCGGGCCTGCCGCTCCTTGACGCCGTAGACGCGCTCGAAAACGCCGGTTATCGCTCGATGGCAGTCCTTTCCGTTCTGTGACAGGGAGCCGTTGTCGGCAAGCTCCTCGATGTGGTTGTCCGCAAGCTCCAAAACTTCCTCCCACGCCGTCCAACCTTCCTCTCCCAACTCCTCGACGACCTGGGCCTTCTCCTGGAAGATGATTTCGACAAGATTGTTGTAGGAATTGGTTCTAGACTTAGGATCGTCCCGCGTGACCTCAAACAGCGTAAGCGGCTCGGCTTCATCGTCCTCAGAGACTTCGTCGCCTCCATATTGGAGGAAGTGTTTCGACTCCTCCCGGACCTTGCGGCGCAATGCGTTTCCAACGTTTGCGTCGGTCTGAAATCCGCCGTTGAGTGCTGTCAAGACGATATCGGGAGCCCAGAGCGTCCTGAGATCATGGAGGCAGGCAACGAGTTCACCCTTGATGGCTTCGCGAGTTTCCTCAGCCACACCACCAGCGGCCTGAGCGATGCTCCCGTCGAGACGCTCTCTCTTGCCACAGTATGTCTCGGCATAACCGCGAGGGTAGAGACCATAAGGAATACGCTTCTTTGTCGCCTTCCAACAGACGGCTATCAATCCATCGAAGGCGTTGGTCTTGTCCGCGTCATTGGCGGGCATGAGCCATCGGAACGTGAGGAAATTCGCCTTGCGGGGATCGTCTTGGAGCCGCCGACAGACTTCGGCTCGCACACTGACGAGCATTTCTGGATTGGTCCCTATTTCGGCCAGTTGCACTGACGTCAGGCTCTCAAGACTATTTGAGGAAAGTTCTAGAGGGGCAGGTCCTTCGTTTGTTCCGTTCATCGGACGTGGCGTTCCTTTGCTAAGACGGACTTTCACACCCCATGCGGAGCAACCAAAAAATAAGGCGATTTCAGAGGCAGAAGCCGTTTTGAGATGTAAGTTGCTTTAAGAGGACGATTCGGGGTGTGCCTTGAGGCCACGTCCTGGGGCGAGTTGGCTG
>Ga0066709_100006151_pt1 | contig 10074 bp, 8 predicted proteins | sample GraSoiAngelo_158_FD_79665 | JGI IMG/M metagenome (GOLD analysis project Ga0066709, IMG submission 79665) | Grasslands soil microbial communities from the Angelo Coastal Reserve, California, USA - 14_1009_16_30cm | ecosystem: Environmental > Terrestrial > Soil > Grasslands | place: USA... | reverse complement strand
CCTGGCCGTCACCGGTTTTATCGTCTGGATCACCGAATACTATACGGCGACAAACTATCGCCCGGTGCGCAGCATCGCGCTCAGCTCGACGACCGGGCCCGGCACCAATGTGATCCAAGGCCTTGCCGTGTCGATGGAGGCGACCGCACTACCGGTTGTCGTGATCTGCGTTGGCATCATCATGTCGTTCATGATCGCCGGGCTGTTCGGGCTTGCAATTGCGGCGACGACGATGCTGGCGCTCGCCGGCATGATCGTGGCACTCGATGCCTACGGTCCGGTCACCGACAACGCGGGCGGCATCGCCGAGATGGCCGACCTGCCGCGCGAGGTGCGGCGCACAACCGACGCACTCGACGCCGTCGGCAACACGACCAAGGCGGTGACCAAAGGCTACGCTATCGGATCGGCGGGGCTCGCCTCGCTCGTGCTCTTCGCCGCTTACACCGAAGATCTCAAACACTACTTCCCCACCCTCGATGTTCATTTCGGGCTACAAGACCCGTACGTCGTGATCGGGCTCTTTATCGGTGGGTTGCTGCCTTACCTCTTTGGCTCGCTCGGCATGACCGCGGTCGGCCGTGCGGCGGGCTCGGTCGTCGTCGAGGTGCGGCGCCAGTTCCGTGAGATCCCGGGCATCATGCAGGGCCAGGCTAAGCCGGATTACGGGCTTGCCGTGGATCTGCTGACACGGGCGGCGATCCGTGAAATGATCGTGCCGTCGTTGCTGCCCGTACTGGCGCCGATCGCCCTCTATATCGTAATCGCGCTGATCGCAGGGCGCTCGGCTGCATTCAGTGCACTCGGCGCGATGCTGCTCGGCACGATCGTGACCGGGATCTTCGTCGCCATCTCGATGACTTCGGGCGGTGGTGCGTGGGATAATGCCAAGAAATACATCGAGGAAGGCCATCACGGTGGCAAGGGCTCCGAGCCCCACAAGGCCGCGGTGACCGGAGACACTGTTGGCGATCCTTACAAGGACACCGCGGGGCCCGCGGTCAATCCGATGATCAAGATCACCAATATCGTCGCGCTGCTGTTGCTCGCGATTCTTGCAAAATGGGCCGGGTGAATGCGATCCATCGTCGGCCGATCCGGCCGGTTCGTCAGCTCGGTGGTCTGCCGGTGGGGCCGCTGCCGCTGCTGCTTTTGCTCGATCCTGGGTTGTTGAATTTTCCGACGTTGCCGATCAGCTGCTCAAGGAAAGTGAGTTCTCGGCCAGGCGCCGGGGTCGCTCGGGGAACCGGGTCGATCGCTCTGGCGTCCTGTACCCCTTTGTGATCGACTGTCTTGACAACCCCTTGGTCGTCAAAGCTGACGATATATACTTGTTGATCAAGTACATCTGGTTCAAAGAAAGCGGTTTGGCCCGTTCTCCGACTTATATAATACCAGGACTTATCATTGAAAATACTGACGCTCGAGGGTGAACCCAGTATTTTTATCACCTCGTCCTTACTTGTGACGCCCGGTTGGATCTCGGCGAGCTTTTCTGGCGTTGGCAGATTGCCGCGTTGTTCGACCAGCGCCGCACAACCCGCTATCATTGCGATGCCGGATACCGCCGCGACGGAAGATAAACACCGAAGGAAAACAGCTCGTGAGTGGTACATCGGACACGCAACCGCTATCCTGTTGAAAGACGCCGGGGCGACGCCCATTTCTGCTCTTAAGTTGTAGCCGAGCGCGGTTTGTTGTCAACGGCCGCTGGGACCGCCAGGCGACGGGCACTTCGCGAAGCAGCGCGCCCCGCGGCTAACCAAACTAGAGTATAAATGATGGCGGAGGCGATGCCGGAATTTTCCCGTCTCGTTCGGCTCGATCGAGTCGGTCCCCAGCCCTTTCGACAACGAATCGAGGCCACACCCGATGAACGGGGGAGGCTCTCTCAGCGCTTCGATCTTCTGTCTCTGGATCGTCTGACCGCAACGGTCGATCTCTACCGAGGGAGCGGCGAGATCATTCGGTTGGAAGCCTCCTTCGAGGCTGAGTTCGTGCAGTCCTGTGTTGTCACGCTCGAGCCGGTCGCGGGCGTAATTTCCGATCGCTTTTTCCTGGTTTATGGTCCGCCCGAAGAGGAACCGCGGGAAATCCCGTCGGGCGGTGACGAGGCGGCGTTTGAGCCATTGGTGGGAGACGCGATCGACATTGGAGAGGCGGTAGCGCAGGAACTGTCGCTAGCGCTGCCGCCCTTCCCCCGTGACTCGGCGGCGAACATGGACATCGAGTTCGCCGAAATGCCCAGCGCCGGCCCGTTCGAATCACTGGCGCCCCTGCGGCGCCCTACTGAGTCCTGAAACCGGGCGGCGTCGCGGGACAGGTGCATGGCAGTTGCCGCGCCTTCTGCTTTTGGGCTAATTACCGGGCGTTTTTTGCGTCGCTCCTCGTGAAAGCAAGCACTCCATGGCTGTTCCGAAAAAGAAAACCTCGCCGTCGCGTCGCAACATGCGACGCTCGCACCACGCGCTGAAGGCTGCCGCCTATGCTGAGTGCCCGAATTGTGGCGAACTGAAGCGCCCGCACCATCTGTGCCAGTCCTGCGGGTATTACGATGGGCGCGAGGTGATCGTCGCGCCACCCGAGGCGACCTGAGCGGGAAACTGCGTCTGCGGGGTGGCGCGACGTGAGCGACGGCATCACGATCGCTCTGGATGCGATGGGAGGTGACGGTGCCCCGGCTATCGTGCTGAAAGGCGCTGCGATCGCGCTGCAACGGCATCCGGGCGTTCGGTACCTGCTGTTCGGCGCCGAAGAGATGGTCCACCCGCTTCTTGCGAAGCTGCCGCGGCTTAGCGACGCGGCAACAATGTTCCATACGAGCGAGGTTGTAGCCGCCGATGCGAAGCCGTCGCTCGCGCTCCGCGCTGGGCGGCAATCGAGCATGCGGCTTGCGATCGATGCTGTAGCCGACGGGCGGGCGGACGGCGTCGTGTCAGCCGGAAACACCGGCGCACTGATGGCAATGGCGAAACTGGTACTCAAGATGTTGCCAGGGATCGATCGTCCTGCGATCGCTTCCTTCTTTCCGACCCAGCGCGGCGAGAGCGTAATGCTCGACCTCGGCGCCAACATCGAATGCGATGCCGACAATCTGGTGCAATTCGCCCTGATGGGCGACGTTTTCGCGCGCACTGTCCTCGGGCTGGTCGAACCGACTGTCGGCCTCCTCAATGTCGGTGCGGAGGATTTGAAGGGGAACGATGCTGTTCGTGAGGCAAGTGCGCGGCTGCGTATGGCGATGACGCCGATTCGCTTTTACGGGTTTGTCGAAGGTGATGATATCGCAGCGGGGACTGTGGACGTTGTCGTCACCGACGGCTTTACCGGCAATGTTGCGGTCAAGACGGCGGAGGGTACCGCGAAGCTCTTCGGCGAATTCCTCGAGGCGGCGTTCCGTCACTCGTTGATGGCGCGCATTGGCTACATTTTCGCGCGCCGCGCGCTCAGGAACCTTCGGTTGCGCTGCGATCCGCGCCGCTACAACGGCGCGATGTTCCTCGGTTTGAACGGAATCGCCGTCAAGAGCCACGGTTCGGCCGATGCTTTCGGATTCGCCAACGCGATCGGCGTAGCGATCGATCTGAAGGTGAACGGGTTCCTTGATAAAATACGCGTCGATCTCGCCCGCCTCAGCGAGGCGCAGCCCGCGCCCGAGCCGGCGTCTCTCTAGACGCGCGGTCGATGACAGTGCGATCCCAGGTCGCCGGGTGCGGTGCCTATCTGCCGGAACGAGTTGTCACGAATCAGGAACTCGCGATTCGTCTCGATACCTCGGATGAGTGGATTCGCCAGCGCACCGGTATCGGTGAGCGCCGGGTCGCCGCAACGGGCGAACTGACCTCCGACTTGGCTGTCCATGCGGCGGAGCGGGCGCTGAGCAGCGCGGGAATGAGCGGCAGCGATCTCGACCTTCTCGTTCTTGCCACCGCGACCCCGGACAACACGTTTCCCGCCACAGCGGCAAAGGTGCAAGCCCGCCTCGGAATGAGGCGGGGGGCGGCGTTTGACGTGCAGGCCGTCTGTGCGGGGTTCATATTCGCGCTCTCGGTCGCCGACAACGCCGTTCGCCTCGGCCAGGCGCGAACCGCCCTCGTCGTCGGAGCGGAGACGTTCTCTCGCATCCTCGATTGGGAAGACCGTAGCACCTGCGTGCTCTTCGGCGACGGCGCAGGTGCCGTCGTGTTGCAGGCGATCCCAGCTGCAGGGTCCGATGGCCGCTTTATTCTGTCCAATCACCTGCATTCGGATGGTCGCCAGTACGACATCCTCTACGTCGACGGCGGCCCGTCCTCGACCCGAGGTACTGGGTTCCTTCGTATGGAGGGACGCGAGGTCTTCCGTCAGGCTGTCCATCGTCTGAGTGCGGTTGTCGACGAGGCGCTGGCGGCTAACGGTCTCACCGCCGCGGATGTCGATTGGCTTGTTCCGCACCAAGCCAACAGCCGGATCATCGATGGGATGGGACGAAAACTCGGCCTGCCCGAAGACAAGATCGTCGTGACCATCGAACGTCACGCCAACACCTCCGCCGCCTCGATCCCGCTCGCCCTCGAGACGGCGGTTGCAGACGGGCGGATCAAGCCGGGACACCTTGTTCTGATGGAGGCCCTCGGTGGGGGCCTGAGCTGGGGAGCGAGCCTGGTCCGCTGGTAGCGCAACCTTTTGTTTACGCTCCGTCGGCACGGTGAGACTCCGCTATGGAATTTGACGGAATTTTTCCAGTGGGTTAACCTTCCCTTAATGAAAAGGGGAGGGCCTCATGGCCGGAGAAACGGTTACTCGCGCTCGGCTTAGTGAAGCGGTCTATCAAGAGGTCGGCTTGTCCCGCAACGAGTCGGCTGAACTCGTCGAATCGGTGATCGCCGAGATTGCCGGCGCGCTCGAACGCGGCGAAATGGTCAAAATTTCATCATTCGGAAGCTTTGCGGTCCGGCAAAAGGGCCAGCGCATTGGCCGCAACCCCAAGACCGGTCAGGAAGTGCCCATCAGCCCGAGACGGGTTCTCGTCTTCCGTGCCTCGCATGCGCTCAAGGACCAGATCAATCAGGGTCTCGCCGACACGAGTGACGGCAAGACCTCTGTTGCTTCCGCGCTGGCGGCGAAGGCGCCATCGGGCTGAGGTGACACGGGCGAACGCGGCGGCCGCCCCTCGGCGCACCGGTAAATCGGGCGCTGCCTTTCGCACTACCGGAGAAGTCTCGGAGGAACTCGACCTTCCGGCCCATGTGCTGCGGTTCTGGGAATCCAAGTTTCCGGAAATCAAACCGCTCAAGCGCGGGGGAGGCCGCCGGTACTATCGGCCTGAAGACGTCGACCTGCTGCGGCGAATACGGCAGTTCCTCTACCAAGAGGGGTACACGATACGCGGGGTTCAAAAGCTGTTGCGCGAGCGCGAGCGGCGAGAAGATCCCGCCGTCGACCTGCCGCCGACATTGTTTCGGCTCGAATCGGCCGTCGCCGCGCCGAGCCCTCCTGCGCCCTCAAGGCAGGCTTTGCAAACCGCCTTGGAGGAGGTTCGGCGTGAACTCCTGGAAATCCGTGCCTTGCTCGACAGGCTACCCAGAGGCTGAATTGCGGCCAGTTGCACGGCGCGGGGCGGGTGACTATGATCGATCCCATCGGCGAGGCCGCCCGAGTCGGAGCGTAGCGCAGCCTGGTAGCGCATCAGCATGGGGTGCTGAGGGTCGTGAGTTCGAATCTCACCGCTCCGACCATTTATTTCACCTTTCCCGCAGGTTCTTCGCCGATCAGAGTATTGACGAAGAGGACGGTGGCATGAGCATCCCCCAGGTGGACCTCGAACCTTGGCAGTGGCCGGAAGAACAATGGCGCAAGATCGTCAACCGCGTCCGCGCCGGGCGGCGGCTGCGGCCGGCCGAGTGGCCCGGCGGTGCGCGCTGCGCGGTGGCCCTGTCGTTCGACTCCGACCACGAGACCAGCGATTTGCGGGACGGCGGCAAGTCGATCGGCCGCCTGGCCTGGGGCCAGTTCGGCAACCGGGTGGGGGTTCCGCGGATTCTCGACCTGCTCGCCAAACACAGCGTCAGGGGCTCGTTCTACGTGCCGGCGGTGACGGCACTCCTCCACCCCGATGAGCAGCGTCGGGTCGTTGCCGAAGGCCACGAAATCGGAATCCATGGCTGGATCCACGAACTCAATTCAATTTTGCCGCGGGAAGCTGAGCGCGACCTGATGAGGCGTTCGGCCGATACGCTGGAGCGGGTTAGCGGGGTCCGCCCGGTCGGCTTGCGCACGCCGTCCTGGGACTTCAGCCAACACACTCTGGAAATCGAGGAGGAGATGGGGCTTCTCTACGATTCCTCGCTGATGTCGGACGAGGATTGTTACGAGCTGCTGCTGGACGGCGAGCCGACGGGGGTCGTCGAGCTGCCGGTCGAGTGGGTGCGCGACGATGCCGTGTATTTCATGATGAACCGGTTCTCGGCGCTACGGCCCTATACGCCGCCAACCGACGTGCTGGACATATTTCGCCGCGAGTTCGACGCCGCCTATGACGAGGGCGGCATTTTCCAGCTCACCATGCACCCGCATGTCATCGGCTACCGCTCGCGGATCTGGATCCTCGAGGAAATCATCCGCCATGCCAAGGCCTGCAAAGGCGTGTGGTTCGCCACCCATGCCGAAGTCGTCGACTGGGCCAGACACCACGCCACCTGAGGCGGGAGGTGGGCCGGCCGCATCGACGCGGTGCGGCTATGTTGCGCTGATCGGCGCGCCCAATGCCGGCAAGTCGACCCTGATCAACCGCCTGGTCGGCCGCAAGTTAGCCATCGTCACACCGAAGCCGCAGACAACGCGCACCCGGCTTCTCGGCATCGCCGTCGAAGGTCACTCGCAAATCGTCTATGTCGATACGCCGGGCATATTTGCCCCGCGCCGGCGGCTCGACCGGGCGATGATCGCAGCGGCCTGGTCGGGCGCCGAGGACGCCGACCAGACGGTGCTGCTGGTCGATGCCGCCCGCGGGATCGACCGCGATACGCGGCGGATACTGGACCGCCTCGCCGAGCGTGGGCGAGCGTCGATCCTCGCCTTGAACAAGATCGATCTGGTGCGCCGCGAAAGCCTCCTCGGTCTCGCCGATCAGCTTGTGCGCGAGGGCCGCTTCGATCCGGTCTTCATGATCTCTGGCCTCAAGGGCGACGGGGTCGAGGATCTGACAGGGCATCTCGCGGCCTGCGTGCCGCACGGGCCGTGGTTGTTCCCCGAGGACCAGCTGTCCGACGCGCCGGAACGGCTGATCGCTGCCGAGGTTACGCGCGAACAGATATTCCTGCAGCTGCGTGACGAGCTCCCGTACGGCTCGACCGTCGAGAGCGAGCGGTGGGAGGATCGGAACGACGGTAGTGTGCGGATCGAGCAGGTAATCTTTGTCCAGCGGCCGAGCCAACGTGCGATCGTGCTCGGCGAGAGCGGGCGGCGAATCAAAGCGATCGGCGCCCGGGCTCGCGCCGAGCTGGAGCGCATGCTCGAGCGGCGGGTGCATCTGTTTCTGTTCGTCAAGGTGCGCGAAAACTGGATCGAGGACCGCGAGCGCTATACGGCACTCGGGCTCGATTACGACGTCTGATGCAGTGGCGGGATACCGGGTTCGTGCTGGCGGCCCGGCGACATGGCGAGAGCGCGTTGATTATCGAGCTCCTGACCCAAGAACACGGGCGGCATGCGGGTTTGGTTCGCCGCGGGCAGTCGCCCCGGTGGCGTGCGATGCTGCAGCCGGGCAACGAGGTTGCCGCGGTTTGGCGCGGGCGACTCGACGAGCATCTCGGCACGATCGGTTGTGAGCTCATGCGGGCGAATGCCGCGCATTTTCTCGATGACCCTGGCAGGCTCGCCGCTTTGAACTCGGCGGCGGCGTTGGCCACGACCACATTGCCGGAGCGGGAGCCGCATCAGGCTGTTTATGCTTCGTTTGCCCGTCTATTGGCCGCCCTCGATTCGGCGGCCGACTGGCGGGCGCATTATGTGAGGTGGGAACGGGACCTGCTCGCCGCACTGGGGTTCGGGCTGGACCTTAGCCGTTGCGCGGTGTCGGGTGTGACGACCGACCTCGCCTATATTTCTCCCCGAACGGGGCGCGCGGTGTCCCGCGCTGCGGGTGCGCCCTATCATGACAAGCTTTTGTGTTTGCCCGATTTTCTGTGGCAGGACGCGCCTGCCGACGAGGCTCAACTCGAGCTCGGCATGACCCTTACCGGCCACTTTCTGGTGCGCCACGTATTCGCGCCGCAAGGCCGCACCTCACCGGCGGCGCGACTACGGCTAGCCGAGCACATGCGGCAGGCCGCCGGGCCCGACGCCCAAACTGGACAGCAACGCCAGGATTGAACACCCTCACCCGCCTCGCTGCGCTTGGCTCTCTCGCGCTCTGGGCTGCAGGCGAGGAGCGACCTAGCCTTGTGGGCCGGGTGGGCGAGGGGTGTGGCCCACACACCGTTATCCGGGTTGAGGTTATAGACACATGGCCGTGACGGGGCTTTCCGGCGAGGTCCGCAACATCGATTTTGCCGACGCGCTCGGCGAGCGTTACCTGTCCTATGCGCTGTCGACAATCATGTCGCGCTCGCTCCCCGATGTGCGCGACGGGCTCAAGCCGGTGCATCGCCGAATCCTGCATGCGATGCAGCAGCTGCGCCTTGATCCCGCCTCGGGCTACAAGAAATGCGCCCGCGTCGTCGGCGACGTCATCGGCAAGTTCCACCCGCATGGCGAGCTCGCGGTCTATGACGCCCTTGTGCGGCTCGCCCAGGATTTCGCGCAGCGCTACCCGCTCGTCGACGGCCAGGGGAATTTCGGCAACATCGACGGCGATAACGCCGCGGCGATGCGCTACACCGAAAGCCGGCTGTCGGCGGTGGCGCAGGCGATGCTCGAGGGGATCGACGACGACGCGGTCGATTTCCGCGCGACTTATGACGGCGAGGACCGCGAGCCGATCGTCCTGCCCGCCCGCTTTCCGAACCTGCTCGCGAACGGCGCCTCCGGTATCGCCGTCGGCATGGCGACCAGCATCCCCCCGCACAATGTCGGTGAGCTCTGTGCGGCGCTGCTGCATTTGATCGACCATCCGGCCTGCGCCGTCGGCGAGCTTACCGGACTTGTTCCCGGTCCCGACTTCCCGACAGGCGGGGTGTTGGTCGAGCCGCCGGAAAACATTCACGAGGCTTATGCGACCGGTCGCGGCGGGTTCCGGCTGCGGGCGCGCTGGACGACGGAAGCACTGGGCCACGGGCTCTACCAGATCGTCGTCACCGAGGTGCCGTTTCAGGTGCAGAAAGGGCGGCTGGTCGAGAAGATCGCGGCTTTGCTCGACGAGAAAAAGCTGCCGCTCCTCGCCGACGTCCGCGACGAGTCGACCGAGAATGTCCGCCTCGTGCTGGAGCCGAAAACCCGCAATGTCGATGCGGAGATGCTGATGGAGCAGCTCTTCCGCCTGACCGAGCTCGAAGTGCGGGTGCCGCTCAATCTCAATGTCCTCGACCCGCAGGGCGTGCCGCGGGTGATGAATCTGAAGGAGGCATTGCAGGCTTTTCTCGATCATCGCCGCAACGTGCTGCAGCGGACGAGCCGCCATCGTCTTGCGGCGGTCGCCCGGCGCATGGAGATCCTCCACGGCCAGATCATCGTCTATGTCAATCTCGACGAGGTGATCCGCATTATCCGCGAGGGCGACGACCCGAAGGCCGAGATGATCGCGCGCTGGGATCTGACCGAAGTCCAAGCTGACGCGATCCTCAACATGCGGCTGCGCGCCCTGCGGCGGCTCGAGGAGGTCGAGATCCGCAAGGAGCTCGACGGGCTTTCGGCCGAGGAGGCGCAGCTCGGCCGATTGCTGGCGAGCGACAAGAGGCAATGGCAAGCGATCGCGAAGGAGATCGAAAGGACCGCTGCCGAGTTCGGGGGCGACACGGCGCTCGGCCGCCGCCGCACCGAGCTTGCAACGGCTCCGCAGCCCATCGAAATTCCCGCCGAGGCGCTGGTCGAGCGCGAGCCGGTGACCGTGCTGTGCTCGGCCAAGGGCTGGATCCGCGCGGTCAAAGGGCACAATGG
>Ga0066709_100006150_pt1 | contig 10074 bp, 4 predicted proteins | sample GraSoiAngelo_158_FD_79665 | JGI IMG/M metagenome (GOLD analysis project Ga0066709, IMG submission 79665) | Grasslands soil microbial communities from the Angelo Coastal Reserve, California, USA - 14_1009_16_30cm | ecosystem: Environmental > Terrestrial > Soil > Grasslands | place: USA... | reverse complement strand
CGGGGACGGGCTCGGGCGCCACGCGGCGCTGCGGCTCGGCTTTCTACATCAGATGGAACCTCCGCCGCATCGCCCATTCCAACGCTAGGGCGACGATCAGGATCGTGAAGAGGAGAGGATTGTGGAAGAGGTCGATCTCCGCCATGCGGACGCGGGAGAGATCGGGAGAACGAAGCCGTTCGATCACCGGGCCGGCGCTGTCGATGGGCGCTGCCAATCCCCCCGAGCTTTCCGCGAGGCGGCGAAGCGACGCCGGATCGGCGGCGAGCGTCTCGAATTCGATTCCCTGGACTCCGACCGCGATGCGGATGCTGTCGCTCCCGACGGACCGGCCCCCCCGAGTCACGCTCCCACGAAGCAGGTAGGTGCCTGGCCCCAGCGGGAGGGACCCTGAGAATTCCCCTCCGGCCGTGGGCGTCAGCTTCGCTTCCACCTGGGCGCCGGCCGCGGGTTTTCCGCCGACCGCCCTCGCGGTCACGCGCGCCTCGGCTCCCTGCGGACCGGGCAGCGACGCCACGATCCGAATCGGGACCGGGCGCCCTTCCGGCGTGATCTCAGGCGCCTCGATCTGGACCGGATGGTCCTCCGATCCGCCCGCGAGCCAGCGGCAGATTCCGCCGAAAAACGCCGTCTCGACCCCGGCGCGCCCCGCGATCCCCGAGGCGGTGAGCCCCCATCGGTAGACGCCGGCGGCGTTCAGGACCACGACCCGCCCTTTTCCCACGGTGCCCGCGAGCACGAGCGGAACGGCGCCGCTGCTGACGCGGCCCAGGACGACCGGCTGGAGCGGGCTCCCCGTGGGGTCGAACGCCACCAGCGGCTCGACCGGGGGCAGATCCTTCCACGTCGCGGCCGCGCTCGCGGCATCTCCGCCGAGAAGTGCGATTTCGTGCGTGTGACCCCCGGGCGCCAGCTCGGCGGTCGCGACGGGGCCGACCGGCTGCCCCGAGAAGCGCCATGCCAGGCCGACGGCCCGCGTGAGCGGGGACTCGACGGGAGGACGCGGATACGGATCGACCCAAAGAAGCACGCCGCCGCCACGCTCCAGATAACGCATCAGCGCCGCGGCGCGCTCCAGCGTGATGGTCGACGCGTCGAATCGAGCGACGACGGCCTCGGCGTCCTCGAGGTAGCTATCGAACGGACCCGGGGGGCCTCCGAGCCGCGAAACTTGGGACGCTCCGCTCGGCGACAATCGGACGATGCCCCAGGTGGTGTCCTCCTCGACGCCTCGGGCGAGCGAGCGGAGGTCCCAGTCCCACGAGGCGGCGAGCAACGGGACCGACCGCTTGGCCGGCCTCGCGGTCACCGCGACAAGACGCCTCTTGTTCTCGCGCATCGGGTCGTCGGGGACGTCGAGGAGCTCGACCGCGAGGAACCGCTTCCCGCGGGCGGTCAGCGTCACCGGGATCGATACGCGAGCGGAGGCGCCGGAGCCGTCGAGCTTGAACGGCGCGCGGCCCAGCTCTCGTCCGTCCTCGCTCACGCGCACGATGCCGCGCGAGGCGGGACGCCCGCCCTGGCGTACGGTCACGGTCAGGGGCGTGGCGCGCGCGACGATCATCTCGGGCGGCGCCTCGACCCCCGCGATTCCGACCGTCGGCGGGTCGGACGGGCTCCCGACCACCAGGCCGAACGCGGGCAGGGTCGAGTCGAGCGCGCGCTCGGGATCCTCGCCTCGGTTCACCTCGCCGTCGCTCAGCACGAGGATGGCCGCGACGGAATCGGGATCGAGGCGCGTTACCGCGCCGCGGATCGCGTCGCCGAGAGCGGTCTCTCCGCCTCCCGGGAACGATTCCGCGGCATGTCGAACGTCCTTCCCGAAGGTGCCGAGGGCGGCGTCGAAGGCGGCAACGCGGACGTCGTAGCGTCCGCTCAGCTCGCGCGCGATGGCCGCGGCCGCGCTGTCGGCGGCGCTCTTCCGGCTCCGTCCCCCGGAGGCATCGCGCACCCCCATGCTCCCCGAGTGGTCGAGGAGCATCAGGAGGCGGTTTCGCGCGCGGGACGCCTCGGGATAGCGAAGGACCGGAGCGAGCGAGGCCAGGAGGAGCGCCAGCAGCGCGGTGAGCCGCGCCGCGAGGAGTATCCAGCGGCGCTTCGGCGCGAGGGCCGGATAGCGGGTCAGGTAGGCCCAGAGGCCCAGGCCCAACGCGGCCGCGATTAGCAGGATTGCAGCAGCCTGTGGTACCGCTTCCATTTCGATCTTCATCACCGTAAGTACCCCGAAATCACGGTTTCTGCCTGCGCGAAAATAGCTCTACTCGGGGCGGGCCGATCGGAGGAAGGCGGAAAAGCATCGCGGGGGATCGTGCGCCGAACGATAAGCGCGCGCTCCCCCGCCGGTCAAGCGGATTTGATTTAGCGCCGCGTCGAAGTTTGATTTTCCTTTGCGAGGGCCACGCGCCGCTCGCGCGTGTCGAGGTCGAGCTTGCGGAGGAGGACGTAGATCTGGACCGGATTCAAGTCGCGCCCCCCGCGCTCCGGCCGGCGAAGCTCCTTCTGGATGCGCATGAGGCCGAACTCGGGGTGCTGCCGCGCGATCTCGCGGATCAGGTCCTCGTCGGAGAGGACCGTCTCGGAGCGCTGCGGGCCTTTGCTCGCCGCGGACTGCGCGGAGCCGGAGGCATCGGCCGCGCTCGCCGAAGACGCCTGGGGCGCGGGCGTGATCTGGCCGAACGAGGCGATGGCCAGATCGGCGTCGGCGTAGGATTTCAGGATGTTCTCGAATTCGAGGAGGTCGAATACCTCGCGGACGTCGGGGATCATCCCCGCGAGCTTCAGATCGCCGCCCTGCTCGCGGATCTCTCGGATCTCGCTGATGAAGATCCCCCACCCCGCGCTCGAGATGTACTCGACGCCGGAAAGGTCGACCACGATGTGGAAGCGCTTGTCGCGCAGAAGCGCCTGAAGCCTGCGCTCGAGGTCGGGGCTGGTCGTCGTATCGACGTAGCCCGAAACTCGCAGCACCGATACGCCTCGGTTCTGGGCTGCTTCCTCGACGTAAACGTCGATTCCCTTCATGCTTCCCCTCCTCCTTGCTCGGTCGGGGTCGGCGCCGGGCCCTCCGACAATGCCCGAGCGAGCCTCGCCATTCGTTTATCGGTTCCGTTGCGGCTGAACTCGAGCCTTTTTTCCCTCGTGTTGAGGCCCTTCCTGCGAAACATCTCGTAAATCGCCCTCTCGGAAAGGTCGGCGCGGCAGCGATTTGTGGCCCTGAGGATCTCCCAGACTCGCTTGGCCCCCAGCGACGGCTCGGCCCGGACGATCTCCAAGATCGCCGCCTCCTCCTCAACGCTTGCTCGCGCCAGCGGCGCCTGGGGCCGGGTCGGCTTCAGGCCCTCTTCCCCTCCCATGACCTCCACGCGGCGCTTGTACTTGTAATAAGTGGAGGAGGCGACCTGGAGCTTGGCGCACGCCTCGGCCACCGGCATCCCCTCCTCCTCGATCAACCGGAAGAGCTCGCGCCGGTTCTCCTCGAGCCGCGCCTCGACCGGCACCTTCTCCTTGATGGCCACGAGCGTGATGTCGTCGTTCTGCGGCGCGCCGCCCGTGAACTCCTGAATCTCGAGATTCAGCGCCTCGGCGAACTCCTGCGACGTCATGTGGCCGTACCGCTTGATCGCGGAGAGGAGCCTCGCTTCGCCGAACTGGTCCCGATCGGGGTTCATCGCCTCGGTGATGCCGTCGGTGTAGATCACGAGCATGTCCCCCTCGCGAAGCGACAGCTTCTCGACGCTGATCGTCTTCCGGAACAATTCCTCGTCCGGCACGTTGATCCCGACCGGGATCCCCTTCGGCTTCAGGAAGTAGGTCGAGTCCTCCTCCCCGCGGTAGAGGATCATCGGGTTGTGTCCGGCGCTCGCGTAGGTGACCACGCGGTTCACCGAATCCAGCACGACGTAGAACATGGTCACGAACATCCCCTTCTTCATGTCCTCGGTCACGAAGGCGTTCATCCTGGCCATCACGTCCGACGCCGACCGGTTCCCGCGGGCTTCCATCCGGAGCGCGGTGCGGATCATGGTCATGACCAGCGAGCCCGGGACGCCCTTTCCCGAGACGTCCGCGACCACGACGCCGACCGTGCGCTCGTCGACCGTCAAGAAGTCGAAGTAATCGCCCCCCACCTCCTTCGCGGCGCGGTAGAGGTAGCCGAGCTCGAACCCTTCCAGCTCGGGCACCTTGCGCGGGAGGAGCATCTGCTGGATTTCCTGCGCCACCTGCATTTCCTGCTGCATCCGCTCCTGCTCCATCAGGTGGCCCTGGGCGGCGCGGAACTTGGCCGTCACCTCGTTGAACGCGCGCGCGATGTCGTCGATCTGGTCGTTCCCCGACGCGCCGATGTCGGCGACCATCGTGCCCTCTCCGATGGCCCGCACGCTGTCGGAGAGCGCCTGGATCGGCTGGACGAAGATCGTGATCAGGATGGCCGAGAGCATGTAGCCGAGGAGGAGCGTGAAGAGCGCGATCGTCGCCAGCTCGATGCGCGCGCCGCTGATCCGCTCGGCGATCGCCGATTCGCGCACCACGATCTGGATCCAGCCGAGCGCCCGCTGCGTTCTTGCCGACGGCTCGAGGATCGGATAATAGACCTCGCGCGTTTTTCCGTTCGCGGGCTCGACCATGGCGACGGGCGGGCCCGGCCTGCCACCCGGTCGGGCTCCCGGCGTGACCGCCTGCGCGCCCTGCGGGAGCGTCCGCGTCGAGAAGAGCTCCTCGAATCGGTCCGATCCCCAGACCCGGCCCGCCGCGTCGATCACGCGGGCCGCCGCGTACTCGGGCCGGAAGCGAAGGAGCGTGCGGATCGATTGATTCAGAAGGGTCTGCTCCACCGACATCGGCTCCTTCCGCAACAGGACGTCGAGGCCCGATCCCGCGAGGCTCGCGGCCGAGGCGCGCGCCTGGGCCAGCACCTCCTCCTCCAGACCGCCGATCTGCCGCAGGTGGATCGCGCCGAAGGCCAGGGCGACGATCAGCGTGATCGCGCCAAAGGCCTGGACCGTGTAGGTGAAGCGAAGCGTGCGGCGCGGTTGATCCTTCCCGGGGCGCCGGCGGCGGGAGCGTCCCAGCCGCTTCGACATGGTGAGAACGTTGCCGTCGTCGCCCGCGCGGTAGCGCACCTCGTCCATGAGCTGGTTCATCAGGAAGACGCCGAGGCCGCCGCGTTTCCTCGTCTCGACGTACATCTTGAGATCCGGGCTCTTGACGTTCCGGAGGTCGAAGCTCTTTCCCTGGTCGTGGATCGCGATCGAGAACTCGCGTCCGTTCCCGGTCACCACGACCTCGATGAAGCCGGCCACCCCCCGATAGCCGTGCTTCACGATGTTCGTGCACGCCTCGTCGACCGCCAGCTTGGTGTTCGCGAGGACCCGGCCGGGGATGAGGAGCTTCTCGCCGACTTCCTGGAGGAAGTCGCGGATCTCGGCCAGGTGCTGCTCCTCGGCGGCCACGCGGAGGTGGAACCGGCGCGGGGCCATCGGGCGGTTCGCGAGCTTCACCGCCTCGCCTCCGACTTCATCCGATCGCGCGCTTCGAGCACGTTCCTACGGGCGCTCTCGTTGAGCGGGTCGAGCACGAGGATCTGCTCCCAGTTCCTGAGCGCCTCGCGGTAGTCGCCCGAGGAGAAGGCCTCCATCCCCTTGATGTAGAGCTGCTTGATCCGGGCATCGACCTCGGGCTTCGGCGTCGAGAGCCGCCGCTCGATGCGGTCGCGCCAGGCGCGCGCTTCCATGTTCGAGGGCTCGAGCGCGAGCGCGCGGCGGACGGCGACCTGCGCGTCCGTGTACCGCCCCTCGTTGAATGCCTGCGACGCTTCGTGCACCGCGGTCAGGGTCTCGAGCTTCCTACCCAGCGTGGCCGCCGTGTCCGCGCTCTTGTGGACCAGGACCTGGAGCGAGGCCCAGACGGCCTGCGCCTGCGGGTCGTCGGGCTTCAGCCGGAGCGCGAGAGCCGCCTGTTCGGCGGCGTCGAACACCCGCCCCGCCAGCCGGAGCGAGTCGGCGCGCGCGACGGCGCGCCCCGCGGCGCGCTCACGCGCGACCAGGAGCTCGGCCTCGACCGCCGCGAGGCTCTCGGGCGCGACCCCCGTGGGTGGGTGTCCCGGAGGAGCGAAGCCGCGCCAGATCCAGGTCGCCTCCTCGACGTCCCCGCGCCGAAGCGACGCGCGCGTCATGGAAGCGATCGTGGACGCGACCCTCCGGCCGCTCTCCGCCTCGACCTCCCGCTTCGCGGTCGCCTGGATCTCGACCCGGGCCGCCGCCGCGCGCGCTTCGTAGGTCTTGTCGTCGGGCCGCTCGCGAACGAGGATCTCCCAGAGGAGAAGCGCGCGCTCCCAGTCGCCGATCGACTCCGCTTGCTCGGCCTTCGCGCGATCGCGGGCCACGAGCCCCGCGCGGCGCGCCCGCACCGAGTCCTCCGCGGCCCGCGCGTACTCGGCGCGGCGGCGCTCCTCGTACTGGCTGAGCGGCTCGCCCCACGCGACGTGGAGCGCGAGCTGCTTGGTGGCCTCGATCTCCCCCTGCGCCAGGGCGAAGTCCAGCCCGTACCGGCGCCAGTTGATGCCGAATCCGAAGAGCGGACGCCCGCGGTCGAGCCCCACGCGGAGGGAGCCGATCCCAAGGCGGGTCGCCTCGACGCCGAGCCGCGTCTTCATGACCCCTTCGCGCGCGAGGTCGGCGACGGCCCGCCCCGCCATGAGGCGTCCGAAGCGCCACTCGGGGCTCGCGAGCCCGAGGCGGAAGGAGCGGGAGAGGCTCGACGTCGCCCCGCCCAGATCGAGCGATCCGGCCACGACGTTCTGGACCGAGAAACCGACCTGTCCGCCGCGGAGCAGCTCCGGACGATAGACGGCGCCCAGGTCCATCGAGGGCGCGGCGGCCGATACGGCGCCGAGCGACTGGCTCAATACCTTGAACGAGATCCCGGCGCCGATGGGGCCGTAGACGCGCCGGGCCACGCTCACCGCGATCGAGGTCTCGCTGTAGCCGATCGTGCCGAGGGGCTGGTTCGCGGAGTCGTATGCCTCGATGCCGGAGGAGCCGATTCGCGCGAGGCCGAGCCCCGCGGCGCCGAGTCCGGGGATCGGATACGCGACCGCGGCCAGATCCCAGGAGGTGTCGAACTGCAGGAGTCCATGGTGAACGAGGAAGGTGCGCTCGTCCTGGTCCGCGAGTCCCGCGGGGTTCAAGTAGACCGCCGAGGGATCGAGGCCGAGCGCGGTGGTTCCGCTCAAGGCGCCCGTGGTCGGCCAGCTCCCGGGCGACGCGAGCAGGTTCGACGTTCCCGCGGCGCCCGAAGACTGCGCGTACGCATGGGCGGCGGGCCCGATCGCCTGGGTAGCGACGAGGAGCAGCAGGAGCGAGACCGAGCGGAGCGCCTTCATCGGAGCACCCCCACCTTGATCTGCTCGCTCGCGCCGGAGCCCTCGATCCGCGCGACGTAGAGGCCGGGCCGCACCAGCTCGCCCTTCCCGTTCCGCCCGTCCCACGGGACCTCGTTCAGCCCCCGCGTGCCCCCTGTAGCACCCGCGGCGAGCGCGATCTCCCGCACGAGGTCGCCGAGGAGCGTGTAGATCTTCACGCGCACCGCGCCGTCCTGGGTCAGGAGGTAGGAGAGACGCACGTCTTCCCGACCCGCGCGAAACGGATTCGGGTAGCCGTGCGCCCGATCGAAGAGCGTGAGCGTCGGTGACGTGAGCGGCGAGAACGCGACCCCGCCTCCCCCGCGCACCGGCACGGGGGTCGCCGTCAGGTCCTCCAGCACCAGAACGTCGGTGTCCGCCGCGACGCGGAGCGCCACCGCGCGGGCCGCGCCCGAGCCGGCGATCCCGACCTCCACGTAGAGCGACTCGGCCCCCGCGGTAATCGCGAGGGGCGTGGAGAGCGTGAGCGTAACCGGATTGGCGCCCCCGACGGCCGATTGCGCGAGGAGCGCGCCCGTCGTCGAGCGGACCGCGATCGTGCCGAGAGCAGCCGAAGGGGCGCCGGCGGCGCTCCCGTCGGTGAGCACCGTGAGCCGGAGCGTCGTCAGGTGGACGGCGGTGACGCCGCCGGGAGGAACAAGCGCCATGAGCTCGAGCCCCCAGGTCCGTACCGAGGCCATGCCGGCGGCTGCCTGGATCGGCGCGGCGGCAGCCACGGGGCGGATCTGGACCGCGGCCGCCGGCTCGATCACCAGAATCTCGGATTGGGGCGACGCGACCTGCGTGCTCTCCGCCTGGCCCCACTCGCTCCCGTAGAGGAAGAGCGTCACGGGGTACGGCTGGCTCGCGAGCGCGGCCGGGAACGCGGCGCTGGGGAAGGAGAGCGTCGCCTGGCCGCCAGGGCCGAGAGCCACGGGCGCTCCCGAGCCCAACGCGACCACCTGCTCGACACCGTCCGTAAGCAGGATTCGCGATGACGCGGGATCGAGCGTGATCGGGGAGCCCCCGCTGTTCCGCACCGCGACCGAGAGGTCGTACGACTGCCCCGCGCGAACGGTGTCGGGAACGGTCGAGCCCGCGACGAACGCGATCGCGGCCGGCGGACGCGCCTCGAGCAGGCCCGCGGCGATCGCCTCCTCGCGGAAGCGGCCGTCCTCGGTTCCGCGCGCCTCGAGCGTGGCCGCGGCGCTCCCCGGCGAGAGCGGCGACCCGAGCGGCGCGCCGGCGAAGTCGAGATCGATCGCCGCGCCGGGCCCAAGCGCCGCCGCCACGCCGAGCGAGAGATCGGTGAAGAGCGGCGAGCCCAGCCGGAGCATCGTCCCGGGATCCAGGTCGAAGGCCACGTCGCCGCCGTTCGCGAGGCGAAGTCGAAGCGGGCGCGTCTGCCCCGCGCTCACGGAATCGGGCGAGAGCGGTCCGACCACGGAGAGAAGCGGCGGCTCGAGCACCGAGACGCTGTCGGGATCGAGCGGGATCGTGTCGGCGAAGGCCTGTCCCGATTCCGTCCCGTTCAGATAGAGCCGCGCGGCGTAGCGCCCGCGCGCGACGGAAGCGGGCACCGCGAGCGAGTCGAAGACGAGCGACGCGGAGTCGCTCCCGAGGACCGCCGTCGCGGCGTTGAGCCCGGTCGAGAGGAGGTCTCCGCCCGGGTGCTCGAGCACGAGGCGCGTCGTGCCGCGCGCGAGCGTGACTGTCGAGGTACCCGTATTGCTTACGCGCACGGTGGGACCGAACGTCCGCGCGCGAAGATAGCGCGAGGGGAGCGCGACACCCGTCGTCGCGACGATACGGGCCGCGGACTGGACCTGGAAGGAGAGCGGCGTCAGGTTCGACCCGACGACCGAGGACCCGGCGAAGCCGGCGGTCGCGGTGAGGGTGGCGCCAACGACGGTGCCGTCGGGGATCCCGCTCGGCGGGACGCTCACCGTGACCGTGAGGCGCGTCGTTCCCCCCGCGGGGAGCGCGGCCGGGAGCGACGGCGCCACGCCGACCGTGGTGAACGCGCCGATCGTGTAGCCAAGGCTCGCCGCGTCGATTGTCGCCGCGAGGGTCGTGGGGTTCGTGACGTCGAAGACCAGGGCCAGGGCGCCGTAGCCGAGCGGCACCGGGGACGGCGAGGCGCTGACCCCGGCGGCGCTCACCCCCGCTGCGTGGACCTGACCGCCCGCGAGGCTCAGGTAGAAGTCGAACGCGTCGCCCGTCCCGTCGGTCCCGACCGCGCGGAGCGCGGGGGCGTAGGTCCCCGGCGTCAGCATCGATGAGACCCCGCCCGCGGCGAACCGGAGCGTATCGGACTGCCCCGCGACCAGCGGGACCGGCGCGGCGAGCGCGGCGGTGTACGCCATCGCCCCCGCTCCGAACGAGATCGTCGTCCCCGTCCCGATTTGGATCGTCCCGGTCCCCGTGTTGGTCACGCGCACGCGGAATGAGTACGTCGATCCTGGAACGACGACCTGCGGCGCGATCGTGCCCGGCGTGTAGGCGAGGGACGGCGGCGGCTCGTAGACGAACGCGTGCTGCCCGGCGGCGGCCCCCACCCGCGTCCACGCGCGGAGCGTGTCGGCCCCCGCCGAGGCCGGGGCGGTCAGGACCAGCGACGCGCGGCCGTCGGACGCGGTCGCCAGATCGAGCCCCGGGAGCGGAGAGGCATCCGG
>Ga0066709_100006143_pt1 | contig 10078 bp, 15 predicted proteins | sample GraSoiAngelo_158_FD_79665 | JGI IMG/M metagenome (GOLD analysis project Ga0066709, IMG submission 79665) | Grasslands soil microbial communities from the Angelo Coastal Reserve, California, USA - 14_1009_16_30cm | ecosystem: Environmental > Terrestrial > Soil > Grasslands | place: USA... | reverse complement strand
TTATCGGTCCATGATGAAAAGAACCGCTTTCATCGGGGCAGTGGTATTGGTGTTGTGCTGGCTTACATTCCTTTTGTTTGCCGCTGCACCACCGGAGATAAGGAGAAACACGTTTACCACGAATGCAGCCGCGCTGTTCGTGGTGGATGATGCAAATACGCGGCTGACACTTGGTGTTGGGACAGGGATTGGAGCCGGTGCCCGCCTTGGCGTTTATGGCAGTGGCACAGTCGGCGCTTTGGCTTTGGGCACCGGTGCGCCAGATTCGGCCACGGCCACATCTAGGCTATGGAGCACCAACGGCGATATGTTCGTCGCATTTGGCGGTTCAGGTGCCACGCTGTATTTCGCACACAACGACGATAATGGGTTAACCAAGGAGGCATCTTTAACTGATGCTGGTGTGCTGGGCACCAAAACTTTGCGAGTCACCAATGCTTTTGTGTACGTCGCCGGCGCTGGCGCGAGTAAGGTCCTGACGAGCGACGCCAGCGGAAATGCGTCATGGGCAGCCGCATCGGGCGGGTCCGTTGTGTCGGTCAACGCGACCAATCTGAATCCCATCAACCTGACGAACAGCGCCACCGTCACATGGGCAATCAGCGGCTCTAACGTGACAGCCACCGCTTCGCCTGCGGCTTTGGCATGGATCACGCTCACCCAATCGGGGACCAACATCAGCGGCTTCGACCCGGCACTTGGGAATTATTTCCGGCTCACGATCACCAACACCGCGTTCATCCCGGCGCCAACAACGCTGCCCAGCACAACCACACCGCAAAACATCGAGCTGTGGATCCTCGAGGATGCCGTTGGCACTTGGTCAGTGACGTGGGCGACGAACTACGCCTTCATGAACCGGACCGCCCCGCAGCAAACCACCAACGCCAACGCCATCGATATTTACACCCTGTCCGCACACGCGTTCACCAACAACATTTTCAGCGTAGTGCAAACTCCGTACTTCTAATGAAAACAGTCTTGGCCGTCCTGCTCCTGGCGCTCAACTGCCAGGCCGCGATGCGCCCCGGCTACTCCACCGAGGTCAACCGTTGGAGCTACGCGGCCAAGACCAATTTCGGGAGCATCTCAGCCCGTACGCTGTCAGCAGCAACTGTTTGGGTAAGAGACGTTTACTCTGCTGGCATACGCAGCAAAATCTATCGGGCAAACCTGTTTGCCGGCGATACGTTTACGCCATCTTCCAGCACGGGGATGGGTGCAGTGCAGGTGCCAATCATTCGGGATTACGGCAACGGAATAGATGTCAGTGGAGCAGCAAACAGCACTTGGACTTACGTTGAGCGCGGGTCGAGCGGCGGGTTGCATACAGATATTGTGAACTTGTCCACTCTGGACACCGGACTTGTACCCACCAGCGTTTACGCAGACTCCACAAGTGGACACATTCTTTTGCATGTTCGTACTTCATCTAACGAAAGCAGTCTTACCGGATGCGAAAGAACCGGGAGTAACGACAATTTCTTGATGAGCAATGGACCATACGTTTCGGCCAGTGTGCTCGGAGGGGCGTTTGTCGGTAATAGCTATGTCACCTATTCTGATTCTGGTGGGACCGGGTATTATCTTTGTAGTCGAACGACATCCACGCTCATCACACTTTACAAAAATGGTACGTCAGTTGCCACCAACACGACAAATGACAGCCCGCTACGTCCTGATGTCTCCTTCCTGATTTTCGGATGTCATCTTGGGGGAGCCACTTCCCTTCAGTCTGTGAAAACTTTGGGCGGCTATTCCATCGGACTCGGGCTGGATGGGACGCAATCCCCCAAATATGATGCGGCATGGGAACGGTTCGAAACCACGGCTCTTGGGCGATGAAACGCATTATCGGCAGAATTCTTTGTTTCGTCGGTCTGCACAAATGGCGGCGGATAGATGAGAAAGTTTACGGCTCGTCCTATGCGCACAAACGGTTGGTCTGTGTTCGTGGGCATTGTTTGAAGTACCTTTATGTTACTCGCTGACATGGGCATGTTAATAGTCACTGTGGTTGCTTTTGCCATCGGGGTTTTGGTTGGCAGAATCCTTTTTGCGAAAGGCCCTAAAAAACCCGATGTCTGACATTCACATCAAAATGTTAGTCATTGGAGTTATGGCCTTCATCATCGGATTTTTTGTCGGGAGAATCATGAAATAATTCCGACAGCGGTTTGCGGATCAAGCCCATGTCGTACGCCCATTGCACGGCTTTGCGGTAATCTTCCACCAGCGTATTGCCCGGTGAAAAAATCGGGCGCTTGATTTTTGGGTCTTGTTTCATGACGATTCTCTGTTGCCGTCCGGAAAGGATACTGCCGGTCACACTTGTTGGGCGGGAGTTTTCATCGCTACGTTTCTCCCGCCCGATTTGGTTCTGCCTCAAAGAAAAGAACCGGCGCTCCTGCACGCCGACTGATTCGGCACGGACGGCAATTCGTTAACTTGCCAGTTTGTCACCTTCTTGAAGCGGGTATTTGCTTTGCGCAGGTGTCACATCCAACCAGTACTCGTGTCCAGGTTCAAACAGTTGCTTACGCATTCGGCCAAGTGACAAATTCCCGACAGCAGGCACCACAAAAGTACCATGCGGATCGAGAATGGAGATGGCGCTTAAATCGGCTTCAAACAACACTGACGGTTCGTCCAGATCAATGGAACCATGAATTTTTTCGGAAACTTTGCGGCAGAGGAGCTTCAGGTGCAACATCAGGCGTTCACAGTAACCCAGAATCAGTAATGACACAACGTTGGATGCATCATGGATTTACGAATACGCAAACCGCTCAATTCTCCAATCTGCGATCTGTGTTCTTTGAGGAGCATCAGCAAAGATTCTCGAATGGCAACATCAAATGCATCCACCTGCGAAGGCAAGTACATGCCGAACGGTTCGCCGCATTCGCACCTGAAATAGACGATTGAACCTTTCTGCTCTTTAATGAGAACATGCACGCGTTTATGTCGCCTCAACGTAAAAACTTGGTTGAAGGGATTATCGTAATCATCCTGTTGTTTATGTTCCTCGCCATCGTGCTGTACCGCTCCAAATATGGGTGACACCGATTTTGCCGTGGTCAACGGGAAAGTGCAGGTGCGTTTGATGTGGGCTTTCCGCGTTATTGTTACCACGCTCGTTACGCTTATCGTTTGGCTGGTAAGCGGAAGTTTGGCCGAAATCAAATCAATGCGGGAAAGCCTGAATGAATTGAAGCAGGATGTCAGAGTGATGCAGGCCGAACAGAGGATGCGGGATTTGCGCGGCAGCAAGTGAAGCGATGATGGGAAAGACGTTCCGGCTCGGTCCCCTGCGGCGTCCCGCTCTCCGGGCCGGAATCCGGTGCGCTGAACGCCACGCATCGGAAAGCTTTCAAGACAAACGGGGGACCGGCTACGTGACAACCGGCCCCCCGCTCGTCCATCAACAGAGTGCAATCACCAATTCCAAACCGTCCTCAAGTTCGCATGAAAGCAGATTGAACGCCACTCGAAACTTTTTCCTTTTCAGAGCACAAAGCGGTTGCCATCGTCGCCAAAATTTGTCTCAATCTTCGGAATGCTGTCTTGCGCGCAGACAATCCGCAATGAATTGGAACGCTCACTCCATTGCCGATTGTCCAGATTCTTTGGAGTTCGCTTGCGCCGTGATAGCGCGGTAACGCTCTGCCATTTGCTGGCGCATCTCGTGGAGATAGACCGCAAGCTCAACGATTTGCACCAGAGTCAATCTGGGAACACGACCGGGACGGCGCGAAGTTCTGCGTAATGCTGACGGTTGCGACAGTTGCATTCGTGTTCGGCGCGGCCTGCGCCGTTGCCGTTCTGTTGTTTCTGGACCGCCGCACTCCTCATGATTAAGCGACCACCGGCGCAACAGGAACGGCAGGCGTCTCTTTGGACTTTTGAAGAACCTTGAATCCCAACGGGGCCAGTGCCAGAGTCAACTGTTCAGCGGAGATTGGTGCCAGACCGTGGGCTTGAACGGACGTGACGCACCAAACTGTCAGAACGGCGAGGGCTGAGATTGCGGCGACAAGCCGGACGGTGGAGGGGCTGCCGTCGGCTTCGGATAGAGCAGAAGTGAGAAATTTGAACATGTGAAAACCCAAAGCAATTTAGCGGCCATTCGCGTCACCATCTCGATTTGTCTGCTTTCCTTCGGGATCGCCTTCTGCGGGTGGGTTTCCGGTTGCCACACCGACTCGGCCACTGCCTCATATCGGATCAGTTCGACTGCTCGGGTTGGAGCTGAGGCAGCAATGCGCGCGTGGGGTAAATACGTGTCCGAGCATCACCCGCCGGTCGAACAGGAATTCAAAGTGCAGAAGGCGTTTGATGTTTACAAACAGAGCCAGCTCACGCTTCTTGATGCGGCCATCGCGTACAAAGGCCAGACCAACGTGGTTGGAGCACAGGCACAACTGGATCGGGCCGTGGCAACCGCAAGCGCAGCCTTAACCGATCTGACTGCATTGTTGGTCAAATTAGGTGTGAAACTGGAGCCATGATATGGAACTGGAAGCGTTAATTCGCGTCTCGATTTTTGCCGCTGAAGAGTTGCTGGAACGATCCCCGGAAGCCTTCGCAAAGTTGCAGGCCATTTTTTCCAAACCGGGCGTGACGGTTCAGGATCTCAGAACTGCCCGAGAGGAGATTGCGGCGTCACATTACAAGGATTTTGTGAAGGACACCTCCATTCCAGAAGACCAACAGACTTAAAGCCCAAAGTCTCGCGGCTCGGTAACAGTCGCTCTTTTTCGGCACACATCGCATGTCCCGGTATGCCAAGTCGTGCCTTCGCCAGGTTCATGTCCGCCACGCTTCATCGCGCAAGAGTAGCAAATCCAATTCAGCTCTTTGGGCTCCTTCGGTTTGTTCTTGTCCATAAACGGATTGACTGATACTCTCAAACCGCTTCAACTGCGAGAGGGTTCAACGATTAACAGTCGCCATGTCTTCCGGCGTGTGCCGGGGTGGACGCGGCGACTTTTTACGCTCTGATTATGTGCTTTTCCTAAGAATTGGCTCGCTCATTCGTTTTGTTCATCTACTGATTTGGCTCGCTCCTAGCTTTTGCTGTTCCTTGAATCTGGCTGTTTGCAGAATCACGATGGTCCCCTCTTCTCCCGGCCATTGCACCTGACTATATGCCCATTGCACCTGGTTGTCCGCATCGTCCAACCCGAACTCTTCCGAAATCCTGTCCCTTAATCCTTTGTAGCTGGCAATGAGATTGTCGAGATCATGGACTCGATTGCACAACGCAATGATGCCCACTCGGAGCAATGGTCCCGTGCTTCGGCCCACGCTGCGGCGGCTCGTTTTCTTTCGGCGAACAAAACGCTCCAATGCCGGCTGGCCGTTTGATTCGGTGACTTCGGAAGATAACGCAGCCACAAAATTAGCGGCGTTCGCGTTGAGAAAGCTTTTGCTGGCGTTGGGGAAGTGTTTTTTGAGTTCATGCGTGTTCATGCGCTTTTCTTTAACATCCTTCTCACAATCCATCGGCGCGCTTTTCCCAAATGCCAGCACTCCTTTTCCCCGCGCTTGGCTGGCCCCTTGAATTCCCAATCTTCACAGCCGCACCACTTCTCCTCAACATCCACCAAATGCAACACGTTTGGCCGGCTGCGCGAGCGCACCAACACCCGGAACTGCTCGCCGGGAATTGGGATGATCGTCGGCTTCATTCACACTCAATACCCCTGTTTGGCAAACCAAGCCGCAATCTGTTTCCGGGTCTTCATTCTGCTGGAGTGCAAAAACGAAGCTTGCACCAACAAATGCAGCGGCACTGCGAACCGCTCCGACAACCGACTATAAATATTCGGAACCGACACGGATTCAAAGTCCATCGGCAAACCAGCCGCCACATACGCAGTTCCTATTGCACAACAACACTTTGGATTGTTATAATCGTCAATAAACTGATGGCGACTGTTCCCCAAAAACGTCATGCCGAATCGGATTGCCTCACTGATTTTCTTTGGTTTGTCCATGATCTTCTCCTTTCAATTCCCCGGATTGCCCGGTGCCTTGAACAGCCGGATTTCGTTGATGTGCCCCAGCCGATACTTCTCAAACACCTTCTGCACGATGTCCGGGTCGTTCACGCACTCCCGGCAAATCCAAATCTTGCCGCCGGGCGCGCACGGCACGTTCAGCGGTTTGGTCGCCTCAGCTTTGGGATGCAGGTAACACTTCATTCAAAATGGCGTATCATCAGGTTCAAACTCTGGTTCTTCTTCCCACTCGTCCTCGTAATCATACCGGCGACGTTCGAAATGTCTCCTATCCTCCAAGGTCTTCAGTACGGCTTTGTCGGATGGTGAACGCTGACCTTCAGGCGTCTCTTGAAGTTCCTTTTCTCGACGTAACATATTCTCTAATATCTGTTCGTCTTGGGTTGCCAATTCTGCGTTGCGCTTGGCAACTTTGTATTGTTCAACGGCCTTGTCAGCCAGTCGCGCAGCGCATTTCCGTAGTTCATCGGCCACACCGAGGCTGTCTATCTGGTTCTTCAGTGTTGTGCCAAGAACGACCTCGAAATGGCAATAATCGTAACTCCTCATGACCTTCACGGAGACCGTTTCAATGGGAATGTTGGTTGTCATTTCGCCAATCAGTTCGGTTCCGGGGTGGGGGTGTTCAAGGTCTTTGGATCAGGACTATAATATCGCTCCGCATCTTCAAGAATCCTCCGAGCAAATGAAAGAGCACAATGCGGATGCCAATAAATCAGCGGGTTGTCATTCTCATGTCTTTGGCCCATCCACATGATAGCTGTTTTACCGATCCGTTCTCCGCATAGGAAACAAGGCTCATCCTCTGGAGGTTCCCAAGGGTCAGTATTGCCATGTCTTACTTGAATACTCATCAGGGATAGATGAGACAGAGGAGCACAACTATCAAACGTGCGAGTTCGCACTCATTCTTTTATCCCGCGCTTTGGTTGTCAAGCTCATAATTTGTAACGCGATGGTTCAATGAGTTACGTTGATGAAAGCGTGCTAGCATTGACAACTGTAGAGCTATTGGTCGTCATGGCCTCTTCCAGATTACACTCCTCAACATTGCGTCCAGCATCGCCTTGGTGCCGTCAGCAAGCACAAAAGCCCTCAAATCCTTGGCTGGCAGGACGAGAATAGCTGTTGGACAGGACAGTACTGCAGCCAGCCGACGGGCTCCATCCAAGCCTGGTTTATCAGCGTCGGCCACGATCACTGCCCGTTGCCGTCCCAGAAGCTTGTGCAGGTGCTCTTCCCCGCCGGTCGCTGCTGGTCTCCCGATGGTGTACAGACCAAGGCTCAAGCCGGCGGCGGCGTCTGTGGCTCCCTCCACCAGCCACGCGGGTCTCTGCGGCTCCATGCCCATCGGCACAAATAAACCGTTCTTGGAGCCGCTTACAGACCACTTGGCTCCTTTGTCGTCCCGCAATCTCACTCCAATAACTTTACCGTTGCCGTCCCACATCGGGAAAGCGAATGCCCTGTGTTCCTCTGCCCAGGCGCAACCGAGTGCGTGCAGGGATTCCACTGACACCCCCAGCTTGCCGGCGAAGTCCACCAGTCTGCTCTCGTCGGTCTGGCTCTCCCACCGGACCATGAGCCGCGTCCAGTCTGGCGCTTTGCCCGGCGGCATTGGACGCCACGGCATGGTTGGCTTTGTGGGCGCGCCGTGAGCCAGTTCCCATATCCTCTTGCGATGGTCAACATCCCCCGGCTGGACGGCACAGCCCCAGCGTCCGTCAGGGAATATCCGCAGGTGTTGACCGCTGCGATCAAGCCCCGCCTCAGCGCAGGCCGGACATTGGGCACGGTAGCCTTGGCCGACTGGCTTCACTTTGCGCAGGGATTGGAGGTCAAGGCTCACAGTTGTCAGGTGGTGATTGTGTAACCGGTAATGTGAATTAGTTCCCCTTCTTTCCAGACCTTGACAAGCATTCCGGCTTCTAAACTGTCTGCTATTTTCATCAGCATTTCGAGTTCTGTTTCTGCTTCATCTGTCCAGTCTCCATCCCGAGTCAGTAAATCGGAAAGAGTGCCGTTATGCCTACGTGCTTTAGCCAGTAATTCTTGAGCTGCACACATGTAACGGCCGTAATCGTTCATACTGTTGGCTTCCAGTTTTTCGGATGGTCCGGGTCCTCTGGCGGCAATGGTTTAAACTTGTTGTTGATGATTCGCAGTTTGATTCGCCGGCCTTCGTCCTGATGGACTCGCTCAAGCAGGACTCGCGGGTAATGGTATTTGGCGAGGAAGTTGATTTCCTTTTCGCTCAGGCGATCCCCAAGAAACACCGGCTCTGATTTCTTTGGTTCCGGCGCTTTGGTTCCCGGCGGCCCGTCTTTCTCTGGGCGTTTCCAACCATTTTTGGCTATCTCGTCAATCTTTGCGCTCGCGGTCCTGAAGGTGAAGTCGAACGGATCATAACCATGTCGACGCAAGACTCGCGCTTGGTCTTGCGAACACTGCGGTTGTCCAAGAATGCGCGCTGCTTCGATTTCGCTCACGTCGGTTGGCTTGTTCAGTGCCTTCAATCCCATCGCTTGGGTGACTGTGCAAAGACCAAGTTCCCAGCGTCGGAATTGTTCATCCAGAATTTGTTTCTGTTGGCTGTAGGTATAGAGTTTCGGGTTTAATTTGATAACGGCGAAGACTTTCAATTGCTGTTCGGTCAATTGCTTCCCCTTCTCCCAGCCGCGTTCCCGTCGAGGTTGCAGGTCGCAGGCATTGAACGGATCAACCGGGACCGTCTTGTATTCGGAGACGCCGACAATCTTCCGTTTCTCGGCCTCGATCCGGCGTTTGCGTTCCGCGATTGCTTTGGCGATTTCTTCGGCGGTTTTCTCCAACAAACCAACGGTGCTGAATGGAAGGAGCTGCGCGGCCTTGGCCCGTGCTTTCTCCAACATTTCATCCGAAGTTTTGCCACCGAGAACGTCAATGGTCGAAATGAGCTTGTGTTTGCCTGAGACGCCAACGAAGTCCACGATCAAGCAGCTTTTCTTTGCGCTGGCTGCAATCGCTTGCTTACGTGCTTGGGCGTCGCTCAGTCCATCAATGATACCCGGTAGCGGTCGCGTGGCTCTGCCGATTTGCTGCTGATACACGAGCAAACTTTTCGTGGCTTTTGCCTGGACGATGACCTCAACGCCAGGATCGTCGAAACCCTCACCCAGAACGGCGCAATTCATCACCACCTTGATTTCGCCCCGGCCAAATTTTGCCAGTAGTTTTCTCCTGTCGTCTTTGGGTGTGGATTCACATACGAAGCCGGCGCAGTCTGGCAACGCACGGTTCATTATGTTGGCGAACGTCTCGGCCTGTTTGACCGAAGCGCAAAAGACAATTGCCCGACGCGGATTAGCGTTTGTCAGTCGTTCGGCCCACTGTGCGACTGGCAGGCCGCGTAAAGTTCCCGCTGAAAGTCCCCAGCAAATTTCCAAGGTTGGCACAATCATGCCTTGGATGTTGCTCTCCTGCTCGATCACCGCCGCCAAGTCCGATTGATTCAGGTCGCCGCATGTGGTTCTGACGTGTGAATAATCCAGACCCCACACCGGGACGAAGATTTGCTCAATGTCCACCAAGTAACCGTCCTTGATCCCGTCCTCTATCTCGTATTGATGAGCGCACGACTGGAAGATTTCGCCCAAGGCCATTTCGTCCGTCCGGTTCGGCGTGGCCGTCAGTCCGAGACATTTGAGATTGGGATTCTGGCGGTAATGGTCGATGATGCGCCGATAAGCCGGCGCGATGAAGTGATGCGCTTCGTCAACCACGAGCAAACCAAAGTCTCCGGGTGGAAAGACGCGATTGTTTCCGTTCGCGTATTGAGTCTGGATTGTTGAAATGACAACGGGAGCTTTGCAGGTGAAATGGCGGTTGGCTCTTTGATCCGCCATTTCAATGTCGCACTGCAACCCGGTAAACTGCTCAATACGCTGTTTGGCTTGGTAAATCAACTCGGCGCGAGGGGCCACGACGAGCGTTCGCTTCGGAGCCATCCGGCGGATGACCTCGGCTGCAACAACAGTTTTGCCAAGCCCAGTTGCTTGGACGAGTAACGTGGA
>Ga0066709_100006141_pt1 | contig 10078 bp, 8 predicted proteins | sample GraSoiAngelo_158_FD_79665 | JGI IMG/M metagenome (GOLD analysis project Ga0066709, IMG submission 79665) | Grasslands soil microbial communities from the Angelo Coastal Reserve, California, USA - 14_1009_16_30cm | ecosystem: Environmental > Terrestrial > Soil > Grasslands | place: USA... | reverse complement strand
CTGATCGCCCGTCGCCTAAGCCCAGGTGAGGTCGCAGGGCGTTACCATCTGAGTGAAACATAATTGTGGCTCCTCAACAACCTATCTTTCGGATAATTAGTTCCGGCCGTCAGAGCCGCAGGAATTATGATCGGAATTCGCGGCTGTGGCCATCGACCTGACAGACCCGGTTTCCCCGAGAAACCGTGCCATCATTCTTGGGATCTGCGCCCTGGGCGTTGCGGCGCTCACGCTCTGCGAGCGATACCTGGGGCCTCACATCCCGCTCGGAGGTTTTTTCTTCCTTCCCCTGTTCCTGGCGGCCGCATACGTATCGCGATGGCCGATCTTTGTGTTCGCAATCGTCGTGGCGCTGATTCGCGAAATGTTTGGACCGTATCCCTGGACGAACGACGGGCCCACACGATTGGCGCTGACCATGGTCGCGTTCACAGGCGGTGGGTTGTTCGCGGGTGAACTTGTCCGGAATCGCAGGATCGCCCTGGCGCTCCTGCGCAAAACCCAAGAAGAATCTACACTGCGTCTGGACGCAGAACAGGAAGCGCGCGCTCTGGTTGAGAGCAGCCCGGCAGCAGTTCTTACGATCGATCCGGCGGGGAAGATCGCGATGGCGAATCACGCCGCCCGCTCCCTGCTGGGATTTTCGGTTGACTCGCCGGAGGGGCATGTGGTGGAGAATTACATCCCGCTACTCGCGCGGCTCTTGAAATCGAAGCAGGTCGTGCGACTGACGCGAACTATGGTGGAGGCGAACGGTCGTCGCCGTTCGGGCGAGTCGTTCTATTCGCAAGTCTGGGTTTCCGCATATGACAGCGCTTCCGGTCCGCGTCTGGCAGCTATCCTGTTGGACGTAACGGAGCAACTTCGAGACCGCGAAGAAAGCGGACTACGGCAGCTTCTGAGTAATTCCAAAATCATTGCCGGCGCGGTATCGCACGAACTGCGAAACTTGGCCGCCGCGGCCTCGGTCCTGCACCACAATCTGAACAACTATCCGGGCATCCGCCAGAGCAAGGATTTTGAAGCGCTCGGCCGAGTCATAGAAAGCGTGCTGAAGCTTTCCGCCGCGGATTTATCGGACACCAGTGAGGACATTCTCGAGGGACTCGATGTCGCCGCCATTCTCCAGGAATTGCGAGTGATCATTTCACCGCGGTTCAATGAATCGGAGACCGGCCTTGAATGGGAGATCGCCGAAGCGCTGCCTAACGTGCGTGCGAATCATTCGGGTCTTCTGCAGGTATTCCTCAATCTGGCTCAAAACAGCGGTAGCGTACTGCGCGGCAGGCCGGAGGCCCGGCTTCGCATCGCGGCTTATGCGCTGGCTGAGTCGGTCGTGATTCGGTTCTCCGATAACGGACCAGGGATCTCCTCGGCGGAACGCCTGTTCCAGCCGTTTCAGCCAGGTGCCTCGTCGACCGGCCTCGGCCTGTTCGTATCACGAGCGATCATTCGGACTTTCGGCGGTGAACTCCACCATACCCAGCGGCCCGGCGAATGCTGCTTCACTATCGAGCTTCCGGCGTTGACGGCCCGGGAGGGCAGGGGTGCCTGACAAGACCCGAATTCTCATGATTGACGATCACTCGCTGTTCCGCGAGGCAGTCGCACGCTTGCTCGGAGGCCAGCCGGATTTTGAGATCGCCGGGGAATGCGCCACGGTTGACGAGGGCATTGAAGTTCTGAAGGAGAAACCGGTAGATGTCGTACTGCTGGACATTAATCTCGGTTTGCAACAGGGCGGTGCATTCCTGACTCTGGCCCGCGAGGAAGGGTTTGATGGCAAGATCCTCGTCGTGACAGCGGGAGTAAGCAAGTTCGAAGCAGCCCGTCTGCTCCAGCGCGGATGTTCAGGTATCATTCTTAAGCAAGAGCGTCCTGAACTCCTAATCGAAAGCATTCGCGGTCTTGCGCACGGAACTAACGAGGGGGAACCAGCCGCGACCCAGGACATCCTCAAGCACCTCGAGTCAGCAGGTCAGCGCGTCCCGCCTCCGCTGACGCGACGCGAGCGTCAGGTTCTCCGGGGCGTTTTTGGCGGTCAGACCAACAAAGAGATTGCATTCGGTTTGGGAGTGTCGGAACCACTCGTGAAGGCCGTGCTGCAGCAGCTGTTCACTAAGACCGGCGTCCGAACCCGGTCGCAACTCGTCCGTATGGCTGTCGAGCGCTACTGGAAAGAGCTTGAACGAGAAGCCGGCGATGCCTGAGTCCAGCCTGAAAACCGGCAGATCGCAATTCAAGTAGGCTTTGTTCGAAGCGCTGAGTGCGGCGTTGTCTTGCAACGGCGTCAGGGTGAAACACTTCGCCATTATGGCTATCTAACCGGCGGGGTGGCCCATGAGAGTGCGAACGTGCTTCGGTTTTGCGCTGGGTCTCGTTTGTCTGACCGGCGCTTTCATGTTTACCTGCTACCGTCGGTCGGTTTACGCGCAGCCGCAGTTCAGCCCCAATCAGGAACTGCCGCTGCCCCTCACGGCGGGACAACTACCGGTCCAGTTTATCGTGAGAGGTCTTGAGCCCAGCAACCGCACTGACAGCCAGGGAACGATTTACGTTACATCGATCCGCGGCGTGCCGGGCGGGGTGGATCTGCATCGCTGGTCGCCGCTGGTCGACCCCGCGCCCAATTCGGATGGAACCCTCCCGTTCGTGTATCTTGGACAGCCGGACGGCTGCGGAATTTTCGCATCCGGCTGCGACCTCGTAGGCGTAGCCGAAGGCGGCGGGGATGTCGATATTGCTGTGAATGTGCCTGGGTTAGCGTCTTCGGTTCCCAACCTGGCGTTAGTGAGCCTGACGCTGGCGCCGGGCGTCACGAGCACGCATTCCAGCGACCGCGGACAAAGCTTTAGCCAGCCTAATCCAGTGGCGGCCCTGATTCCCGGCGACGACCGGCAGTGGATCGATGGGATCGATTCGCAGACCGTTTACCTGTCCTACCATGACGCGGCCACGTTCAACATCGAGGTACAACGCTCGAACGACGGCGGCAACACCTATGTCGACGGCTTCGGCGAGGCCATTGACGCCCAAACCTTCCCGGCTGTCGGAGGTGTGCCCGCCACCAACACCGCTAACGTGGCCGGCCCCATTCGCGTGGACCGGACCAATTGCCCGAGCCGGAACAATCTGTACCAGGTCTTTGTCGGTCCCGACAACGCGCAGGAGAACCTCACCGGACAAACGTTTCGTTCGGTCTATGTGGGGAGCTCCACCGACGTGAATCTCGGCCTGCCGGTCTTTACATTCACCGACCATAAGATTTTTACCGGGCCGATGGGTTCGAGCGGCGAAAACTTATTCCCCGCGCTCGATGTCGATGGCTTCGGCAACGTCTATGCCGTCTGGTCGGATAACAGCACGATCTATTTTTCTTCCTCAACCGACCAGGGCTCAACCTGGAGCACGGCCGTGCCGGTGAATCAGGGGGTTACGGTCGGGAAGGCCAACGTGTTTCCGTGGATCGCGGCGGACGCCAATGGCCATGCCGTGGTGGTTTGGTTCGGCGCCGATCGCGCCGGCAACTCAAACAATACCAGTGTCATGGAGCCCTGCGCTGCGGGAAGCACCACCTGCATGACGGATTGGGCCAACTGGAACGTGTACCTGGCCGAGACTACTAACGGGCATGATGCGGCTCCGGTCTTCGTCCAATCGGTCGCGAGCGATCATGTGATCCACCGCGGCACGATCTCCACCGGCGGGTTGGGCGGCGGTGCGAACCGCAACCTGGGAGATTACTTCCAGGTTTCGCTCGATCCTCAGCATCGCGCTAATATCGCCTTTTCCGACGACCACAAGCTTTCTCCGCTGACTGTCAGCGGCCATACCGGCATCGACGACCCGCAGGCGCGGCGTCTGATCCGGGCGAACTTCACACGCCAGCTTCAGGCGATTCCAGGCATCGTTACGACAGGCGTTTGTGCTGCGACAACCGTCGCGCCAGGAAGCAAGATCACTGGTAAGGGCATGCTGCCGAGTGCCGCCACATTCGGTTTCATCGCGAAATCGACACCCTTAAATGGCGCCCTTCAATACCAAGACGGCGGGGCCAGTCTCAAGGCGCGAAGTTCAAACGGAATCGATTCCCTCACGTTCTCGGGACGCTGCGGCACCTTCACAGGAAACGCCAAAATAAATGACCAGCCCGGATATCGCTTTCGAATACAGGCATGCGACAACACCGACTCGGGTACCGGTCAAGACACCTTTTCGATAGACTTTGCCGGACCTAACGGATTCGCGTATCACAGAGACGGGACGATCACGGACGGGAATATCAAGCTGCAGTCCCAGTAGAGGTGAACAACGCGAGTTGCGGATCATGCGGCCAAAGCGCCGGCTCCGCCTGCGGGTCCTCTCGATCGAAGCCATAGCGACGCCGAATGTGGTGCAAGCGCTCATGAATCATCTCGGGATAGGCGCCGCGCAAGTATGCCGAATTCTCGAACCTCTCCCGATAGCGGCGCGCGAGCGCGGGAAACCGCTCTTCCAAAAACGGCAAGAAGACCTTGAGGGAACAGGGCTTCAGGAACAAGATATTCCCACGGAAGCCGCGCGCGCCGGCGCTGGACGCAGCTTGCGCGAGCGCATTAAGGGCGGGCTCACTGTCGTTGATCACCGGCAGGATAGGGGCGCAGAAGACGATCGAGCGGAGGCCCGCTTCCGTGAGCTTTCGGACGGCGCGAAGGCGCAGGTCGGGCCGCGGCGCAAGCGGCTCGAGCAGGCGCGCCAGATCCCTGTCGACGGTAGTGATGGTCATCGCGATCGTCAGGTAGTGGCGCCGAGCAACCTCGCGCAAGACATCGATGTCGCGCGCGACGAGGTCGGATTTAGTGGTGATGCCAAGCCGGAAACCTTCTGTGCCGGCGAACACACGAAGGATAGCCCGCGTGATTTCGTAACGGCGCTCGGCTGGCTGGTATGGATCCGTGGCTGTGCCGAGCGCGATCGATTCCCCAAGCGGCAGATGTTTCAGCTCCTCCCGAAACCGGGCTTCTTCGAAATGCTTTGCGAAAATCTTGCGCTCGAAGTCCAGAGGATCGTGCAACTCCATGAACTCGTGGGCGTAGCGGGCATAGCAATACTTGCAGCCGAACTCGCAGCCGCGGTACGGGTTAATGGTCCAGGAAAACGGCATCCGGGGGCTGTCACAGCGTGTGAGGTATTTCCGGGTCGAAAGCTCGAAATATTCGACCCGCTGTTTGGCTTCTATTCGGGGGCTTTCGGAAGCGAGACGAGCGATGCCGACCAGCTCAGGCACGCCTCCATATTCGCCTTTTCTTCGCCGATAGTCAAGGGCCAGCCTTAGCCCGGATAGGCCCCCATGATGTAGCTTTGCAGCTGCTGGATCGTCTGTTCATGCGAGGTGATGATCCAGCTGACCAAATCTCCAATGGAGATCATCCCGACGACGTTATCTCCCTCAAGAACAGGCAGATGGCGCACGCGGCGCGAACTCATCAAGTGCATGCACGCGTCTATCGTCTGTTCCGGCGTCACGTAGAGCACGGGGGACGTCATGATCTCGCGGACCCGCGTCTCCTGGGAATGTTTCCCTTTAACGATGACCTTGCGGGCATAGTCGCGTTCTGAGATGATGCCGGCAAGTTTTCCGGCGCTGAGCACGACTAGGGCGCCGATTTGTTTCTCCGACATTTTTTCCACGGCCTGGTAAACCGTGGCGTCGGGCGAAATGGACCACACGGCATTGCCTTTCTTGCGAAGCAGGGTCTTCACCGCCTCGTCAAAGTGGATTTGGGGTTCGGTGAACGCTCGGGTGGCTTGCATGGGAGTCCTCCCGTAGGCATGTTGATCCCGCAAAACGAAGAAGTCAAGCCCCCGCTCAGAGTGCTTAGAGTACGATTCTGGCGTCACCTTCACGGCGCGTAATATGCTCGCGGTCGAGGAATTCGAGCAAGGGGATGGCGTATTTGCGCGAAACACCGGTCCAGTCCTTGAACTCGGCCACGGAGAAGCGCACCCCTTTGCGCGCGGCGAGCATCCGATGCAGGCTGTTGATCGCCGAGGCGTGATAGACCAGGTTCTCGCTGACGCGCACCAGCTTGCGGTTGCGCAGCAGGAGCTGCAATAGAGAGCGGGCACGCGCCGTTTCTATGCCCGATTTCGCAAGTACTTCCGGCGTGGACGGAACGGCCAGAGCGGCGTCGCGAAATAGGTTTTCGATCTTACCCACCGCTTCCTGCTCCTCCTGTTTGAGCGCGACGTGATGAGATGCCAGGCGGACGATATCTCCTTCGGCGACGATGTCCTTGGCGCTGGCAAGGAGCGCATCGAGCAGGAACGCAGGGGCGCCGGGTAACTCGCGGCTGCGCAATTCCTCCTTTGGTATTCCCTCTCTTAGCGCATTTTGGGCGTGAAATTCCCGCAGCAGCGCACGAATCTCCACGATTTTTTGATCCATCCACCGCTTTTCGGCGACCCATCCCTCGGGCAGCCGGACCAGGCCGGCGGATCCCCCAATTTCGGAGGCGAGAAGGCCGGTTCTGGCGACGAGGTCGGTAATGCTCATGCCGTTTCGCGATTCGCCGACCAGCAGGGCGACACGATCCGCGGAGGCGCCGTTCTGGAGCTTGGAAAGACGCTGGGCGAGCTCCGTCCGGCGCATTTTCGGAGGCGCCGCGATGTCCAACACCAGCCCGCCGCCAATGGTTAAAACCGGCGAGAACATGCGCACGATAAAACGGTCGCCGGGCAGCAGCAGCAAGGGATCCCGCAAAAGGAAACGCACGTACGCTCGCGTGCCCGCTTGTACAGGCTCCAGTCCCGACAGTAACCGTGTCTCGGCCTCGACTTCGGCCGTGCCTGCGTGGAAGTGCACCGGAGCACGATGTTTAAGTGGGTGTGCCGCCGGCAGCAGCTCGAAAGCGCAATCCACCGAACGTGTGGCGCGGAAAATTCCAGGCCGTGCGAGCGTCATGCCGCGTCGCGCATCAGCGGCATCGATGCCGGCGAGGTTGACCGCGGTGCGCTCACCCGCCTGCGCCCGCTCGACCGGCGATCCGTGTACCTGGAGCCCGCGGATACGCGCGCGCTTTCCAGCCGGATACAGCTCGACTTCTTCTTGCAATGCGAAGCTTCCCGACACGAGCGTTCCCGTGACCACTGCGCCATAGCCGCGCATCGAGAAACTGCGGTCGATGGGAAGCCGCGCGTGTTTCGACGCGTCCTTGACCGCGATCCCTGCAGCAGCGCAGTCGAGCGCGGCTCGCAGATCGTCGAGGCCGGCCCCCGTCGTGGCGCTAACCGGAATCAGCGGCGCACCGTGGAGGAAGGACCCGGCGACGAACTCCTCCACTTCGAGACGCACCAGATCGACGAGGTCGGGCTCGACCAAGTCGCTTTTCGTGAGCGCGATGATTCCGTGGCTGATTCCGAGGAGGCGGCAGATATCGAAGTGTTCGCGCGTTTGCGGCTTGATCGACTCGTCAGCAGCGATCACCATCAGAACCAGATCGATGCCCGCGACGCCGGCGAGCATATTCTTGACGAATCGCTCGTGGCCGGGAACGTCGACGAAGCCGAGCCGGATGTTCGGGTTCAGATCGAGATGCGCGAAGCCGAGATCGATCGATATCCCGCGTCGCTTTTCCTCTTCCAGCCGGTCTGTGTCTATGCCCGTCAGGGCTTTGACCAGCGAGGTCTTGCCGTGATCGATGTGCCCGGCGGTTCCAACGAGAATGTGCCGCATCTGGCAAACGAAGCTGCGCGGCGAAACCGCCTTGCTCGTCTTATCTGCTACTGCGGCGGGTTCGGCTGAGCCTTGGCCTGCGCGAACTTCTCGACCTCGGCGAGCTGCTTCCGAACAGTCTCGGCGTCTTTGGCCTCAGGAGCGGCTTTCAGATAAGCACGCAAGAACTCAGCTGATGCAGCGAAGTCCTGTTTCTGAGCGAGAATCACTCCCAGCACATAGTTGATCCTGGGATTGCGTTGACCGCTGTCGAGCTTCAGCGCCTCCCTTGCGTTCTTCTCGGCCACATCCAGGTGCTGCAACTGCAGGTTCGCAACAGCGTTGAAATAATACGCGCCTGGAAAGTTGAACGGGTTCAAGCGCAACACGCGGTCCGTGGTGTCGGCCACCTCCTGCCACTTCGCTTCTTTGAGCGCCATCAGGTACAGCCGCTCGTAAGGGTTGATGTATTTGGAATCCGCGGCGAGCGCCTGATTATAAGCTTTTCGCGCCTCCTCGGGATGGTCGCGCTGTTCATAGACCCTTCCGAGCTCGAACCAGGCAGACGCATATTTGGGATAGGTTTCGACAGCCTTCTCGAACTCCTTCTGCGCCTCGTCAGGCTTGCTCTTCTTCACCGCATCCAGCCCCTTCTCGAACGCTTTGCGCGCGTCCTTGGGCGCAAGCGCCGAGGTAGCGCTGGTCGTGAACCCCTCGACGTTTCCCATCCGATGCAGGACGATGGTGCCGACGTCGGGATTATCCATGTACCTGTGATTGGCGAGCATCACGACATCGGAGCGATAGCCGGGCAGCGATGCCCGCAGGTCGCAGTTCATCAGGGCGCTTTCGCGGATGCCTCCCCCCGGATTGGTAATGCCCGCGGAACCGAGCGACCCCCTTGTCGGAGGCTCGCTTGCATCGGCAAACGACATGACCCTGCCCTGCCCGAGCTGAATGCTGAAACGCCCCTTCGAGTCCGTATAGCCCTCCGGATGCGGATTGCCATTGCAGACGCGCTCGATCAGGACGGGTTCGGAAAGCGGAGTTCCATCCTGCAAGACCACTTTCCCCGATACGAAAATTGGGCGAGGTACGTCACCGGGAAACGGGCTGGTCGGGTTATTCGGGTTGTTCGGGTTGTTGATAGAGCCGGGCCGGCCCGGCGTATTCGGGATATTTCCGGTCGTGTTACCTGGCGTTCCGGTTGTGCCTCCGGGCGGCCCCTTACTTCCACCCGTGGGTTGCTGCGCGGGCGATAGTGCGATCGCGACCGTAAACGCCAGGACGGCGGCGATCGCGAGAATTCGGGAATTATGCATAAGTCCTCCCCGTGCCCCGATTATACTCCCCGGTGAAGCCGGTGTGGCCCGCTGGCCAGCGTTTCGAGTTGACACCTTGCCGCGCAACCGCCGACAGTAAGAATCATGAGAGTCCGGCTCCTGCTGTTGGCGGCGCTGATGCTGGCCAGTTGCTCCGAATCGCCAAAGCCGGTAGAGAAGGCCAGCGCGCCCGAAAAACCGGCGGAGCCGCTGACCGGGCGGCAGGCATTCCAGCAGACCTATCCTGCCGCGCGCGGTTGGGCAAATGACTGCGAGCCTATGCGTATCCGCAGCTTCAACCTTGCACAGATCAAGTCGGAAAACGGCAAGGCGCCGGCATGGGAAGTCCTTTACGTATCTCAATTGAGAGGCCGTGCGCGCGCCTATACGTGGTCCGCCATCGAGGCGGAAGGCGGCCTGCACAAGGGAGTTTTTGCGGGACACGAGGAATCCTGGCGCGGTCCGAGCGGACAGGAGAAGCCGTTCCTGGTTGCGTCGCTGAAAATCGATACGCCCGAAGCTCTGGAAACGGCCATTTCGAAAAGCCCGGATTACATCAAGAAGCCCGGCAATAAGCCGCCGGTGTCATTCATCCTCGAGTACACACCGCGCTATCCGGATCCGGCCTGGCGCGTCTTCTGGGGCGAATCGATTTCGTCCGCAGAGTGGTCCGTGTTCATCGACGCCACGACCGGACAATACCTGGGCCGATAGCTGTTAGCATTTTCGTTATGCCTCGTTCGACTCTCCTGCGCACGATCGCGCGCGTGATCGCTTCCGGCGTGGCGCTCGCCGCGCAAGATCCAGCGCATCTGATGGAAGACCCTGCCATCAAGGCCGGGCTCGAAGCGGCGAAACGCAACGAGCCTCATTTCATCGACGAGCAGGTGCGCATCTGCGAGATTCCCGCGCCGCCATTCCACGAGGATGCGAGGAGCAAAGGCCTGAAACGGCTCTTTAAGCAGGTGGCACTCGATAACGTCCGGATCGACAAAGCGGACAACGTGATCGGAACACGACCCGGCTCCGCGGCGCGCCCAAATTTCGTGCTGGCGGCGCCTCT
>Ga0066709_100006139_pt1 | contig 10079 bp, 9 predicted proteins | sample GraSoiAngelo_158_FD_79665 | JGI IMG/M metagenome (GOLD analysis project Ga0066709, IMG submission 79665) | Grasslands soil microbial communities from the Angelo Coastal Reserve, California, USA - 14_1009_16_30cm | ecosystem: Environmental > Terrestrial > Soil > Grasslands | place: USA... | reverse complement strand
GGGGCGGAGAACTACGAAAACGTCACCTACGAAGCCTACGCGCCCGGCGGCGTCGCGATGATGATCGAAGGGCTGACCAACAATCCCTCTCGCACGGCGCCCGATCTGCGCAGCATCCTCGAAAAAGCCGGCGGCAACCTCGCCACGCGCGGGGCCGTCGCATTTCAGTTCAGCAAACAGGGCGTGATCACCATCAAGTCCGATGCGGTTGATGAGGACCGGCTGATGGAGATCGCCCTCGATGCCGGCGCGGAGGACGTGAAGAATGAAGGCGAGGTTTTCGAAGTCATCACGACGCCGACGAATTATCTCAAGGTCAAAGAGGCCATCGAGACCGCCAAGGTGCCGGTGGAGGCGGGGGAGATCACCAACATGCCCAACAGCACCGTGCCGCTGAGCGACGAGCAGGCGCAGAAGCTGCTCCGGCTCATCGATACGCTGGAGGACAACGACGACGTGCAGAGCGTGGCGCACAACGCGGAGATTCCGGAATCGGTGAGCGTGTAACGCATCAAGCTCCGGGCTTCGTTGCGCTTGCCTCCAGCCGCGCGATCGTTTCGTTGATTCGCTTCACCTCCTCCGCGGGAAGGCGCCTCGGTTCTGTCGCATCGTAACCGTTGCTCGTTTCCAGGGCCTTTCGATACTGCTGCGCTGACGCGGCGGGGTCGAGCTTCTCCAGCACCTTCGCGTAGTCCAGCCGCGCGGTCAGATTCCTGGGATCCAGCGCCAGGATCTTCTCGAAATCCGCCCTCACCGCATGCTCGTCGGGGCTGGGCTGACGCATCTCCAAATCGGCGCGGGTGCGGTAATAGATGATGTTGGCGGGATCGGCGGCGATGGCGGCTTCCAGCGTGGCGCGGACCTGGTGCGGGTCGAGTCCTGCCGCCAAGGCGGCGCGCGCGGCGCGGTAGGCGTAGTCGGCGTTGTAAGGAACGTCCCGCTGCGCGTTGCGGAATGATGCCAGCGCCAACTCCGGATGCGCGCCGAGCTGTTCGTCGCCGGCGCGAGCGCGGGATTCGGCGTCGGCGACCGGCAGGACCAAGAGGACGACCGCGATCACCCACGCCAGCCCACCAAACGCCAGCGCGGCGATCGCGAGGCCGCGGCGTTTGGGCGCGCCTTGGGACGAGGGCATCCGCACGCCGCTCGCCGCCCCCAGCAGGACGGCGAACAGCGTCATCGCGCCCGCTTCGGCGAGGACGAAATCCATCAGGTTATGGATGAAAAACACGCCCAGCCCGATCAGCAGACCGTACACAATCCAGGGTGCCGGCCGATCGTCCATCTCTTGTTGGCGAGCGCTTCGGATGGTCGTGACGATGATGCCGACCAGCAGGAGTCCCAGCGAAAGCAGCCGGCGGAAAACCTCCAGCAGGACGAATGATGAAGGCTGAGAAAAATCGATGGCGCACGCGACATTGAGCAACACGCCGCCCAGCGCGATCACGGCAATTGTCGCAAATCCGGCAGCGGAGGATGGGGGCGTTGTCGGCGAAGGCGCCCGCGGCAGCACCGGCCGGGTCAATTCCCACGCGGCCCGCGCCAGCCATGCGAGGACGAGCAACCCGCCGACGACGCCTAACTCGGCGAAGGCGCGGACGATGAAGTTGTGCGGGTCTTTGATTTCTTCCGCCGCCGCCGGCACACGCACCGACAGATAGTGCGGGCCGAAGTTGCCCCATCCGACGCCGGCCATCGGGTGCTGCCGCAGCAATCGCGCCGACGCCACCCAGTAACGCCAGCGAAAGTTCAGGCTGTCCTGCGGCAGCGATCCGTGGTGCACGCCGTGTGCGACCAGCAGCACGGTTCCCAGCAGCACCATGGCGGCGATGATGCCGTAAGCAAGTCCGGGGCGCCGGCCGAGCCATGCGCGCAGGTTGCCGATGGCGAGCAGGCTGAACGTGAACCCCGCGATGATCAGCGTCCCCGTGGCCGTGCGACTGCCGGTGAAATAGAGCACGAGCAGCGCGGGCAGGCAGGCCAATGCGACGAAGAGCGGAAATCCCAACCCGTCGCCGCCGGCCGCGCGCTGGATCGCGATGCCCGCCGAAACAACCATCAGCATGACGATGATGGCGGCGAAGCTATTGGCCGACTGGTTGAAGCCGACGACTTCGCCATTGAGCAGTTTGCGCTCGAACTGCTTCGCTTCGAAGGAGTCGGGCTCCCAGCCATGCTCCTGGAAGAACTGTTCCTTGTGTTCCTTCCAGAACGCCACGTTGTCCGGATAGTCGACGAAGCGATAGATCAGCCCGTGGGCGATGAACGCCAGCAGCAGCCCGAAACAGACCCCGGCGACGATGTGCAGGCGCAGCCAGCTTCGCACGAGCTGCGCCGTTGACCAGACCAGCGTCGCGGCGGCCACGAGGTTGGCGGCGGCGATGGCCGTGACGAACTTGTCGGTGGACCAGACAACGCTCACCGCGGCCCACGTGGCGAAGGCAAACAGCAACGCGTGCGACCAGGCCCAGCGAACGACGTATTCCTCATCAATCGCGCGCCGCGCCAGCACGAGCAGCGCCGGCAGGCAGCACAGTGCATCCATCACCAGCGTCGTCGTCGCCCCCGGTCCCGCCGGACCGGATGTGCCAGCGCGAGCCGCGACGTCAAATGCCTCGCGCACCGTCTCCATCATCATCGCCCGCGCGATGACCAAGATCAGCGTCATCACGAAGGCGGCCTGCGTGAGCCACGGCGCCCACGGCGGCGCCGCGGATTCCGCGGACGCGCCGATCTGATTTCGTGATGACGGTTTCACTGGTTCTGAAACGATGAGGGAAGCGGATGTTGCTCCAGCAGCGCGACGACGCCCAGGACCATCAGCGTCTGCGCGAAGATCAGCATCGCCGCGAAGGTGCTCTGCACGTAAGGGAGCAAAATCGCCGCGATCGAGGTGGCCGCGGTGATCAAGTAGATGCACAGGACTGCGGTTCGGCGCGACATGCCGCGCGCGACCAGACGATGGGAAAAATGGTTGGTGTCGCCGACGAACGGGCTCTTGCCGCGCGAAATGCGGATGATGCTGACGACGATCAGATCGTACAGCGGCACCGCCAGCACGATGACCGGCGCGAAGACGGCGTACCACCCGGCACCCCAATTCACACCCCTGGGCAGAAACGTCGTCCGCACCGTCAGCACGCCGAGGATGAAGCCGATGACCAGACTCCCACTGTCGCCCATAAAAATGCTCGCGGGCGGGAAGTTGAAGCAGAGGAAGCCGAGCAGCGCCCCGAGCAGCAATGCCAGTGACGCCGCCACGAACCATTGGCCGATCAGCAGGGTGGTGATCAGGAACGCCGTCGTCGCCACCGCCGCTACGCCGGCGCTGAGGCCATCCATGTTGTCGAGGAAGTTGAAGGCATTGGTGATTCCGACGATCCACAGCACCGACAGAGCCAAAGAAATGGGATAGCCCAGGGCCGTCAGGGCGCGCAGGTCAAACGCGGCGACAATTGTGGTCGTCACCGCGAACTGGATCAGGAGCTTGACGTACGGCCCCAGCGCGCGGCGGTCATCCAGCAAACCCATGATGTGCAGAACCAACGCCGCGGCGAGCAGTCCCAGCGCCATCGGTGTCTGCCGGACGGCGCCAAAAATATACGGCGCCATCGGATCGGGGGGCTGAACGATGCTGGGTGATTGAAGTGCAATGGCGCGCAGGTGGACGTACGGCCGGCCGACCAGCATCGGCAGTGCGAACGCCCAGAAGATGGCGACGCCGCCGCCCAGGGGCTTGGGATTGGCGTGGATTTTTCGCCCGCCGGGCTTATCCACGAACCCGAGGCGCGGAGCGATCCGCTTCATCGCGAACGTGAGGATCCATGAAATGGCGAAGCTGAGAACGATCAGGCCAAGGATAGGGAGGCGCATGAGATTTTCGATTTGCGATTTTCAATTTTCGATTGAAATGCGAAAGGCCCTTCTTCAATCACAAATCGAAAATCGCGCCTCGACTGAGCTCGTCGAAGTCAAATCGAAAATCACTAAGGCAACCGGGACTTGAGCACTTCGATCTGCTGCTTGAGCTCTTCGAGCTGCTTGTTGAGCACGCGCTTGTCTTCCTCGCTGTGGGCGTGCTCGACACGCTGGCGAATGTCACGGCTCTCCAGCTCCAGCCGCTCAATCTCGGCAATCAGGTCGGATTCGGGATTGTAAACCGCGCTCATAATCGACCTCCTGTTGTCGTTCGGGTCGTTCACTGTGCGTTTAAATCTTATCCCGCCGGCGCCGGCGATGACAATCACAAAATCCCGTCGCGCCACGATCGCAACTATTTACCTCGGGCGGACTTAACCGCGTCCACGAACGCCCGCGCGTTCGCCTCGATCGCCGGCCAATCCTTCTTGGCCATCGCATCCTTGCTGACCAGGGCCGACCCGGCCCCGAGGAACACGGCGCCCGCCTTGATCCACTCGCCGGCGTTCTTTAAATCGACCCCCCCGGTCGGCGTGAGTTTGAGCTGCGGCAGAGGGGCGAGCAGGTCCTTGAAATACGTCGGCCCAAGCGCGGTCGACGGAAAGACTTTGACTACATCCGCCCCGGCGGACGAGGCGCGCATGATCTCGGTCGGCGTGAACGCGCCGGGGATGCTGATCTTGCCGAGCCGGCGGGTGTTCTCGACGATTTTTTCATCGAACATAGGCGAGACCACAAACTCCGCCCCCGCCGATATCGCGTCCCGCGCGACGTTGGCATCAAGGACCGTCCCAACGCCGACGACGATCTTGTCGCCAAACTTCCGCGCCAGCATCTCGATCCCCGCGATCGCGTTCGGCGTGGACATAGTTACTTCAATCCCCGGAACCCCGCCGGCCAGCAGCGCCTGCGCGATGTCGATCAGAACTTCCTTCGACGGCGCGCGGATGACGGCGATGACGCCGGAGTCGGCGATGGCTTGATAGCACTGTTCTTTGGATCGGGGCATGGCGAGGACTCTATCGCAAAGCCCAATTCCATTGCAATTTGCGGCGGTCGGTTTTCTAATAGGTAAGGCATTTCCACTGTTCGGCACAGGGGATGTGAAAGTCATGACGTTTCGTCGCCCCAGCTTCCGCGGCTTCACGCTCGTGGAGCTTCTCGTTGTCATCGGCATCATCGCGCTGCTGATCAGCATTCTCCTGCCGGCGTTGCGCAAGGCTCGGATTGCGGCGCAGACGACGCAATGTCTTTCCAATTTGCGCCAGCTCAACTCCGCGGTGCAGCAATACACGTACGCAAACAAAGGGCGGACATTTCCTTACTATTACACGCCCTCGCAGATCCTCTGGCAGGTGCTCGTGCTGCCCTACATTGTGCCGCGCGCGGGCAGGTACGACCTGTATTCGAGCAACGCGACGACCGTCGCCGAGATCGCGCGAATGCAGTTGCGCGAGACGGTCTACTTCTGCCCGACCGCGCGCGACCCGCTCAATGGCGTCAACCTGAGCGGCAATGGCTCATCGGGGACGGCGTTCAACTGCTGGGGCCCGACCAGCAACGCGACCGGCGGCATGATGGGCAGCTACATGTTCAACGGGTGGCTCTACCGCGCAGGCCTGGCCAGCGCGGCCAACGACAACCAGATGCTCGGCTACGCCGGCGGCGGGGTCGGATGGAATACGACGCGCGCGCTGGACGCCCTGTGGCAACTCCCCGCCGCTACCTCCGGCTCCGACGTGCCCGTCTTCGCCGACGGGATCTGGGTCGATGGCTGGCCGCACGAATCCGATCAACCGCCCGCAAGCCTGATCACCGGCGATCAGACGACGCAGCAGGCGATGCGCCGCGTCTGCATCGCGCGTCACGGCGGCAAGCGGATCAACCTGGTCTTCCTCGACGGCCACGCCGCCATGGTCGATCTCAAAGAGCTGTGGAAACTGAAATGGCACCGACGCTGGTCGACGCCCAATCCGCTGCCGACCATTCGATGAATGGCATGCGCTACGGTGCCCCTCACTTGAGGTTGAGAAACTCCCGAATGTGCTGATCCCAAGCCTTTTGCGCCTGCGGGTCGGAAAGGGGGAGGCGCAGCTCGTTGATGACTTTTGTGCCGAAAGCGATGGCTTCCTTCCAGCAGTTGGCGCAGGTGTTTTCGAAGATTTCCTGTCCGAAGGCGTTGCGGAAGGGGGGCTTTTCCAGCTTCGGCCCGGCGCCGCCGTGACGCTTGCAGAAGACTTCGCCGGCGCCGACAAGGGTCGTCTTGGGATCGGCGAATTGCGGCACCGGCGCCCCAAGGTCCGCCAGCATTTTGCTCATCTCCTTCTCCGGCATCAGATCACCGCGGCGGTGGGCGACATTGATCCCTTCGGTCAGCGTCTGGATCGCATAGTCCCGGTGACCGGTCTTGATCTGCGCGTCGCCCAGCAGTTGATACGCTTTGGCGATGTTGGGATTGAGTGCGATGACGCGCTGTAGCGCCTTGGCCGCCTCGGCGGCGTCACCGGCGTCCAGCAATGCACGCCCCAGGGAAAAGTGCGTGATCTCATCGTTTGGATCGGCCTCGGCGCGCTTGCGCAGCTCGTCAGTCGTTATTTGTGACATGGCCAACCGATTATAGACTACCTTCTCACGTATGCACGCCGCCGCTCCGACCGACGAATCGCCCGGGCTCTCGGTCATCGTGCCGGTCTACAACAGCGAGAGCATTTTGACAAACCTCGTCGCACGGCTGGAGCCGGTCCTGCGCAGCAGCGGCGGTGACTTCGAGCTGATCCTGATCAACGACGGCAGCCGCGACGGAAGCTGGGCCGTCGTGCGACAGCTCGTCGAGCAACACGCGTGGGTTCGCGGCATCGACCTGATGCGAAACTACGGCCAGCACAATGCGCTGCTGTGCGGCCTGCGCGCGGCGAGGTTTTCAACCGCCGTCACCATGGACGACGACCTGCAAAACCCGCCGGAGGAGATCGCAAAGCTCCTCGCAAAACTGGACGAAGGCCTCGACGTCGTCTACGGGACACCGCAGCAGCGACAACACGGCTTGCTGCGCGCTTTCGCATCGACCATCACCAAGATCGTCCTGCAAAATGCGATGGGTGCGGAAACGGCTCGGAACATCAGCGCATTCCGCGCTTTCCGAACGCGCTTGCGCAACGCCTTCATCGATTATCGAAGCCCTTACGTCAACCTCGACGTGCTGCTGACCTGGAGCACGACCCGCTTCACTGCGATTCCGGTCCGGCACGATCCCCGCGCCGCCGGCGTGTCGAATTACACCCTGGCGCGCCTGCTCCTGCATGCCCTGAACATGATGACCGGCTTTTCCACCTGGCCGCTGCGGCTGGCGAGCATGGCGGGGTTCGCCTTCACGCTGTTCGGCATCGGCGTGCTCGTCTACGTCGTCGGCCGATACATGATCCACGGCACGCCGGTGCAGGGCTTTCCGTTCCTCGCCTCGATCATCGCGATCTTCTCCGGCGCGCAGCTTTTCGCGCTAGGCGTGATCGGCGAGTACCTGGCGCGTATCCATCTGCGCGGGATGGAGCGGCCGACGTACGCGGTGCGCGGGATCGCGAGTAGGATGTTATGAACGCCGAAGCCGAGCCGTGTTATCCGCTGGACTGGGACACGAAGTTCTTCGGCTTTCCCATCGCGCAGGTGATCGACCCGCTGTTGAGCGAGGATCGGTGCGAGCGGATCGATCGGTGGTGTCGTGAGAAGGGCGTGAAGTGCCTTTACTTCCGCGCCACGGCCGATGATCCCGCGACGACGACTCTGGCGCAGCGGCACGGCTTTCGCCTGGTCGATGTGAGAACAACCCTTCACCGCAAGCTCGATGACACGTTCAAGCCGCGCGCGATCGCCAGCCGCATCCGACGCGCGACAGAAGATGATCTGCCGGCGTTGGAAAGGATGGCCTCCGAGTGTCATCGCAATACGCGGTTCTTCTATGACGGCCGGTTTCCCGTTGAGCGCTGCGAGGAGCTCTATCGCACGTGGATTCGCAACCATATCCGCAGCGGGCGCGACGACGTGACGATCGCAGAGGCCGAGGGCGAGATCGCCGGCTACTCCGCCAGCCCCCGGCCGGATCGCGGCATCGGACGCATCTCACTCATGGCCGTCGCGCCGCAGTTTCGCCATCGAGGGATTGGCGATGACCTGGTGCACGCGTCGCTCGCATGGCTGAAGGACGCGGGCGCCACTTCCGTCGGCGTCACCACGCAAGGATGGAACATCGCCGCCCTGCGCCTCTATCAGCGCTGCGGCTTTCGCACCTCAATCGTCGACCTTTACTGGCACAAGTGGTTTGACTGAACGCGTGATCCGATGAGCACCTGGCGAATCCCCTTCAATCGCTCCTCTCTCGTCGGGCGCGAGCAGCAGTACATCGCGGAGGCGATGAAGATCGGACAGGTGGCGGGCGATCAGACCTTCACGCGAAAGTGCCACGACCTGCTGGAGCGCGAGCTGGGCGCTGCAAGGGCGCTGCTCACAACGTCCTGCACGCACGCGCTGGAGATGGCGGCGCTGCTGCTGGACATCCAGAGCGGCGATGAAGTGATCGTCCCTTCATTCACCTTCGTCTCGTCCGCCAACGCGTTCGTGCTGCGCGGCGCCCGGCCCGTATTTGTCGATATCCGGCCCGACACGATGAACCTGGACGAGCGGCTGCTCGAACGTGCGATCTCGCCGCGCACGCGGGCGATCGTTCCCGTCCATTACGCCGGCGTCGCGTGCGAGATGGACGCGATCATCCAAATCGCCGATCGCCACGGCATCGCCGTCATCGAAGACAACGCCCACGGCATCTTCGGGCGCTACCGCGATCGCATGCTCGGCACCTTCGGGAAGTTGGCCACGCTCAGCTTCCACGAGACCAAGAACTTCACCTGCGGCGAAGGCGGAGCGCTGCTGATCAACGATGAAACGTTGATCGAGCGGGCCGAGATCATCCGCGAGAAGGGGACCAACCGCTCCAAATTCTTCCGCGGCGAGATCGACAAGTACACCTGGGTCGATGTCGGCTCCAGCTATCTCATGTCCGACGTGCTGGCCGCGTTTCTCTTCGGCCAGCTCGAAGCGTGGCGCGAAGTGCAGGCGCGGCGGCGCGCGATCTGGGAACGATACGACGCCGACCTGGCGGACTGGGCGGCGCAGCGCGGCGTGCGCACGCCGGTCGTCCCGCCCGATTGTCAGCAGTCGTATCACATGTATTACCTCCTGATGCCCACGCCGGCGGCGCGGTCGGCGGTGATCGAGCTGCTCAAGAGCCGCGGCATCCTGGCGGTCTTTCATTACCAGCCGCTGCACCTCTCGCCCATGGGGCGATCGCTCGGCGGACGCGCGGGCGATTGCCCCGTCGCTCAGGACATCGCCGACCGATTGCTGCGCTTGCCGTTGTATATCGAGCTGACGCCCGCCGATCAGGCCAGCGTGATCGCAGCGCTACGGGAGGCGCGATGGTAGGCGAGGGTGCGCCGCCATCGTCGTCGCCAACCTACGACCCGCGCTGGTTCGAGTTGCTCGATCGGGTCGAAGACCGTCACTTCTGGTTCGCCGCGCGTCGCCAAGTCGTCGGCGCGCTCGCGCGCCAGGCGATGACCGATGCGCCGCCAGGCTCGTGGGTGCTGGAGATCGGCTGCGGCAACGGCGGACTGCTCACGACGCTCCAGTCGGCCTGCCCGTCATGCCGCGTCGTCGGAATGGACCTGCACCACCAGGCCCTGCGACACGCACGTCGCCGAACCTCCGCTGCTCTGGTGCAAGCCGATGCCGCGTACCCACCGTTTGCTGTGCCGTTCCGGCTCATCGGGCTGTTCGACGTCATCGAGCATCTTCCCGACGACGGCGCACTGCTGCGTCAGGTCCACGCGATGCTCGCCGCCGGCGGGGCCGTGCTCGTCACCGTCCCCGCCCACCCGTGGCTTTGGAGCTACTTCGACGAAGCCTCGCACCACCGCCGTCGCTACACGCCCGCCGGCCTGCGGGCCGGGCTGGAGAATGCGGGGTTTCGCGTCGCGTATCTGTCGCAGTTCATGGCGGCGCTCCTGCCGATCATGTGGCTGCGCCGTCGCATCGGCGGCCTCCGGCACGATCCTGCGGAGGAGTTTCGGATGGTGCCGGGGTTCAATGCCCGCATGCGCTTTGCCTTTTCG
>Ga0066709_100006138_pt1 | contig 10079 bp, 10 predicted proteins | sample GraSoiAngelo_158_FD_79665 | JGI IMG/M metagenome (GOLD analysis project Ga0066709, IMG submission 79665) | Grasslands soil microbial communities from the Angelo Coastal Reserve, California, USA - 14_1009_16_30cm | ecosystem: Environmental > Terrestrial > Soil > Grasslands | place: USA... | reverse complement strand
GGTCAGCGTGCGTTCGCCATCCTGTTGTTCCAGGACATGGCGGTCGTGCCTCTACTGGCGCTGCTGCCGCTGCTCGCACCGGAAGGTCCCCATGCCCAACTCGGGGATGGGCTGCGCGCCGTCGCGCTCATCGCCGGCGCAATCGCACTGATCGTGCTCGCCGGCCGCTATTTGCTCAATCCGTACTTCCGCCTGCTTGCGCAGAGCGGTTCGCGCGAGGTGATGACCGCAGCCGCGCTGCTCGTCGTGCTGGGCGCCGCTCTCACTATGCAGGAGGCCGGCGTGTCGATGGCGCTCGGTGCTTTTCTTGCCGGCGTGCTGCTCGCCGAATCGAATTACCGGCACGAGCTCCAAGCCGACATCGAGCCCTTCCGCGGTCTTCTGCTGGCTCTGTTTTTCATGGGCATCGGCATGAGTATCGACCTGGTCACCGTGCGCGCCAATCTTTGGCTCATCCTCGTCGCTGCGGTAGCCATCACAGGGCTCAAGGCGGGGATCGTCTGGCTGCTGTTCCGCGCGACCTGCGTGCATCGCGGCGATGCGCTACGCGCAGGATCGGTTCTCACCGGCGCCGGCGAGTTCGCGTTCGTGCTCATTCCACTCGGCGGCTCGCTGGGCGTACTCGATGCGCGACAAGCCAGCATCCTTACCGCCATTGCGGCCATCACCATGCTGCTCGGGCCACTAGTTGCCACGGTTACGGATGGACTCGTGCGGCGATTTACCGGGCCAGAGTTTCGTGAGTCTGCTGATTTCTCCGATGTGAGCGGTTCGGTCCTGGTTATCGGTTTCGGACGCTTCGGCCAGATCGTATCCCAGTGTCTGCTTGCGGAAGGCATCGATGTCACCACCATTGATAACGATCCGGAGATGATCGAGAGCGCCGCCGGTTTCGGGTTCAAAGTCTATTACGGCGACGGCACCCGGCTCGACGTCTTGCGCACGGCAGGCGCCGGCGAGGCGAGGCTGATCGCAATATGCATCGATAACCGTGAGGCCGCGAGCCGCATCGTCGATCTTGTTCAGGCCAAATTTCCCGCCGCAAAGCTTTACGTGCGCTCTTTCGATCGGCGACATAGCCTACAGCTGCTCGCGAAGGGCGTCGATTTCGAACTTCGCGAAACCTATGAGTCGGCAATTGTGTTCGGACGCAAGACGCTGGAAGCGCTGGGGCTCGATCCCGAGCGCGCCGCCGCCGTCGAGGAATTCGTCCGCCGCCGCGATATCGATCGCCTCGCCCTGCAGCAGGCCGAGGGAATATCCGCAGGTCTCGATCTCCTGCGCACGCGCATGGTGCACGAACCACTGAGCACGCCGAGGCGCGAGGTCAAACTCCTCAATCCGGAAGCCGAGAAAGTCATCGCCCGCCTGCCGCCGGGGGAATGACGGCAACGGCTCCCGCTCATTCGAGAGTCGAGTCGCGACGCACGGGCCGGCCGCCAAGCGCATCGCTGTGGCAGCGGCCTGACGGCATGAGCAGCCTGCAGGGGCAAATTAATCGAAGGCCTTCATCCAATCGGTGGATAAGTCGTGAGCAGCATAGAACTTTCTCAAGCCGGCCGCGCGTGCTCTTCTCCCCGAACTTGTCGAGCTCGGCTTTACCGAGCCCCAGGAAGTGCACTGCATTCCTGAACATGATCCCCTCAATCTGGGCATCGTTGTATCCGACGGCTCTCAAGAAAAGGATCATCAGGTCGGGGAATGGTTTGGAGGAGAATAGTTTCGGGAAGCGCTCTTCCTGCGCGATCATCGACCAGTCGGTGCCGTAAAGCAGCCGCTCGTCGCTATTGGGAAAGTGCTCTTTGAAGGCCTTCATGCATTCGACGATTTTCCTACTGGAACCCGTGTTGAGGATTTCGCCCAGCGAGCTGATGTCCGCGTATGCCTCGGCCGAACTGATCAGAATCCTTCCTACTGTCCACTCCCAGCATTTGTCCACGTAGTTTTGCGGACGAGCGTATTGCACGGCTTTGTTGAAGTGGCCGAAATGAGCCAGGTTAATGCGCAGGCGGGGAAACGCGTTCTGTTTGAGTACCTCTGCCCAGAAAATCGGATCTGCCGATCCTCATAGTCACTGTTAGGACCGAAGCTATGGCTGGTATGCGCCATGATTGGCACGTTATTGTCGCTGCACCACGTGTAGAGCTTCGAAAGGGCAGCATCGAGCTTGCTGCCGATCTGCGATCCCAAGCCCGTATCGGGCGAAGGCAAATAAGCAGGCTCGTTGAAGCTCACGTCAGGCAAATGCCTGTTGTCTGTCGCCCGAAATCCCATCGGCGGATAGAGCTTAACCCCGACAAGCCCGCCCGTGGTTTTGGTCGAGTCGCCAACGACGATCTGATGTACCTCGATGGCGCGGCGCACGACCGCCATGGGGTCCACATCTGCGGGACCGCGCCGATGATGATCGTAGAGCGCCTGTCGCAGCGGATCGAATCCGACGAAACCGTGAACGCGCGGACCGCCCCTGCGGCAGGCGATCCTTGTCATCACATCGACCTGATCCTGGATGCTTAGTTGATCATCGTCCTCGAGCCACTTCGAGAAATCGACGATCGCGGGCGTCATCAACGCGATTCGCGACTTGTGGCCTATCTTGCCGTGAAGCTGATCGAGCTCCTCCGCCAGTTCGTAACGATTTCGGGTATACAAGAGCGCCCATCGAATATAGCGACCGAGTAAGTCCTCACGCGAATAAAGCTCATCCGCCATCGCGTCGACCTGGAAGGGGGTCATCCCGCCCAATTCGTCCCGGTCTTCCGCTGTCAGGACCGGTTTGCCAAATTCCTCGTGAATCTGCTGAAAGAGAAATAATCTGATCTCCTCGAGCGCCACCTGGAGCGCGATGCCCTCAGTCAACGACAGGGATCGCTCGCTGAAAATGTCCGCATTGAACCAGATGAGCCGCAACGCGCTGCGCAAATGCCGGCGATCCTCCTCCTGGCGCCAGGCATTCGTCGGCTTCTTCTCGGGCTCGCTCTCGAATTCATCGATCGTACCGATCTCCGTTTGCATGTCAGGAGCGGCACGCTTCACTTGAACGGTGATTGCGTGGACCAACGCCTCGAGGGCACCCGGATAGTCCGCGAACCGGGCGACAAGTTCGCTGCTCTGCACCGATCTCGGCACCATAATTTTCTTGGCGAAGCCCTCGATCGGCAGATCGGCGGCATTGAAGATGTGGCAGTGCGCGTCGATGATGCGATCGATTCGAGGTGCGGCGGGTTGCGCCCATCCCGATACGGGGAGCGCTGCTTTGCCGGCCAGCGCGATGCCGCCCGCGACAAAGTCACGCCGACGCATTGTTCACCTCGTTATACATGCTTTCGCCAAACGGCTTTACCGGATTGTCCAGTGTATTGAGGCCATGAAGAGGCACGACGAAAAAGTTCGGTAAATCAATAGGCATATTCCTTGAATGCCGGCTCGACACTGTGGCCCCAGGGCCCATGAAATTTTTCCAAAAGCTCTTCCGCCGGCGTGATGCCGCGCGCGACATAATCCTCGATCGGGCGCAGATAGCGCCTCTCGTCCTCCCCGCGGGCGTCCAGCCGCCGACGCCGCGCAAGCCCCTTATCTGCCAGCGCGATCGTGGTCTTCGCCAGTTGCAGCACCCTCTGACCCCCGACCGCAGCAGCGAAGCCTAGCCTCGGCACATCATCGCGAAGTTTCTGCCGCTCTGCGGCAGTCCAATCCTTGACCAGATCCCAGGCAGCATCGAGCGAGTCGTCGTCGTAGAGAATCCCGGCCCAGTAGGCCGGCAGCGCCGGCAACCGGCGCCACGGTCCGCCATCCGCGCCGCGCATTTCGAGATAGCGTTTGAGCCGTACCTCCGGAAAAATGGTGGAGATGTGGTTCGCCCAGTCGGAGATCGTGGCGCGCTCGCCTGGTAGAGCCTGCAGCCTTCCCTCCATCAGGTCGCGGAACGATTGGCCGGCGACATCGATGTAGCGCTCGCCGCGCTTGACGAAATACATCGGCACCCCCAGCGCGTAATCGACGTAGCGTTCGAAGCCCATGCCTGGCTCGAACGCCCACGGCAACATTCCGGAGCGATCGGCATCGGTGTCGCGCCAGATCTCCGAGCGGAACGAAAGAAAGCCGTTTGGCTTGCCCTCGGTGAAGGGCGAATTGGCGAACATGGCGGTTGCTATGGGCTGCAGAGCGAGCGATACCCGCAGCTTCTTCACCATGTCGGCTTCAGAGGAATAATCGATATTCGTCTGCACTGTGCAGGTGCGATACATCATATCGAGACCGTGCCCTCCCACCTTGGGCATATAGGCCGTCATGATTCGATAGCGGCCCTTTGGCATCATCGGAATCTGCGCCAAGCTCCAGTTCGGGGTCATACCGAGCCCGAGAAAGCCGATGCCGAGCGGACGCGCGATTTCCTTCACTTGCGCGAGGTGCGCCATGAGTTCGGAGCAGGTCTGATGCACGGTCTCGACCGGCGCGCCCGAAAGCTCGAACTGCCCGCCTGGCTCAAGCGATATCGCCCCGCCGCCGGTCACGTCGAAGAGGCCGATGATATTGCCGGCTTCGACGATCGGCTCCCACCCGAGTAGATGTTGCATGCCTTCGAGCAGCGCACGGATGCCGCGGCGCCCTTCGTAGGGAACGGGGTTATGGCCCTCGACCGTAAACACGAACTTCTCGTGCTCGGTACCGAGGCGGAAACGCGAGCTGGGCTTGCTGCCCGCCTCGAACCACGCGACGAGATCCTCGCGCGTTTCGATCGGAGTCATATCGACTTGGTCGCGAGCCATGCGGGGTTCCGACAAAAAGGGCCGCGACCTTACACGGCGGCTGCAAGGGAGGGCAATTGGGGCCACGCCTCTCGATGCGAAGCATTGGCGTGAACCTCTCGGCCTCGCGCTATCCACCTCGTTTCGGGTAAGGCTCCCCCGACCGGCGCGAAAAGCGAAAGCCGCTCTCGTCTTTGTCGTAAATCAGATCGACATCCGGATAGTGCGCGCGCTCGCGCTTGGCGCGCGTACCGACCTCGAGATAAACCGCATCTCGTTGGGACTTATTGACGAGATGGTGACCGTCGGCAACGCCAGCCTTGAAACCCGCAGCGTCACCCGGCCGCAACACGGTCGTGCCGCCCTCCTCCATCAACGTGATCTCGCCTTCGAGCACATAGACGAACTCGTCTTCGGCCTCGTGCCAGTGGCGCAGCGCCGAAGCGGCGCCGGGCTTCAATCGCGTGAGATTGACTCCAAACTGCGTGAGTCCGACGACATCGCCGAGCGCAGCCTTCTCGCGGCCCTCGGTGATCGCGCGCCATGGATCTGGATAGCGGCTTTCGGTGCGCACTGTCGCCTTCGCAACCTCAATCTTCGGCAACTCGCCCTCCCCCTGCGCGGCTCAATCGCGGATCGGCTCGCCTGACTTGCGGAAATAGCGACGGCCGGTTCTGTCGCGCTCCATCGTGAAATCGACGTCGGGATAGTGCACCCGCTCGCTTTCTGCACGCGTGCCAACCTCGAGATAAACCGCATCGCGTCTGGAGCGGTTGGCAAGGCAATGCGCGACGCCGCTGCCAGCCTTGAAGCCCGCCGCATCGCCCCGCCCGAGCACGGTCTCGCCGTCGTTCTCCTGCAGGACCAACTCGCCTTCGAGCATGTAGATGAACTCGTCCTCCTGCTCGTGCCAGTGGCGCAGCGCCGAGGCCGAGCCCGGTTTGATGCGCGTGATATTCACGCCGAATTGGGTCAACCCGACCGCATCGCCGATCCTTTGCTTCTCACGCCCGGAGATGACCGAAGCGAATTCCTTCGGATAGGACGCAATCTGCTGCGCCGCAATTTTTGCGATATCGATCTTCGGCATCTACATCCTCCCGATAGCATTCGCGATAGCCCCGACGTCAGGCGCGGCGGACCACGTTGGAACGTTTACGACGGTGACCGTCGCTTTCGTCCGATGATCAGAGGCTCCTTGCGATCAGAAGCTTCATGATCTCGTTTGTGCCTGCATAGATGCGTGACACCCTCGCGTCACGATACATCCGCGAGATCGGAAATTCCTCCATGTAGCCATAGCCGCCAAAGAACTGCAGGCAACGGTCGATGATTTTGCCTTGCAGGTCGGTTAGCCAATACTTGGCCATCGAAGCGGTAACCGTATCGAGCGTGCCGCCAAGATAGCGCTCGATGCAGTGGTCGTGAAATACCCGCGCGATTGTCGCCTCCGATTTGCATTCGGCTAGTCCGAACTGGGTATTTTGGAATTCAATGATTTTCTTGCCGAAGGCTTCACGCTGCTTGACATATTCGAGAGTGAGAGCAAGCGCCCGCTCGATCATGGCCTGGGCATGGACAGCGACGATGAGGCGCTCGCGCGGAAGATCGTTCATGAGCTGGGCGAAGCCCTGACCTTCTTCGCTACCGAGCAAGTTCTCCGCCGGCAACTTCACATCCTCGAAGAACAACTCCGAGGTGTCGGCGGAATCGAGGCCGAGCTTCTTGAGCTTGCGGCCGCGGCGAAAGCCGGGCGCATCTTCCGTTTCGACAACCATCAGCGATACGCCCTTGGCCCCTAGGTTCAGGTCGGTCTTGGCGACGACGACAATCAGGTTGGCGTGCTGGCCATTGGTGATGAAAGTCTTCGAGCCGTTGAGCAGATAGCCGTTCCCCGACTTCTTCGCCGTGGTGCGCACGCCTTGCAGGTCGGAGCCGGTGCCGGGCTCGCTCATGGCGATCGCCCCGATGAGCTCGCCGGTAACGAGTTTCGGCAGCCAGCGGCGTTTTTGTTCGTCCGTGCCGTAATGGAGGATGTAAGGGGCGACAATGCCCGAATGCAACGGTGCGCCGAAGGAGTCGAAACCGGCAAGGCTCAACTCCCGGCCAATCACCGCTTCGTGGGCAAAGCTGCCGCCGGCGCCGCCGTATTCTTCTGGGATGGCGGGGCAAAGGAGTCCGGCCGCACCGGCTTTGGTCCAGACCTCCCGGTCATACATGCCCTGCTCATTCCAGGTGTCGAGGTGCGGCACATACTCGGTCGCGATAAAGCGCCGCGCCTGCTCCTCGAGCAGCACGAGGTCCTCGGTCATCCAGCCAGGGCGCGGGAGGTTAATGACGTTCATGACGAACCCCGTCGATCGCGCACCTTACAGCGCACCGCCGCGCTACACGAGGTCGGCGAGCGTTGACAAGCGCTCGCTAGTTTTTCACAACGGCGGCGCCGGATGAAGGAACGATTTTTCATGGAATTCGCCAATTTCCCGATGAACCTGCTCCAGGCGATCAACTTGGGCGGGCCGCCCTTCCGCCCGGATCGGTTGCAAGCACCATTGCGGCAAGACCTCGAGTTTTTCCAGGACACGAGCGCGGGCGATAACCATGGCCTGATAGCCTTGGCCATCCGCTCAGGCGCGACAGCCGGCCGTTGATATCTTCCAGCACATCGTGGGCACGAGGCCTGGCGGACACTCGCCATTTTTTGCCTGGCTTGTTGTTGTCTTCCGCCGTTGCCGTCAGCGCAGTGGCCGTTGCACGGCTCCTCAGCGGGTTCGCTCCGATCCCTGCCATGGTGATCGCGCTTGTAATCGGCATCGCGCTCAACCCGCTCGCGCGGCAGCGACCGTTTCAACCGGGTATCGTATTCTGCCTCAAGACCATCTTGCGTTGGGCCGTGGCTTTGCTTGGCCTGCGGATCGCATTAGGCGAGATTGCAGCTCTCGGTCTGATGACCGCAATCCTGGTTGTCGTCGCGATGGTCGCTACTCTGGCTGCAGGTTTCCTACTCGCGCGTCTGTTCGCCTTGGAGCGAGCCTACGGAGCACTGGCCGGCGCCGGAACCGCGGTGTGCGGGGCCTCCCCTACGATCGCGACATCGATCGTGCTCCCCGACTATAAGGGTAAAGAGATGGACGTTGCTTTTGTCGTGGTGGCCGTGAATGCGCTCTCAACTGTGGCGATGGTCGTCTACCCGCTCGTCTGCGTGTGGTTCGGATTCGACGCACAGACCGCGGGCGTCATGCTCGGGGCAACAATCCACGATGTCGCGCAGGTTGTTGGAGCCGGATACGCGGTATCGGAAACGGCAGGCAATACCGCGGTGATTGTCAAGTTATTTCGCGTCTTCCTGATGCTGCCTGTTGTGCTTGCGATCGGCTGGTTGTTCGCAAGGCGAGCCATGGCAAGTACCGCCGCCAAGGTCCCGATCCCACTCTTTGCGATCGTGTTCGTGGCGCTATGCGCGCTCAACAGCAGTGCGGATGCATTCCCAGCACTTGCGCCGATGCTCGCGTGGATCAGGCCTCCGTTGATCGAAGCGTCGACATGGGGGCTGTTGATCGCAATCTCGGCACTGGGTCTTGGAACGTCGCTAACTGCGATTGCCGCGCTCGGATGGCGTCACGTCGCGGCGGTCGCCGGCACGACGCTGGTCCTCTTGGCCGTGGTGACGGCAGGCCTGGCGATTCTGCCGTGAAGGATCCTGGTTCGCGAGCATGTCCGGCCTCAGGTTGGCCCGCGCCTTAACGTTCTGTTTACCCGAACGACGAACAGTGCCCGAGGGCTCGGGGCCGCCCAGATAACCCGCCGCCTGCTGACGAGGGAGGGCTCGAAGGCTCCCGCTCCACCCTGGTCGAACATGATGCGGAAATGACCCGGCGTTCCGTGGGCGACGATCTTACCGAGCCACGCGACGCGTTGCGCGCTTTGGCGCCGGCTGAAAGTCTTCTCGGCATGGCGCAAGCCGTACAGCAACTCTCGCGCAATATCGTCACCCTGATCGAAAAGTTCGACGCCTGTGATGCCCGACTCAATCAATTCGAGGCGACTGAGCGGGCACTCGCGGAACTACTTCTGCATCTCGCGCGCCAGCGCGTGCCGAACAACGGCCCCGTCCCTGCGGCACCGTCGTCGGAGCTCAACGCGCTCGCGCACGACATCACTGAGATCAAGCAGACCGAGAAGAACATCCAGGGCTCGCTCCGAACCATCGATGGCGCGCTCGCACATATCGCCAACCGGTTGAGCGTGATCGAGGCCAAGATCAGCCGCGAGGTCGGCTCCCCGCCGGATTCCCAGTCATCGGCCGCCCTCGGGGTGGATCGGCTTACGCCGGCAGCTCCGGTACCGACCGAGGTGCCGAGCGCGCCCGAGCAATCCGCGACGCCTGCAACCGTCGAGCCGGATTCCAGCGCGCCAACGCTTTTGGGCCGCGCCGTCGACCCGAGCCCATCACACAATGATGCGCTGGACTTGGGACCTGGCGCGGCTCGCGGTCACGAGCCGGTCGCATCGGCCGATCATGTCCCGGCGTGCGAGCCGGCGGGCGCCGCGGGCGGCGGACTCAAGCTATCGGTCATGCCGGACCGCGGCGGCAGGTCTGACTTGATCGCCGCGGCGCGACGTGCTGCGCAGGCGGCGAGCGGAGGTGTTACTGATGAGGCGTCGGGCATCGCCAAAATCGGCGCCGGCATGCCGGCCCGCGTTATCGGCAAGTTGCACCTGTTGATCGGCGCAACAGCGGCCATTCTGCTCGTGCTTGGGCTGCTGCAGATCGCGGGGATCCTGGTCAGCTCTTCCGATCGAACGGAACTGATCATGCGGATCGACACAGCCGTGCGCCTCGATACCGCGCCCGCTGCCGTTCGAGAACCGGCCGGCATCGGCAGGCCCACTGTCCCCGAACCACCGTCTCCAACCCCGCCCCGACCCGCGATTTTCTTTGCCGAGGGCGGAACCGTGGACACGCTTTTGACCAACTTCCTCCTTCCCGGATGGATCACGGAGCATCAGCCCCAACCCGCAGGTCAGGCGTCAGCCGGCGTTGCGAGCAGCGCCGCAGCTGCTACCGCTGGTTTGACCTCAGCATCGGTCACGGCCGCGCCATCCGCCGCCAGTCCCAAGCCCGACCTTGCCACGCCGCGTCCTGCACAATAAAAAATGGGTCAAGGCATGGCATGCGCGACGAACATCGGTAGAATGCGCTTGCACGTACGCTGAGTCCCGAGCCCATTTCGCGGGCGTCGTGCCGGCGATGCCCTCTCGCCACGATCGGCGCAAGTCGGCCCCCACCGACCGCTGTGGCGATTTCGTCAGTCGGCCATTTGCCGGGTC
>Ga0066709_100006137_pt1 | contig 10081 bp, 5 predicted proteins | sample GraSoiAngelo_158_FD_79665 | JGI IMG/M metagenome (GOLD analysis project Ga0066709, IMG submission 79665) | Grasslands soil microbial communities from the Angelo Coastal Reserve, California, USA - 14_1009_16_30cm | ecosystem: Environmental > Terrestrial > Soil > Grasslands | place: USA... | reverse complement strand
CCGGATCTTCTTGATAGCTGACGAGAATAATCGGGCGGAGCTGGCGGTCAGGAATTGAGGGCGCTACCTTGACACTTTGCCCGTATTAAGAAACAGAAGGACTTACAAGGCGTCGGAAGGTCGCTAAAGCCTTGAACGTTCGTGCTAGCTCCCATTCTCCGTGGTCCAGAAAATGGTCCCGTCACTAGCCCTTCGCAGTGGGTTGCGCCGCTGGACAATCGAGGAGCTGGTCGCCACAGTGTCAAGAAACCGGTGGCACCTGTAGCCCTGAGAACACCCTAAGCAAACAGTTATCGAACTCTCGTCTTAGGCGTCAGAGCCACTTGAAAGTGCAGTGGCACTAGCTAAGCTAGCCCGGCGACTTCCAAAAAAATGGAAGTCATTGCAGGCAAGCAACTTCGACGGCAGTCGCCCACTTGTTGCTTAAGAGGGCACAAATTTCTTGCAGGGGAACACCAGGGCGACAGAGCTCTTCGCCACCCGGTCATCTCTGTCGCGGTGCGAAAAGGTGCTTTTTCGCTACAAGGTTTCAGGTCTGCCGGCGCCAGAATGAACCGAGCTGAATCCTTTGAATTTCAGAAGTCGCAGGTTACTCTGCGTTAGTGAAGGCAGGGCCTAAAGTGCGGTTGCTGGGCTCTGAATTGGTCTCACGCTCGAAGGCGAGCGCGGCCGCGCCAAGAACTCCGCCGTAGTACCCGAGCTTGGAAGCCATCACTCTGAGACCCCGTTCTTCCCAGGGGCTTACCAATTCCGCGAGTTCGCCGCGAAGAGCGGTCACAAGGGCCTCGTTGTTCTCAACCAGACCTCCGCCCAATATCAATGCTTCGGGATCGAGTAAGGCAACCACAAAGGCGAGTCCGCGAGCCAAATAGGAAGCAAGTATCCGAATTGCGTTTGTCGCCTTCTGCTCTCCCGCATTCGCGGCAGCTATGACATCGGCTGCCGAAGCCGCGGAGTCTTCAGCATAGCGCACCAACGCGGCGCTATTGACGTAGACTTCGAGGCAACCATGGAGACCGCACGAACACGGCAGGCCGCCAGGGACTAGCGGAATATGGCCGATGGCATTGGCGAAGTAATGAGCGCCGCGATTCAGATTACCGCCGATGTAGCAACCGCCGCCTAAACCCGTACCCAGGGTGAGACACACGAAGTCATGAAGAGACTTGGCCGTGCCAAAATGTTTCTCAGCAATTGCCAAGGCATTAGCATCGTTCTCCGCGGCTACAGGAAGACCGGTGGCGTCCGCTATCTCCTCGGCGAGGCGAGCGCCGGTCCAGCCCGGTAAATTGTCGGTTGCATAAGCGACTCGCCCTGTGGGCGCCTCGACCCAACCCGCCGTGGCTACACCAATGGCGCTGGGTTCACGGCCGATTTCTGCGGCTTGTGATATCGCGCCTTGAGCCACACTCTTCAGATGTTTGAGCAGAGCCCGCCCCCCGGCGTTAGCGGGTGTCGGCGTGGTATTTTTCGAGAGCAGGCCACCGTCTGAAGATACGAGGCCCCACTTCGTCTGCGTTCCTCCCATGTCGATCCCGATCGCGGTGCTCATCGCGTTGTGGCGCGACCATTCATTCTGGATTGCCCCAACGAAGCGGCGGGTTATCTCTGTGGGACGAGTAATCGCCGACCCCACCACCACAGCAAACGCGCCAGAGGCTATGGCGCTCCGTGCCTGCTCGGGTGAAAATATTCGCCCTTCAGCGATCACTGGGACGTTGACCCCACGTGAGAGCTCCACGATGAACTCGGGATCAAAGTCTTGAGCATGGTTTGTTTCTTCGGTATAGCCACGAAGCGTAGAGAGCACAAAGTCTGCTCCTGCGCCGGCAGCAGCCACGGCTTGATCGACATCAGCAACATCTGCGAGCACGGGAACGTGCAGCTTGCGGCGAATCTCGGGAATGCGTTCCAAAGCGCCGGACCGCTGGCCACGCAGAGTGCAGTCAAGAGCGACCATATCTGCTCCCGCTTCGACCAAAGCCTTGGCGGACTCGAACGACGGGGTAATGAGCCGGGCGCCATCTTCCTGCATTACTTTTTCGATCCCAATTAACGGGACCTTTGTGACTGCACGAATAGCGCCGACATCCGCGGGCCCATTGGCCCGAATCGCGGCAGCACCTCCAGCAACCGCGGCAATTGCAAATCGTGCAATGAGACCTGAATCACGAAAGGCGTCCCCTTCACCTGCTTGACAGGAAACAATCAGTCTTCCTCGGATTGCTTGACTGAGTTCATGAAGTGTCATTTATGGAAGCCTCGCCGAAGATCCACACAAGATAATCGCAACCAGCAAGATGCCAAGTCCCGATAGCATCTGTCTCACAGCCGTTGAAACGACACCCTGCCATTCCCCAAGCAGCACACCCATGAGGTTAGCAACAAGAAGACCAACAGCGAGACTTAAGGGCCATCCTACGGACGGTCCGATGGGGCCCAGTCGGGGAGTCGCGGCCCCGTATAGGAAGATGCTGCTGCCCCAGAGCAAACCCATGGCGCTACTTCTCCCCCATGAAGACCAAGACGCTGGGGCCTGCAGCAGTCTGGCAGTTCGGTTTCGCCGCATGAGCAACGCGCAATAGGCGAGGTTCGGAATCGAGCCGGCGCCTAACATTAATAACCAGATGTAATTGGTGGCAGCGAACAGCGAGAAACCCATCTGCTTCCCGGCGTCAGCGATGGGAAGGGCGAGGGTGTATCCAATATTAAAGACAGCGGACATAACTCCGGCCATAACAGCAAAGAGATACCCTGCGAGCGGAACCGCCTCTTTATTCGGTCTTCCACTATCACGAATGCGACCGGCTTTGCCGCAAAGCGCTACTCCGAGAAGGAGTAAACCCACACCGCAGAAAAGGACCCATTGTCGGGTACCCAGGCGCGGCATCCCCTTCATGAACAAGGGCACGAGGGATCCCAGGGCCGCGCTCAGGCCGATAACAAGTGTATTCGCCATGGACACCCCAATGCCGTCGACGCTCTTTCCAAAACAGATGGCCCCAAATCCCCATGCAAATCCGAAGGAAATCGCGTAGAGGACGGCGGAGCCCGGCGCTAGGCACAGGACCTGGGTTGACGCGCCGGAGGATAGGACCATCGCGGCCGGCATCACAAGGCAGGCGACAACGATAAATGTGAACCAAATGTTCTCCCATTTCCAACGGGATTCTACCTTCATGGGCGTCGTGAACAAGCCATTGCAGAGGCCCGAAAGTAGCGCCAGGATGATGCCGGTCGTGGCCATTGCCGCTCCCAAAATTTACGACGGGCGAAAAAAAACTGTTGACAAACTAACAGGATGTGAAATATATGTCTAGCTCAAATGTCTATACAACTAGCAGGGAGTTCGAGTCAGCCAATTAAAATGGTGCCCATGACTGCTCAAAATATTTCACCATTCTTTTCCATTCGACTCGACAAGGATGCGCCAACGCCCATTTACCTGCAAATCGCCGAAGGTATCAGTGCGTTGCTCACTAACGGTGGCCTTCCCGCGGGCTACGTTCTGCCGCCTGAGCGCGCCTTATGCGAGCATTTTGGCATAAGCCGGATGACCCTACGGCAGGCGATGAGCCTGCTCGACCGCGAAGGCTTGATCGCGTCACGGAGAGGAATGGGTACGATCGTCACGCACAGCCGGCTGCGAAAACAGCAACAGGAACTGCGCAGCTTCAGTGAAGAAATCCGAGGACGGGGCGGGCGGCCCGAATCCCGATTGATCTCGCTCGAGCTAGTTGTTGCGGCGCGGTCGGTCCGGGACTTCTTTGAATTGCGAGACCAGCAAAAGGTGTACGAAATTCTGCGTCTGCGCCTGAATGACGGCGAGCCCTTGGCTTTGGAACTCGTGCGTATTCCGGAGCGATTGTGTCCGGGACTGGAGCGATTCGATGTAGCCAAGAATTCGCTCTATCAGATTCTCGAGGAATCCTACGGGCTACGGCTGGAGAACTGCACGGAAGAAATTTCGGCGGAAATTCCCAGTGCCCAACATAGGAAGTTGCTGGGCTTGCCAAAAAATACCGCAGTGCTTGTGGTGAATCGAAAAACTTTTAGCGACGATGGGCGCGCCGTCGAATTCACTCGATCGACATTCCGCGGCGATCGCTACAGCGCCGTCGTGCACTCCGTTCGCAAAAAGAAATCGATCTTGAAAGCCCCGAGCAGTCCCTAGATCTTGAGGAGATAACGTATGAAAACGCGTCGTGCGTTGGCAGTTACTTTTCTAGTGTTCGGAATATTGGTCGCCCCGTCAATCAATGCCCAGATTGCGAATACTGGTTCGGTTCAAGGCACGGTGAGCGATCCCTCGGGTGCCATGCTGGTGGACGCCCGAGTCACCTTGGTTTCGCAAGATACCGGCGCCGCTCAGTCAGCTCAGACGGATGCTGCAGGCGGTTTCGCTTTCCCGATTGTGCCAGCGGGGCAGTACCGCCTCGAGGTATCCAACACAGGATTCAAGTCCTTTGCCCAGCGCGATATTTCCGTTCACGCGGCCGAGCCTGTGCACCTTGCAGTTGCGATGACCGTGGGTCAGGCTTCAGAAAGCGTTGTGGTTACTTCAGCCATCCCGACCATTGATACGGTCACCGCCAGCGAAGGCAATACGGTAACAGGCAAGCAGCTAAACGAACTGCCACTGACCAACCGCCTGTTCACTCAGCTCGTAAATCTCGAGCCCGGTGTCGCTTCTGCGCTCGATCAGAATCCAGGCTTCGGTTCCAACTCCGAAGTGCTGTTCAGTGTGAACGGCGTGCGTAACGATGGGAACAATCCGATGATAGACGGGGTGCGTAACCTGGATACTTTCGGCGGCAATGCATTTGTCGCGCCCAACCTTTTCGCCGTCTCCGAGTTTCGCGTTGAGAACAACTCCTATTCAGCCGCTACCGGCCACTCTGCTGGGGCCCAAGTCAACCTCATCTCCCGCAATGGGACCAATCAGTTCCACGGCAATGTTTTCGAATTTTTCCGCAACGACGCCCTGAACGCACCTTTTGCTGCGCCGGCCGCCGGCAAGCCAGGTCTCCTTCCGGAGAACCGTTATAACGATTTCGGCTACGATGTCGGCGGCCCCCTCGTTAAAAACAAACTGTTCTTTTTCTGGTCGGAAGAGTGGCGCCGCATTATTCAGAACAGTGGCCTGCGCACCGGCACCGTGCCAACCGACGCGGAACGCACTGGCGACTTCAGCGCCTTATCCCAAACGCTGACCGACCCCAACACGGGCTTGCCGTTTGCGACCAGAAATGTGATTCCAAGTTCGGAGCAGGATTCCAATGCTCAATTACTGCTGGCTCCCAGCCTCCTTTGGCCAGCGCCGAACGCGCCCGGCCTCACCAGTAATTTCGTTTCTTCGGTGCCGGACTATACCCGCTGGCGGGAGGAATCGCTCCGCTTGGATTACAGACCGACTGAGCGTCTCTCCACGTTCCTTCGCCTCACCCAGGACTCTGCGCTCCTCTACAGGCCATACGGTTTATTTGGTGAAAATGCTTTGCCTTACGTGGGCGATGCAACACAGAAATATCCCATTTACAGTGGCGTGTTTAACGTCACCTACACATCAAAGCCGAGTCTTGTCTCGCAATTTCTATTTGGTCTCTATCGGGACAATGACTTGTACTTGCGGAACGGACCGAAGTCTTGCCGTTGCCGGGTGCCAGGGCTGAACATTCCCGAACTCTTTCCGTTAAACGAGGGAGACCGGATCCCGACCCTCAATTTTGCTAGTTATTCAGGTATCGTCGAACAGTGGTATTTCTACAACGCCTCTTACAGCATGCCTTTCGAGAACGACAATACTTGGACTCATGGTGCGCACACCATGCGATTCGGTTTTGCGATCACCCGCGAAGGAAAGAATGAGCTCGCCAATCCTTCCAACAACTCTACGAACGGTGTTTTCAACTTCGATGGATCATCGTCGGGAGATGCAATGGCGGATTTCTTGCTCGGCAAGGCGTTCAGCTATTCGGAGACAGCCCTGGATCCGTACGCCAAGTATCGCTGGCTCAACGTAGAACCTTATGTGGAAGACCAGTGGAAGTTGAGGCGCAATGTCACTCTCACGGCGGGTCTTCGCTACACCTACTATCAGCCGGAATACGAGGAGAAAAATTTCTTCGCCTCCTTCGATGCCGCAACTTGGGTTGCGAGTCAGGCACCCACGGTCAACTCTAACGGGACGCTGGTGCCCGGTTCAGGCAATCTTGCCAACGGGATCATCGTTGCGGGGAAGAACTCCCCTTATGGCAACGCTTTGTTTGCCTCCAAGAAAAATGCCTTTGCCCCCAGGATTGGCCTGGCTTGGGACGTGACAGGACGAGGGAAAACTTCGGTTCGCGCTGGATACGGGATCTTCTACGACCGCTGGGGCTCTTACAGTCAGTTCGGCGGGTTGTACAATCCGCCGCTCAATCAAAAGCCTCTCATATTTAACACGGCTTTGAGCAATCCCGGCGGCGCTCCCGGCACCATTTTCCCACCGCTAATTTGGGGTGTTGGCAACCCGTGGAATTATCCTACGACCCAGAAATGGTCGGCCGGGATTCAGCAGGAAGTCGGTTTTGACACTTCCGTGTCCGTAGCCTATGTGGGAACCAGGGGAACACATCTCCTGGGCTCCCTTAATCTAAATCAGCCGACGCCGGCTGGGCAGCAGCAAATTGTAGCCGGCGCGAACGCAAATACGGTCGTACCATTCCAGGGCTATGGACCGATCTATTTCGTGGATCCGGTCTTTAACTCGAACTACAACGCCCTACAGGTGTCAGTGCTTCACCGGCTAACGCATGATGTGGCCTTCCAGGTTTCCTATACCTATTCACAAACCAAGACCGACAACTCCAGTCCGTGGAACATGCCCCAGGATTCACGCAATATTAGCGCTGACAAGGGCCTGGCCAACTTCGACGTTCCGCAAATTCTCACCTTCAACTACGTGTGGGACATTCCAGCCTTCCGTGGCAGCTCGGGCGTGAAGAAGACTGTCCTGGGCGGCTGGCAAGTCTCAGGAATAACGGGAATGCAAAAAGGTTTTCCGGCTACAGTAACCTTGGCGACCGATAATGAAGGTGTGCCTTGCTGCGGCCCGGAGCGTGCCAACCTGGTTGGCAGCGCCAGTGGTCCCAAGACCATGACTCAATGGTTCAACACCAGTGCCTTCTCGTATCCGACGCCTGCAACCTTCGGCAACGAGCCGGTCGGAGCGGTGCGAGGTCCGGGGTTCATTAACTTCGATTTTGCGGTCGGCAAGCGATTCCCGATACTTGAATCAACAAACTTGCAATTCAAGGCGGAAGCATTCAACATTTTCAATCACGTTTCGTATCAAACTGTCGATACGACCTTGTTCAATCCGGCGTCTGCGAATCCCGATTTCGGCCATTTGCATAACCCGCTGAATCCTCGCATCATGCAGCTATCACTGGTCCTTAGTTTCTGAGGGGGGCAATTCTTGCGCAGAGGTTGGGTTGCGTTTCGTACGGTTGCCGCTATGGCACTGATGGCAGCCGCGATGCGAGCGCAGACCCAACCCGCATGGGTATCACGATACAGCGTCGCCCTCGAACACATCAGAAGTGGTGAGGTCGACCTGGGGGTTAGGGAACTAGAGTCTCTTGGCACTTTACACCGAAAAGACGCGGTCCTGGCCACCAGCATCGGAGCCGCTTTGGATCTCGGGTCACGTCATGAGCAGGCGGAGCTCTGGTATAAGAAAGCACTCGCAATTGATCCCCAGTATGAACCCGCGCTTACCGATTTAGCGCTGAGTTTCGCGAGCCAGGAGCGGCTCGAACAAGCGGCTCCTCTGCTTCGGAAAGTCTTAAGGATCGATCCGCACAACGGTCGAGCAGCCTACAACCTGGGGTTGATCGCATTTCGACTGAAGCGCTACGAGGAAGCCGTTGGTGCGTTCCAAAGGGCAGGCACAGCGCCCGAGCCTCCGGCAGCCCCTGAGACCTTGGCGTTGGCCGAGGGAACTGCGCTGTTCAAGTTGGGCAGGTATGCTGAAGCGAAAACTGTTCTGCAGATCTCTCCTGCATGTTCCGAAGTAGCCTGTTGTTTATTGCTCGGCTCTTCGCAGGCGCTCTCAAGTGAATTGCCTGCCGCGGTGAGTACGTTCCAAACCGCAGTGCGGCTCGCACCGCAAAATCCCGACGCTTACTTTCGTCTTGCATTGGCCTTCCTGCAAGGTCGGCGCGACGCGGAAGCGAAGGAAACTTTGGCTGTTGGCTTGGAAGCAATCCCAAATTCGCCGCTGCTGCTCTATGGTCAGGCGATACTCTACGAACACTTAGGGAGTTATGACTTAGCAATAGCTTCAGCAATGAAGTCTATTGAGCAAGATCCCTCGCGGGCAGACGTCTGGTCGTTGCTTGGGAGCCTCCATGCTCATGAAGGGCGGGCCGACGACGCTGACGAAGCCTTCCGCGGAGCGCTTAAGTTGGGCGCGACGGTCGACCATAGCGTCGAGTACGCTGAATTCCTCATCCACTCTGGTCGCTATCCGGAGGCGGAGAAGATACTGAATGAAATAGGCAAGTCCAATGGGACCAATGCCGCTGTGAATCGTAGCCTGGGAAAGCTCTACAAGGGTGAAGGGAAGTTCGATCAGGCTGAAGTCTTTCTGCGGCGCGCGGTTAATGAGGACCCGAAGGATCCGGAAGCACATTATGCTTTGGCGATAACTCTCGGACGTCTGCATCGAGACGCTGAGGCCAAGAAAGAACTGGATTCGTTTACTGCCGCCAAGGAAGACCGTCGGTTCGTGCGCGTCCTGGAGATAGCCTCCGATCCGGTTGCAGCTCGTGAGAAATAACCTGCAGTTAAGAGGACTTGCAGACGTGATACGGCGGACGCGGCAGTTTGTGCGCAGTCACGTGAATCGCTGTGGCGCTTGCTATCTTCTGACGTTCTGTTTTCTCATCGCCGCATTGGTCGTCCCGGTCGCTCGTGGTTCCAGTGAGCAGGATCCTGCACCACGATTCATCGAGGTGGCCCATGAAGCCAATATCGAGTTCTCTCACTTGAAAGGAAATCTGGGGGTGGCGACCATCTTGGAAGAGGCGGGGCCCGGCGTGTGTGTCGCTGACTATAACAGCGACGGCGCGCCGGATATTTACTTCGTTAACGGCCGGGATCTCCACGGTCGTGGAATCCCCGCACGAAATGCACTTTACCGCAACAATGGCGATGGGACTTTCACAGAAGTTACCGATTCCGCTGGGGCTCCCGGGACCGGTTTTGGTCTGGGCTGCGTTTGGGGTGACTATGACAATGATGGTCATCCTGATCTGTATGTGACTCAGTACGGCAAGAACGTTCTCTATCGCAACAACGGAGATGGCACGTTTACGGACGTTACGGCGAAGGCGCATGTTGACGGGACGGATTTCGGAACAGAGATTCATACGGGCGCAGTTTTCTTTGATTACGACCGCGACGGCGATCTCGATCTTTATGTCGGTGGTTACGTCAGTTTTGGTCCGGACTCCAAGCAAACCTGTACGAACTCGGGTGAGGAGTCCAGTTGCTCGCCGACGGTCTACCCAGGAAGCCCCGCCGTTCTGTATCACAACAATCGGGACGGCACTTTTACGAACGTGACGAAGGCCGCCCGCATTTTCCAGCCGGATGGCAAGAACCTGTCGGTCGCCGCGGTCGACTACGACAACGACGGCTGGCAGGACCTGTTCGTCGCCAACGACTCCATGCGGGCTTACCTGTATCACAACGCACGCGATGGCACTTTTAAAGAAGTCGGTCTGGCTAGCGGCATGGCTGTCACCGAAGAAGGCGCGGAAATGGCGGCGATGTGCTTGTCATTCGGCGACTACAACAACAACGGAATGCTTGGCCTTTACATTTCTGACTTCCAGGAAGCTGGCGACCACCTGTGGCGTAACGAAGGCAACGGATTTTTCAGCGAGGTCAGTCATCCCAGTGGCATCACGGATATCACCAGGAAATTTTTGAGCTTCGGCGGAGGCTTTTTCGACTACGACAATGATGGCTGGCTGGATCTATTTATCGCCAATGGGCACGTCTACCCTAGCATTGAGAAGACTAATCCTGG
>Ga0066709_100006136_pt1 | contig 10081 bp, 7 predicted proteins | sample GraSoiAngelo_158_FD_79665 | JGI IMG/M metagenome (GOLD analysis project Ga0066709, IMG submission 79665) | Grasslands soil microbial communities from the Angelo Coastal Reserve, California, USA - 14_1009_16_30cm | ecosystem: Environmental > Terrestrial > Soil > Grasslands | place: USA... | reverse complement strand
GATGAATTCTTCGTGCTGGAAACCAAGAAAAAAGAAACCAAGGTCAGAATCGCCTTCGACCAGATTGGTCAACAATGTGAAGTAGTGTGCCAGAGTGGTTTGCCCAGGGTACCGCTGTTGATGGCCATTCTCAATTTGACGGTGTTGAAAAAGGATTGTGTGGCGCTGCACGCCTCCGCATTCATTTACAACGGGACGGGGGTGTTGGTGACCGGCTGGGCCAAGGCGGGCAAAACGGAAGCGCTGCTGGCCTTTGCAGCCCAGGGGGCGGAATACGTTGGCGATGAATGGATCATACTAAGCGGCGACGGACAAAAGATGTACGGCATTCCCGAAAGCATTCATCTCTGGGATTGGCACCTGCAATTTCTGCCCGAGGTGCGAAGCCGGGTCGGGCGCGAAGACTTGCTGCTGTTTAAAAGGATCCAGTGGATCGATAAAATACAGCGGAAAATTCCCAATGGAAAACTCAGCCAATTTCTTCCGGTGAAATATTTGCGACGCGCCATGCCGGCTTTAAGACGTCAACTGCATGTGACCATGGAGCCACAAACGATTTTTAACAGGGGTCTGGGAACGCTGCAGGCTAAACCCGAGAAAGTATTTCTCATGATCAACCATGAAGACCCCGGCGTTTATGTTGAACCCAGTGATCCACTGGGCATTGCCAACCAAATGATCTCATCGATCCGTTATGAATTGCTGCCCTTCATGGCCCATTATTTAGCCTTTAAATTTGCTTTTCCTGAGAAGAGAAACGAGTTCATTGAAAGTGCTGAGGAACTACAGTATGACATTTTGTGCCGAGCTTTGGCACGGAAGGAGGCTTATACGGTTTGGCACCGCTACCCCTTTTCCTTCGACGAGCTTTATGAACGGATGAGGCCATTCTGTGCGTCTACGGTCGCCGAACCAATCTCATGTGCATGATTGAAGTATTTTCACGGAGAGTCTGGCTGGCTTGATTCTAATCTAAGAGAAACAGTAGAACGAACCGAGCACGGCGTGCTGTATTTTCGGGGGAACGTTTATCAACGATAGGGCAGCAGGATTAAGCTGCTTACCAATACCGAGAGGCACCCGTCATGAATGCAACAATGCCGACAACGGTAAGAATCGAATTACGCAATGGCAAGTTGCGCATTTATCATAACGTCACCAACATTGATTATGACGATCCTTTCAGCAAGCTGAAGATCTACAGTGGAAGGCAACTTCTGGATGCTATTCCCCTGGGTGACATCAGAAGGTGGCGTTTCGAGAGATCACGAGGACCAGACAGGCGGCAGGATGAAGCAAAAGATAGATTGCCACCTGAAACAAACAGGCGACAGCCAGGTGTAGACAGGCGGAGACATCAGCCAGGCAGGAGCCAGTGGATCTGACAATCAGCGGAAGGAACTGACTAGCAGAAGCCGGGAGTAACCGAGACTGGAGAATGCGAGTTCCTGGCGGCGCAGTGATTGGCTTAGCTGGTTGCATGGAAGAGCAGGTGTTCAATTGAACACGCGGTGGGGGGGCACATCTTAATATGAGGAGGAGGAAATCATATGGATGCTCCCGATCTGCCCCTGCGTTCAGCGCACTGCTGCATAAGTTTTTGGGTCATAGTAGTAGCCAGTCTGGCACTGGTTAATAGTCTTTATGCGGTAGACATAGGCTACCGCGACTTTTCCTACGGCCTCAGCGGTACTTCGGTGCCGAGCGGGGAAAAACCGGAAAGCAAGCTCTGGTGGAACGACGGTTACTGGTGGGGTAGCTTGTACAACGACGCGTCGAGAACGTATCACATCTATCGATTGGATACGGCGAGCCAGAGTTGGGTGGACACCGGGACAGTCTTGGATAATCGTCCCTCCTCCAAAGCCGATTGCCTCTGGGACAACGTCAATCAGAAGCTCTATGTGGCTTCCCACGTTTTCACCACCAACGGAGTTCCCCTGCCCACCTCCCCGTCTCAATGGGGACGGTTATACCGCCTCAGTTACAACCCCATATCCCATAGCTACACTCTAGACTCGGGCTTTCCAGTCAACGTGACCCGAGGCAAGTCAGAAACCCTGGTCGTAGATAAAGATTCGACCGGTAAGTTATGGGTAACGTACGTCGAGAGCCAACAGGTGATGGTGAACCGCAGCGTCAACGGAGACCAGGTATGGGGCGACCCGTTCGTGTTGCCGGTGCAAAAGTCAGAGACCGTGAATGTCACGACCGATGACATTTCCGGACTCATTGCCTTTGGAGGAAGCAAGATTGGCCTGATGTGGAGCAACCAGCTTACCTCGAAAATGTACTTTGCGGTGCACCTGGACGGAGATGCGGACACCATCTGGCAAGCGGAAGAGACGGCCCTGCCGGGGCCAAATGGCACAGAGAACTCAGACGATCACATCAATCTCAAGTCCCTCAACTCGGACCGCAGCGGACGCGTGTTTGCCGCGATCAAGACCTCCTTAACCTCCTCCAGTGCGCCTCTGGTGATGCTGCTGGCGCGGGACCTCAGCCAGCAGTGGTCAAGCTACGTCTTCGGACGCGTGAAGGAGCATCATACGCGCCCCATCGTGCTCTTGGATGAGGACCACGCTCGTATTTTCATGTTTGCCACGGCGCCGGAAAGCGGAGGGGCTATTTACTACAAGACGACCGATACCAACAATATCTCATTCCCATTGGGGCTGGGCTCTCCGTTCATTAAGACCTCCGCAGACCTCAGGGTCAATAACCCCACCTCGACCAGGCAAAACTTGAATCGCAGCACGGGTCTGGTGGTGCTGGCCACTGATCAGGACAGCAGAATTTACCTTCACAACACCATTGATTTGAGCGGAAAGCCTGCCATCACCTCCTTTACCCCCACCTGTGGGCCGTCGGGAACCGTCGTCACGATCACAGGCATCCAGTTCACCGGGGCAACGGCGGTGAGCTTTAATGGAAAGGCCGCCACCACCTTCACAGTGGATTCCTACACCCAGATTCGCGCCACGGTACCGACTGGCGCGACCACAGGCAAGATCAGCGTCACCACTGGGCTCGGTACCGGTGTCAGTCAGAATAGTTTTGCTATCCCGGCAACGCCGGTGGTCACTTCCTTCTCACCGACCAGCGGACCGGTGGGAACCGTGGTAACAATTACCGGCAATAATTTCACATGTATTACCAGCGTGGCTTTTAATGGAACAGTCTCCACCTTTACCGTGGATTCTGGCACTCAGATTCACGCCACCGTGCCGACCGGCGCCACCACAGGAAAAATCAGCGTCACGAATGGTGCTGGTACCGGCGCCAGTGCGCCTGATTTTACGGTGACGCCCTGATGTGCCGGACTCCAGCCTTTCCCCAAGGAAGAGTAGCCAGGGATGAAGAGCAGAACCCAGAGTTCTCTGGGCCGCCGGGGCGGATGTGTATCGACCAAGGATAAAGGAGAAATGTGCTGAGGATTCTCTACCTGTTACCAGAGTTTTTGCATCCGGATCGGCTCATGAGCGGTTACCTTCGCCACTACTATTTCATGCGCGAATTGTCCAGGCGCCACGCCATTACGCTGATGGCCCTGTCCAAGAACAAAGTGGCTCCTGAGGCTGAAAAGAAAATGAGCGTTTATACTGATCGGATTCTGACATTCGATGCTTCAGAAGATCGCAGGCCTGTCCCTTCAGAAATGGCCGGAGTTTCCACAAGATTCAGCAAGAGGGTCAGGGGAACGTTACTACTCCATAATGCTATAAGAACGATGAAGAGAGCCTTTTGGCAGCTAGTACAGGAAGAGTCTTATGACCTGGTCCTTTTCCACGGCAAAGACATCTTTCCTGTAATCGAGGATTTCAGTGAATTGCCTATTGTGGCTGACTTCGGTGATGCTACCTCTATGCGCATCCGCCAGCGTATGCGCTATGCCAATAGTGCCGAACTTCCCTGGCACCTCCTACGTTACTGGAGGGCCAAGCGAATTGAGAAAAGGCTTCTTCAGAAGACTCCTCACCAGGCCTTTGTTTCTTCTCGCGATCGAGAGGCTGTGCTGGGCCAAGACAATCATGGTTCTAGAGTGATTCCTAATGGTGTAGATCTGGGCTACTGGACACGAAAGACATACAACCCCCTGCCTAATTGCATTGTGTACAGCGGAGCGATGGACTACGAGCCCAACGCCGATGGAGCTTTCTACCTGATTCAAAATATTCTACCGCATGTGCGACGATTCATTTCCAATATTGAGGTCGTCATCGTGGGGCGAGATCCCTCTCCCGCCTTGATACAGTTGGCCCAGCAATACCCCAACGTAAAGGTCACTGGATTAGTGGATGACGTCCGACCTTATCTCGAGCAGGCCACCGTATACGTCGGGCCTTTGCGCTTTGCCTCCGGGATGCAAAATAAGTTACTGGAAGCCATGGCCATGGAAGTGCCGGTAGTGACCACGCCCGTTGCGGCTGATGGATTGCAAGTTGAAGGCAGCCCGCAAATTCCTGTTCTGGTGGCCGATGGAGAGAAAGAGTTTGCTGAATCTGTTGTTTATCTGCTGAGAGAAAAGAAAGAACGATCTCGCCTGGCTGCCGAGGGCAGACGCTACGTCAAGAACCACTTCAACTGGTCTCACAGTGCCAAAATGCTGGAAGAGATGTGCCTGGCGGCAATCTCAGACTCGCTATAACGCCTAGGGAGAGATGAATGGAAACATTGGTCAAAGAACCCGAGAGTCCAAAATGCACGGTCGAAGGGGAAGCAACTCGCAAAGAGATTCGAGGCTCCAGTCTGTTGCTGGCAGGCAGGCTGCTTTCTATCGGGATCAATTTTGCCGCCCAGGTGTTGATGGTCCGTTATCTGTCAACTACCGCCTACGGCGCCTTGGGCTATGCCTTGTCGATGGCCGATTTCTGCCAGGCCTATGCCAATATCGGTTTTAAGAGGGCGATCACTCGCTTCGTTCCCATCTATCACGAAAAACAGGAATACGAAAAGTTATTCGGCACCATTTTTCTGGTGGTGGGGACGACGGCGCTCATCGGCCTGCTTATTGTGGTGGCGGTTCATGCTCCGTCCGGTCTGGTCTCCCGCTTTCTGATTCAAGATGAACAGGCCAAGCTTTTGCTGCTCATCATAATCTTCCTGGTACCCATCGGGGCATTGAATGAATTGTTGATAGGTCTTTGCGCCAGCTTCGCGAGCGCCCGCGCCATTTTCTTTTGCAGTCACCTGTTACTCCCGGCACTCAAGTTCAGCGTCACCCTTTTCCTCATCCTGGCCCACAGCCAAGTGACTCTTTTCGCTTATGGTTACCTGTTCTGCGGTGCCCTCGGGGTGCTCATCTACGGCGCAGTGCTCGTGCGCCTGTTGCACCGTCACGGCATTCTCCAACGCTTGCAGTTCAAGGCTCTGCAGGTACCTGCCAGAGCCATCTTCGCCTTTACGATTCCGGTTTTGCTGTCGGACCTGGTAGCCATGCATTCGGCGGTCGATGTGTTCCTGTTGGGTCACTTTCATAGCACCTCGGAGGTTGCCGCTTTCCGCGTTGTGCTCTCGGCAGCGCGCCTGAACACTATGATGCTGTCAATCTTCGCTCTGCTTTACACGCCCTCCGCCGCCCGTCTGTTTGCCAAAACCGATTACGCCGGCATCAATACCCTCTACTGGCGTATGGCCGTGTGGATGGCGGTCTTGTCGTTCCCAATTTTTGCCATGACGTTTTGCATGGCTGAACCGCTCACGGTTTTTCTCTATGGAGCGCGCTACCACCGTTCCGGCATGATTCTAGCCTTTCTGTCGTTGGGGTATTATTCCAACGTTCTGAGTGGATTCAATGGTGACACGCTCAGGGTCCTGGGGAAGGTGCGTTACGTCGTACGGATCAGCCTTATTGCTGCCGTCACCAATGTCGCAGTGAATCTATTTCTGATCCCCCGCTACGGCGCCTTGGGGGCGGCCATCGGCACGGCAGGCACCATAATCCTGCAAAACTTGCTTCTGCAGGTGGGATTGCGCCAGGCTCCGGGGATTCATCTTTTTGAACGGCAACATCTCACCCTGTACCTCATCATCGCCGGCACTGCCGTGGGATTGTTCTGTATCCAGTTTTTCAGATTCAGCAGCATCTATGTGGTGCTAGCCCTCACGGCCTTTGCCGTCATGGTGGTATTTGCAGCCGGCAAGAAAAATCTTAAGGTGGCCGATGCCTTCCCAGAACTCCAGCGGTTGCCTTTGATGCGGTTGATCTTCACCTGAGTGACGGAGGAATCGTATGTCAAGCCTAAAAATATACCTGCCAAGCTTGAATTTAATTCAGCGGCCCAAAACCATCATGATGGCGATATGGCTCTGTGCTCTGGCAGTGTACGGGGTCTTGGTGCTTAAACTGGGTATAGTCCTGACGCTGGCGGCTGTGATTGCCCTGGGCGTGCTCATGCTGGTGTTGTTTAAGCCGGAAGCCGCAACGCTGGCGGTCCTCTTTGTTTTGTATGCTAACTTCGCCGCCATTGCCTACCAATTTTACCACGTCCCAAAACCCCTTGCGGCAGCAGTCGCTTTGCCCCTGGCGGTCCCGCTGCTCACCTATGTCCTCATCCGCCGCCAAAGGATAATTGTGGATCGTGGTTTTGCCCTGATGCTAGTCTTCCTGGTCTGTTTGATCACCTCCTCCCTTCTGGCTAAAAGCGTTATGGTTGCCTTGGGCTGGATAGGGCAATTCCTGGTGGAGGGCCTGGTGCTCTACTTTCTAGTCATCAATGTAGTTCGCAAGTTTGACACTTTGAAGCGAGTGATCTGGAGTGTCCTGCTGGCTGGCAGCTTGATGGGGGGCCTTTCCCTTCTGTGGGAATTAAAAGGGACCCACAGTCAGCGGGCCCAGAAAGACCCTGACGAGCAGGCTTATGGTCAGGACCGCAACGGGTTTGCACAGGAAAAGGGAGTATTTGCCGTCGACACGAGCCGAGGACAAACAATAACTCGAACACGGTCGGCGGGTCTAATCGGCGAACCCAATCGCTATGCCCAAGTCATGCTGGTCTTGCTGCCTCTTGCCTTTTTCCGGCTTTGGGGGGAACGTTCCCGGTTCTTGCGAATGCTGGCATTGGGTACCATGGGCCTTATTCTAATTGGCATCATGCTCTCCTTCTCGCGCATGGGCTTTCTGGTGATTCTTCTTTTGCTCGTTATCATGACGTTCATGCGCTATCTAAAGCCCTATCAAGTGTTCAGTACCGCATTGGTCTTTGCCCTTCTGATTGTTTTCGCAGCACCGGATTATGTGGTTCGGATCGAGTCCTTGGGTCGCATGGGAGGCTTGTTCTCTCATACTACAGAAGCGCCCGATGATGCTGTGCTTGGCCGGGTCGCCCAAAATCTGGCAGCTTTAAAGGTCTTCCTGGGACACCCCATTCTGGGTGTCGGGCCAGGACACTTTTCCAAATTCTATTCTACACAGCTCGTGAATACCCTTTCTTTGATCCATCAAAGCGAAGATTTTCGCGCTCACAGTCTCTATCTGGAGATAGCGGCAGAAACTGGCGTGATAGGTTTTTCTATCTTCATGGCGATTGTGCTGGGACTGATGCATCAGCTCTGGCAATTGCGACTTCGCTGGAGGCAACGCTATCCCGACTTGGCTAATCTGGCGACGGCCTTTTGGCTCAGTATCCTTGGCTACTTGGCAACCGGCTTCTTCCTTCATCTGTCCTACTCCAGATATTTCTGGCTTTTGATGGCCTTGTCGGGCGCGGCTATCCGCTGCATCGGCCTGGAGGCGAGGCGACGATCACACTCAACCAAACCCGACCCTGGGTACCCCGTTTGGAATGCCGCTGCATGACGCGGGAGGATGGAAATCGAAATGGTTGAATCACTTTTCTGGATATCAGTGGCTACGATTATTTACACCTATCTGGCCTTTCCGGGCCTGCTTTTTCTGCGCGGCCGCATCTGGCGACGTCCGGTAAAGCGGGGACTTTCGATGCCGACCGTCAGTATCATTATCGTGGCTCATAACGAAGCAGCCCATATTGGCCGGAAACTGGAGAATGTGCTGGCCCTGAATTATCCTCGCGACCTTCTCAACATTATCGTGGCCTCCGATGGCTCAGAAGACGGTACTAATGAGATTGTTTCCCAATATGAGTCAAAAGGGATCAGACTTCTGGCATTGCCCCGCCGGGGGAAAATACCCACCCTCAATGCGGCCGCATTCAATGCCACCGGGGAGATTCTGGTTTTCTCTGACGCCAACAGTATGTATGCCCCGAGAGCCATCCGGGCCCTGGTGCGGCCCTTTGCAGATCCCTCCGTGGGCGGGGTGGCAGGAAGCCAGTGCTATGTCAAGGACCTGGATGGTAGCAGCACCAGTCTGGGGGAACAAGCCTACTGGAACTTCGATCAGCGACTCAAACAATGGCAAAGCCAAGCCGGTAGCGTGACTTCAGCGACTGGCGCCATTTACGCGATTCGGCGCGAACTCTTCCAATCGGTTCCTTCCGGAGTGGGCGACGATGCAGTGATCTCTTACCAGGTGGTGGCGCGTCACTATCGGATGGTTTTTGAACCCACTGCCTTCGCCTATGAACCCGTAGCGCCTTCCTCCAGCGCCGAATTTCAACGCAAGGTTCGCATCTGTGTCCGAGGGCTGCGCGGTTTACTGGCTGTGCCGGAATTGTTTAATCCGCTTCGTTATGGCTTCTATTCCCTTCAGCTTTTTTCTCACAAGCTGCTGCGCTGGCTAATGGTCTGGCCTCTTATGGCGTTGTTCCTCAGTTCGCTCTGGCTCGCTTCAGGCGGCTGGTTCTATGAAATCGCCGCCTTCCTCCAGGCCGTATTTTACGGGTTAGCCTTCAGCGTTTTTTTGGTTCGTCGCCGAAAAATCGGAACGGCTAAAATTTTTAAACTCTTGAGCCTGCCTTTTTACTTTTGTCTAGCCAATAGCGCGTTTCTGCTGGCTCAACTTCGGGTGGTCCAGGGCCAACGGATAGAGTTATGGGAGGTCAGAAGGAGTGAACATAGTTAGCCCCCTAATGGGGATCGAAACGAGAATTTTGTTCTCATTTGGGGACGGACTGAGAGCCCGAAGCGCCAGCGAGGGTAAGTGCCACTGCCCCTCGCTGGCGCTTCGGGCTCTCAAGGGTTATGCACGACGGATATCATGGGCGAAGCCCTTGTCCAGTTAGCCCCCCATGTGGATCGAAACGAGAATTTTGTTCTCATTTGGGGACGGACTGAGAGTCCGAAGCGCCAGCGAGGGTAAGTGCCGCTGCCCCTCGCTCGCGCTTCGGGCTCTCAATGGTTATGCACGACGGCCCGAGAGGACCCGACTGGAATCAACGGGCTAGGCCGATTTTCAAGGAGATAGGGGATGGATGGGCTAGAGACTCTGGTTAACGTTAAGATCGGAGACCCTGCCTCCGTCGAGCGCATTCCCCGGAGGCGTCGCATCCTGGCGATGCTAATTACCGTCGCCGCGGCCCTGTTCCTGAGCGTTGGTGTGATGGAGATCTTCTTCCGTGTGTTTATTCCCGTTACCGATGTACCGTTTTATTTCTGGGATCCGGTGATTGGCCCCCGCCGGGCACCGAACCAGACCGGCCGACGCATCATCGGCAATTATCGCAACACCCGGTATCACTTCAACGTTCAGGGATGGAACCATCCCAAGGACTACGTTGTCGCGAAACCGGCTGGTACCCGCCGAGTCTGTCTGGTCGGCGATTCCTTTGTCGAATCGCTGCACGTCAATCCGGAGGAGACGATGTTCGCCGTGGCGGAGCGGCGCATGAACCGCCCGGAACGGCCGGTGGAGTGGTATGCGTTTGGGAATTCGGGTTTTGGCACAGAACGCGAGTATGAGTTGATCCGTCATTATGTATTGGAGTATCAACCGGAGGTGGTGATCCTTTTGTTTGTTCAAAACGACCCCTTCGACTGTTCCCCCTACCTGGCGGAGCCCAGCCCTTACAACGTTACGTATCGTCTTAACAACCAGGGCAAATTGTCGTTTGAATTCCCCACAGCGGTCTGGAGGCCGAGCCGGTGGCGCCGTCTGGCGGCCCAGTCCGCTCTAGTACGATATTTTATTCATCAGAGAATGTTGCTGGAGCGCCTTCACGCT
>Ga0066709_100006133_pt1 | contig 10083 bp, 9 predicted proteins | sample GraSoiAngelo_158_FD_79665 | JGI IMG/M metagenome (GOLD analysis project Ga0066709, IMG submission 79665) | Grasslands soil microbial communities from the Angelo Coastal Reserve, California, USA - 14_1009_16_30cm | ecosystem: Environmental > Terrestrial > Soil > Grasslands | place: USA... | reverse complement strand
GGGTTCTGACGGGCCTCTTCGTGGTGCCCTACGTGCGCGGCGACCGCGAGGCGACGGCCGCCCTGGTGCCGCGGTTCGAGCGCCTCCTCGACCTGACCGACGATCCCGTCTCGTGCATCTCGGGGCGCGCGGCCCTCGGTCAGCTTGCCTTCTGGCGCGGGGACTTCCTGGCAGCGCGCGACCACCTGGCGGTCGGAATCCAGTTCTATGGAACCGACGAGTTCCAGCGCTTCGTGCGCGAGTCCGGCTGGGACGGCGGTCTCTTCTGCCACGCCTACGAGATGTGCGCCCTCTGGAATCTCGGCTATCCCGATCAGGCCGAAGCCCGGCGCCGGGAGCTGGTCGCGATCGCCGAAGCGACGGGAAACCCCTACTCCATCCTGATCGCGCTCGGCTTCGGGACGACCCTGCTTTACGACCGGGGTGACATGGAGGCCACGCTGCAAACGTCCGAGCGGATCATCGCGCTGTCGACCGAGCAGCGGCTCTATCCGTGGCTCGCGGGTGGGCTCTGCGGGCGCGGGGCCGCGCTCGTGGAACGGGGATCCTTCGAGGAGGCGGTCGCCCAGATCGAGCAGGGGCTCAACCTCTACCTGGGCATCGGTCTCCGCTGCAGCTACAGCTACTACCTCACCTACCAGGCCGCGGCGCTTCGTGCCGCCGGGAGGCCCACGGACGCCCTCGGTGTCGTCGAGCAGGGCCTCGCGCTCTGCGAGACGCTCTTCGCCCGCCACCACGAGTCGGAGCTCCTCCGGCTCAAAGGCGAGCTGCTCGACGCCATGGGCGACCGGGACGGCGCGGAGGCCGCCCTGCGCGCAGCGCTTGACATCGCGAGGCGGCGGAACGCCCGGTCGCTCGAGCTGCGCGCCGCCATGAGCCTCGCCCGTCTGCTCCGGGATCGGGGTGCAGCGGACGAGGCGCGCGCCCTGCTCGGCGCCGTCTACAGTTGGTTCACGGAAGGCTTCGACACGGGAGATCTCCGGCGAGCGAGGGGCCTGCTGGCCGAGCTCGGATGACCGCGCTCCGTCCACGGCGCCAGGCGCTGGGGCCGCGTATCGCCACTCGAGACCAACCCGAAGCCGTCGGGTCTCTGGCCGCGGAGGGTTCCGACGAGGTAGGGTACGCCTGCGTACGCTAGACAGCTGGAGGAGTAAATGATGCGACCACGCATGGGAACCGTCTTGCAAGAGATCCAGCGTCAGGAGTTGCACGCAAACCTCTGGAGCACCTACCTCCGCCTCACCGGCCCCGCCTTACCGCACGGCGCGCAGCCCCTCGGCGTGGCCCTCGAGAAACTCGGCGAGATGCTCCAGGTCGGCCAGCAGGACATGCCACCCGTGCTCGTCGGAACCGCGCTGTGGGACCTGCTGCCCGCGCTCGAGACGGCGCCGCCCGAGCAGTTCTCGCAGCTGCTCCGCGCCGTGCTCGACCTCGAGGTGGAGCAGGCGCGGCGGCTGCGCAGGCAGACGCCGCATGCGGTCTTCCCGCCTCTTCCGCGGATGAATCTCATTCGCGACTCGGACTTCTCGGTACGGAGCAACGGCCCCGCCGCGCGGGGCACGCTCACAGTGTCTGTCGAGCGGGAGTTCGACGAGCTCCAGTCAATCGTCAAGCCGGAGCGGTGGCCGAGCGGCTGCGATCTCTTCTGGCCGCACATGGAGCGAACGGCCCCCGACACCTTCGCCGGCGCCCTTCGACTGCCCGGAAGTGACAAGGGCGTCCACGTGACGCTGACCGGGAGGGTCGAGATCGATAGGCTCCAGGCAAGCGCGAACCTCAAGATGGCGTCGAACACCCACGTGGAGGCGTGCAGCGTCTGGTTCAGGGCGGATGCGGACCCGGGTAATCCGGGCTGGACCCGCATCATTCAGACCCGGAGCGTCAGGTTCGCAAAGGGCCTGCTGCGGAAGTACCGGAGGCAGACGCTCAGGTACTGGATGAAGTCGGAGATCGCGTGCCTCGCGCTGCAATGACCCGCCCGGAACTCGGGCGGCCGTCCCCTCCCGATAGGGCAGCCGTGGAGCGAGCCGCGCTGTGGAGCACCACCTTCCACCGCTTCTTCGGGGCGCGATACGGCCGCGAGGCGCTACCCCCCGGGCTGCGGCCGATGTCCTGCGGCGAGACCGCTCGCGAGCTGGCCGAGCTCGACCCGGACACCGTCCGGCGATGCATCTGTCAGATGCTCGCTTCCGGCTACGTCCCCGACGAGCACAACGCGCGCCACTTCCGCGACCTCGCCCTGAAGGCCGTGCGGCGCAAGCAGTCTCCGGAGCGCGCCATCGCCCGGCTGCGGGCGGTCGGCCGGCGGGACTACGTCGAGGCCTACAACGAGCTGGCTCAGCGGCGCGAGCCAGCGATGCCGCCGCGCGCCCGCCACGTCATCCCACAGCCGACCGAGGTCACCTTCCGGGGAGACGTCTTCACCGTCAAGAAGGAGGTGCTGGTACCCTGCGACCTCCGCGATGTGGCGCACATCGTGCTGCCGGAGAATTGGGCGTTGCTGGGGCCGTTCTGGGACAAGGACGTGGGCGGGCAGATCAGCGTCATCAAGGACGATGAAATCTACGAGGTATTCGTGATCAACTGGAACAAGCTCTCGCTCGAAAAGTTCAAAGTACACCTGCGCTTCAGCTCCGGAGCGAACGCGGAGCGCGCCCGGACCGACTACTCCCTCATGTACGAAGAAGATGGCAAGCTCCTGGTCGACGAGGGCTACGGCGAGGTCCGGCGCATCCCGGAACGGCAGGGATGGACCCGCCACACGGCCGTGAAGACACTCAAGTTCGCGTCGACCTTGCAGAACCTCCTGTCTCCAGGCGTCATGGCGATGTTCCTCGAGAGCACCGCAGCGTCGTTTCAGGAGAGATTCGGCCGCAAAGCGCGACACTGAAAGGAGAGTGTCGATGGCGAAGCCCAAGAAGAGACAGCGGCGAAAGGCAGCGCCCGACCGGCTGAAGGGTCTCGTGGCCCTGCAGCAGCGTGCCGTCGGCCGGTGGGCGGATTATGCGGTCAACGCCGCACGACACGTCTCGCGAGGGACGATGAGTCCCGGGACGTGGATGAACGAGTACGCCAGCCTCTCGAAGGGCATGGCGGAGGATCTGGGTGAACTCCTGCGCCTCGTGTTCCCGCGGGACCGCTAGGACGGCTGATGGCGCGCGCGAAGCGATCCTCGGCAGCCTGGGACACGGGCGTCGTCGGCCTGCTGCGCCTTCAGCAGAGCTATTTCCGGCGCGTCGCCGCCTACGCCGAGACGATCAGAAAGCGCGCGGCCACCGGCCCCGCCGAACCGAGCGAGTGGATCGGGGACTACGCGGAGTTCGTGCGCGGGGTGATCGACGACGCGGGCGAGTGGGTCCTCGGGCGAGCGGATGACTCGCCCCTCGGGTACGACTGGCTCCCCCTCTATCGCGCGCAGCTACGACGAAACGAGGGCGCGACCAAAGTCGACGTCAAGATCCCGATGCGTGCGTTCGAAGGACAGCCAGGGGATGATCCGGAGATCACATTGGTGCTGGACTGGCTCGGCCCCCGCGGCGGCGGCACGCTCATCGAAGGGCCGCGGCACCTGCAGTTTCATCGCGAGCGCGTGCCCCGGTCCGAGCCTTGGACAACGCTCAGAGTCTTCGGGATCCGTGACGTGGAGCGCGTCGGCGGGGTGTACTCCGGCATCATCTGGACCAAGGAGACGCGACTGCCAGTCGCGGCCGTCGAGATCACCGTGCTCTGAGCCGCCACACCTCACGTCCGCGCGAGCACCCAGGTCGGTAGCGCCTCGATGAACCGCCGGTCGCGGGAATCCGGTAGGCCGGCGTAGAGAGCTCCGCACTCGTGATGCGCCGCGCCCGCGAGGCCGTGCGCCACCTCGCGCGCGTACTCGAGGCAGCCGTGGACCTCCATCCGCTCGCGGATCCAGCGGACGTCGGTTTCCCGCCGCTCCCGCCGCGGCTCACCGAGGAAGGCGGCGAGCCGCGCGCGCTCGTCGGCGCTCGCGCGCCGGAGGAGGGTTATCAGCATGAGGGTCCGCTTGCCCTCCCAGATGTCGCCGTCGCGCTCCTTCCCGTAGCGGCGCGGATCGCCGGCGAGGTTCAGGAGGTCGTCCTGGATCTGGAAGGCCGTGCCGAGAAGGAAGCCGAAGCGGATGAAGCGGTCGAGGTCGCGGTCGCTGCCCGTGCCGATCAGCGCACCGACCCGGCTCGGGTAGATGGTCGTGTACCAGCACGTCTTCTTGAGGACCATCTCGAGGTAGTCGGCGTCCGAGAGCGCTACTGCATTGTCGCGCCGCCACCCGAGCTCGAGCGCCTGCCCCTCGATCGACTCGCGCGCCATGCGCTCGGCCTCCTCGAGGACGCGCATCGTGAGGCGGGGCCCGAGCGACCGGCGGTTGTCGATGAGAGCCCGCAGACCGAGGAGCGCGAGCGCATCGCCGACGTTCACCGCCACCGCGACGCCGTGGAGAGCGTGGAGCGTCGGGCGGCCGCGTCGCTCGTCGCTCTCGTCCTCGACGTCGTCGTGCACGAGAAAGGCATTGTGGAAGAGCTCGAGGGCAACCGCGGAGCGCAGCCCTTCCTCCGGGCTCGCGCCAAAGGCGCGTGCGGTGGCGATGCAGAGGGTCGGCCGCAGCATGCGTCCGCCGCGGCGCGGGTAGTCGGCGACGGGCGCGTAGAGATGACGCTGCGGGGCCCGCGGGCCGAGGTAGTCGCAGAGGGCGACGCGCGTGAGGTTGCCGTACTCGCGCAGGAGTCCCGGGACGGGATCGGCCGGTGTCGCGAGCGGCATCGGGATCGCCGCCTCACGCCGCCGCCACGATGCGGACGCTCAACGTGCCCACCGGCCGGCTCGTCCGCTCGTCGATGAGCAGCCCGGTGTAGACCCCGCCCGGCTGATCGTCGCGCACCCCGATGCGGAGGCGGGCCGGCTCGTTGGCCGAAGCCGCTTCGAGCACGACGTCCGTGAGGCGGGGCTTGTCGGGATCGACCGCCCGAAGGGCGTGGATCAGGAGACGAGCGCCGGCCGCCTCGGGCCGGAGGTCGAGCTGGACTTCGACGGGCCGTGTGGAGGCGACCTCGATCCGCACGCCTGCCGGCACGGCGAGCGCGTCGGGCACGGCGTCATCGCGGCGGGGCGACGGTCGGTCGGCCGCGGGCCGGACCGCGTCGTCCCGCGCCGGCGCCTGCCGACCGGCGGCGCCCGTGGCCGCCATTCCCACGAGTTCGAACCAGAGCGCCATGAAGTCCGAGGCGTACTGACCCATGCGGGTCGTGAGCTCCTGGACGTCCCGGGCCATGGCCTCCGGGGCGTAGGAGCGCTCGCTCAGGCGTTGGGCCGCCTTCTGCCCCTGGCGAATGTACTCGTCGACCACGCGGTACGCGAGGTCGACGGAGCGCGAGACGACGTCGGTGCGCCCAGCGTCGCCCTCGGCGGCCCCGAACAGCGTCGACCAGCTGCGGATCGGATGCGTGCGCTCCGGCTCCGGCCGCGTGACCCGGTTCCTCGTGCTCATCGGGTGATCCTCCTCATGGATGGTCGAAGCCCACGATGTCCTCGAGCCGCGGCGCGCCCGCGACCGCGTGGGCCGCGAGACGCCCCGACATCACGGCGGCCTCGACGCAGCCCGCATTGAAGCCGCCGTCGGTCCAGTCGCCCGCGATCGTCAGATTGTCGTAGGTGCGGTCGAGCGGCGAGATGCGATAGGCGTTGCTCCCGGGCAGCGAGAGCGTGTAGCGGTCGCTCGGATTCACGTTCGCCGTCCAGAACTGGGTGGCGAAGCGCGCCTCGCCGCGCTCGGGCGCCGAGCCGGCGGTGCCGTCCGCGGAGTCGACGAGCAGATCCCATCGGAAACGCCCTGGCGCGAGCGCGGCGCGCGGCCAGAGGTGCACGACGTCGTGGTTGAGGAAGTGGACCGCGTTGGCGCGCACACGCGCGCGCTGCTCCGCCGCGTACGCCGGCCGGAGCTGCGTGGCCGGCGCGTCCGCGTCCGGAAGGACGTTGCAGAAGTAGGCGAGGGCCCGCGGCGCGTGGGGCCAGCGCTCGCGGGGGATCAGATGGCTCATGTCGGCCCACGTGTCGAACGGCTCGACGAAGCCGGAAAGCGTGACCGGCGCGTCCGGCCAGCCGAGCTCCTTCATGTCCGCGCGGAGCCACACCTGGAAGGCCTGCGTCGCCACGGTCTTCACGTGGTCGACCATCGCGCGCCAGCGCGGGTCGCGCGCCACGATCTCGCGGCAGACCTCCGGGATCGCCCCGATGCCGACGCCGAGGAGGACGAGGTCGAAGTCGTCGGTCACCCGGAGCGTCCGCGTGCGCGCCTTCCGCCGCTCCCAGTGCGACTCGAGCTGCCATCCCTCCTGCTCGAGCCGCACGCCCTCGACGAGCTGCCGCCAGTCGGGCGTCGCCGGCCAGCACGGCAAACCGCCGACCTCGATCAGTGGCTCGTACTCCCGGCCGCCTAGGATCTCGGCCTGGACGTCGAACTCGAGCGCGGCGACGTGCGGCGACTCGGCGTCGTCACCGAGCGCGACGTTGGTCAGCCGGTGGAAGAACTCGAAGCGAACACCCCGACGGCGCAGCACCTCGTAGAACGGCGCGAACACGACCTCGCCCATGCCGGCCTGCATCTTCCAGAAGAACGCGCCGCGGTACGTGAAGAAGGCCCGCACGACGCCGCGCACCGCCTGCCCCGCGGCCACCCGCGGGCGCGCGGGATCGCCGTCCTCGTACGAGAAGCCGAGATCGTAGAGGGCACGCACGAACCCCGAGTCGACCGAACGCTCCGAGGCGCCGTTCAGCAGGAGCCACTCCCGGCAGTCGTACTCGTCGATGGCGTCGAAGCCGCGCGGGTCGGTCACGATGCCGAAGCGGACCTCACCGCGCAGCGTGGCGAGCGTGACGTCGATCACGTCCCAGATCCGGCGGAGCCCCGGCTCCGTCGCGAGACGCGCCTGGAGCAGGCTTCGCGCATTAGTCGCGAGCGAGTCGAGGAAGCGCAGCACGACGTTCTCGGGATAGCGGGCGAGGGAGCCCATCACGGTCTCGAGGAGCGCGGCGCCCTGGATGAGGCCGGCGAGCGTTGCGAGCTCGCCGTACTCGAGGAGACGCGCGATGCCGCCGAGCACCGCCTCGGGCGCGGGCTCGCCCGCACCGGCGCCGTCCGAGGCCGACGGGCCGTCTCTCGCCGTCTGGAGCGCCTGGAAGAGCCCGCGCAGCAGCACGGCCGTCCGCACCAGGTAGTCCCGCATGCTCCAGCGCGGGCCATCGGGGGGCGGGTCACCCGGCAGCCCATCGGTCGGGGGAACGAGCGACTTCCAGACGTTCCATCGTCCGTTACCGTCGTGCTCGGCCACGCCGACGAATGGCGCGGGCGCGAAGGCTTCGCGCCAGTCGGCGATCGGACAGGTCCGGGGATCGCGCCCGAGCTCGGCGTAGCACTCGCGGACGAGCCGGAACGCGTTCTCGTACCAGCCCATCCACACGTGGAGGCCGTGCTCCTCGATGCGTCCCCCCGGCCCCCGCGCCGATGCCCCCTTGCCGCCGAGCCGCCAGCCGATCTGGTAAACCGTCACCTGGTAGCGTCCCTCGTGCTCCCGACGTGTCAGCTCGAACGCGGCCGCTATCGATGCGCACCCGCCGCCGACGACCGCCACCTTGATCGGCGCCGTCACTCGATATCCTCGCGGGACACGCCCCCGAGGGAGAGCACGAAGTCGCCGCCGTAGACGCGTCCGGGCGTCTGGAATCCGACCTCGTAGTCCCCGGCGAGCGCACGATCCGCGACCGCCGCCGCCGTCGTGCCCGTGAAGGTGTACGAGTTGGGCGTCCGCAGCCGTGAGATCGCTCGCTTCCCACGCTCGTCCTCGGCCTCGGCGACGATGACCGCCCCGCGCGCGGCGCGCTCCGCTTCCGTCGGGCCCTCGGGAAGCACATCAGCACAGGCCTTGAGCCACGCCTGCCACGGCGCTCGCCGGAACATCCAGCCGAGGTAGCGGCTCGAGGCGAGGACGGCCTGCACCACCGGCGTGGTCTCCGCGTAGACCGCGATGTCGGGGACCCCGGTCGTGTAGTAGCCGGACGCAACGTCGCCCCAGCTCACGTTCAGCGAGGGGCTCGGCCCGTCGCCATAGTCGAAGCGGTGCTCGAGCGAGCCGAGCGGCACGCGGGTGATCGCGCCGCCGCGGCGCACGACGCCGAAGTCGGCCGCCTCGACGAGCGTCTTCGCCGATCCGCGCGTGACGAAGACGGCGATCCCGCTCATGCCGAATGCGAGCCGCCGCGCCCGCGGCAAGCGGGCCGCCACGTGCATTGCCAGGCAGTCCGAGGGGACGACGTCGAAGCCGGCGCCGGGCATGATCATGATCCGCCGGCCCCGCGCCTCGGCGTCCCGGGCGGCGCAGGCCTCGATGACCCCCACCTCGCCCGTGATGTCGAGGTAGTGCGCCCCGGTGCGCAGGCAGGCGTCGACCATCGGCCGCGACGTTGCGGAGAACGGACCGGCCCCGTGGACGACGACGCGGATGCCCTCGAGCACCGCGCAGAGGCGGTCGGGGTCGTCGAGCGGCGCCACGCGATAGGGGAGGCCGAGCCGCTCCGCCATGGCGGCGAGCTTGGCCTCGCTGCGTCCTGCGAGGACGGGGCGGACCCCGCGCGCGATCGCGGCGCGCGTGACGAGCGCGCCCGAGTAGCCCGTCGCGCCGTAGATGAGCAACGGGTCGATCATCGATGGGTCGGTTGCCGGCGCGGGTGCGCGGCATGGTATGGTGCTCTCATGAACGCGTTCCCCGTGCGGAGCGCGCACCCCGGCCCGACCATCGAGGCCGGCGTCGCGAACGCCTCCTTTGTCGCGCAGGCGCGCTTCGATGGGTGGATCGCGTTCACGAGCTGGCCCCACGCCGACGTCGAGGCGCTGCTGCCCGCGGAGCTTGAGCTCGTTCCGAGCGTGCGCACGCCGGGGGAGCACCCGGTGGCGTTCATCCTCGGGGAGCAGACAGACTGCGCCGTCCTCATCGGCGGGTTCCCCGTTCCGACCGGGGCGAGGTACCACGAGGTCGGCATGATGGTTCCGTTCGTGAAGCACCGGCAAGGGCGGCACGTTCATATCTACGTTCCACGGATGTACGCAAGTTATTTCCCGGCCGTGTGGAGTGGCAACTTAAACTTCGGTTTCGCGAAGCAGCTGGCCACGATCTCGCGGCACGGGCACGTGCTGTTGGTCACGGGGGAGGGCGGCGTACCCCTTCTCGAAGCCGACGTCGAAGCGGCCGGGGACTGGCTTCCGGGGGCGTCTTGCCGCCTCGAGAATTTCGATGCCATGCGCGCGGCGTTCGCGCTCCCGGTCGTGGGTCGCCGAAACGACGGCACGCTCGTCTGCTCCTACTTCGGCTGGGGATTCGCCGACACGTTCGTGCGGGCGGGCGATTCCTGTATCGTGATCCACCAGCCGCTCGTTCCCGGCCTCGCGCCGCAACGCCGCCCGGACGTGCCGTCCGGCAGCTTCGAGGTCCGCGGGCTCCTCTGGCAGCTCAGTTGGCCCGCACCCTGCCGGTTCTAGCGTACCAGCTTTGCGACGCAGTGCGTTGTAGATCCGGGGGCTGAGATATTCTTTCTTGCTCCCGTGGCGGTGGCGTGGCGGTTGGCGGAGAGGCCCCGCGAGGAGCTGGTTGGCGAATACTCGAGCAAGCGCGGGGGATCGAACACCTGCGGCAAGAAAACGAGCGCTTGCGGCCGGACAGGGAACGGATCGAGCGCGACCGGCTCCGCGACGACCTCGAGGCCGCCCGCCGCCGTGGGTGCCGCCGCGTGCCGCGGCGTAATTGAGCCGCCTCGTCCTCGATCGCGGACACAGGTCCGGAATCCAGGACAGCCGTCACCCGGATATCTCCGCTCTCGCGGTTTCTCGGGTGTGCGCCCGCCGAGCTTTGCCCGGCTTACGGACCCTCATTCGAGTGGCACCGCGGTTGCTGACGCATCGGACATGGCAACTGGCGAAAGGTGGTGAAGAAACAATGCTCCCAAACGGATCGGTGCCCCTCGACAAGTTGCTCCCGGTGAGCATGACCCTTGCCTCGCTGCTCGGACCCACCTCGATCC
>Ga0066709_100006132_pt1 | contig 10083 bp, 7 predicted proteins | sample GraSoiAngelo_158_FD_79665 | JGI IMG/M metagenome (GOLD analysis project Ga0066709, IMG submission 79665) | Grasslands soil microbial communities from the Angelo Coastal Reserve, California, USA - 14_1009_16_30cm | ecosystem: Environmental > Terrestrial > Soil > Grasslands | place: USA... | reverse complement strand
TTTCAGCGTGATGTTGACCTTTTTTCGTCCGCGCACGATCTGCGCCGGGATGTCTGCCGGTGCGCCGGAGTTGTGCAGCACCCATTGAATGTCGGCGATCGAAAGGATTGGCTGGCCATCCAACGCCACCAGTTCATCGCCTGCCCGTATACCCGCTTTCTCCGCAGCCGATCCGGACTCGACCTCCTTCACCTTCGCCTTGGATTTGGGATCGACTGACAGGCCGACGGCATCGGGCATCGGATAGGGGCAGAGCACCCCATCAGGGATGGATTTCTTGTCGTCGCGGAAAAAGCGACGCTCGGCCTCCCGCACCTGGTGACAGTGCATGCAGCTTTGAACCACCTTGCCGTCATAATCCAGCTTCGCTTCGTACTTGCCGCGCAGGGAGGGATATTCATCGGGGGTCTTGAACGGCGCCGGTTTAGGCTGTTTGCCCGCGAGGGAGGCCTTGTTCGCTGGGTAGTGCCTGTGCAGGTCCAGCGCGCCGACCAGCGCCTGGCGCAGGCCCTCGATGGAAATGTCCTTGGTCGCGTCTTTGCGGTCCGACCTGGAACCGTAGCGCCCGTAAATCGTCCGGTCCGCGTTCACGAAAAAGGCCGCGAAGGTGAGGTCGTAGTCGAACTGGAAGAGGGTCAGGTCGAGGGCATTTGCCTGCACCAGCCGGACGCAGACAAACTTGTCCATCAGGCCGGCCACTTTGGGATCGCGACGAACCAACTGTTCGTCAAAAGCGCGGCAGTCCACTCACGGAACACAACGCAAGACCACCAACAACGGCTTGCCCGCGCGCGTGGCCTCGGCGAAGCCTTTTGCCAGGTCATTGTAAATCCATTGTCCGGCAGACTCGGCTTCTTTGCGGTCGTTCAGCACCCGCTCGCGCCGGTCCTCGGCGCCGGTCAGCGCCACCGTGAGGAGAAACGAAGAGGCGACTAAAACGGCGATGGGTTTGTTCATGAGCAGCGATTGAGAACCAGTCGGTCAACGCGTTCAAGTAACATTTTTGTCGGGCCGCTCTCAGACGCTGGTGCGTTCACGATTGGGGTGGAGAAAGTGCATCGCGTATGGCCACCGAGAGAGCGCTCCAGCGGGGGCGCGTGGATGAAAAGATTTGCGGCCTGGCGATTAGGGGGACATAACTGAAAGGAAATCAGAACATGAAATCTGCCGTTCAGTGTTTGTTTGCCGTCGTTTTGCTCGTCCCGCGCCTCTTCGCTGCCGACGCCACCAACGCGGTCATTGCCCCCACGTGGAAGGCGGTTCTCCAGCCGGACAGCTCCGAGCCGGTGGGAATCGAGAGACGCGTTCCGTGGACGACTTCGCGGCTGGTCGGCTCGCCGGAGCCACCGCTTCCTTATGTGGTGACGCGGGTTTTTCCAAAACTCAAATTCAAGGACTTGGTGGACATGGCCAACACAGCGGGCATCGACCGGCTATTTGTCGCCGAGCAGTGGGGAAAGGTTTTTTCGTTCCGCAACGATCCTGGAGCCGAGCGGCCCGAGCTTGTCATCGACCTGCAGAAGGAAGTTCCGGGCTTGACGCAGCTTTACGGGATGGCGTTTCACCCGGGTTTCGCCACCAATCACTTTGTCTATTTCTGTTACGTGCTCAAAGACGGTCTGCCCGACGGGACGCATGTTTCGCGTTTCACGATGACGCAGAGCGAGCCGCCGCGAATTGATTCGGCCACGGAAAAGATCGTCATTACCTGGCTCTCCGGTGGCCACAACGGGGGCTGCGTCAAGTTCGGTCTGGACGGATTCCTTTACATCTCGACCGGCGACTCCGCTTCGCCCGACCCGCCTGACCCGCTCAACACGAGACAGGACCTCAGCGATCTGCTTTCCTCGGTCTTGCGCGTCGATGTTGATCACGAAGACAACGGCAAGGCCTATCGCGTGCCGGCGGACAATCCTTTTGTCAGCGCGCCCGGCGCGCGCAACGAGATTTGGGCCTACGGCTTCCGCAATCCCTGGAGGATGAGCATCGACCGGCAGAACGGCGCGCTGTGGGTGGGTGACGTGGGCTGGGAATTATGGGAAATGATTTACCGCGTCGAGCGCGGCGGCAACTACGGCTGGAGCATTGTCGAGGGCCCTCAGTCGGTCAAACCGAATGCCAAGCCGGGTCCGACGCCGATTCTGGCGCCGGTCGTTTCTCATCCGCACTCCGAGGCTGCCTCGATCACCGGCGGCTGTGTCTATCACGGCAAACGGCTGCGTCAGCTCGAGGGCACTTATATTTACGGCGACTGGGTGACGGGCAAATTGTGGGGCCTGCGTCACGATGGCAAACGAGTCTCCTGGCAGGGCGAACTGGCCAACAGCACGCTGCAAGTCGTCTGTTTCGGCGAGGACAACGCCGGGGAGCTTTACATCGCGGATTACGGCGGCGGAATCTATCAGCTCGAGGCGAACCCCGTCCCGGACACCAGCCGGAGTTTTCCGCGCAAACTGAGCGAAACGGGCTTGTTCGCCTCCACGAAAAGTCACACGCCTGCCCCCGGCGTCATCCCGTTTTCCGTCAACGCGGAACTCTGGAGCGACGGCGCGATGGCGGAACGGTTGGCCGCGTTTCCGGGAACGTCGGGCGTTTACAAAGGGAAGGATTTGTGGGGCTCGGTGAAGTGGATTTTTCCTTCGAATGGGGTTCTGGCAAAAACCTTGTCCCTGGAACTGGAGCCGGGCAAAGCGCGCGCCGCGCGCCGGATTGAAACGCAAATACTGCACTTCGACGGCGTCAGTTGGCACGGCTACAGCTTTCGGTGGAACGACGACCAGTCCGACGCCATGTTGGTGGAAATGGCGGGCGCGGATCGCGCGCTGGAGATCGCTGACGCGCAGAGCAGGGACGGCCATCGCCGGCAAACCTGGCATTTCCACAGCCGGGCGGAATGTTTGCGCTGTCACAATCCCTGGGGCGGCCCGCCGCTGGCGTTCAACTTTCTCGAATTGAACAAGGACCAGCCATACCCATCCACACGCGGCGGCGCGGTCGATGCGTGCAGGGACAATCAGATTCGGACTTTGGCGCACATTGGCATGCTGGACCCGTCGCTGTTCGATGAGCCGTCGCCGAAACTGGCCGACCCGCGCGACCCGAAGGCGGATTTGCAGGAGCGCGCGCGTTCCTGGTTGCACGTCAATTGCGCGCACTGCCATCGCTTCGGCGCCGGCGGTTCGGTCGCGTCGTTCTTCAACTTCGACCAGAAGCTCGAGGAGAGCCGCACGCTTAACGCTTCGCCGTCGCAGGGGACCTTCGGTATCCCGGGCGCTCACGTCATCACTCCCGGCGAACCGTTGCGCTCCGTTCTGTACTACCGCCTCTCCTCCCTCGGGCCGGCGCACATGCCGCGGATCGGATCGCGCGTCGTCAGCGAAGACGCGTTAAATCTGATTTATGACTGGATAAAACAGATGCCCAAAGGACCGACCACGAACGAAGCGGACGCGGCAACCGTCGCGAATCTCGTAGCCGCCAGTCGCACTCTGTCGGGCGAACTTCGCGCGGAAGAGAATTCGTCGCCGAAGGAACCCGGAGAACGGATAGAGCGCCTGGTCAGTTCGACCGTCGGCGCATTGGCGTTGCTGCGCGAAATGAACACCAAGGCCTTGAGCCCGGTTCTGCAGGCCGAAGCGATCGCGCGCGGGACAGCAAATGCCAACGTTCTCGTGCGCGACCTCTTCGAGCGGTTTGTCCCTGAGGAGAGGCGCGCCCAACGACTGGGCACGAGCATCAAACCAGACCAAATCCTCGCTCTCAAGGGAGACGCGGCGCGGGGTGAGAAGGTGTTTTTCTCCGAAGGCAGCGCGCAGTGTTTCCAGTGCCACCGTGTCCGGGATCGGGGCCGTGATTTCGGTCCCGACCTCAGCCGCATCGGCCAGAAATACAGCCGCGCGCAACTTCTCGAGAACATCCTCGAGCCGTCGAAGACCATCGACCCGGCGTTTGCGACCTATCAGCTTGAGGCGAAGAACGACCAGAATTACTCCGGCCTCCTCGTCCGTAGAAGCCCGGAGGAAGTTGTACTAAAAGACGCCAACCTCAACGAGACCCACGTGAAACTGGGCGACGTGAAGACGATGGAGACTTCGAAGGTTTCGGCCATGCCGGAAGGTTTGCTGCAGGCGCTCACGGCCCAGGAAGCGGCTGACTTGATCGAGTTTCTTAGCACCCTCCGATAGCAACTCCGGCGGGTTTGCTCCCCTGGCGGAGTCCTCGCGAGCGCTGATTTCGCGCCGGGACTTCCCTCGCGCGGGACTGTTCAACGACGCCGAAACCGATTAGCCTCCACCTTGAGTATGCCAACGGCACCGGATTACTGCCCGAACTGCGGCGCTGAGGTGCCGCCCAATGCCCGGGCCTGTCCGGAATGCGGCTCCGATGAACGAACCGGCTGGTCCGACCGGGCTGGCACGGAGCGCCTTGGCATTCCCCATGAGGAATTCAACTATGACGAGTTCATCCGGGAGGAGTTTGGCCAGCGGCCGAGCGAGCGGGTCAAGCCCCACGGAATCCGTTGGCGGTGGTGGATTGTGGCGGTGATTCTGCTCCTGGTCTTGCTTTGGACGTTGTCCAGGTAGGGTCCAGGCTTGCGCATTCCTTTCGACTCCCTTTAGTCTCGACCCCCTGATTATGACTGCACCGAGCCCCAACGCCCGACAAATTGACGCTGTCAATCCGTCCGATTTCATTCGCGACATTGTCGCGCAGCACGTCGGCGAGAAGAGATATCCGCAAATCCACACGCGCTTTCCGCCCGAGCCGAACGGCTACCTGCACATCGGCCATGCAAAGTCGATCTGCCTGAACTTTGGCGTCGCGCGCGAATTCGGTGGAATTTGCAACCTGCGCTATGACGACACCAATCCGGCCAAGGAAGAGGTGGAATACGTCGATTCCATTTTCGAGGACGTGAAGTGGCTGATCGGCGGTTGGGCCGATCATTGCCTGGGCCTCAAGCCGAGGGGCAAAACGCCTGAGGCTCGAACGGTGAACGGCAGGCAGGACTTCTATCTTGGCGCCGCACTATCAACCATCAATCAGCCACCAGCAACCAGCCTCGAGCCTTTCTATGCCTCGGACTATTTCAACCAGCTCTGCGAATATGCCGTCGCCCTCATCCGCAAGGGCAAAGCCTACGTCTGCGATCTCTCTCCCGAGGACACCGACAGATACCGCGGCGCACCGGATCGGGCGGGCAAGGACAGCCCATTTCGGAACCGGTCGATAGACGAAAACCTCGACTTGTTTACACGGATGAGGAACGGCGAGTTCCCTGACGGCGCCCGCACGTTGCGGGCCCGGATCGACATGGCCTCGCCGAACATCTGGCTGCGCGACCCGGTCCTATACCGCATCCGCCACGCCGAACATCATCACACCGGCGGTGCGTGGCGCATTTACCCTATGTATGACTTTGCGCATTGCCTGAGTGATTACATCGAAGGCATCACGCACTCCATTTGCACGCTCGAGTTCGAAGTCCACCGCCCGTTGTACAATTGGATTCTGGAGAACCTCGATCTGCCCCGCCCGTTGCCGCGCCAGTACGAGTTTGCCCGCCTCAGCCTCGGCTACACCGTTATGAGCAAACGCAAATTGATGCAATTGGTCAACGAAGGCCTGGTCTCCGGCTGGGACGATCCCCGCATGCCGACGATCAGCGGTTTGCGGCGCCGCGGCGTCACCGCCACCGCCTTGCGCGCGTTCGCCTATCACATCGGCATCACCAAATACAACGGCCTGACCGATGTCGCCGTGCTCGAACACGCCATCCGCGAGGACCTCAACAAACACGCGCTGCGTCGCCTGGCGGTCCTGCGTCCGCTCAAGATCGTGCTGACCAATTATCCCGAGGGCAAGACCGAAGACCTGGTCGCCACCAACAACCCCGAAGACTCCGGCGCGGGCGCACGCAACGTCCCTTTCAGCCGCGAACTCTACATCGAGCGCGACGATTTCATGGAAAACCCGCCCTCGAAATTTTTCCGTCTGCGCCCCGGCGGCGAGGTGCGGCTCAAATACGCCTACATCATCAAATGCGACAACGTGGTGAAAGACGCGGACGGGGACATTGTCGAACTGCGTTGCACCGCCGACCTCGACAGCAAGAGCGGCGGTCCGAATGCTGGGCGCAAAGTGAAGGGAACCATTCACTGGGTGAGCGCCGCGCAGGCCATCGACGCCGAAGTGCGGCTCTACGACCGCTTGTTTACCGTGCCCGAACCCGACGCTGCCGGCGATTTCAAGCAACACCTCAACCCTCATTCGCTTGAAGTTCTCACGGCCAAATGCGAGCCGTCGTTGAAGGAGGCGAGGCCGGAATTACGGTATCAGTTCGAGCGACTCGGCTATTTCGCGATCGACGTTGCCAATTTCCATCAACCAGCGACGATCAACCGTCCGCCAATTTTCAACCGGACGATCACGCTCAAAGACACCTGGGCGAAGGAAGCCCAGAAGACGTAGAGCGTGTCTGAAGAATAGTGGTGCGGGCCTGCGGCCTGCGATGGACGGGCGTCTCGCCCGCGAAAATACAGGGCCGAGACTCCTCTTCTACCTCGTTTGGACCTCCGGCACGCTCTCGGCCGTGCTGGTCAACGACACCGTCTGCTTCATGTTCACGCCACTGGTAGTCGCGGTTGTCGTCCGCGGCAAACTGCCATTGCTGCCTTATCTGCTCGCGCTGGCCATGAGCGCGAACATCGGCAGCGTCGGCACGCTGGTGGGCAATCCGCAGAACATGATCATCGGCCAGTTGTCGAGGCTGCCGTTCGCGCGCTTCTCCGCATCGATGCTGCCCGCCGCGGCCGCCGGTCTCACCATCCAATATGCCGTGCTCCGCCTCGGCTTTCGCGACGCACTGCGCAACGCGACTATCGTGGGGCTTATTATGCTGTTGTTCCTGGGGTGAAACTCGGAGCCAGCCAGGCGCCTGCCCATGAGCCTCAAAGCGGCTGATGTGATTCCGCTTGTTCTCAAAGAATTCATAAATGAGAAAGCCGGACGCCCCGCTCATAGACGGGCTGGCCTGAAATAAGTCATTATCGAGAACAGAAGGGTGGCTAATCCCCGAGTTTGCTTTTGCCACACATCAGCAATGCCGTTGCAACAACCGGACCGTTGGACCGAGGCGGGAGCCGGCCCTAAGCGGCGTTGAGAGAGCAGGTTTTGAGGGCATTCACCGTCACGCGTCCGTTAATTCGGAGATCACCGTGGGTGCAGACCCACCTAGAATTGGGATTCAAGGACGGTTACGGTCGAGAAGAGTACAGTTGCCGGCGGCGACGGCATCGCGGCTGCTATCGAGTAAAGTTAGAAATGATCCGGCACAGCGATACCGATGAGAAGCGCGCGAGCCTTTCCGAAGGGGCTCGCAAGTCCGACCTCGTCGGGTGTCGGAGCCAAGGATCCCGAACCATGAGCATTCTCCGGCCGGGTGGCCGGGGCAAGATGACGTTTTGAGAGTCGTACCCCGTATGTTGGTCTGTTTGGCCGCAGTGGTCGTGGTCGGGGTGCGGGCGGAAGACGAGAATGTTCGGCTCCTGCACAGCAACTCGGTTCCACCGATTGAAGGTCCCCCGGGAGAAGCGTTCCTGGAGCGGTTCAAGGTTGCGTTTAACGAGCGCGTCGAGCAACGGTTTCTCGACCGGTTCCATCCGTTCAACGTGATGAAATGGAGCGTGGAACTGGCTGACCGGAGCTACGATGATTTCCGCGACCGGACTGCCAGCGCGGCCCGTAATGCGTTTACAGGCTCGGTCGTGCAGGGTATGCGGGAGGCCGCGGTGGACCTGCCGGTGATGTTGTGGCTGAACGAGCGGCAAGGGTGGCTGGCGGATTTTCTCCGCAACTCGGTGGACAGCGTCGAGGAAGAGGCTGTGGCTCCCGTTGATGTGTCTTATCGGCCTGTCGAACGGTCCTGGTGGCAGCGGTTGTCGGAAGGCAACCAAGTGCGTTACGGCATCCGCCCGTTCGGGACGAGTCCGTACACTTTCCTGAGCGTGGGTTTGAAGGACGGGGACGAATTGTTACTGCTGGCCAATGTGCGCTACTATTACCGCCATTTTGCGGACCACTGTTTTGAAATCGCGATGTCGGTCCCTCTCGCGCATCGGCTGTCGATTGATCTGGGCGCCTCTTGTCAATTTGGGCGACACGACCAGGAAGAAAAGTTGGTGGTGAAGCTCTTGAAGGAATTCAAATCGGGGGGCATCCTTCATGTCGGGTTGGAGGCGCAACGGCACCCGGCGTTCTTTGCAGGAATCGCGCTTCCGTGGTGAGGGACGCGGCTTTGACCCCGGCGGCCACTTCTTTAGCAGGCGCCTAGGCGATGATTTCCCTGACCACGCGGCCGTGAACATCCGTCAGCCGCAAGTCGCGGCCGGCGTAGCGATAGGTGAGCCGTTCGTGATCGAGACCGAGGAGGTGAAGAATGGTCGCGTGGAAGTCGTGGACGTGGACCGGGTTTTCGACCACGTTCATTCCCAACTCATCGGTCGCGCCATAAACCATACCCCCTTTCACGCCGCCGCCAGCCAGAAGCATCGAGAATGCGGTGTGGTGATGATCGCGTCCGGGTTTTTGCTTTTCCTTGTCGTTCTCGCGGACTTCAGCGTAGGGCGTGCGTCCGAATTCGCCGCCCCAGATGACCAGCGTGTCGTCGAGCAGCCCGCGTTGCTTGAGGTCCGCGATGAGCGCCGCGGCCGCCTGGTCGCCGTCCAGGCAAAGCTTGCGGTGACGTTCGTCGTGGTTGGCGTGCGTGTCCCAGGGCTGATTGTCGTCACTGACGTAATAGACTGTCACAAAACGGACCCCGTCCTCGACCAGCCGCCGCGCCAGCAGACAGGAACGGGCGAAGGGCGTGTCGCCATACAGATTGCGTAGGTGTTCCGGTTCCCGGCTGATGTCGAAGGTCTTCATTGCCTTGGACTGCATGTGGAAGGCGGTTTCCATCGCTTGAATCTGGCCTTCCAGCTCGGCGTCGCCGCGGCGCTTGTTCAAATGGATCGCGTTCAATCGGCCCAGCAGGTCGAGTTGGTCGCGTTGTTCTTCGGACGTCAGGCTGGGGTTGCGGACGTTGGCCAGAAGCTTGTCCACCTGCATGTCGGACGTGATGACGCTGGCGGCCTGGAACTCGGCGGGCAGGAAGCTGTTGCTCCACAGCGCGGGGCCCACCACAATCTTCGGCGTCGGACGGAGCACGACGTAGCCGGGCAGGTTCTGATTTTCGGTCCCGAGGCCGTAAAGCAGCCACGCGCCCATCGAAGGTCGGATAGGTTGAATATTGCCGGTGTGTATCTCCAACAGCGCAGGCTCATGGTTCGGCACGTCGGTCTGCATCGAACGGATGACGCAGCAATCGTCAATGATTTGCCCAAGGTTCGGCAACGTCTCGCTCACGTCGATGCCGCTGCTTCCGCATCTACGGAACTCCAATGGCGAGGGCATGAAGCCGGTGCCTTTGGTCTTCTTGTACAGGTCGCCCGCCGGCTGCTGGCCTTCGTATTTCCTCAGTGCGTGCTTCGGATCAAACGTGTCCACATGCGACGGCCCGCCATTCAGGAAGAGAAAAATGACCCGCTTCGCGCGCGGCGTAAAATGGGGCCCGCGGCCGGCGGCGGCCAGGAGCGATTGTGGCCCGAGGAGAGCTCCCAGGCCGACCATGCCGAAGCCGGCGCACATCCGCCGGAGCATCTGCCGGCGAGTCAACAGGCGAGCCGCGAGTGCGGCCAGTCCACTCGAACCGGCCGCGGACCCCTCCCGGAGCGTGAACGGTCGGGTCGCGGACGGACGCGTGCTCGCCTCCTGGGACAAATCGGGCGTGGGTGGGTTCATGGGGAGGGACAAGTTGCGGAGGTTGGTCCAGTTTCCGGGGCGGAACCGAGGTCGCGCCACGATACAGCCGACTCACGTTCAGTCCACATAAAGCATCTCGTTGGAAACCAGCATGAGTTGAGCGTATTGCTCCCAGCGGGACATCTCCGCTGTTTCGGGTTTGGCCAAAAACGCCAACGCCAGGTCGCTCTCGGCCTTCTCCGGCTCGCGTCCGTACAGCAACCGATACGCGCGTTGGATTCG
>Ga0066709_100006131_pt1 | contig 10083 bp, 12 predicted proteins | sample GraSoiAngelo_158_FD_79665 | JGI IMG/M metagenome (GOLD analysis project Ga0066709, IMG submission 79665) | Grasslands soil microbial communities from the Angelo Coastal Reserve, California, USA - 14_1009_16_30cm | ecosystem: Environmental > Terrestrial > Soil > Grasslands | place: USA... | reverse complement strand
CGATTTCCTCTGGAACCGCGGCGCCTACATCATGGAGATCCTCAACCTCGACGAGCTGGCCAAGGACCAGGCGTACGAGTTCCTCTTCGTCCTCGGGCCGCTGCTGCTCCGAGGTGGGATCGGCGTGCCGATCAACCCCATCGCCATCCGGTAACCCGATGATCGCGGGCGGGGCCTCATGCGTGGAGCCCCGCCCGCGCGACGACCGATGATAGACGTGCCGCCGGCGGTCACCCTGCGAGGGGTGAAGAAGGCATTCCCGCTGGGGAACGGCCGCGCGCTCGACGTGCTCGACATCGAGCACTGGGCGCTTCCGGCGGGGCGCTGCACGGTCCTGACGGGCCCGAGCGGCTCCGGCAAGACGACGCTCCTCAATCTCATCGCGGGCGTGTCGCTACCGACCGCGGGCACGATCGCCGTTCACGACACGAATGTTTCGGCCCTGCCCGAGCCGCAGCGCGACCGCTTCCGGGCGCGGCACGTCGGCTACGTCTTCCAGACGTTCAACCTGCTCTCGGCCTTCACCGCGCTCGAGAACGTGATGCTCTCCATGATGTTCGCCGGCGCGATCCCGAAGGCCGAGCATCGGCGGCGAGCCACCGAGATCCTGGCGCGCCTCGGTCTCGCCGCCCGGCTGTCGCACAAGCCTCAGCAGCTTTCGCGAGGCGAGCAGCAGCGAATCGCGATCGCACGCGCGCTGGCCAACCATCCTTCGTTGATCCTCGCGGATGAGCCGTGTGCCAGCCTGGATGCCGGCACCGCCCGCGGAGTGCTCGACGCGCTCCTGAGCATCTGCCGCGGGGATGGCACCACCCTGCTCGTCGTCTCGCACGAGCCTGCCATGCTGACGGCCGGCGATCAGATCGTCGACATCACGGCGATCAATCGCTTGGAGGACCCCGCGCGCTCCGTGGAGCGCGTGTGACGATTCTCACGGTCGCCCTGAAATACCTGCGGGGGCGATTCGTCGCGAGCGCGTTGACGTCTCTGTCCGTCGCCCTCGGTGTCAGCCTGGTCATCGCGAGCGTGCTCCTCAGTCGCGGCATCAAGCAGGGGTTCATCGAGGGGACGACCGACTACAGCCTGCTCGTGGGCGCCAAGGGCACCCCGACCCAACTCGTGCTGAACGTCGTCTTCCGGATGGACGTGCCCACTCCGAACATTTCATACAGAATCTATCGCGGCCTGCAGGACGACCCCCGCATCGAGGTCGCCGTGCCCGTCGCGATGGGAGACGCGTACCAAGGCTACCGCTACGTGGCGACGACGGGCGAGTATTTCGCGGCCTTCCCGTGGCGTCGGAAAACCTTCGCGATATCCGACGGACGGTTCTTCCGCGACGATCCGGCCGAGCAACCCTCGTACGAGGCCGTGCTGGGCGCCGACGTCGCGCGCCGAACGGGTCTGCGGGTTGGGGGCCGGTTCCACGAGGGAGAGGAGGCGGCCGAGTATCCGCTGACGGTGGTCGGGATCCTCCGCTCGACGGGCAGCGCCGACGATCGCGCGATTTTCATCTCCTTGGCGAGCTACTGGGAGATGAACGAAGTCTCCCGGAAGATGCAGGTCAAGCCGCTCACAGCCGTGCTGGTACGGTCCAAGCGAATGTCGGATCTGCCAAGCCTGCACCGAGGCTTCAACGTCACCGCGGAGGCCCAGGCGGTCTTTCCCAGCGCGGTTCTGCTCAGCATCTTCAATATCCTCAGCCTCGTGAGCGACGTACTGGCCATCATGCTGGTGGTCGTCGGCCTCGTCGTGGGCCTCTACCTGTTCGTCTCGATGTACAGCGCGACCCTGGAACGCAAGCGCGAGATTGCCACCATGCGCGCGCTCGGCGCCCGGCGGACGACCATCTTGGGCATCGTGTTGCTGGAGTCCTGCGCGCTGGCGGTCATCGGCAGCGCGCTCGGGATCGCCGGTGGACATGGCCTGGCGTATCTGGGCGCGTCCGTGCTCGCCGGCCGCGGCGGCCCGGTCGCGAATCGCTTCGCCGTCGACGCACTGGAGCTCGTGGTCTTCATCGGCGCCGTGGCTCTGGGGGCGCTCGCCGGGCTGCTGCCGGCCGTGCTCGCGTATCGCACGGAGGTGGCTGAGAATCTTGCGCCACTCTCGTAGAGTCTGGACGTTCGAGCGAGCTCGCGCGACGCTGGTGGCGAGCTTGTGCCTGGCGTGCGCGAGTTTCGGTCTGGCGGTCTGTGGTCCGCCGGCGTACGGAGAAGAGATTCGACGCCTGACGTTTGCGCAACTGGTCGACTCGATCAGGGCCAACTTCGAGGTGACGCAGACCATCAAGTCCTACAACGGCAAGGAAGTCGAGATCCACGGCTTCATCATTCCGGCCGGGCCCCCCGACCTCTCGTTCTTCCTGCTCAGCCGCGTCTCCGCGCTGGGCAACTACTGCTGCGAGGTGCCAGTCGGGCAGGATGAGACCGTGTACGTATACGCGCCGAAAGGGGTCAAGGTCCGCTACGATCCGCTTCGGGTCTACAAGGTGCGCGGCGCCTTCGAGGCCGGCCCGCACACCGACCGCATCGACGGGTTCAGCCTCTTCCGGGTCCGCAACGCGCAGGTAGAGGAGGCGGCGGGCGCGCAGATCTTCAAGCTGGGAGAAACGTCCGCGCCCACCCCGCAGAAGTAGCGATCCGCCTGACGCCTGGACGCATCCCTACCTCTTACCTTCTTGCTTCAGCAAGGCGGGAACCTACCGCGGTCTATCTACGAGCTCACGGGCGAGGGATCGCTCTCTAGACTTCTCTAGGGTTAATTTCTGCAAGTTCGGTGGTCGCCCCAACGGGATTCGAACCCGTGTTGATCACGACCAGCTTTCGCCAGAAGTCGTTGCAGGTTACACGTTGTTTAGTTCGAAGAAGCGCGACGCGATTGAAACACGTTCTGCGATCGGCTCGGCCAGGACAATACCCCGACGGATTACCGAGGATTCGGAGCGCGTACTGGAAGCGGGACTGGTTGTCTTCGCCCCGATCGCCGCCCGTGATCTGACTTGGCATCACGCTAGGCGCGGTGGCATGTAGAGTTGCGTCTAAGCTGGCGTCACGATTTCAGCAGGACCCCCGGCGCGTTGACTCGCTTTCTCCAATCCGTCATCCCCATCACGGCAAAGAGTTCATCCGCCGCGGCGAGTTGCGCCCGCGCATCGTCGGGCTTCCCGACATTTACGTGAAGCTCTCCCAAGGCGAAATGACAGCGCGCCTGCAGTGGGCGCATGCCAAACTCTCGGGCGATCGCATCCGCCTGCCGATAGTGGGTGGCCGCCCGATCGAGGTCAGGCGCCGGGCGATGAGACGCCAGTTCGCCGAGCAGCCGGAGCACCCAGGCCTCATGACCGCGCTCCGGCTGCTCCCGCGCGCTGACAGGCGCAGCTCTGGGTGGCTGGCGCGGCGCTTGAGATCGCGCGGCCGTTTCACTGACGCCGTTTCTCGCGAGGACCGCCTCCGGTCCAGAGTGCGACGGGCGTATGCTTGACGGCATGTTGTACCGGTCTTACGCCCCCGCGTCACCACTCGCTGATTTCGTTGAGGACTTCTGGCTCTATGGTGACGACTACAGGCCGCGACATCTCCAAGGAGCGGATCCTGCCGAGCGGAACCGTCGAGCTCGTCATCAACCTGCGAGATGACGAGCTGCGCATCTATGATCGCGCGCGCCCGGTGTCTGCGAGCGCTTCTCCGGGGCTATCGTCTCCGGAACGTACGACCGATTCTTCGTGATCGATACGGCAGAGGAAGCGTCGCTGTTGGGCGTGCACTTCAGGCCTGGCGGCGCCTTCCCCTTCTTCGGCCTGCCAATGAGTGAGCTCGTCGATACTCACGTTGAGCTCGAGACGTTGTGGGGTCGGACGGGCGGGGAGCTTCGCGAGCGGCTCCGGAATGCGACCCGTCCGATCGACAAGTTTCGTGTCCTCGAAGCGATGCTCGTAACACGGTTACGCCGTCTTTCGATACAAGGCGACGTGGTGCAGTATGCTCTCGACGCGCTCAGTCGATCGGGCGCCACGACCGTGCATGATGTCACCCAGCGTGTCGGTCTCAGCCATCGCAGGTTCATCCAGGTGTTCAAGGCACAGGTCGGTCTGACGCCAAAGCTGTTTTACCGGGTGCAGCGGTTTCAACGGATCCTGGCACACGTGCGGCGGGTCCCGGCACTGGAATGGAGCCACCTGGCCGTCGATTGTGGATTCTTCGACCAGTCCCACCTAATCCGTGATTTCGTCGAGTTCTCTGGCTTCAGCCCGGCGGAGTTCGCCGGGCATCTCCAAGAGCTCGAGCGGCGAGGAGTACACCTGAAGCGGCACCACCTTCCGCTGGCCGGATAGGGTCAAGTTTTTCCAATACGGTCCCGCGCGTCGGGGAGACGATTAACCCGTGTCGCCACTGCGACCAGCGGAACTGTTCGCTGAGAACGTGGAGCCGATCGGGCTCCCGACCATTGCACGGAGGAGGACAAGTGATGCCGACCGTCAACGTCCGCTACATTGTCGACGATGTCGAGGCAGCCGCGGCCTTCTACACGACGCATTTCGGCTTCAAGCTCATCTCAAAGACACTTCCGGCGTTCGCCGATGTCGCCCTTGGCGACCTGAGGTTGCTGCTGAGTGGACCGGCGAGCTCGGCCGGGCGGCCGATGCCGGACGGGCGCCGGCCCACTCCTGGCGGCTGGAACCGTATTCACCTCGTCGTCGATGATATCGAGGCCGAGGTGGCTCGCCTCCGCAACGCCGGGGGTGCGTTTCCGCAACGACATCGTGACTGGACCGGGAGGATCGCAGACCTTGCTGGACGACCCCTCCGGCAATCCGATCGAGTTGTTCCTGCCCCGGCGGACCGCGTGACCCTGTAGCGCGGGTGGCGTCTGCTTAGTCGAGGAGCGGCCGATGCCCCGTCGAGTACAGATTGGGCATCGCGGCCATGTGGAAGCCAGCCGGCCGACATTCGCCGGCCTCGGTCCGCCGGTTCGCTGAGTGGCCGGCGAGAGACCAACGCCTGCGGCCGCTGATCAACGTGAGCAGCCGCTGGTCAGCGGCCCGTGGCAGGGTCCGGGCTCCCGGAACCATTCACGGCAATGCTGACAGCGCGCCTGCCACGATCAAGTGCCGATCAACCCCCCGTCGGCGCGGCGGATCACGATCGTGGCGCTGCGCGGCCGGCCTCCAGTAGGGCGAGCTCATCCAGGCCGTATGGGTCGCCACAAGAAGGCACGTCCACAGAATCGCGCGAAGGCTGTCCACGGATCGTCAGACGTAGTCGAAGAGGGCCATGAAGCCGTAGTCCATATGTAGCTGCATGTGGCAGTGGAACAGGGTCAGCCCGGGATTGTCGGCGGTGAAGTCGACTTCCATCTCCTGGTAGCCGCCCAGCATGGCGACGTCCTTGATGATGCCGGCCGTGCTCTTGCCGGCGATCCTGGTCAACTCGAAGCTGTGACGATGCAGATGCATGGGATGGATATCGTCGCTGGCGTTCCTCATCCGCAACCGGTAACGCCGGCCCTGACGGACACGGAACAGGGGCTCCATCTTGTCCATCGCGAACGGCACGCCGTTGATGGTCCATTCGTTGAACCCGTGATCGGCCGCATTGCGCTTCTCGAAGGTCATGTCGATCGTTTCGTCCGGCGCGGGCGCGAGACCACGGGACGCGGCGAATCGAGTGTAATCCCAGCGGGACGGTCTGGGCTTCGCCCACTGCGGCTTGCCCTTGCGGTCTGCGTACTCGACGACGATCCCCATGCTACGGCCGCGATCGTCGTCGGCGAGGTCGCCCAGCACCCAGATACCCGGATGCTTCATCTCGACGATCGAGGAGATGCGCTCGGCGGTGCCGATCCAGAGCACCGGGACCTCGACCGGTGTCGGCACCGGGTTACCGTCGAGCGCCACGACCCTGAACGTGTGCCCGGGCAACGCCAGACTCCGGATCTCGGTCGCACTGCCGTTGAGGATGTGGAAAAGCACCCGCTCGCCCGTCTTCACCCGGATCGGCTCGCCGTGTCCCAGCATGCGGCCGTTGATCGAGAACAGTTGGTACCCGACCTCGTAGCCGTGCGGCATGCCCTTGGCCAGCGAGGCCCGCATCGCGGCCTCGCCCGCGTCCTCCAGCGTCTTGACCAGGGTGGCAGGCGCGAGGAAATGCTGCTCCATGTCGCCGCCACGGCTGAAGAAGGGCTCGAACTCCTTCAGGACCAGGAACACCTCCCGGTCGTGGGCGCCCGGCTCGCGCTTCGGCTCGATGTAGACGGGCCCGACCTGGCCGTTGTACTGCCCGAGGCGCAGGTCATTGCCGCCGCGCCGGTGCGTGTGATAGAAGCGGAAGCCCGCCGGGCCAGGCGTGAATGTGATCCGACGCATGCCGTGCGCCGGGATGTAGGGCGTCCCCTCCTCTGCCGCGCCGTCCACGTCGGCGGGTACCGTCTGCCCGTGCCAGTGGAGTTGCTCGGGAGTATCCGTGTCGTTGTGGACATCCACGACGACACGCTGGCCCTCCTTGAAGCGCAACAGCGGCCCGGGAAACTGGCCGTTGTAGGTGGTCGTGGACAGGATGCGGTCGGGCGCCAGCTCCACCAGACCTGTCCCGATACGGATCGTGTAGTCGGCGCGCGCCTCGGCGGGACTCGACGGGCTCGTCTGGGCGGCGGCGCGGGGCAACACGTGCACACCGCCCGCCAATGCGGCGAGGCCACCGACCTTGAACAACGTGCGGCGATTCATGACGCACCTCCGACTCGATGCTTTTGCACTCAGCTCTCTCGAGGTTATCTGCGACAGATCGCGGATTGCGCGCCCCAGGCCGGCCCCTTCACCTCGTACTCGTGGAGCACGTCCCCTGCTTCATTCGTCGCGAGGCTCATCGCGGATGAAGTGACCAGTGCGAAGATCCTCCAGCGTCTGCTCGATCTCCGCGCGCGTGTTCATCACGAACGGCCCGTAGCGGGAGATCGGCTCGTGAAGCGGTCGAGCGGCGGCCAGGAGGAAGCGCCCGCCACCCGCGGCCGCTGAGACTTCCACGACGTCGCCGTCACCGAACACGACAAGGGCGGGCCCATGAACGGGAGTCCGGTCCGGCCCGAAGCGGAGATCGCCCTGGTCGACGTACGCGAACGCCGTATGGCCCCGTGGCACCGTCTCGCGGAAGGCCGTGCCGGGTGGTAGCGTCACGTCGACGAACTTCGGCGCGACTGCCAGGCCCTCGACCGGCCCCCTGAGCCGCTGGCTGGTCGCCTCACCCGCAATGATTCGAACATTCGCTCCCCCGTCTAGCTTCGTCTCCACTAGGCGATCCGCTGGCAGGTCGCGATACTTCGGCCGCGTCATCTTTTCGCGAGCGGGCAGGTTGAGCCAGAGCTGCAGACCGGCGATACCCTCGAGACGGACCTGCGGCATCTCTTCGTGCATGATGCCGCTCCCCGATGTCATCCACTGGATGTCACCCGTGCCGATCGTCCCACGATGCCCCAGAGAGTCTTCGTGTTGTACTTCTCCCCTCCGGACAATCGTTACCGTCTCGATCCCGCGGTGCGGGTGATATGGGAAGCCTGCCTTGTAGTCCCCGGGGTTGATCGACTCGAAGTGGTCGAGGAGCAAGAAGGGGTCGAGGTGGTCGAGCTTTCGAGTCCCGATGCTGCGCTGGAGGTGAACACCCGCTCCCTCCACGACCGGGTCGGGTGTCACCACCTGGGCCACTGAGCGTGACAATTGGCTCATGCTTTGGACCTCCGCTACAGAGACTCCACGGGCGCCATAGAAACGTCGAACAGGTGATCCCCGCGGATCACTCTGACTTTGAGATCGTTCCCAACGGGCCAGCCGACCAGCATACGGTGCATGTCGTCTACCGTTCGCACGGCGCGCTCGTTGAGCGCGACAATGAGGTCGCCCTCGCGCAGCCCGGCGATCGCGGCTGGACCGTGGGGCTTCACGGAGATGATCTCCACGGCGTGCGAAACCGACAGCGTATGGCGTCGTGCGACGCGGCGTTCGATCGGCCGGGGCTGCCCGACGATGCCAAGGTAAGCGCGACGGACACGGCCGCGCGCGAGCAGCTCACCGACCACCCACTTGGCGGTGTCAATCGGGATCGCGAAGCTGATACCTTGGGCCATCCGAATGATGGCGGTGTTGATTCCGATCACCCGTGATCGCGTGTCAACCAAGGGGCCGCCGGAGTTACCCGGGTTCAGGGCGACATCAGTCTGAATGATGTTCTCGATCAGCTGCCCTGTGGCACTTCGCAGGGATCGACCAACGGCGCTGATCACACCCGCCGACACGGTCGACTGAAACCCGAACGGATTGCCGATGGCAACGACGAGCTGTCCAGCTCGCAGCGACACGGATTCCCCAAACTGAGCGATCGGAAGACCCGAGCCGTCGGCCCGGATCACGGCGAGGTCCGTCGCCGGGTCGCTGCCGACGGGCGTCGCCCCAAGGGTGGCCCCATCGGTCAGGGTGACGCCGAGATCCGTCGCTTCGTGCACCACGTGGCTGTTGGTCAAGACATATCCGTCCGGCGTGAAGACCACACCCGAACCCGCGCCGACGACGCCCGCAGCCCGACCCGGGCGGCGGCTCCCGGCGGCGATGCTCACAACCGCGGGACCCACGTGCTCCACGACCTCGACGACCGCTCGCGAGTAGGAGTCCAGGAGCTCGCGATCGTCGATGCCGCGGGCCCGATCAGCCTCGAGCGCCCCAACGGCTCCGGACGGCTCGTCGACCTCGGCACTCGTAAGGAGAGCGTCCATCATCATTCTCGCCTCAGCACTGAGAAGATGCCCGGGTAAGCTTCGAAGATTCATCCGACGATGCGGCGAGTATCGCAGATGACGGAGGCCGGTGTTCGGCACTTTAGATGCGCCCCGCAGAGTGTTCGATTCTGCTGTTGCGCCACGATCAGGCCGTCTATCCGTCGCGTAAACAGTCTGACTTCATCTCTTTGTGCCTATGTTCAACGCGGCCGCAGAGCGAGCCTGCCGAGGAAATGGGTGCCCAGCGCGTACACTGAGCGCCTTCACCTCAGCCTCTCCGCCGCTGCGATATACGCTCGGCGTGATGCCGGTCACGCGCCGAAACGTCGTCGTGAAGTGACTCGGCGTACGAAATCCAACTGACCGTGCGATCTCGGCGATCGGCAGCGTCCGAGCCTCGAGCAACGCTCTCGCCTGCTCGATCCGCCGCTGAACCAGGAACCGATGGGGGGACACTCCGGTGCTTTGCTTGAACAGCCGCGCGAAATGAAATGGGCTCATGTGCACGAGGCCGCTGAGCTCCGCGAGCCGAAGCTCCCGGTGCAGGTTGTCCTGGACGTACTGCGCCACACGTCGGAGCCGGCACACGGGCAGGCCCCCGGTGGTCTGATCGGCGACGACTCTCGTCGCAAGCCGTACCACGCTCGCCTCGCCGTCACGCTGTGTCGCTTCCACGTTTGCCTGCATCTCCCTCGCCGAGTCGCTCTTCGCGCGTCGGGCGTGGCTGGGCCGGCTCCTTTATGACGCTCCCCGAGTGGCGGTCGTCGCATCCCAGGTCGACACAGGTGGCGGCCAGCCGCTTCCGGAGAAACAACCGGGCGCGGTGCACGCGAGACTTCACGTTGGGGACACCCAGGCCCAGGGTCTCCGCCACCTCGACATTCGACAGACCTTCAACATCGTGCAGGATGAGAACGGTGCGGTAGCCCGGTGGCAATTCCTCGATCGCCGCTGTCAGCGCCATGCACAGTTCAGTCAGCGCCATGGCTTCGACGTCGCCGACCTCGTGAGGCTGCGATCACTGGTCGCCACCGCACCGGATCTCGATGCCGTCCGCCCCGGATCACCTCCCCTACTGGCCGCCGCCGGCGACGCCGAGCATCATTCTTTCACCGGCGTGAGGATGGGAGCCCCCTTGGCCTTAAGCAGCACCACGACGAACCTGGCCGGCTCCGTGTTGCTGGCGTTGCGCCCCACGACGTGAACATCGGTAGGACCCTCGTAGAACGTTTGCCCTGCCTTGAGCGTGACGGCAGGTTTGCCCTTCAACTGCATGACGATCTGGCCTTCGAGCACGAAGACGAACGCATGGGCGTCGTGCCGATG
>Ga0066709_100006130_pt1 | contig 10084 bp, 9 predicted proteins | sample GraSoiAngelo_158_FD_79665 | JGI IMG/M metagenome (GOLD analysis project Ga0066709, IMG submission 79665) | Grasslands soil microbial communities from the Angelo Coastal Reserve, California, USA - 14_1009_16_30cm | ecosystem: Environmental > Terrestrial > Soil > Grasslands | place: USA... | reverse complement strand
GCGAGAAAGGCACGAAACTCGTCCTCATCCCAAAAGTTGACGTGCCCTTCCCACGAGTCCTGCGCGCCGTCGGGAACTGTGACCGCGACGCGTCCGCCCGGAGCGCAAAGCCGGCAAAGAGCATCAACGGCTAGTGCCGGCTCACGCACGTGCTCGAGCACCTCAGTGCAGAGGACCAGGTCGAACCGCTCTGCGTCAAGCCGGAGGCGGTAGAGATCCCCAACGACGAACGTTCCCTGCGGGAGCAAGGTGCGTGCACGCCGAATTCCGGTGCGCGAGCGGTCGACTCCGACGACGAGCTGCGGCTCGACCGGAGCACGGTCGACGAGGGAACGGAGAAGGTGTCCCGTGCCGCAACCGACATCGATGACCCGGCGTGGGGTGAGCCGAGCGCATCTCTCAGCTACTTCGTCGTAGAACTCGAGTCTGGGCGGCACGAGGTACTCGGCGAGCAAGGAGTCCGAGCGATAGACGCGGTTGTAGGCGCGAAGAGTGTTCTTGCGCGTGATGTTCTTCGCGCTCCTCTCGTGGGCCGAGCGCCAGGCGTTGTACCGGACCCGCACGAAGTGGACGGCCGGCGGCAGGTAGGGGATCCTGTGTGCGATCCGCACCACCAGGGGCAGCGATGGTTCAGGCGACTGAGACATCCGTGCCGACGAGCTCCTCGTTCGCAACCGACCAGGAATGCTCCAGCACGAAGCGCGCGTGGGTCTTCGGCGGAAGCTCCCCGCTGCCAAAGATGTCGCTCTCGGCGACGTCGAGGGAATGTGCGTCTTGTACCCAATCGGCGGTCACACCGTTGATCTGCACGTAGACGTTGAGCGAGTAACGGTCGGGGACAAGCGGGAGATGCGGGATCGCACAGACGAAGACTCCACGACGAGGCACCCGTTCGAGATCTTGGCCCGTGATGCGGGTCGAGCACAGCGCGAGCGGATCGCCCAGGATGCCGTTGATCCCCACGCCGACCATGACGTTCGAGAACTCCGTCTCGGCCTCGTAGTGGAGCCTGACCTCAACGGAGTCGCCGACCTTCACCGTCCCGTCGGAGCTAGCAACATCGACGTGCGTAAAACGAATCCGGCCATCGCCTTGTCGGTCCGTCCTTGAGCTGAGCGAGGTTCGCTCGCGCTTTCCGAACGTCTCGTAGTACCGGCTAAGTGCGGACTCGACCGAGCCATGCTGGACGACAGTGCCTTGCTCGAGCAAACATGCCTGAGTACAGAGAGCTGCGACGCTGGCAAGGTTGTGGCTGACGTAGAGGATCGTTCGGCCGCCATGTGCGATCTCGCTCATTCGACCGAGGCAACGCTTTTGGAAGGCTTGGTCGCCCACGGCGAGGACCTCGTCGATCAGCAGGATTTCGGGCTCGAGGTGGGCGGCGACGGCAAACGCAAGGCGAACGTGCATGCCGCTCGAGTAGCGCTTGACGGGCACGTCGATAAAACGCCCGATCCCCGAGAACTCGACGATCTCGTCGAACCTAGAAGCGATTTCGCGGCGGCGCATCCCGAGGAGCGCGCCGTTCAGGTAGACGTTGTCGCGTCCGCTGAGCTCGGGGTGAAAGCCCGTGCCGACCTCCAGCAGCGACCCGACGCGACCCTGGATGAAAGCGTAGCCTTCGCTCGGCTCCGTGATCCGAGCGAGGACTTTCAGCAGGGTCGACTTTCCCGCTCCATTGGGTCCGATCACTCCAAGAACGTCGCCGCGTTGGAGCTCGAATGAGACGTTCCGCAGCGCCCAAAACTCCCGGTCGGAATCGGACATTCCGCGCGTGGACCAGCGGTGCTTGATGTTCGCGAGTCCCTCCTGGGCGGCGTCGCTGATCGTGGTCGCGGCAGCTCGGCGCGTGAGGCGATACCGCTTCCCGATGTTCTCGAGGACGAGGAGAGGCTCGCTCACTTCTATGCGATGTCGGCGAAGGTGCGCTCGGCGCGGACGAAGTAGCCGGTTCCCACAACGAGCAGCCCGACCGTGATGCTGCCGGCGAGAAGGAGACTCGAAGCCGTGACTGGCGTCCCGAGCACGCACCAGCGGAACGCATCGATCACTCCGGCGAGCGGGTTGAGCTCGAACACACGATTCTGCACGGGATAAGCCACCGGACTGAGGAAGAGCCACGACAGCACGAGAAACGGGAGCGCTTGGCCGATGTCCCGGAAGCGAACGTTGATCGCCGAGAAGAGGAAGGTGACGCCTGCGATCAGGAGAACGCCGAGCAGGACAGCGGCGGGAAGAAGCACGAGCCGCCACGTCGGGTAGTAGTCGTAGACCGCGGCCACGCCGATCAGGAGCACGAGGCTCAAGGTTAGATCCGCCAGAGCAGCCATGATCGTCGAGATGGGAATGAGGATCCGCGGGCAGTACACCTTTGTCAGGAGAGCGGCATTTTGAACGAGGCTCTCGGAGCCGCCGGTCACGGCTCGCGCAAAGAAGGTCCAGAACGCTACGCCGGCAAGCGCAAAGAGGGGATACGGCACGCTTCCCGTCTTGACGCTTCCGACTCGGCTGAACGCGTACGTGAACAGAAGCATGAGCGCGAGCGGCTGCAGCAGAGTCCAGGCGGCTCCGAGCATCGTCTGCGCGTAGCGCACCTTGACGTCTCGCCACGACAGGAAGTAGACGATCTCGCGGTAATGCCAGAGCTCTCTGAGATCCGGCAGAATAAAACCCCGCCTCTGCCTGATGACGAACCTTGGACTCGAGGTCGCGCGCGAGGCAGACGCGCGGGGAGTGGCTGAGTCCGTCATTGCGCCAGGTAATGATACGCGCGATGCGGACATCCTCAGCACCGGCCTGCGCTCGCGTTGGTCGCTCTCACATCCCCTCGGCGGCTTCAGGAGCCCGATTGTGAGGTCCGCCGGCGCGGCGGCCGCGAGGTTGCTTCAGGCCGGCGGCTGGGGCTTGATCAAAGCCGCGGAGCGCTTCCGAATGGGTCCGGGGCTGAGCGGCGATCGGACAATCGAATGGGCGTGGGTTCTCAGCCGGCTGCGCCGCGATCCGGGGCGTGTTCTCGACTTCGGGGCGGGAACCGGCTTTGTCGCACTGGCAGCGGCCTTCGCGGGCCATGAGGTCGTGGCCATCGACCTGGAGCCGTGCGCCTTCGAATTCAAGGGTGCGCCCATCACGTACCGACAGGGCAACTTGAACGAGCTGGAGTTTGAGCCATGCTCCTTCGATCAGGTGCTCAATTGCTCGACGATCGAGCACGTTGGCCTCGGGGGTCGGTACGGCTCTACCACCGATCCTGACGGCGATCTCCGGGCGATGGAAAGGCTCGCGAGTCTTCTACGCCCCGATGGCGACATGGTCCTGACGTTGCCCGTTGGGATCGACGGCATCTTTCCTCCGTACCACCGCGTGTACGGCGCGGAGCGCCTCCCCCGTCTTCTCGAGCGATTCGCTGTCAGCGACGAAGCCTGGTGGGCAAAGCTCGACGGAAAGAGTTGGCAGCCCGCGACTCGACAGGCCGCGCTCGCGGTCCACGGCTCGTCGTCGTACTACGCGCTCGGGCTTTTCGTGGTTACTTCTCAGTGACACCTCCGCGACTCTCAGTCATCACGCCCTCGCTGAATCAGGCGGTGTACCTCGAGCGGACGATCCGGTCCGTGCTCGATCAGGACTATCCGGATCTCGAGTTCATCGTGATCGACGGAGGTTCGACCGACGGCTCCGTCGACATCCTCCGCCAGTACGAGTCGCGACTCGCGCACTGGGTGAGCGAGCCCGACAGGGGTCAATCCCACGCCATCAACAAAGGGCTGGCCCTTGCCTCGGGCGAGGTCGTGGCGTACATCAACAGCGACGACTACTACCTGCCCGGGGCGTTCGAGGTCGCGCTTCCCTTCTTCTCCGACCCGGCTGTCTCGTGGGTTTGCGGGGCGTGCCGCTACCTCTATTCCGACGGCACGCTCGAGACAGTATGGCGACCTCGGCTGCCCCGCGGGCCTCGAGGCGCGTGGGTCCGCATGCCGTGGGGCGTCCCGCAGGCAGCGTCCTTTTGGAGGCGCCGGATCTTCGACGCTTTCGGGGTCTTTCGCGAAGATCTGCACTACATCTTCGACACGGAGTTCGAGCTTCGGCTCGCCGTGGGCGGTTGCCTACCGACGACAATCGATCGCGAGCTCGCTGTGCGGTGGCTCCACGAGGAGGCGAAGTCCGCCGACTTGAGCCACTTCCAGAGAGAGTTCAAGCTCGCTTCTCGACAGCTCCTCGACACGTTGCCCCGAAGAGAGCGCGTGCTGTCCTGGCTGTTCTATACCGCCCTCCGCCTGTTCCATACCGGCCTCCTGGCCGCCTCGACCGTACTTCGGAAGCTCGCCTTGCTCAACCTATGTGATCGGAGAGCCACTGACGTCCAGTAGCGGGGGCGTCAGGGCAGAAATCGACCCAGAATCGCGACGAGCTCGCGCATGCGGTGGGCGTACGTGTGGTCGTGGAGTGTGCGTTCCTGCCCTGCACGTGCGATCCTCGAGCGCTCCGCTTCGTCGGCGACGTAGTGACGGATCTTTTCCACGAGTTCGGCCTCACTCGCGTACGTGACGACCTCCACGTCAGGCTCAAAGAGCTCGGCGAGGTTGCGCTTCGCGTCGGTGATGAGGAGCGTTCCGACACCAGTCGCCTCGTAGAGGCGCATGTTGTTCGCGTAGTCCCCTGCCACATCGATGTGTCGGTTGAGGGCGATCTTCGAACCCGCCAGCATGCGGTACATGTCCAGGCCCCACGCTTCACCGCGATAGCGACGGCGGATGGCCGCGTCCGCGGGCCACCCATCGAGGTTGTAGCCCCAGAACTCAATCGGTGCTCGCCGCGCGGCGCGTTCGAGCAACTCGTTGCCCCTGCCGTGCTGCGTTCGGGCGAGTGTGCCGACGAAAACGACGTCCTCTGCCGGTGCATTGGTCTGCACACGCGTGAGGACGCGTGGGTCGAACGCGATCCGGAAGTACTCGCTCGCGAAGCCTTTCGCCCGGAACATGGGCACGAAGTGAGGCAGCGACGTCAGAATCAGGTCGAACGGAGCGAGTTGCTTGTCAGGCGGGGGTTCGCTCGCGATCTGGCCGACCAGGAGGCGCGATCGTGCGCGCAAGGCTCTCAGGCCCCGAGGACTGAGAGCGTTGAGGTCCTGCATGTAGACGACGTCTGGGCGAAACTCCTCTGCCTGCTGAAGTACCAGCGGCGGAGCAGAGAGCCGACCCAGTCGCTTCTTGAATCGAACACCATGCTCGCGAGCCCACGCACGCTGGAGCGGTTCACAGTTGACGACCACTTCGTGCGCCTGGTGATCAAGTTCGCCCAAGAAGTGTGAATAGGAGTCGCACGTCCCGAAGAACCGGTCCATGAGTACGCGCCACTGGACGTCGTACGAGGCGTCGACCAGAGTCGGGCGCTCGGCGTAGTGGGAATCGAGGAACGCCGGGTAGTAGGTGTCGACGATGAGGATGCGCATCAGCGGCATCGTACGGTTGTCCACCTCGCCCTGATCGCCGATACCCAGGTGAGGGCTGAGGCGAGGCCGGAGAGGTCGTTGCCGGCGAGGTCGCAGAGCGCGAACTCCCATTTCCCGCTAGCGGCCACAGCTACCTCATCGCGCGGTCGATGAGGTGCCTCCGGTTGCGTTCTTTCGCCGGGGCCACCGTTAGCATGGTCGCGTGAGGCATCGCTCCGCCCGGGCTCTCCGTCGCGTGAATCAGGCGATGCGTTGGGCGAACCGGCACACGCACCGGTGGCAGGCAGAGGCGGAGTGGGGACACCCGCCGCCGCCAGAGTGGTTCGACCACTACGTCGGCCTCCACTACATGGGCGACGCGCAGCGGCACAACATCGCCGAGGAGCGCGGCGTGTTCGCGTCACTCGCCGTGCCAATCGGCGGACGCGTCCTCGACCTCTGCTGCGGCGACGGCTTCTACGCGCGTCACTTCTACGCGAACCGGGCTGAAAAGGTGGTGGCAGTCGATTTCGATGCAGACGCGATCCACTACGCGAAGCGGGTAAACGCCGCCCCCAACGTCAGCTACGAACTCCGCGATGTCCGCGAGTCGCTTCCGGACGGGCAATTCGACACGATCGTCTGGTCGGGCGCGATCGAGCATTTCACGGCTGCCGAAGTGACAGCGATCCTCGAAGGTGTGCGAAGCCGCCTCGTCGCGCGCGGCGGCGTACTGGCTGGCGATACGATCGCTGCTGGTGACAGCGTCAACAGCCACCTCATCCACCATGAGCTCGAATACCGCGATGAGGACGATCTGCGACACACGCTCGAGCAAGTGTTTCCCGCGGTCGCGGTATGGAGATCGGAGTGGCCCAGCCGAACCGAGCTGTACTTCTACGCAGCCCAAGAGTCCACGGCGATACCCCTCGGCTTTGCGTCCGGCGCCCACGTCCGCGAGAAGATCAGCGACTAGTTGCCCGGTTCGAGTATGTCAGCTGCGACCTAATGAGTGCCGAATCGAGCCAACCCTCCGGGCGGGTGGCTAGTCTTCGCCCCCGCGTGCCACCCGACTTCTGCACCTTGTTCGACAGCAAGTATCTCGTGCGGGGCCTTGCCCTTTACGCGTCGCTCCGACAAGTGGAGCCTCGCGCGCAGTTACGCGCCTTCTGCATGGACGATCGAGCGTACAACGTGCTCGCGCGGCTGCGACTGCCTCGGCTCACAGCGATTCCCCTAGGCGACCTGGAGCGGCATGATCCCTGGCTTGCGGCGGCCAAAGCCGATCGGACCCAGCTCGAATACTGCTGGACAGCGACCCCTTGCATCGCCCGGTACTGCCTCGACTGCGAACCTGATCTCGAAGCCATTACGTATGTCGATTCCGACATCCACTTCTTCTCGCACCCAGAGCCACTCTTCGCCGAGCTCGCAGACAACTCGATCCAGATCGTGCCGCACCGGTACGCTCCGGAGCATCGGCACATGGAACCGACGAGCGGCATCTATAACGTCGAGTGGGTCACGTTCAGGCGCGATCAGCGGGGACTCGAGGCGCTGGATTGGTGGCGCGAGCGTTGTCTCGAATGGTGCTACTACCGCGAGGAGGACGGAAAGCTCGGCGACCAGAAGTACCTCGACGACTGGCCGGAACGGTTCGAAGGTGTGAGCGTGCTCCAGCACGTCGGAGGGGGTCTTGCCCCGTGGAACGTGTCTGCTTATACGCTGAGCGAGCGTGACGGGCGAGTCTGGGTGGACGATGCCCCGCTCGTCTTTTACCACTATCACTCGTTGAAGCTCTTCCATCCCCGCGCGCGGCACATGGGCCGTCGGAGGTCGACTCACCTACATTCCGCGGCCTCGGGATCCTTCTTTTGGACCTCCAACTATCCACCTTCTCGACTGGAGGAGCGCCTCGTCTGGGACCCGTACCTTGCGGCTGTCAATCGGGCGTTCGAACTCGTTCGAACCGTCGAGCCGAACTTCGCCGACGGGTTCTTGACTTCGGGCGATTTCGCGAGGCTGACAGTGCGCAGCACTCTGGGAGATGCGGTAAGTCACGTCCGGCGTCTCCCAGGGAGCCTGCATTTCCGCGAGTCACGTTCTGAATCCATGACGCCCGCGGACGGTGACTAGCTGCAAACGCTAAGCGGCCGAGGAATACGACCGCGTGCTCGGTAGACGATGACGCAATGCTACGGCCCGATCTAGCGCCCGCATTCAACGGAGCTCGCGTTCTCATCACCGGCGGGCTCGGCTTCATCGGCTCGAACCTAGCCCGAGAACTTGTCGAGTCTGGAGCGCGCGTCATGCTCGTCGATTCCTTGATCGACGAGTACGGCGGCAATCTCTTCAACATCGCCGGGATTGAGGAGGCGGTCACCGTCAACATCTCGGACGTACGTGACGAACACAGCCTGCGATACCTCGTTCGAGAGCAGGATTTCGTCTTCAATCTCGCAGGTCAGACGAGTCACATCGACTCCATGGTCGCTCCGTACAACGACCTCGAGATCAATTGCAGAAGCCAGCTCTCAATTCTCGAAGCGTGCAGGCACCAGAATCCAGACGTCCGCATAGTGTTTGCCAGCACGCGGCAGATCTATGGGCGCCCCCGACAGCTTCCAGTTACGGAGGACCACCCCATTCACCCCGTCGACGTAAACGGGATCAACAAGACTGCTGGCGAGTGGTACCACCTGTTGTATGGCGATGTGTACGGCATTCGTGTCACGGTCCTACGGCTGACCAACACATATGGACCGCGGATGCGCGTGAGGGATGCGCGGCAGACGTTTCTTGGTTATTGGCTGAGATTGATCCTTAGTGGTGAACATCTCGATGTATTCGGCGATGGTCGGCAACGACGCGACTTCAATTACGTCGACGACGCAGTGAGCGCGTTCCTCCTCGCCGCCACGCGAGATGAGGCAGTGGGTCAGGTATACAACCTCGGGGATGCCAACCCGATCAGCCTCACAGACCTCGCGCAGCTGGTGGTCGAGCTGAACGGCAGCGGCAAATGGCAACTCGTTCCGTTCCCGGCGGATCGAAAATCCATTGACATCGGCGACTATTGGGCGGACTTCAGCAAGATCGAACGCGAGCTCGGGTGGCGCCCGCAAGTGGAACTCCGCGACGGCCTCGCAGAAACCCTTCACTTCTACCGAGAGCACGGCGCTCGCAGCTACTGGGATGCAAGCGGCTGACATTCCGTTCAACGACCTCGCGCGACACACGGTTCGCCACCGCAACGAGCTTCAGGACGTCATGGCCCGAGTCCTCAACGCCGGCCGCTACGTGTTGGGTGAGGAGTTGGACCGGTTCGAGACGACTTTTGCGTCGTATTGCGGTACGCGATTTGCGGTCGGGGTCGCTTCTGGCACCGACGCGATCACGATCGCTCTCCAGGCCGCTGGCCTCGTTCCGGGTGATGAGGTGATCACGGCCGCGAACACGTGCGTTCCAACGATCGTGGGGATCGAGGGAGCGGGGGCAAGACCGGTGCTCGTGGACTGCGAAGAGACCACGTACACACTCGATCCGGCGCTGATCGAAGAGGCGATAACGCCACGTACCAGGGCGATTGTGCCCGTCCATCTCTACGGCCAATGTGCTGACCTGGACCAGATCCTCGGGCTTGCACAGCGCTACGGAATCACCGTGGTCGAGGACTGCGCTCAGGCGCACGGGGCCGAGTACGATGGGCGGCGCGCGGGCTCGTTTGGGCTAGCAGGTGCATTCAGCTTCTATCCGACGAAGAACCTCGGCGCACTCGGCGATGGTGGCGCCGTCGTCACGAGCGACCCCGATGTTGCAGCGCGCGCGCGCCTCCTGCGTAACTACGGCGAGCGGGAGCGCTTCGAGCACGTACTGCGAGGACGAAACAGCCGCCTCGACGCGCTCCAAGCGGCGGTGCTCACGGCGAAACTGAAGCATCTCGACGGCTGGAATGAGAGGCGCCGAGAGCTGGCGGCGCGATATCGCTCTGCTCTCGACGGCTCGAGCGCTTCCGTGCCAATCGAAGCAGAGCGACGTCGCCACGTCTACCACCTGTACGTCATACGTGTGAGGGAACGGGACCGATTTCGGGAGACGCTCGCAAATATGGGTGTCGAGACGGCGATCCATTACCCGACGCCGGTGCAGCGACAGCCTGCATACGCGTATCTGATGCCGGTCGATCGAAGCCTTGCGATAAGCGAGCGGCTCGCCGCCGAGATCCTGAGCCTCCCCCTCTATCCGGACCTATCCGACGAGGAAGCACTTCAAGTCGCGTCCGCAGTTGCCGTGGCCGCCGAAGACGCGTAAGTCCGGCGAATCCTCTCGGTGCAGGGCTCTCACCTTTCGATCTTGTACAGGCGGCAGTCGTCCTCCGACCAAATGGGCTGCGCGTGGCGCAGGATTGTGGTTTCGAGCGGAAGACGCTCGTCGCGATAGGCGACCTCCTGCGGATCGGTCTCATGGCGGAAGGCCGTCTTCATGCTCGCGCGGACGTAGACGTACCTAATGTCGCTGCTCCGGAGATCGGCCCAGAGCCGCGCGCCGCGATCGGTCGAGGCGAAGTTCCGGAACTTGTTTCCCGACTCGTAGATCGTCAAGACCGCGTCGTGCCACTGCGTCCAGTTGTCGATCACGTTGCCCGTCAGATGGCGCTGC
>Ga0066709_100006129_pt1 | contig 10084 bp, 10 predicted proteins | sample GraSoiAngelo_158_FD_79665 | JGI IMG/M metagenome (GOLD analysis project Ga0066709, IMG submission 79665) | Grasslands soil microbial communities from the Angelo Coastal Reserve, California, USA - 14_1009_16_30cm | ecosystem: Environmental > Terrestrial > Soil > Grasslands | place: USA... | reverse complement strand
GTCTTGATGTCGGCGCCGTCGGCCTGGACAGCCAGGATCGTGCACGACTTGACCGCGATACCGTCGAGCAGGATGGTGCACGTGCCACACTGAGACGTGTCGCAGCCGACGTGCGTGCCCGTCAGGCCGACCTGCTCGCGGATGAAGTACACCAGAAGCTGCCGCGGCTCCACCTCACGCGTGTACCGCGTGCCGTTGACGGTCACCGTGACGTTGTGCACACCGGGCTCGCGCGTCTGGGTCTGAGCCATCAACTACGTGCCTCACACAGGGTCATGAATCCTGATGAGGCTACCAGCCCTGACGGCTCGCTTCCAATCAGCCAGTACGCGTCGGTCGTGCGGAAAGGCCAGGTCGAGGGGCAGCCCGTCGAGCGGGAAACGCCGCACCTCGCTGACCTCACGACCGTCAGGTCGCGGTTCGCCACCCTGCACCTCGCCGGCGTAGACGACCAGCACCACTGGCTGGTCACGCTCGGAGTACACGCCGACCAGTCCGGTCAGGCGAACGGCAACTCCGAGCTCCTCGTAGACTTCGCGAACGGCGGCTTCCTCGAGCACCTCGCCTCGGTTGACGTAGCCGGCTGGAAAGCTCCACAGGCCGCTGCCAGGATCGATACATCGTCGGCCAAGCAGCACGCCCCGGTCGTCACCCAGCACCACGGCCACGGCAACCTTCGGGTCGAGATAGTGAATGAAGCCGCACGACGGGCACGTCGGGCGGTCACGATCCTCCTGGCGGCGCGCTTCGAGCTGCGTGCCGCACTGGAGACAGTAGGCCGCGCTGGTCACGCGAACTCGGCGTCGGGGTCGAGCTCGAGCAGGCGCGCGTAGTCCTCCGGGCGATCCACGTCGCGCACCAGGTCTGGATCGTTGAAGTGCACGGCCTCGACAGATTCGGGGTGCGCACGCAGGTACTGCGCTCCACCGACGTCGCCTTCCTGAATCATCAGGGCTGGAAACAGTGAGCGGGTGATGAACACGGGCACCCCGCGTACGCCGCCAGCCTCGGTCATCGCCGCGGGTCGGCCGCTGACCCACTGACGGTGGGCCAGCTCGCGCAGCGCCTCGGGCGTGACCAGCGGCATATCAGCTGGGTAGATGAAGACGCCGCGGGCTTCCGACGAGACCGCCGCCAGGCCGCCGCGCAGCGACGTGCTCACGCCCTCCATCCACTGGTCGTTCAGCACCACGGTGGCGTTCGTCGGCTGACATTCGAGCAGCAGCTGGTCAGCGGCGTGGCCGAGGACCACGATCACCTGGTCGGTCGGGACGGCTTGCGCCGTATCGATCGCGCGGCGCAACAACGAGGTGCCGCGGAATTTGAGCAGTTGCTTTGGTCGGCCCATTCGGCTGGAGCCGCCGGCGGCGAGGATGACGGCTGCCAGCACCGACCGAGCTACACGACGACGGCCGCCCGGGCAGGATCAGGCGCCGCCGCGAGCTTCCCGTTTTTGGCCGAGATCATCTGCGCCAGGATCGCGACCCCGATCTCCTCAGGCGACTGGGCGCCGATGTCCATCCCGATCGGTCCGTGCAGACGTGCCAGCTGATCGTCGGTCAGGCCTGCCCCGCGGAGTCGCTCGCGTCGCTCGCGCTGCGTCTTGGGGCTGCCGATCGCCCCCACGAAGCGAGCGTCGCTCTGCAGCGCGCCGAACAGCGCGGGATCGTCCAGCTTCGGATCGTGGCTCAGGACCGCCACGTAGGCGTTGCTGCCCAGCGGGTGTTGCCGCAGGTAGTCGTCGGCGTGCATGACGTGAATGGCGTCCGCTTCGGGGAACCGCTCGGGCGTGGCCCAGGCGCCGCGCGCATCGACGACGATCACGCGAAAGCCGCCAGCGGCTTTGGCCAGGTGTGTGAGGGCAACGCCGATGTGCACGCCGCCGAAGATCACGATGGTCGGCTGCGACGGGTACGTGTCGACAAACACGCGAATCGGGCCGCCCGGCGCATCGTCATAGCGGAGCTGGCCCGACGGTCCCTCACGGAGCCTGGCGATGGCATCCCGCGCTACGCGCTCGTCGAAGGCGTCGCCTCGCCCAAGGCTGCCGCGGTGCTTGCCGAACTCCCACGCGAGCAGGCCGTTGCCCTGGCCCTCACCCTCGACGACGTAGGCGAACGCCACTGGTTTCTCGGTGGGAAACGCCTTGCCGAACGGCTGGATGAAGACCTCGATCTGACCGCCACATGCCAGACCGACGTTGAAGGCCATCTCATCGCTGATGCCGTACGGCACCAGCCGAGGGTGATTCTCCTCGAGCACCTGTTTGGCATGTTCGACGACGTCGTTCTCGACGCACCCACCCGAAACGGACCCGACGAACTCGCCATCTTCGGCAATGGCCATCTTCGCCCCCGGCCGCCGCGGGGCCGAACCATACGCCTGCACCACGGTCGCCACCGCGACCTTCTTGCCGGCCTCGCGCCAGCGTTCGATGTCTGGGAGGAGCTCTTTCATGAGGAGATGTCAGTCTTCAGTCGTGAGTCTTGAGTCGCTTGTCCAGCGTACTCCACAGAGCGTTACGACCCACGACTTTCACGACTCACGACTACAACGCCAGGTATCTTCCGAGCGCCTGCAGGCTCGCCAGATTGTGCGCGCTGGCGAAAAGATTGACGTGCGGCAGCGCCGCGCTCATCCCCCGCGCCAGCGGTCGGTAGTCCTCGTTGCCCAGCAGCGGGTTGAGCCAGATCACTCGCGCCGCGCGCTTCTGAATCTGTTCCATCTCATGTTCCAGCACGCTCGCGTCGCCAGTGTCCAGGCCATCGCTCATGATCAGCACGATGGTGTGTTTGTTGACCGTCCGCAGCGCCCAATCCGCGTTGAAGCTCCGGAGGCTTTCGCCGATGCGCGTCCCGCCGGACCAGTCAGGGACCTCGCGAGCGATGCGATCCAGAGCGGTGTAGATGTCGCTGGACCTGAAGTAGTCCGTCACGCGTGTCAGGCGCGTTGAAAACACGAAGCTCTCGACCCGACCGAGGGTGTTCTGCAGTGCGTAGATGAACTGCAGCAAGAACTTGCTGTAGGTATCCATGCTGCGACTGACATCGCAAATGAGCACGATCTTCGGCTTGCGAATCTTGCGCCTCTTCTTCGCCAGCTCGACGACCGTTCCGCCGTACTTGATGTTGCGTCGCATGGTCCGTCGCAGGTCGATGGCGTGCCCACGCTGGGTCGATCGGTAGCGGCGGCTCTCACGAGTGGCCAGGCGGCGGGCAACGACCATGATGGCTCGCGCGATCTCCTGCATCTCGTCCGGCACGAAGGTGCTGAAGTCGCGCGCGGCCAGGATTTCGACCGGCGAGTAGAGCGGCATGTCGAGCCCTTCCTCGTCCTCGTCGGCTTCGGACTCGTCGCCCTCGGCGATCTGGGGCTGGGGGAGCTCCTCGCCTTGCGCCTCCGGGTCCTGGCTGGCGACGCCTTCTTCGCCCTGCTCTTCGAATCGTTCGGGCATCCGGTTTCGCCAGAACTCGTCGAAGCTCGCGTCGTGGATCGGAATGTCTTCTGGACGGGCCGTGAGCACCGAGCGCAGCGCGGTCTTGAACTCCTGGCGATCGGAGATGTCGACCGCGTCCGCGGTCCGAATGGCGTCGATCACCTCCGAGGGCGTCACGAGCATCTCGCGGTCGCGCAGCAACCGACAGAAATCGATGATGTTGCGCTGCAGGTCCGCGTGCCGCGCCTTACGAGGCATTCTTCCCCCAGTGGGGACCCTCTGGGTTCCGTGTCGCCTTCGGCCGCGAACGAGCGCGCAAGCGGGCGACTCTGAGTCTTCTAGACGTCATCGTTGGATGCCGCAACCCAGGATGGGACCCCATTGGGGAAAGAGCGCACTAGCGCGAGACGAGCTCCTTGTCGATCCGCTGGGCGATCTGCGCCGGGGCGGCTCGGAGGCCGGCTTCGTCCAGGCTGGTCAGCTCGCCGACGATGGACTCGGTCCGCGCGCCGGCCAGACGATTCACGTCGTCGCGATCCTTCAGAATCGCCCCCAGCGTCTCGCTGACCGCCTCGGGTTCGAGATGATCGGCGTGCAGCGCCATCAAGCTCATCGCCCAGTCGAGCGATTCTGCCATGCCAGGCGTCTTCGACAGGCGGATGCGCCGCACCACCTGCATGAAGCCGGCCACCTGCTCGGCCAACAGATGATTGATGCCCTCGACTTTGGTCTCGATGATGCGGACCTCTTTATCGAAATCGGGATAATCGATCCACAGGTACAGGCAGCGTCGCTTCAGCGCGTCGGAAAGCTCACGCGTTCGGTTCGAGGTGAGCACCACATACGGGCGGTGCTTGGCGTGCACGGTTCCGAGCTCGGGAATGGTGACCTGAAAATCGGACAACACCTCCAGCAGGAATGCTTCGAACTCTTCGTCTGCCCGATCCACCTCGTCGATCAACAGTACTGGCGCCTGATCCTCGCGGGTGATTGCGTTCAGCAACGGCCGCTTCAGCAGATACGGCTCGGAGAAGATCTCGGCTTCCTGCTGGCGAATGTCGTGCTTTTCGCCGACCGCTTCCTCGAGGCGGATGTGCAGCATCTGCTTTGGATAATTCCACTCGTACAGGGCGCTGTTGGCGTCCAGACCCTCGTAGCACTGCAACCGAATCAGGTCGGTGCCGAGCGCAGCCGCCAGCACTTTGGCAATCTCAGTCTTGCCAACGCCGGCTTGACCTTCGATGAGCACCGGCTTGCGCAGCTTCATGGCCAGATAGATCGTCGTCGCGATCGCGCGGTCGGTGACGTAGTGTTGGCCTTCGAGCTGGTCCTGGATTTCGGCAATCTGAGGCAGCAAGTGAGAGTCTCCGATCAATTGCGCAAATTATAAGTTTGAAAGAAGTAGCGCCTGGACCATTGTGCCTTTGCTCAGCACCTGCTCGCCTGGCTCGAGCTCGAGCAGCGCATTGGCGCCGACGATCGACATCAAACGACTGGACGACTGCAAGCCGGTCGTGCGGGCCACGAATCGGTGATCCTCCCAGCTCACCGTCGCGCGCTGGTACTCGAGCCGCACAGGATCGGGGCGAACATCGTGGCCCAGGGCCACTTCCACGCGCGGCCGCAGCACTCGCTCGGCGCCTGCCAGCTTGAGCAACGCGGGCCTGACAAAGACCTCGAACGTCACGAGCGACGAGACTGGGAAGCCGGGCAGACCGAACGCCAGTTTGCCGTCGGTCGTCGTGGCGAACGTCAACGGCTTGCCGGGCTTGAACGAGACCCGTCCAAAGTGGATGGTGGCCATCGTCTCCAGCAGCGGCTTGATCAGGTCGCGCGTGCCCATCGATACGCCGCCTGAAGTCAGCAGCACGTCGGCGACAGCCAGCCCCTGGCGCATTGCGCGTTCGAGCTCGGCTTCGTCGTCGCGCGCGTGCGCGTGCCACGCGATATCCGCGCCGGCGTCTTCGACCGCGGCCATCAGCGCGTAGCGATTGCTGTCCCGAACTGATCCCGGCGGAGGCGTCTCGTGCGGCTCGACCAGCTCATCGCCTGTGGCCAGCACCGCCACCCGCGGTCGTCGGTACACAGGCACCCGCGCGCAACCGACAGTCGCGAGCAAGCCCACCTCGGCGGCGCCGATGCGGGTGCCCCTCGCCAGCACGAGCTGGCCGCGCGCCAGGTCCATGCCCGGGGGGTGAACGTTTTCGCCGCGTCGCGGGCGGCGCTGCAGCAGCGCGCGACCATCGGTCTCCTCAACCTCTTCGACCATCACCACCGCATCGGCGCCGGGCGGCAGCGTGCCGCCGGTCATGATGCGCACCGCGGAGCCACGGCGGACGTGGGCGATGCCGAGGCGCCCCGCCGTCACCTCCTCGAGCACCTCGAGCTCCGCGGACTCGTCGCCGGCGATCACCGCGTAGCCGTCCACCGACGATCGCGGCAAACCAGGCAGGTCGGCGTCGGCAGCGACGTCGCGCGCCAGGATATGTGCCCGCGCCTTCGTCAGCTCGACCGTTTCAACGTCCAGCGGCTCGGCGTACGCGAGGATCGTCTCGAGGGCCTCGCCCACCTGCACCATCGGATACGCCGAGACACGCGCCATGCTGATTTACGCCGCCAGAACCTTGGACTTGTTGATCAGGCACTCGAAGAACTGGTTCATGAGCATCTTCGCCACGCCCGGCAACATGCGCTGGCCGACGCCGGCGAGCATGCCGCCGACCTGGCCGTCACCATCCACCTTGACGCTGGTCGAGTCGCCGCTGGGTTCGAGCGTGATCTTGGCCGTGCCCTTGACGAACCCCGGGCCGCCGCTGCCTTCGACTTGCAGCGTGTAGTTCAGCGGAGGCTGCCTGTCGACGATGGCGACCTTGCCCTTGTACGTGCCCTTGATCGCGGCCACGCCGACCTTCATGACCGCATCCCAGTGATCGGGGCTGGTCTCGGTGAGCGTCTCAACTCCCGGGATGCACTGCCGCAGCGATTCGGGGTCCAGCAGCAGATCCCAGACCTGCTGCGGCTGGCCTGGGAAGGTGTAGGCGCCTTCGACCTTCATACCCCAGATCGTACCCGGCATACTGGGACGCGTGGGTACCCGCCTGGTCATGGATGTCGCCGAACGCCGAGCGCGGCTCGGTCGTCGTCAGCACCTGGCCAGGTCTGCGCGGGCGACTTCGCCTCTGGATGTTGCACACAGTCTGGTGGCGCTGCACGCAACCGACCCCGCCACGGTCTTTCTTTCGGCCGCGGCGCGCCTTGCGCAACCCGACGTCGCCTCGATCGAGGCCGCGTTGTACGAAGAGCGAGTTCTGGTGCGCATGCTCGGGATGCGACGCACCATGTTCGTCGTGCCGACCGAGTTCGCACCCGTTGTCCAGGCGGCGTGCACCCGGGCGATCGCCCAACGTCTGCGCCGTACCTATCACCAGGTGTTCCAGGCCGCCGGCCTGGCCGAAGACGTCCCGAGCTGGCTGGCCCAGATCGAGAATGCCACCGTTGCTGCCCTCGAGAGGCGCGGCGAAGCCACCGCCCAGGAGCTGACTCGGGACGTGCCCGCCCTGAAGACGCAGATCCTGCTGGCTGCCGGCAAGAACTACGAAGCCATGCAGGGCATCTCTACCCGAGTCTTGATGCAGCTATCAGCGGACGCCAGGGTGATGCGCGGGCGTCCGCGGGGCTCCTGGATCAGCGGTCAGTACCGCTGGTCGACAGTTGACGCGTGGCTGCCCGGCGGCCTGCCAGATCTGCCGACTTCAGCCGCGCAGGTGCCACTGGTCCGAGCCTGGCTGAGATCGTTCGGTCCAGGGACGTTCGACGATCTCAAATGGTGGACGGGACTCACGATGGGCGAGGTCAAGCGCGCCGTCGCCCAGCTGGACGTGGTCCAGGTCGACCTGGGTGAGTCGCCGGGTCTCGTGCTCGCCGATGACACTGACCCCATGTCCGCGCCTGAGCCGTGGGTCGCGCTGCTGCCTGGTCTGGACGCGACGCCGATGGGCTATGCGGAGCGCTCGTGGTTCCTCGGTGACCACGGTCCAGCGCTGTTCGACCGATCGGGCAACATCGGCCCGAGTGTCTGGTGCGATGGGCGGATCGTGGGCGGCTGGGCCCAACGACCCAACGGCGCGGTGGTCTACAAGCTTCTCGAGGACGTCGGCCGCGACGCAGCCAGGCGGGTAGAGTCGGCGGCTCACAGTCTGTCGGCCTGGCTCGGCGCGATACGCATCACTCCTCGCTTCCGTACTCCGCTGGAGCGCGAGCTCTCAGGCTAAGCGCACACGTTGCTGCGCTTGATCGCTCTCCCGCTGCTCGCGCTGGCGCTGTTCGCTCCGTTCGCGGGAACGCTGCTGATCGACGCCGAGCCGCCCGACCGAGCTGACGCAATCGTCGTCCTGGCGGGCAACGCGCCCGATCGGCTGCCCTGGGCCGAGCAGCTGCGCGATCAGGGCTTCGCCGACCTGCTGATCGTGTCGAACGAGCGCGTCCACACCCACGGTCTCGAGACCACCTGGCTGGCGCTACACCAGGCGGGTGTTTCGGCGCCCGAGCTGCCGGACTCAGCGCTGGTCGTGCTGGACGAGCCGCCACCTGAAAGCACCATCGAAGAGGCCACGCGGGATGCCGCCATCATGCAGGCGCATGGATTGACGTCAGCCCTGCTGGTCACCGACGCGTTCCATTCGCGCCGCGCGGCGCTGCTGTTCAGAGCGGCGTTCGCCCGAAAGGGGCTCGTCGTGCATCTGGTTCCTGTCGCCGATGCACTCGACCTGGCGCACTGGTGGGCTCATCCGCTCACGGCCCGCCGCGTCGTCGAGGAGTGGACCAAGTTCGTCTACTACCTCATCCAGGGCGCCTACTGGTAAGCGGCCACCGAGACTCCGAGGCATTCACTACCTTTTCGGCCGCGGTCCTGGGCGGCCACGCGCGTTGTGTCTTTCGCGTGAGCAGCGCGAGCACGCATCGCTCCTCCTCGCTCAAGCCCAGTGTGAGCTTCACTTCAGCCCGCCTCGCCTCTGGCTCGAGCGAGCCTTCCAGGTACGCGTACAGCACTACCGGGTGCACATACGCCTTGCGGCACACCGCCGGCGTGTTACCGAGGTCATGCGCCACGCTCTTGATGGCACTCGAGACGGTTCGCTTGCCCGCTGTGGCCGAGGTCGGCGCCTGGCACACCCGCAGGTAGCGCATGGCCAGCACCGTGCCGTTCCATGTGCGGAAGTCCTTGGCCGTGAAGTCACTGCCACTGATCTCGTGCAAATAGTCGTTCACGTCAGACGATCCCACCGCGCGCCGCTCACCAGCCTCGTCGATGTATTGAAAGAGCTCCTGCCCAGGAATGTCCTGGCACTGTTTGACGATTCGCGCCAGCCGCTTGTCGCTCAGCTCCACGCGGTGTTCTCGGCCACTCTTGCCTTTGAAGTCGAATCGCAAGCTCCCGCCCTCGAACTGGGCGTTGTTGTCGCTCATCGTCGTCAAGCCGACCGATCCGTTGTGGCGCCGATACTCATCGTTACCGACACGTATAGAGGTTTCCTCGAGCAACTTGACGACCGCGGCGAGCACCTTCTCGCGCGGAATCCCCTGCCTGCGGAGGTCGCGTTCGACCCGCTCGCGGATATTCGGCAGGGCTTCGCCGAACGCGACGAGGCGCTCGTACTTGGCAGCATCGCGTACTTCGCGCCACCGAGGGTGGTAGAGGTACTGCTTACGGCCGCGCGCGTCGCGTCCGGTGGCCTGAACGTGGCCCTTCGGATCGGGACAGATCCAAACGTCGGTCCACGCGGGCGGGATCACCAGATGCCTGATGCGCAGGAGCACGGCTGGGTCCGAGACGCGCTCGCCGTCGGGGCCAAAGTACGCGAAGCCCTTGCCCGCGCGTTTGCGCTGGATACCAGGGTGGTCGGCGTCGACGTGGCGCAGACCGGCCGCGGCCGCGGACTCCACGAAAGCGGTTTCGGCGACGCTCATCGTCATGTCCAAATGCACGCGACATGCCGTGGGGGGCGCCGCCCGGCTAGACTCTCGCGGCTGCGCATGTTCGTCCACGTCGAAACCCAGGGCAACACACTCTACGAACGCGTAGGCGGCGCGCCGTTCTTCTTCACCCTCGTCGACCGCTTCTACGCGGGCGTTGAGCAGGACCCGCCGCTGCGCCGCCTGTATCCCGAGGACCTCGGGCCACCACGACGGCACCTGGCCCTGTTTCTGATCCAGTACTGGGGCGGACCAGACACCTACAGCCAGGAGCGCGGGCACCCGCGTCTGCGTATGCGCCACTTCCGCTTCCGCATTGGCCAGTCAGAGCGCGAGGCCTGGCTTCGCCACATGCGCGCCGCGGTTGAATCCAGTGGCGCCTCGGTGGCCGACGCGACCGCGCTGATCGACTATTTTGAATCCGCCGCCACCTCGCTGCTTGACCAGCCGCCGCGTGCGATTACGTAACTGATCCTTAACCCGAGTTACACAAAAAGTGCCCACCCGAGCCCGCTGAGAGTTATGATGAGTGCAACATTGACGGGAGGCTACTGTCGTGCCTGACGGCGGCGGCTTGACCTTGGGGGTTCGCCACCGACGGACGGAGCCCGGTTGGCGTGTGCGCTCCGTCGCGGTGAGCGCTGCGGCTGCTCTTGCGGCCGCCCTTCTTGCGAT
>Ga0066709_100006128_pt1 | contig 10084 bp, 9 predicted proteins | sample GraSoiAngelo_158_FD_79665 | JGI IMG/M metagenome (GOLD analysis project Ga0066709, IMG submission 79665) | Grasslands soil microbial communities from the Angelo Coastal Reserve, California, USA - 14_1009_16_30cm | ecosystem: Environmental > Terrestrial > Soil > Grasslands | place: USA... | reverse complement strand
CCAACCGCGGAGGCCGCGCGCTTGACGCTGCCGCTGCGGACGTCGCCCACCGCGAACACTCCCGGCAGGCTGGTCTCGAGCAGGCGGGGGGCACGTGGGAGTGGCCAGTGCGCCGCCGCCAGATCGTCCGGAGAAAGATCCTGGCCCGTCTTGATGAATCCGCGCGCGTCGAGCGCGATACAGCCCCGGAGCCAGGCGGTACTGGGGATGGCACCAGTCATGGAAAAAACGTGCCGGATGTCGTGTGTCTCTTCACGGCCCGACGCCTGATCCCGCCAGCGCACGCGTTCGAGATGCCGGTCTCCCTCGAGGCCGACGATTTCCGTGCGGACATGCATGACGATCGCCGGATGGTCTTCGATGCGCCGGATCAGATACCGCGACATCGTGTCGGCGAGTCCGTCCGACCGGACGAGGATATGGACCCGTTTCGTGGTTTCCGCGAGGAACACCGCGGCCTGGCCTGCCGAGTTGCCCCCGCCCACGACTACCACCTCTTCGCCTTTGCAGAGCTGGGCCTCCATGGACGTGGCCGCGTAGTAGACGCCGGCGCCCTCGAACCGCGACAGGTTCGCGAGGGACAAGCGGCGGTACTCGGCGCCCGTGGCGATGATGACGGCACGCGCCGACACCCGCGAGGCGCCGTCGAGCTCGATGGCGTAGGGCTTGCGATCGCAGGTCAGACCTTTGGCATCGTGCCCGATCATCAGCTGGGCACCGAACTTCTGTGCCTGGTTGAAGGCCCGTGCCGCAAGCTCCTGACCGGAAATCCCGGTGGGAAAGCCGAGGTAGTTCTCGATGCGAGAGCTTGCCCCAGCCTGGCCGCCCGGCGCGCTCGACTCGAGCACCAGAACATCGAGTCCTTCTGACGCGCCGTAGACGGCCGCCGCGAGCCCCGCCGGCCCGGCGCCGACGACGACCAGATCGCGCAGCTGGGCTCGATCGATGGCGTCGTTGAAGCCGAGACAATCGGCGATTTGCTGATTGGTCGGGTTCCGCAGCACGAGCGTGCCGCGGCAGATCACCACGGGAATGTCCGCTGGTTGGATGTGGAAGTGATCGAGCGTCTCCTGGACGGCGGCATCGCGGTCGAGGTCGAGCATCGCGTGGGGATGTCCGTTTCTCGTGAGAAACTCCCGGACGCGGAGTGTCCCCTGGCAATGACTCGACCCGAGGACCACGACGTCGCTCACGCCGCGCGCGATCAACTCCACGCGCCGCAGGATGAAAGCGCGCATGAGGACATCGCTCAGCTCGCCGTCGGTCTGGATCAGTGCCAGCAGCGCGTCGCGACCGACTTCGATGACTTCCCCGGCGGCTCCGGCCTGGATCCGGGCGAGCCCCCGCCGGCCCGACAGCAACGTCACTTCACCGGTGAACTGGCCCGGGCCGAATACCGCCTCGGGCCCTGTGCCGGTGCCGTCCGGACGAAAGACCTCGACCCGACCCTCGGTGACGACGAAGAAGTGGGCGACTGGCTTCCCGGGCTCCACCAGCACTTCGTCGTCCCCGACGCGTCGCACGCGCCCATGGGTCGCGATGCGCGCGACCTGTGCCGGCGTCAGTATTGGAAAGAGCTGCTCGGTGCGCGAGGTGGCCGTGGGGACTGCTGGTGTGGCCGTGGTCATGTTGGGAGAAAGGTATAGCGGAACAACGTCCCTGGAAGGTTACGGCCTTGGCGAGGCGGCGGGTGGCGTCGGGTAGTGCGCGTCGATGAACCGGCGAAACGGCTCCTTGAACTTGCGCCGGTTCTCGGGAACGTTGAACCAGGCCCGGTGCCGGGCGTTCTCTGCGGCGATCACCGGATACCAGGTCTCGCGCAGGCGTCGTTTCGTCCACCCCTGGCAGCGGTCAAAGACCGTCTCCACGAAGTTCCAGACCATGAACGCGTACATATCGTACTCCCGCGCCTTGCTGGGATCGGGCCTTGTGGGGAAGTCCAGGAGCTCGGGGTGCTCCAGACCGATCTGCAGGAGGTCGAAATAGACGCGGTCCAGCTCCGCGTAGTAGCTGTCCCGCAGTGTAGTCCGGAAGCTCCAGATCGAGTAGAACAGGGTGAGGACGATGCCGAGGGCCGCCGCTGAGTCGGCGATCACCGCTGCTTTATCCCACGTCGACATGACCTCGGCTGCGACCGGAAGGGCTGCCACGCTGGTCTCTCCTCTCAGGCTCAGTCGAGCCGAACGGGGTCGGGCACGTCGTGCAACATCTGGGCGATGCGTGGATCGTCGGGCGACGAGCGGTACACATCCCGATAGATCGTCCTGAGCCATCGTTCCAGCTGAGTCTTCGGAAGTTGCCGCAGCGGCTCCGCCGAGTACAGCATCAGGTCCATCTCGGGTACAGGGCCAACGCCCGGGAGCGGCAGGATGTAGTGCAGCCCGGCGATGCGGACACACCCGAGACGCCGATAGAACTGCTGTCGGCGCGTGCGAATCTCTCGGTCGTCGCTCGCTTCACGGTCAGAGTCCACCTCGAGCAAGATGGGGAGGCTCGGGGCTCGCGTGGCGGTCCGCTTGAACAATGCGCTGCCCACGCCGCGATTCCTCCGCTCCGGCGTCACCGCCATGTACTCGAGCAGTGCGAAGTGCTCGGCGCGCGGCAAGAACAGGATGCTGAACCCTTCGAGGCCGCCCGAGCCCTTCATCACCCAGAACGTGTACTCGGGCGCGCGTACCATCGAGCAGATCCAGTCCTCAGGTTTCCGTTCCCGCGCGGCGATCGATACGGCGTAGATTTCGTACAGCTCCCGAAAGGTCGGACCGTCGCAGGATTTCAGTTGTTCCAGCTGATCGCGATCGGTCATGGAGGACCCATCAAGAGACCCAGCGAATCTAGGCGATTTAGCCCCGAGGTGGTGATCATCGGCGCGGGCGTCGCCGGTCTCACCGCGGCGCGCGAGCTCGCCGCGGCGGGCGTGCGCGTCCTCGTGCTCGAGGCGCGGGATCGTCTGGGCGGCCGCGTCATGACGCACCACACGGCCGATGGCCCGGTCGAGCTCGGCGCCGAGTTCGTGCACGGGGCCTTCAGGGAGATTCTCGGAGTGGTTGAGGAGGCGGGGCTCAGGCTCAGGGAGGTGGGCAGCCGACCAGGCCGGACCTCCGGGCGGGGGCGGCGCGATGTGCCGAACTTCTTCGCCGCGATGGACCGACTGCTCGCGCTCGCCTCGGCCGGAGCTGCCGACGAATCGTTCCAACAGCTCGTGGACCGGGTGGACGTGGAGCCGGAGATCAAGGGGCAAGCCTTGCGTCTCGTCGAAGGATATCACGCGGCTGATCCCGCGCGCATCAGCGTGCAGTCGCTCATTCGCAACACCGCCGCCGACGAGCGACCGGGTGCAGAGCGCCAGTTTCGGTTTGCTGACGGCTACGACAGCCTCATCGAGGCCATCTTCCAACGGATCGACCGCAATCTCTGCGAGGTGGAGCAGAACGCCGTGGTGACGGCCGTCGAGTGGCGCGCGAAACGGGTGCTCCTCCAGACGTCTGCCGGCCGAGAGTACACCGCGCCTAGGGTGATCATCACGGTGCCCTTGGGGGTGCTCAAAGCCGGGGGGATCCGCTTTACGCCGGCACTCGATGGCAAGGAACAGGCGCTTAGCACGCTCGAGATGGGAGCGGTGGTGCGGGTCAGTTTGTGCTTAAGCGACGAGGTCTGGGCCGCACAGGAGCAGCTGTCGGCGGACGCTTTTCTCTTCACGGGCGATCCGCCGTTCCCGGTGTGGTGGGTGAGCCGGCCACCGCCGCTTCCCGTGGTGACGGGGTGGGCGGCGGGTCCCAATGCGCGGGCGCTCGCCGCGCGGAGCGAGGCAGAGCGCGTGCGCGTCGCGGTGGACGCGTTGCCCCGAGTCCTCGGGATGGACCCGATGCGGCTACAGAAGGGGCTGCGTGGCGGATTCAGTCACGACTGGCAGGCCGATCCATTCTCGCGTGGCGCGTACAGCTATGCCGGGGTGGGCGGCAGCAGCGCGGGGGAGGAGCTGGGTGCGCCGCTCGAGGGGACGATCTTCTTCGCGGGGGAAGCGACGGAATCGGATGGGCAGAACGGGACCGTGCATGGGGCGATCGCGAGTGCGCGAAGGGTGGTGAAGGAGGCACTCAGTAATTGAAGCGGGTCTGCGGCCGCTCTCGCTCGCTCAGTCCACGCTCACCATCAAGCGCCCGGCGCATCTGCGCGCGACGGCCGCCGCCTACCTGTGAGGGTGCGCGGGTCGGTCGTGAGCACGACGCTCAGAGCCACGATCCCCACGATGACGGTCAGCAGGTTGAATGCATCCAGGCCGCGCTGGTCGGGCGGCAGGGTGAAGAGCGCCCGGGACCACGGGCCGGTCGTGCAGAGGTCGAAGACGGTGTGGGCGAGGATCGCGACGGGCAGGCTGCCGCCGCTGCTGTTGTAGAGGTAGGTGAGGAGAATCGCCGCCGCAATTGTGCTGACCACGAAGACCGGGAACGAGATCGCGTCCTGCCCAGAGCCCGGCGCGAACCACGCCGGGATGTGCCAGCCTGCCCAGGCGACACCGAGGATCAGGCTTGCGATGGTCGCGCCGTAGCGCTCCTGGAGGCGTGGGAGCGCGTAGCCGCGCCAACCCAGTTCCTCGTCCACACCGCCACCGACCAGCAGGATGTAGACGAAGTACACCGGCAGCCCGAGGATGGCGCTGACGTACCAGCGCCCGGGCGCTCGCCAGCGCAGCAGCTGTCCGAGCAGCGCCCGCCGACCCGCGCCTCCAGCCTCGTACCCGGTCACTACGAGAGCCGCGACGAGCGGCCCGAGCCCTGCTGCGATATCCAGGCCGATAAAGGGCAGCGGTGCTGCGATGATGCCACGCTGCGCGAGGATCTTCACCAGATTGAACGCCCAGGTCCACGCGTATGCAACAACGAAGAAGTAGCGCAAGACGAAGGGCCGAGACGGCGCCGCCATGCGATACACGTTAGCCCTTGCTGTCGATTCCGGGCAGCCTCGCGCGACGGCAAGCGTGTCCTGCCGGACGGGCTGCATGCGACATTCGGCTTGCGTGCCGCGAGCCCATACCCGACCGGTGTCGTGGGCCTGCATTACGTGCGTCAGCGTGGCTAGCTTCACCCAGGGCCTCACAAGAGGAGGTCGGGTGAAGACGCGCTGTTGTCTTTGCTTCCTGTTGGTCGTCGGTTTCACCGCCGCCTGCGCCGACTCGACCGCGCCTGATTCCCCACTGGTCGCGGACCTTGGACGGAACGACGTCCGGGCCAGAGATCCCCAGGCGCTCGGTGTGACCGCGATGACCCGCAATCTCTATATCGGCGCGGACGTGGACGTGGTGATCGCCGCGCTCGCGTCACCGGACCCGGCGGACGATGTGCCGACGCTGCTCGACGCCATCGCGGTGTTGCAGCATACCGATTTCCCGACGCGCGCCGAGGCGCTCGCGGACGAGATCGCCCGCCCGCGGCCGGACGTCATCGGGCTGCAGGAGGTCGAGCAGCTGCACATCGACCTCACGAGCCTTGGGCTTCCCGTCGCCATCAACCAGAACTTCCTCGCGATCCTCGGCGCGGCGCTCGCGCGGCGCGGGCTGCACTACGCGGTGGCGGGCCGGGTCACCAACGTCACCGCGTTCCTGCTCTCCGGAGCCATCAACCTCACCGATGAGGACGTCATCCTGGTGAACGCGGATCGCGTGACGGTGCTCCCCGGCGTCGCGGCGCACAACTACAGCGCGAATCTCGGCGTCGTGGCACCCGGGGTCGAGCTGAAGCGCGGTTGGGTCCAGATCGATGTGCTGATCGGCGGCGAGCGCATCACGGTCGCGAGCACGCATCTCGAGTCGGGTTCGAACACCAGCCCGGCCTTCCCCGCGCTGCGCGCCGCGCAGGCGAGCGAGCTGGTCGCGTCAGTCGCCGCCGCACCGCGCGCGATCCTGCTCGGCGATTTCAACGATACCGAAGGGTCGCCGATGTACGGCGTGGTCACGGGCGCCGGGTTTACGGACACGTGGGCACGTTTGCGACCCGGTGTGGCCGGACTCACCTGCTGCGAGCCCCCCGACCTCTCCAACCCCCTCCCGCTCCTGTTCGAGCGAATCGACTACGTGTTCGCGCGCGGCCTCGAGGGCCCGGACGGCGCGCTCCACGGCAGAATCGCGGTGGTCGGCAACCGGCCGGGCGACCGCGTGCCGGGCCCCGCGTATCTGATCTGGCCGTCCGACCACGCTGGAGTTGTAGCCCGCCTACGTGACCGCGAAACCAACGTTGCGGCCAGCGTAGCTCGGTGGGCGAGCGAGGCGGGAGGGGTGCGGGAACGTCCCTGATGGGCGGCGCCGGGCGGCCCAGGCTTCGCATCCTCGCCATCGCCGGCGCCGCTGTGCTCGCTTCGCCGGTGCTCGCCTCCGCCTGGAACGCCGCCGGCCACCGCACGGTCGCTGCGATCGCGTGGGACGCCATGACGCCGCGTGCCCGGGCGCGCGCCGTCGCGCTTCTCCTCCATGGACCCGCGCGCGCGAAGCTCGCTTCGCTCCGGCCAGCGGAGGGCACGGACGCCGAGCGCAATCGCGCCCTGTTTCTCAACGCCGCCACCTGGCCCGACCTCGTGCGCAACCGCGACCAGGATTGGACCGTGTACAACCGCCCCGCCTGGCACTACGCGGACTTCTACTGGGACGTCGTGAATGGACACCCGCATGACTTGCCGGGCACCGGCCCCGACAGTGTGAACGCCGGCGAGCGCATCGCCGCATTCCGTGCGGCGCTCGCCGACGCAAGCGTCGCCGACACCACCAAGGCCGTGGACCTCGCGTGGCTGCTGCACCTGGTAGGCGACATCCACCAGCCGCTCCATTGCAGCTCGCGGGTCACGCCCGAGGAGCCGCTCCCGCGCGGCGATCTGGGCGGCAACAGGTTCGCCCTCGACGACAACCACAATTTGCACGCCTACTGGGACGACATTCTAGAGGCAGGCGTCCCGCGCCAGCCGGGCGAGGACTCCATCACGTACGCTACGCACAACGCTCGCCGCATCGAGCAGGAGCACCCGGGGTCATCGCGCGCGGAGGCCACGGCATCGCGCGACGTTGCGGAGTGGGAGCATGAGTGCCTGCACATCGTGCAGACCGTCGTGTACGACGGTCTGCGGCGCGGCGCCGCACCGACCGTCGCCTATCAGGCGGAAGCCGTGACGGTTTCCGAACGGCAGATCGCCCTTGCCGGCTACCGCCTGGCGGCGCTGCTCGAGGAGGCGCTCAGGTAGTTCCGGGCCAGTCCCGAGTCGACTAGGATGGTTTAGCCGGAGCGGCCTCCGGCACGACGAGTCATGTGATGCTCCTCCTCGAGCCGCCACGTCTTACCGCCGTCGTGCGACGTCTCGCCGCGCCAGATGAACGAATCCGGAGTGACGTCGTTGAATGACCAGCGCAGCTCCGCACCCTGGTCGTCATGGCCGCGCAGCACGATGCGATCTCCCTCGGCCCCCCCTGCCATCCGGATGGCCACGTTGAAGGCTGGCGCCGCAAACATCACGGTCCACTTGTCGGTCTTGGGGTCAACCCACCGCACCGCGGTGACCATTTTTCGCTCCTCGTTCGAGCCAGGCTTGGGGTAGCTGAGAAAGATGTCCTGCAACGCGTAGCCGTCCAGGATCCATCCGAAGAGAACCTCGCCGCGCTTATGGCGAACGCTGCCGTCCTCGGCGATGAACGCGTAGTCGGCGTCCCACGTCCCCACGAAGCGCCCGAAGAGGTCCGCGTGGTGGCCCAGCGAGGGGTGCGGCCCGAGAGCCGGAAGCACGGCGATCATGTCGCGCCGGGGTTCGGCGCCTGCCTTGCGCGTCCTTGCTTCGTCAGCGGCGCTTTGTGCGCAGGCAACAACGATCGCTCCTGTCGTGACGGCGGCCATCCACCGAGACACCTGGCCCAAAGACCTCATGGTGGTTCCTCCTTCCCAAGTTCCCTGGCGCCGCCGTTCCCTGGTGGCGCGGTGCACGTTTCACTCGCGTAACTTAGCGATGCCCTCGATTCTAGCACTCCCGAGCACCCTTGAGCTATGCATTGGCCCGCCTCGACGGGGAGACGTGACGGTCGATTTCTGGGCGACTCGTTCGTCGCTGTCGAGGACCCATGACCGGAGACATCCATGGCCCGGATCAGGCGTGCGCTGGCCGTCATCCCGTTGCCTTCGGGGTGCGTCCATCGGGGCGCGAGCGACGCCGGCCAGGAGGGTGCTGCAATGACCCCTGCGGATGTCCGCCACATCAGCGTGGCGATCAACCGACCGCCGCACGAGGTCTATGCGTTCGCGTCGCAGCCCGAGAACCTGCCGCATTGGGCGCGCGGTCTCGCCACCTCGATCGAGCACGTCGGCGGGGAATGGATCGCCCGCTCGCCGATGGGAACGGTGAAGGTGCGCTTCGTTGAGCTCAACGCATTCGGAGTGCTGCACCACGACGTGACGCTCGAGTCCGGCGTCTCGATTCACAATCCGATGCGCGTCGTCCCGCGTGAGGGCGGCCGCAGTGAAATCATGTTCACGCTATTTCGCCGGCCGGGCATTTCCGATGCGGAATTCGAGGCGGACGCGCGCGCCGTGCAGCGGGACCTGCATGCCCTTCGGGACGTCCTCGACAGCCGCACGGTCACCCGTTGAGACCGAGGACTTTGGTCAACCACAACGCGAAAGGACCAGCCGATGCCGAAGTACATGACGATCGTGAAGGGTTCCGAGCATCACGCACCCCCGCCCCCGGCGCTGATCGAGGGCATCGACCAGCTGATGAAGGATGCCGGCAAGCGGCTCGTGGGCGTGGGCGGCCTCCTGCCCAGCGGCAAGGGCGCGAGGGCGCGCCTCGCGAAGGGCAAGGTGACGGTGACGGACGGGCCGTTCACCGAGGCCAAGGAGGTGATCGGCGGCTTCGCGATCTACGAGGTGCCGTCGCTCGCCGAGGCGAAGGAGTGGACCCGCCGCTTCCTGGATCTGCACGTCAAGCACTTCCCCGGGTGGGACTGCGAGGTGGAAATCCGGGAGATGATGGCTTGAATCGCACTTGCCCTGGACCGGGGCACCAGACTCTCCCATCTTAGCCGGGCGGCGACGAAGGGCGCCGTTGCACTGCGCGGAGGGGCTGTGACCGGGTATCGCCCGCTCGCTGTCCGGAAGACATCCGTCGATGAGCTGATCGACGTTGACCAGCGCCTGACCCGCCTGGTGTACGCCTACGTCGCCACCGCCACGGTGTGGCTCGTGGTCGGCACGCTCGTGGGCGCCTACCTCGCGCTGAAATTCGTCTGGCCCGATCTGGGCGTCGCGCAGTGGCTATCCTTCGGGCGTCTGCGGCCGGTCCACACGAACATCGTGTTTTGGGGCTGGGCGTCACCTGCCATGCTCGCGCTCGCCCTTTGGGTAGTGCCCCGGACGTCGCAGCGTCGTCTCCATAGCATCCGTCTCGCAGCGGCGAGCCTTGCCTTGATCAACGCGGCCGTCGTCGCCGGCGTCGTGTGCCTCCTGAACGGCGTGAACAACGGGGGCGGAGAGTACCGCGAGTTCGTGTGGCCGGTGATGAGCGTATTCGCCCTCGGCCTCATCCTGCTCGCGTACAACCTCTACCGCACCGTCGCGACGCGGGCGGTGGAGGAGATCTACATCTCCAACTGGTACATTCTCGCCGCCTGCCTCTGGACGGTGGCGCTGGTGGTGGTGGCGTATGCGCCCTGGCTCCAGAGCGGTCTCGGGGGCACGGTCATCCAGGGCTTCTACATGCACATGGGCGTCGGAATGTGGTTCACGCCGATGGTGTTGGGGCTGACCTACTACTTCCTTCCCAAGTTCTTGAACAAACCGATCTACTCCTACGCGTTGGGCGTGCTCGCGTTCTGGACGCAGCTGGCGTTCTACCCGATGATCGGCGCACACCATTTCCTCTTCAGCGCCATCCCATGGTCGCTCCAGACCGCTGCTATCGTCTTCAGCGTCGGCATGCTCGTGCCGGTCGTAGCCGGGACGGGGAACTTCCTGTTGACGATGCGGGGCAGCTGTGGCACGATCGGCCGCAGCTACTCGCTCCCGTTCATCCTCGTGGGCGTGATCATGTATTTCGTCGCGTCCACGCAGGGCACGTT
>Ga0066709_100006127_pt1 | contig 10086 bp, 9 predicted proteins | sample GraSoiAngelo_158_FD_79665 | JGI IMG/M metagenome (GOLD analysis project Ga0066709, IMG submission 79665) | Grasslands soil microbial communities from the Angelo Coastal Reserve, California, USA - 14_1009_16_30cm | ecosystem: Environmental > Terrestrial > Soil > Grasslands | place: USA... | reverse complement strand
TCGACGTGACCTTCTCGAGGTCGTTCGCGGCTCCTGTCGTCACCTCCTGGAAGACGAGCTCTTCGGCGGCGCGGCCGCCGAGCGTCATCGCCAGTTGCTCCATCAGCGCGGTCTTCGTCGTCAGGTACCGGTCCTCTCGCGGCAATGAGATCGTGTAGCCGAGCGCCTGGCCGCGGCTGATCACCGAGATCTTGTGCACCTCGTCCGTGTGCTCGAGGTAGTGGCCGACGAGCGCGTGGCCGAGCTCGTGGTAGGCGGTGATCTTCCGTTCCTCCTCCGAGAGCAGGCGCGTCTTCTTCTCGGGGCCGGCGATCACGCGCATGATCCCCTCTTCGAGCTCCTCCTGCTGGATCACCTTCTTGCCGCGCCGGGCGGCGAGCAGCGCTGCCTCGTTGACGAGATTCGCAAGGTCGGCGCCGGTGAAGCCGGGCGTGCCGGCCGCCAGCGTGTCGAGATCGATCTCGGGAGCGATCGGCTTGCCCTTCGCGTGCACCTCGAGAATCTTGCGCCGCCCGATCCGGTCAGGCCGGTCGACGACGATCTGGCGGTCGAAGCGCCCGGGGCGCAGCAGCGCCGGGTCGAGGATGTCGGGCCGGTTCGTGGCGGCGATCAGGATGATGTTGTCCTTCAATTCGAACCCGTCCATCTCGACGAGGAGCTGGTTCAGCGTCTGCTCGCGCTCGTCGTGGCCGCCGCCGAGGCCGGCGCCGCGGTGGCGCCCGACCGCGTCGATCTCGTCCATGAAGACGATGCATGGAGCGGCCTGCTTGGCCTGCTCGAAGAGGTCGCGAACGCGTGAGGCGCCGACCCCGACGAACATCTCGACAAAGTCGGAGCCTGAGATCGAGAAGAACGGAACGCCCGCCTCGCCGGCAACGGCGCGCGCGAGCAGCGTCTTGCCGGTGCCGGGCGGCCCATAGAGGAGCACTCCCTTCGGAATTCGCGCGCCGAGCGCCTGGAACTTCTTCGGATTCTCGAGGAACTCCTTGATCTCCTGCAGCTCCTCGACCGCCTCGTCGACACCGGCGACGTCCTTGAACCCGATCTTCGGCGAATCCGGAGCCATCCGTTTGGCGCGGCTCTTGCCGAAGCTCATCACCTTGGAGCCGCCGCCCTGCACCTGGTTCATCAGGAAGATCCAGAAGGCGAACAGCAGCACGAAGGGGAGCAGCGAGGTGAAGAAGCCGATCCAGGACCAGTTGCCGGTGCCCTTCGAGTCGTACTCGACGTTGTTCTGCTGCAGCAGGCTGGTGAGCGCGGGCGCGTTCTGGTCACTCGGGTAGTGAACGCTTCCCTTCTTCCCGTCATTGAGCTTGAAGCTGATCGAGCGCTTGCTCGGATTGAACTCGGCGCTCGAGACCTGGTGCTGCGTGACCTTCGAGGTGAACTCGGAGAGCGTCAGCTTCTGCGTGTTCTTCCCGTGGGGGATCAGCGTCTGGCTCGCCAGGTAGACGAGCAAGACGATCACGAAGAGCGGGAAGAGTGCGCTGCGGAAGAAGCGGTTCACGAAACCTCTATCGGCAGGGTACCAGGGTGCATGAGCGTTCCCAATCGCCCGCCCTGGGCCGGCAACTGGGCCAAGACTGGGTTAAAAACCTTCGGGCAGGGCCTCGTCGCTGAGCACGGCGACGTAGGGAAGGTTCCGGTACCGCTCCCCGAAGTCCAGGCCGTAGCCGATCACGAAGCGGTTCGGGATCTCGAAGCCGACGTACCGGACGGGCACCTCGATCTCGCGGCGATCCGGCTTCGTCAGCAGGGCGCAGACCTCGAGCGTCGCCGGCTCGCGCGACTCGAGGTTGCGCATCAGGTATGAGAGCGTCAAGCCCGAGTCGATGATGTCCTCGACCACGAGCACGTGGCGGCCCTCGATGTTGATGTCGAGGTCCTTGAGGATCCGGACGACGCCCGAGGAGTCGGTCGAGGCGCCGTAGCTCGAGATCGCCATGAAATCGACCTCGCAGGGGATCGTCAGTTTCCGCATCAGATCGGCCATGAAGAAGACGGCGCCCTTGAGGACGCCGATCAGGAGCAGGTCGCGGCCCTGGTAGTCGGCTGAGATCTCGGCGCCCAACTCGCCGATGCGGGCGCTGAGGGCCTCCTTGTCGATCAGGATCTCGCCTACAGCGCTCTCGAGTTCAGTCTGCGACACGCTCGGCCTTCACCTCGGGATGCTCGACGACGCCCGGAACGGCGACGACCTCGTCGCCGCGCACGACGAGGGGCCACGCCTCGCGCTCGGAGCGGGGGATCTTGGCGTCGACGAACACGTCTTGGATCTTCTTGCGGCGCCCGGCGAGTCTGTCGCCCGGCCGCCAGCCTCGTACCTTAAGGCCTGCGAGCTCGGACTCGATCCTCCAGTCCCCCCAGCGAACCGGGCCCTCGAGCGCGACCGGGCCACGCTCGAGCCAGGCGCGGTCGTACTCACGGACGAGCTGAACGCCGTCGCCGAGATCGAGTCGTTTCGAGCCGACGGGCGAGGAGATCAGCTCCGCGAGGGCCGGCTGGAGCGTGGGGCGCTGCTCCAAGGCGCGGAGGAGGTTCTGGTCGGCGGCCGGATGAATCTCACGCAGCAGCGGCAGGATCCGTTCGCGGATGAGGCCGCGCGTCGTGTCGCGGTTCGTGCTGTCCATGCGGTAGGCGAGTCCGTGGGCGCGGCAGTAGGCCACGGTCTCGTCGCGCCAGAGCGGCAGGAGCGGTCGGACGACGCCGTCTTCGCGCTTCGGTTTGATCCCGGTGGCGCGACCGCTCGTGACGAGCCGGTAGAGGATCGTCTCGACCTGATCGGAGGCTGTGTGGCCGGTGGCGCGGAGCCGGTCGGTCGCGAAGCCGTAGCGAATCTCGCGCAGCTCGTTCTCGGTCCTACCTCCGCGGCCGTCGACGATCTCGGCGCCCATCAGCTCGCGACAGAAGCGCGCGTCTGCCTCGGACTCTTCCCCGCGCAGGCCGTGGTTGACGTGGAGCGCCGAGACGCGATAGCCGAGCTCGCGCAGGAGGTGCCACGCGCAGGTCGAATCGGCGCCGCCGGAGACGAGCACGGTCACCTCTCCGCCGGGCGGCATCAGCCCGAGCCGACGGATGTGCTCATGCATTCGCGCGCCGAGGTCGGCGGGTTCCATCGGGAAATTGTTACCGCTAAAGAAGCGGAGCGACGCCGCAGCCACGGCTGGCCAGCGCGGGCTCTGCCTTCGCGAGCACGTCGTGCGCGAAGTTTGCCAGGGCGTAGGCATGGAAGATGTGATCGCCCGCGTCGCGGTTCTTTGCGTGCTGCTCCATCGCCTTGCGGTACTCGGTGAACATCGCCACGAGCAGCTTGCGCGTCTGCGAGAGCGACGGATCCGTCGGAGCGGTGGCGCCGACGATCTTCGCCGCGCGGGCCGATTCCGCTGCAACCTCACCGGCCGCGGCTTCGCCGTCGACGTATTGTTGACCCCAGAGCTCGACCGCGGCCATGTTCGTCTTCGCCGTGTCGATGAAGGCGCGATCCGTGACCGAACACGTATGCCGGAGAGGGCCGCCCGCCTTCGCGCGGCTCGTGGTTGCATAGGTCAAAGCGAGCACGGACGCCAGCAGCAGGCCGAGCCCGTAGAGGGCGATTCGCCGCATCGCCTCGATCATCGGAGCTAGCGGAAGTCCACGGCTCCCTCGTTCGGTGGTTCACCGCCGGTCAACCGGCACCGCGAAGCGGCATCCAGCCCGGCCGACGCCGTGATTTCTGCGGCGGCGGCCCCGCGGGCAGCAGCCGGTGTCCAGCGAACGAGGCGAGTTCCATGGCCGCCCAGCGGCCGACCCAGAGCCCGAGCGCGAGCGCGACCAGCCGCCGCGCCGTCAGAAGATCAGGCTCCGGTACGAGATCGTGTGCTGCATTCCGATCGCCTCGTAGACGCGGATCGCAGGGGCATTGTCCCGCCGGACGAACAGGCAGATCGTCGGCACGCGCGGCAGCAGCAGGCGGCAGAGGTCGCGCAAGCCGCGCTGGGCGTACCTGTGACCTCGCGCCTCAGGGTCGACCCAAACCTGCTGCAGCTGAACCGCCTGCGGCGTCCACGCGGAGGCTTCGGCCTTGAACAGAATCGTCGCGCCGTCCGTCCAGAGCCAGGAGCGCCCCTCGTCGATCTGGGCGCGGGTCCGCCAGCGGAAGCCTTCGGGATCGCGTTCGAGCGGATCGATCCCGATCTCCTCGCGGTGCGCCGCCGCGCATGCGGGCAGCAGCAGATCCAAGTCGTCCGGCTGAGCCGGGCGCAATCCCGTTTCTCCGGGCTCGGGAGCCTCGTCGAGCACGTAGACGGGTTGACCGGGCCGGTCCTCGCGAGGGGGCGGCAGCTGTCGCGACGAGGCCTTCCAAAAGTCGGAGACCGCCGTCTCCTCCCCAATGATCATCCGTGCCCGCCAGTCCTTCACGATCTCGGCGAAGGCCTCGCAGCCCGTGCCCGACGGCACGAGGTTCGCTCCCGCGTGGCAAAGCGCGGTGACCCCGCCGTCGCCATCCAGCGCAGTGAAGCGACCCAGGCCACGGCGGGCGACATCCTCGAGGAAGACGCGTTCGACCGGATCCTCGGCGCAAAACGCAAGGATCTCCTCGAGCTCGGGTTCTCTCAGCGTCGCCACGTCCGCAATCGTGCATGAGACGAGGGCGAGGCACCTGAGGCATCGCTCGCGATGCCGATTGGAGGTCGTGGCGGCTTTGCCGCCGCGACTGTCTAAACCCGGCCTCTTGGTCGGTCAGCGCAGCGCCGCGCAGCCAGCTCGACTTAAGGTTTGCGCTGTGCCGATTCACGTCCGCGCCGAGCCGGGCGACTACGCGGAGGCCTGCCTGCTGCCGGGTGATCCGCTGCGCGCCCAGTACATCGCCGAGACGTATCTCGACAGCCCTGTGCAGACGAACAGGGAGCGCGGCATGATCGGCTACACGGGGCAGTTCGAGGGGCGACCGGTTTCCGTCCAGGCGACCGGAATGGGCTGCCCGTCGGCGGCGATCGTCGCCGAGGAGCTCGTTCAGCTCGGCGTCAAGCGATTGCTTCGCGTCGGCACCTGCGGCGGCCTGCAACCGGACCTGCAGCTCGGTGACCTGATCGTCGCGATCTCGGCCGTCGCGGCCGACGCCACGGCGCGGCATCTCGTCGGCGGCGAGCCGCATACGCCGACCTCGGACTGGGAGCTCGTCCACGGAGCCGTCCACTACGCCAAGGAGCTCGGCCAGCCGCTCCGCGTCGGCCCGATCGTCTCGAGCGATCTCTTCTACAACCCGGACGGCGAGCAGTATGGCCGCTGGTGCTCCCGGGGGATCCTGGCAGTCGAGATGGAAGCAGCGGTGCTCTTTACCCTCGGCGCTCTCCGTGGCGTCCAGGCCGGCTGCCTCCTGACGGTCAGCGACGTGGTTGTCGAGAAGGAGTTCAAGCGCATCTCGGACGAGGAGTTGCGCGCCGCAGTCGACCGGATGACCCGGATCGCGCTGGCGACCGCAACGGCCGAGCCGAAGCATTAGCGGACCGCGCACCGTCTTCCTCGTCAATCCGGCTGCGGAGAACGGCGCGACCGGCCGGCGCTGGCCCGAGATCGCGAAGAGCGCCGCAGCCGCAGGGCTGAGCGGCGAGGCGCTGCTGTCCGAGCGGCCGGGCCAGCTCACCGAGCTCGCACGACGGGCCGCCGACGACGGGGCGAGGCTGCTCGTCGCCGTCGGGGGAGACGGAACGGTCTTCGAGGTCGTGAACGGGATCGCCGGTCGAGCAGGGGTCGACCTGGCGATCCTGCCCCGCGGCACTGGGCGGGACTTCGTCCGCACCTACGGGATCCCGCACCGGCTCGGCGACGCCTTGCGGACGGCTCGCGACGGCCCCACCCGTGAGATCGACCTGGGACGCGCAACATTCCGCTCCTGGCGGGGCGAAGCGGCCGAGACCTACTTCGCCAACATCGCCAGCGCGGGGATGAGCGGCGCCATCGCCAAGCGCGCGAACGAGTCGAGCAAGGTGCTCGGCGGCAAGGTGTCTTACTTCTGGGCGACGTTCGCGGTCTTCGCCCGCTGGCGAAGCTCCGAGCTCACCGTCACGGTCGGCGACGAATCGCGCCGCGGGCGGATGCACGACGTCGTCGTTGCCAACGGCCGCTACTTCGGCGGCGGAATGATGATCTGCCCTGAAGCGGAGCCGGACGACGGTCTCTTCGACGTGCTCCTGATCGGCGATCTGACCAAGCGCGACCTGCTCCTGACGCTGCCGAAGACCTACAGCGGCAAGCACCTGCCGCACCCGAAGGCCGAGCGTCTCCGCGGCTCGACCGTGGAGATCGACGCAAGCAAGCCGCTGCCGGTCGAGCTCGACGGAGAGCACCCGGGCACGACCCCGGCGCGGTTCGAGCTCCTGCCGCGTGCCCTGCGGCTACGTGTGCCTAGCTAGGGGGGCCCGCCGACCCCGAGTCGCCGGGCCGGCCCTGATCACCGCGCTTTCTCGTCGTTCCGCGCGAGCGTGTAGACGGGCTTCGCTTCGCCGCGGAAGCGCGCGACGGCGCCGTCTTGCGCGCCGAGCCGCTCCGCGTGGAACGCGAACCGCTCGACAGCTGGTCGACCCTCCGCTCGAGCGCGTCGACCCGTCGAGTCAGCTCGTCGAGACCCCGCATCCGCTTCTGCAGCTCGTCGACTCGCTCGCGCAGCGCGTTGATCCCCTCGACCAGGTTCTTCGCGCCGGGAAGCTCGGTGATCCGGCCGAGCAGCTCCTCGCTGATCCCCAACAGTCCGCCCTGTCGTCGTGAAGCCATCGGTTCCTTTCGTCGGTTTCGCGCGAGTGTCCGGGAGGCTAACCGGTCCGCAAGGCGAAGCGCGCTCTCCGCCTTGTCACAACTTCTTCACCCTTTCGAGCGTCGTACGTTCCGAGGATGACGTTACCGTGAGTGAGATGCGCAAGCCAATCCCGTTCCGGGCCCCACACCGGCACACGAAGATCACGAGCTACACCCTGCGACAGCGTGAGGGCATCCCGTACGAGATCGAGCGCGTGCACTGCAGCCAGTGCAGCCGGCTCCTCGAAGAACGCCCACTGCGTCGCGCCGTCGCCTAGGAGTGGGCGCCTAGCTCGGCGGCAACCGCGCCGAGGATTTCGGCCGCGCTCCCGTCCAGCTTCAGATCGGTCCGCCGGTCGTAGGGCGTCGGCCCCTTGTTGATGATTGCGAGGCGGCCGCCGGCCGTCAGCGTCTCCTCGGGCACCGCCGCGACCGGGTGCACCTCGAGTGAGGAGCCGACGACGAGCAGCAGCCGCGCCCGCCCAGCCAACTCGAAGGCGCGCTCGATCGCGTCGGCCGGGAGCAGTTCGCCGAAGAAGACGACATCGGGCTTGAGGATCGCGCCGCAGCGGTCGCAGGCTGGCGCATCAGCGTACTCGAGCTTCGCGACGACGTCCTCACGTGGATACCTGGAGCCACAGGCCGGGCAGGTGGCAGTGCGGATCGACCCGTGCACCTCGACGAGGTTGCGGCTGCCGGCGCGCTCGTGCAGGAGGTCGATGTTCTGCGTCACGACGGCCTCGACGAACCCGGCCTGCTCGAGCGCAGCGAGCGCAAGGTGCGCAGCGTTCGGCTGCGCGTTCATCAGCATCGCAATCCGCGGCTTGTAGAAGCGCCAGACCTTCGCGGGGTCGGCACGGAAGGCCGGCAGCGAGGCGTATTCCGCCGGATCGAACTCCGCCCAGATCCCGGTCGGCGAACGGAAATCGGGAATCCCGCTCTCGGTCGAGACCCCAGCCCCTGTCAGGACGACGCACGGCTGGTTCGCCCTGATCAGGCGGGCGAGCGCGGTCGCGTCCATCTCGCCGATCGTAGAGAGTTCCGCCGTGGAGTTCGGCTTCTCGACGGAGTTGAAGGTTCGCTTTGCGGAGACGGATGCGCAGGGGATCGCCCACCATGCCGTCTATCTGGTCTGGTTCGAGGTCGCGAGGATCGAGTACCTCGCCCGCTTTCGCGGCGGTTACTCCGAGCTACAAGCCGAGGGAATCGAGGCGCTGACGCTCGACGCGAGCGTCACCTTCCGCTCGCCTGCCCGCTTCGACGACAGGCTCGTCGTCTCCGCGCGCTGCAGCGAGGTCCGCGGGGCTCGCTTCCGGTTCGACTATCGCGTCGAGCGCGACGGCGAGCTGGTCGCGACTGGAGCGACCGGCCACGCCTGCGCCGACGCGCAAACCCTGCGGCCGACGCGCGTGCCGCAATGGCTCGTCGAGGAGATCGCCAAGGCCGAGCCTACGGCGCCGGCGTCGTCGTAGTAGTCGTGGTCGTGGTCGTGGTCGTGGTGGTGGTGGTCGTCACCGGCGGCTTCTTCTTTTTCTTCCTGGCAGGTGCCGGCTTGGGCTTCGTCCCGACGAGGACGACCTTGGGCTCGGCCCGGTAGGACGAGTACCAGGTGTTGTCGTAGAGCAGCTTCCCCTTCTGATAGACGCGTCGGCGCACGCTCGTCGAGCGCGAGGGCTCGCCGCTGTCGACGAGGGCGCTGTGGCCTACGGTGAGGTTCGGATCCGGCTCCCGCTTGAGCGGCGGCGCGCCGGTCTCGACGAGTGGGCGCGTCTGGGTGACGACGCGGCGGTGCTGCGGCGTTCCGTAGAGACCGACCGTGAGCGAGTAGGAGCCGACGAAGGTGCGCAGCAGAAGCCAGTGGGGTGTGTCATTGACGAAGCGGAGATCGACATCCGGATAATCAACAGTGGCGTCGCGGCCGAGCGGGTAATGGCTGATGTAGAGGGCGTGGTTCGTGCGCGAGGTGATCTTCAGGCCCGCCTCGTAGGCCGCGTTGAAGACGGTCGTCGAGACCTGGCACACGCCCCCACCCAGGCCGGTCCCGAGCTCGCCGTTGATGATCACCGGCGCCTCCCGGAAGCCTTTGTCCGCGGTGCGTGCCCCGGTCGCGCGGTTGAACGAAAACGTGGCCCCCGGCGCGATCAGGCGCCCGTCGAGGAGCCGCGCGACGAGTTGCACGTTGTGGATGCGGTTCGCATCGCCGCCGTAGATCGTCTCGTAGCTTCCGACGAGACCGCGAATGCCGAGCGCGCGCGCTTCGCGGGTCGTCCGCGCGGGCTTCGGCGTTGCGACGACGACGCGGGCGGTTCGCGCTCGCTGCGAAAGCGCCGCAGCGAGTAGGTTCGCGGCGGTGCCCGCGACGTTCAGCTTGCGTCCGCGGCGGGACGAGATGATTCCGACCGAGCCGCCGGGCGAGACCGCGAAGCCGGCGTTCCGGGGCGGATGGTCGAGCGCCCGGCTGAGGGCCTGGAAGTAGCGGTTGGCTCCCGGGCCCCCGATCTGCAGCCTCGTGACACGGTCGCGACCGGGCATGGCGAGCATCGCGCGCAGCTGCCACGGGGTGATCGTCCAAGTCCCCGCCTGCCAGCGCAGCTGCACGGGTGCCGAGAGCGCGACGCGAATACGTGCGGCGGCTGCCACCAGCTCGCCGGCTGAGACCGCAGGCGGATCGCTGCGGACCGGCAGAGCGACAGGATGCCGCGCGAAGCCTGCCAGCGCCGCAACGACGACGCGCGCGGCCGCCGCCCGCTCGAGTCGTCGTCCCGGACTTCCTGCGATGACTATCGGCTCGAGACCCTTGAGGCGAAGCTGCGGGTCGCGGTGCGGTCGATACAGCGCCCGCGCGAAGCGGTTGATCTCGAACGCGAGCGCCGCCTCGTAGACGCGCGTGGGCGGCGCGAACTGAGCGCCGAAGACCCTGACGCCGATGCGGCGGAAGCCGCGCAACGGGCCGAATCCGTCGCCCTGGCGCCGCGCAAGCTGGACGACCGCGTGCCAGTCGGCGTTGACGCCGAGCTGCTCAGGCGTCACGCGCCAGCGACGCTCGCCGGCGACGAAGATGACCGGGACGCGGCCGAATTTCCGGGCCCTTCGCTCGAGCAGGCGCTCCGCGGCGGCCGGTCTCATGCCGCCGACGTCGACGCCGTCGATACGCACGCCGGCCGCGATTCGCCCCGGTGATCCGGCGAAGGCCAACCCGAGCACGGATCCGGTCACGGCTAGGAGCAGGAACGCAAGCGCGCCGCGCTGGACGCGCACGCGCGTCGAGGTCTTCCGCCTGCGCCGGGAGCGCGCGGGAACGGCCCGTGAGTCCGC
>Ga0066709_100006126_pt1 | contig 10086 bp, 7 predicted proteins | sample GraSoiAngelo_158_FD_79665 | JGI IMG/M metagenome (GOLD analysis project Ga0066709, IMG submission 79665) | Grasslands soil microbial communities from the Angelo Coastal Reserve, California, USA - 14_1009_16_30cm | ecosystem: Environmental > Terrestrial > Soil > Grasslands | place: USA... | reverse complement strand
CTCGGGTTCATCCAGGCGGCCGCGGACCTCGACCGCATCGCTGACGGAAGTTCCGACGAGGCGGTGTTCGTGCCCTCGCTCGCCGGGCTCGGCGCTCCGTTCTGGGCCCCCGATGCCCGGGGCGGCTGGCTCGGACTCTCGCTCGCGACTCGCCGTGACGATCTCGTCCGGGCGGTCATCTGGGGGATCGCTGCGCAGGTTGCCTCACTCGCCCAGGCGATGGGAAACGACATGGGCCGGCCGCTCGAACGACTCCGTGTCGACGGCGGGCTGACGCGGTCTGCGGCGTTGATGCAGGCGCAGGCTGATCTTTTGCAGGCGCCGGTCGAGCGCTATCCATCAGCCGACGCAACTGCGCTCGGCGTCGGCGCTCTCGCGCGCTTCGGTGCGGGTGCGGCATCCTCACCCGAGGAAGCGGTCGGCGACTGGACGCCGGCGGAGGTCTTCGAGCCGCGAGTGTCGCCGGACGAAGCGGCGGAACGGCTTGCGCGCTGGGACGCGGCGGCGTCGGTGCTCGCGGATCTCTCGCGCAACGGCAGCTGACGAGCGACGTCGTCATCGTCGGTGCAGGCGTCGTTGGCGCCGCGATCGCACGCGACCTCTCGCGCTTCGAGTTGACGTGCACGCTACTCGAAGCGGAGCGCGACGTCGGTGCGGGCACGAGCAAGGCGAACACCGCGCTTCTGCACACCGGCTTCGACGCCAAGCCTGGCACGCTCGAGGCACGCCTCGTCCGGCGCGGTTACGAGCTGCTGTCCGCGTATGCACCGGAGGTGGGGATCCCGCTCGCGGCGATCGGCGCGCTGCTGGTGGCGTGGGACGACGAGCAGCTCGCGGCCTTCCCGGGAATCGTCGCAGGCGCCAGAGCGAACGGCTACGACACGATCCGCGAACTCGATGTCGACGAGCTCTACCGCCGCGAACCCCAGCTCGGCCCAGGCGCGCGCGGTGCGCTGGAGGTCCCGGACGAGGGGATCGTCTGCCCGTTCACGACGCCGCTCGCGTATGCGACGGAAGCAGTATTGAACGGTTGCGAGCTGCAGCGCGACACACGTGTGACCGGTGTGCAGAAAAGGGCGGACGGCGGCTTCGACGTGCAGACGACCAGAGAAACATTCGCGACGCGCTACCTCGTCAACGCTGCCGGCCTTCGCAGCGACGAGCTCAACCGTCTTGTCGGTCACGACGACTTCACCGTGACACCGCGGCGCGGAGAGCTCATCGTCTTCGACAAGCTTTCGCGTCCGCTGCTTCGCCACATCGTCCTTGCAGTCCCGACGGGAACGACGAAAGGCGTCCTCGTCTCGCCGACGGTCTTCGGCAATCTGATCCTCGGCCCGACCGCGGAGGACATCGAGCGCAAGGACGACACGTCGTCGACCGCGGCCGGCCTGGCATATCTACGCCGCGAAGGCGAGCGCATCCTTCCCGAGCTGCTGCGGCACGAGGTAACCGCCGTCTACGCCGGGCTTCGAGGGGCCACCGAGCACAAGGATTACCAGATCACGATCCATGCACCCGAGGGGTACGCCTGCGTCGGCGGCATCCGCTCGACGGGTCTGACGGCGTCGCTCGCAATCGGGGAGTACGTGCGCATCCAGCTGGAAGCGGCCGGGCTGGAGCTTCGGCCCAAGCCCAAGCCGGTCCCGGTGAGCATGCCGAATATCGGGGAGCTCGCACCTCGCCCGTACGAGCAGGGCGGCCGCGTCGTCTGCTTCTGCGAGCGGGTCACGCTCGCTGAGATCGAGGCGGTGCTGCGCAGCCCCATCCCGCCGGTCGATCTCGACGGGCTACGCCGCCGGACGCGCGTGTTGATGGGCCGCTGTCAGGGCTTCTACTGCGGCGCGCACGTCACCCGTCTCCTGCAGGAGAGCACCGGTTGAGCCGGGTCGTGATCATCGGCGGCGGGCCAGCCGGCCTTGCCTGCGCGATCGAGCTTCGTCGGCAGGGCGTCTCCGACGTGGTCGTGCTCGACCGCGAGCTGCGGGCCGGCGGCATTCCGCGCCACTGCGGGCACCAGGGCTTCGGGTTGCGCGACCTTCGTCGCGCTCTCTCCGGCCCCGCGTACGCGCGGCGCTACGTCGAGCTGGCCGACGAGGCCGGCGTCGTCGTGCGGCCGGAGGCGATGGTGACCGGCTGGTCGGGCGAGGCACTCGAGGTGACGAGCCGCGAAGGGCGGGAGACGTTGACCGCGTCAGCGATTGTGCTCGCGACCGGTTGCCGCGAGCGGCCCCGCGCAGCCAGGCTTGTCCCCGGCTCGCGGCCGGAAGGCGTGTTCACGACCGGGCTGTTGCAGCAGCTCGCGCAGCAAAAGCTGCCGATTGGTCGGCGGGCGCTGATCGTCGGCGCCGAGCATGTGAGCTTCTCCGCGCTCCTCACGCTCGCGCACGCGGGCGTGGACGTCGCGGAAATGGTCACGCCCTACCGGCGCCACCAATCATTGCCTTTCGCGGGAACGGTGGCAGCGTTGCGCTACCGCACACGTCTGTCGACCCGCACAGAGGTCGCGGCAATCCACGGACGGGCGCGCGTCGAGGAAGTCGACCTGCTCGAACTGGACACAGGCCAGGCGCGACCGGTCGCGTGTGACACGGTTGTCTTCACCGGCGATTGGATTCCCGACCATGAGCTCGCCGTGCTGGGCGGCATCGAGCTCGACCCGGGAACGCGCGGCCCACGCGTCGATGCTGCTCACCGGACGGCGCACCCGGGCGTCTTTGCTGCAGGCAACGTCGTTCAGGGCGCGGAGCCGGCGGACGTCGCCGCACTGGCCGGAAAGCACACGGCGGCCCCCGTTGCACTTTGGCTCAGGAAGGGCAATTGGCCCGCGCAAGTACATGTCTCGTGCCTGGCACCACTGACGTGGATCTCACCCAACGGGGTCGCCGACGACTCGCCGCCGGCGCGGAGGCGCATGCTCCTCCGCGCCGCGGCCTTCCTGGACCGCCCGCGGATCGAGATTCGCCAGAACGGTCGAACGCTCTGGACCGGCACGCTGCGCAAGATCGTTCCTGGCCGTTCGGCCTCGCTTCCGTGGGACTGGACCCGCGCGGTTGACCCAAAAGGCGGGCCGATCGAGGTCTCGGCCCATTGACCTTTCGTAACAAGAGCTATTACGCTCGCCCGAAGTAACCCCGGCGAGGAGGACTACAGATGTCACAGACGGATGTCGATCACGACGTTCAGAAACTCGCGGAGCTGGGCTACAGGCAGGAACTGACACGGGCGTGGAGCAGCTTCACGAACTTCGCGATCTCGTTCACGATCATCTCGGTCCTCGCCGGCGTCTTCACGAACTTCTCGTTCGCCTGGTCGTTCGGCGGCCCCGCAGGAATCGCCATCGGTTGGCCGATCCTCTGTGCGTTCGTCCTGTTGGTCGGCTTCTCGATGTCGGAGCTGACCTCTGCGTACCCGACGGCCGGAGGCCCCTACTGGTGGTCGGCCAAGCTCGGGAGCCCCGCCTGGAGCTGGTTCACGGGCTGGTTCAACATGATCGGCCTCGTCGGAATCGTCGCCGGCGTCGGCTACGGCGCGGCGATCTTCCTCAACACGGTGCTCAGCGTCTACGGCGTGACGATCGGCAGCATCAACTTCGCCACAACCAATACCAGCGCCATCCTCCACCACCAGTTCGTGCTGTTCCTGATCATCCTTCTCCTCTACACGGTCATCAACATCTTCGCCGACACGCTGCTCGCGCTCTTCAACAACATCTCCGTGGGCTGGCACGTGCTCGGAGTGCTCGTCATCCTCGGAGTGCTGATCTTCGTCCCGGACGACCATCAGAGCGCGGGCTTCGTGTTCGGGAACAAGATCAACCTCACGGGTTTCCATGGCGGAACGACGGGCGGCCTCTTCTTCTGGCTCTACGTGCTGCCCCTCGGATTCATCCTCACGATGTACACGCAGACCGGCTACGACGCGTCCGCGCACACGGCCGAGGAGACGCGCGGTGCTGCGCTCGGAGCGGCCAAGGGCGTCTGGAAGTCGATCTTCTACTCGGCGTTGCTCGGGTGGTTCTTGCTGCTCGCCTTCCTCTTTGCCGCCACCGACCCGAAGGCCGTGAACGGCTCGGCTGGATTTGTCGCCACGATCTTCACCTCCTCGATGGCGAACCACCTCTGGGGTGCGAAGCTCATCCTGATCATCGCGACCGTGGGGCAGTTGTTCTGCGGCGCCGCAGGTCTGACCAGCGCTTCACGAACGTGGTACGCCTTCTCGCGTGACCGGGGGATGCCGGGCTGGTGGCTTTTCCGCCGCCTCAACGCGGCGCGCGTACCGCTCTACGCGGTTCTCGCAGTGTCGTCCGCGGCACTCTTGATCACGATCCCGGCGTACTGGGGCTCGAACGGAGTCCCATTCGCCTACTTCGCGATCACGTCTATCTGCACCGTCGGGCTCTACCTCGCATACATCATCCCCGTCTACCTGCGCCTGCGGGCGGGAGATAACTTCCACCCCGGCCCGTGGACCTTGGGACGCCATTACAAATGGGTCAACGCCGGCGCGATTCTCTTCGTCCTGCTCGTCGTGTATTCGCTCGACATCCCGTTCTCGTCCTCAGGCGTGCCTTGGAATTCCGGCTGGAAGTGGAGTTCCCTCAACTACTCGCCGCTCGTGCTCCTCGTCGGACTAGCCGTCGGGATCTGGTGGGTCGTCGACGCGAAGAAGCGCTACCACGGTCCGGTGCGAACGATCGACGAGGCCCCGATGGACTCGGTCGAGACGCCGGAAGGCGGGCCGGCGCCGACGCCGGCGAGCTAGCCGAACTTCACGTGTGTTCGGGCGCGGCGCTAGCCGCGCTCGAACATGCGCGCCCGTTCGTAGTCCGTGACGACCTGGTCGAACAGGCGCTGCTCGGTCTTGCCGTAGTTCAGGTAGTGGGCCCAGACCTCTTCGCCGAAAGCCTCCTTCGCGAAGGAGCTCTGCTCCCAGAGGTCGACCGCTTCGCGCAGTGACGACGGGAACGCCTCGGCCTTTCCCGCCTCGTACGCGTTGCCCTTGAGCTCGGGCCCCGGGTCGGCCTTGGTCTCGATGCCGTCGAGACCTGCGGCGAGCAACGCCGCAAACGCAAGGTAGGGATTGGCGTCGGCCCCAGGGATGCGGCACTCGACCCGGCGCGACGAGCCGTGGCCGACGATCCGGAAGCCGCACGTCCTGTTGTCGCGCCCCCAGCTCACCGAGGTGGGAGCCCAGCTTTCCGCGGCGTAACGCTTGTACGAGTTCACGCTCGGGGCGATGAAGAGCGCGAGCTCGCGGATGTGGTTGCGCAGGCCGCCGAGATAGGTGCGGAAGACGTCCGTCTCGTCGTGGCCGTCGACGAAGGCACTCTCGCCGCTCTCGAGCGAGACGAGGCTCGAGTGGATGTGGCACGAGCTGCCGATGTCCTTCTCCGACGGCTTGGCCATGAACGTGACCGACAGTCCGCTCCGGTGCGCGATCTCCTTGACCCCGTTCTTGTAGATCGTATGCCGGTCGGCCGAGGTGATCGCATCCGCATAGCGCATGTTGAGCTCATGCTGCCCGTACCACGCTTCGCCCTTCGAGAACTCGACCGGGATGCCGGCACCCTGCATACCGAGGCGAACCTGCCGCATGAAGACCTCATCGCGCGTCGTGGCTAGGACGTGGTAGTCCATGATGTACGGCACCGTCGGCGTGAGGTCTCGGTAGCCCTTCTCCGCCGCCTCCTCGAAGCTGTCGCGGTAGAGGTAGAACTCGAGCTCCGACGCGAACATGGGCCCGTAGCCCATCGCGTGGGCGCGCTCGAACTGTTTGATCAGCACCTGTCTCGGTGACTCGACGACTGGGCTGCCGTCCTCCCACGCGACGTCGCAGAGCACGAGGGCAGTGTTCTCGAGCCACGGAATCCTTCGCAGCGTGGCGAAGTCGGGGACGATCGTGAAGTCGCCGTAGCCCTTCTCCCAGTTCGCCATCTGGTAGCCCGGCACGGGATCCATCTCCATGTCGAGCGCGAGGAGGTAGTTGCAGCCTTCGATGCCGTGGTCGACGACGTCCTCGAGGAAGTACTCACCCTGGATGCGCTTGCCGATCAGCCTGCCCTGCATGTCTGTGAACGCCGTGACGATCGTGTCGATCGTGCCGGCGTCGACCTCCTGCCGCAGCTCCTCGAGCGTCAGCATCCCGCGGACGCTGCCCGGCCCGCCCGTCCGAGGCGCCGACCCGTCGCGGCGCTCGGCTGCGACGTGCGCCGTATCGGTGGCTGGAGGTTTCACGACGCCCGGCGATCCTCTCTCTCCGCCGAGATCGTGTCAACATTCACATCCGTGCAGCGCCCGGCATGGGCGTGACGGCCGACGCTAACTCAAGCCGCAGCCTGCGTCAGCGAGGCTTGCCCCAGCGCACGGGATCGAAGCCGAACGTCTCGGCCAGGGGCTTCCGCTCCGCGCTCACGGCGGCCGCGCGGCTGGCGCTGTAGTTCCAGACGGTCTCCTGCGCCGCCCCGTGAGTCCGGTGGATCTCGAGGGCCGGCGGGTCATGGGCTTCGACATATTCGTAGGCGTAATCGGCGGCTTCGAGGAAGTTCGCGTTCTCGTAGAGGGAGGTCCGACGCTGGTAGCCGGGCTCGAAGGCCACTTCGAAGACCTGGTAGACGGGCTCGTCCGGGGTCGCGGGGCGAACCTGGGTCTGGAGCTCGGCCTCGTCCTGCGGCTCCAGCTCGACGCCGTGCTGTTCCGCGAGCGCCTGGGCGAGCTCCGAGCCTGACAGCAGGCCGCGCGAGACGAGAATCTCCCCGAGCCGGCCGTGCTCCTCGCTTTGGTGCGCGAGTGCGCGCTCGAGCTGCGATTCGGTGACCAATCCAAGCTCCACGAGCAACTTCCCGAGCGGCCGCCAGGCCTGCACGGGCTGGACGTGGGCCGTCTTCGTCTGCTCCGCCGCCTCGTCCTCGCGTGCCTGCAGCTGGACGCCATGTTGTTCGGACAGGACGCGGGCGAGCGAGAAAGCGGACAGATACCCGTTGTTGACGAGGATCTGGCCAAGGAGACGACCGCTACTCGCCTGCTCGGCGAGCGCCTGCTCGAGCTCTTCCTCCGTCAGTAGCTCCTCGGCGACGAGCAGCTCGCCGAGCTGCCGCCAGGGGAAATGAAGTGCTGCTGCCTCCACGCGCTCTCTATCGGCAGGAACGGGCTAGTAGCTCAAGCCCTCGCCGCGTGCAATCACCCGCACGGTTGCCCAAAGTATTTGTAGGTCGTGACGCACGAGCGCGAGGCCGCCCAGGCGGCGCAGATCGCCGACATAGCGCAGGTCGAGATCTGCGAAACGTAGGCCCGAGCCCTTCGTGACCTGTGCTGGTCCGGTCAGGCCGGCACGCACCTCGTTCCGGTACGTGAGGCCTTCCGCGACCTGCCGCTCGACCATCTCCGGCGGCCACGGGCGCGGTCCGACGAGGCTGATGTCACCCCGCAGCACGTTCAAGAGCTGGGGAAGCTCGTCGAGATACCAGGGCTTGAGCAGCCGCCGCCCGGTCCACGTCAGATTGTTCTGCTCCGCCTCGTAGAGCCGGGCATGGCTGCCGACCCTGCGCAGGTCGGCGAGCACGTCGTTCCGAAGGGTCCGAAATTTCAACAGGCCGAACGTGCGACCGAGCGAAATGCGCGGCTCGCGATAGAGGAAGCCGCCGCGGTCGCGCGGCACCAGGAGCATGTCGACCGCCATCGCCGCGACCACGACGATCAGGATCGGCGTCAGGACGAGAAGCAGCAGCGTTGCGCAGAAGACGTCGAGCAGCCGCTTCGCAGCCATGCCGCCGAGCATTTCATGCGGGACGGCCTAGGGCGTCTGTGCGTACGTGGGTACGACCGAGACGAGCGCGGACGCGGCCTTGTAGAACGGAATCGGTCGCATCCCGTTGTCGATCTTGAAGAACACGCGCGCCGCGGGAGGCAGATACGCGCCGCCGTAGCCGTAACCGCCGCCGATGATGTTGCCGTCCGCGTCGAGGACCACCGTCGAGAGCTCGGCGGCCTGCAGGTTGCGGCTGGGGCTGTCGTTCTGGATCTCGCCTTCGACCGAGCCGCACCAGTCGGGCTCGAAGATGCTCGGCACGACGCGCACGGCCGAGAGGCCGGGCTTCGTATGCGTCGCCGGTCCGCCGCGCCCGATCTTCACGACGACCTCCAGTCGTGCGATCGGCGCACCGCCCGGGAACTGCAGCTCGCCGCCGACTGCATGCTGGGTTCCGGCGGCGATGTCTCCGACCCGCGACGACGCGGACCCGATCAGGCGGTTGTCGGACATCACGAAGTTGACGAGCACGTTTACGTCGAGCGCGTCCTGCTTCTTCGATTCGTTGCCGAGGATGACCCCGTAGCTCACTCCCGTGCCGCCGTAGGGATAGGGCCGCGCCGACCAGCCGGTCTTGACGACCGTGACGTTCGGGGGAATGACCTGGCCGATGACGGTGAGCCGCTTCGTCGCACGGCCGGCACCCCCGCACCTAGCGGTTACGCGCGCGGGACCCGGCTGCACCTTCCGCGGCACCTCCCAGGTCCACGTGGCATGGGACGCGTTCGCAACCACGATCGGCAGCCCGGGCTGCTTCGCGCCACTCTTGTAGCGGACCGCCAGGGAACACCTGACGCCCGAGGGTCGCACGGCGACTGTCACGGTCGCCTCATTGCCCTGGACGACGCGCGCGTTTCCCGAGATGAACTGGACGCCGGCCGTGCGGCCGCTCGCGGAAGCCGTGAATGCACTCACGACGATGAACGCCACGAGGGCGAGAGGGAGGAGACGCTTGGCTGCGGTGGCTGCGGTCATAGCTCGGGGCGGCTTCCGAGGGCCTGTCTCTATCTCGCTTCGTTACCGCTTTCGCCAGACCCCCGATCGAGGGATCAGCCGCGCGCGAGAGCGGATCTGGCGGCGAGATGGCCGCACATTCCGTGCACGCCCCCACCGGGCGGCGTGGACGCCGAGCACAGGTAGAGCCACGGGAGGGGGGTGGAGTACGGGCTGGGCCGAAACGCAGGCCGGCGGACGAACTGCGCGAGCACGTTGGCCCCGCCCGAGATATCTCCTCCGATCAAGTTCGGATTCTCATGTTCGAGCTCGGCGGTGTTGCGAGTCGAGCACGCGAGGATGCGGTCCCTGAACCCGGGAGCGAAGCGCTCTATCTGTGCCTCGATCCGCTCCCGCATGTCGAACGTCGAGCCGTTCGGGACGTGACAGTACGCCCATGCCGTGTGCTTCCCGGCCGGCGCGCGCGTGTCGTCGAACAACGTCTGCTGTGCGAGCAGGACAAAGGGGCGCTCGGCGTGCCTTCCCTCCCAGGCGTCGCGTTCGGAGACTGCGATCTCGGCGAGCGAGCCGCCGAGATGGACTGTCCCCGCTTCCGCAACCTCCGGAGTCCGCCACGGAATCGGTCCGTCGAGCGCGTAGTCGACCTTGAAGACGCCGGGACCGTATCGCCAGCGTCCGAGCCGCCTGCCATACCGCTGCGGGAGCGCGTCGCCTGCGAGCTCGAGCAGCTGACGCGGCGTCACGTCGCAGAGGACCAGCCGACTCGGCGGCAGCTCGCTCAGCGACGACACCTTTCTACCGGTTTCGACCTGGCCGCCCAGGCTCAGCAACCGTGCGGCCAGGGCGTCGGCGATTGCCTGCGAGCCGCCACGCGGGAAGGGCCAGCCCGAGACGTGCGCGAGCAGCAACAGGACGAGCCCGAAGGAGGCACCCGCGGCTTGCTCGAGCGGTAAGAACGAATGCGCCGCCGCACCGGCGAAGAGCGCGCGGGCGTGCTCGGTCCCGAAACGGGATTCCGCGACGCCTCGCGCCGACCGGAGTGCGGTGAGGCCAAAACGCGCGAGCGCGATCGGATGACGCGGCAAATGCGCAACCGGACCGAGCACGTCGTGCCGCAAACCCTCCCACGCGTTCACCAGCGGCGCGAACAAGCGCGCGTAGGCCTGCGCATCCGCTCCCAGGCCCGACGCGGTTTCTTCCACGGACCCTCGCGCCAACACGGCCGAGCCGTCGTCGAGCGGATGTGCGAGGGCCGCCGGCGGCTCGATCAGCTCGAGCTCGAGGCCGACTGACTCGAAGAATGGTGACGCAGTGGAGAACGGGTGG
>Ga0066709_100006124_pt1 | contig 10089 bp, 10 predicted proteins | sample GraSoiAngelo_158_FD_79665 | JGI IMG/M metagenome (GOLD analysis project Ga0066709, IMG submission 79665) | Grasslands soil microbial communities from the Angelo Coastal Reserve, California, USA - 14_1009_16_30cm | ecosystem: Environmental > Terrestrial > Soil > Grasslands | place: USA... | reverse complement strand
GCCAGTCCGGGTTTTCCTGTAGACGCTGTGCCTCAACGTAACGGAGCCCTGTGAGCAGCAACGCGTCGAGCCGGGTCTGGTTCTCCTGACTCCGGGCTCCCTTCCAGAGCTGCTCGTATTCCACGGGGCGGAGAACCCTGACGTCGCCTTTGATTATCGGTTTTGGCATATCAGTATCAACTATTACTGATACTTCTATAGCCCTTTTCTAAGTCGACCTTGCTCAGGCGAGCGCGTAGTGCCGGGCCGGGGTATCACTTCTAGTGTAAAAGTGCGATGAGGGGTTAGATTCGCCGGAGTCTCCCGAGTTATGGTACGGAGGACGAACTCGTCAGCTTCCGGGTGTCGACGAGAACCTGGTAAACTTTCGCGGGATCCCATCCCTTCGACAGGATGTCGGAGTGGAACTTCTTGGGCCTTTCATCAAGGAGGACGAAACAGACGTGATCAGCGATGTTATGCTCTTTCAGAAGTTTGAGTTTGTCGCGGTCTTGGAGGAACAGGTCGACATCGCCTTTGCTTCCGTCATAGAGCCAGGCGTACTTCAACTCGGCCGCCAGCGGGAAGACTGGCAACTGGTCGCGTACGCTTCGGTCGTCATGCAGAACCATGTCTACCTCTGCCTTCTTCGCCAGCAAGATCTCGAACTCATCCAACGCCTTAGAAACAACCGGGTACTTTTGTCGTTCACCGCGATCCCACCAAGTATAACTGTCCGCGGACATCCCGACACCGAAGTGCGGGGTCAGGTCCAGCCCTCGAGAGCCCAGCTCGTGTCTAAGGTTGAGAGCCAGTTGGTATTCAGCATCCCTCTCAGTCCACACGTTCTCGCCTCTCGTGAATGAGAAAGACTTCTGCAATGCTTCGACTGCCTTATCGAAGGCATCAAGGACACTCAGAGAGCCTTGTCATCTCCCAAAACTCAGGGATCTTCCTAAAACCCCTGTCCAAAAGGATATTGCTTTTTAACCTGAGTGCGGAAATAGATTACTACAATCCATCGACGAGATCGTGCCGTCGGAACTTTGCGTCAATGGGTCCCATTTGCAACCAAAAGTAGGTGGTTTCAGCTCGTGCTTAAGAATAGAATCTAGCGTCAGCCCAACGTATGGGTTTCGTGAATCTACCACTCGTAACACAAAACTAGGGGGTTCGGGAATACTCGCAAAACTACGCTGACTCCTAACGGTCTAACAACGACCGTGCCCCATCTGATGGAACCGAGCTATTTAGTTCAGTGGAAGAGTCCATTACAGTTTTTCGACTACGATATTCGCGCAATCCTTACACATGAAGCACTTTCCACCCCAACGCCAAGTTATCTCATGAGTCGTGACCTTCCCGCACGTCCAGCACCAGATCGATTCGAAGCGTGCGAAGAAGTCAGGGTTCTTCTCCAATGAAGGCATGACTGACACCCAAAATCTTGAGATCGCTTAACTGATAGAGTAGCGTGAAACTTCAGCGAATCTTCCATGGTTCATGCTGTTCTGAGCATACTTTACACAATGCGAGTCGCCAGGTTTTGCCGTACAGACCCTTGACCTCGGCTCCCTTCCTCTTACAGCCGCAGTGACACTTGCAACGGTCAGGATCGGGCTTCACGGTCGACGGTGAATGGGAAGTGTAGTTCGACGACTCTCTGGAACTCTGTCGCCCTATGCTGGCGCTGCAATAAACTATTCCAGCGTCGTCCAGTGTAACCCCTCGTTCTCCCCTAAAACACGGGGGTAGGTCAGCGCGCTAGCTTTCTCTTCTATTAAGGGCGCTGCACATCTTTCTGATTTCAGAAACGGACGTTATCCGACCCTTCCTGATCAAGGCCTCGCATTCTCTCATCCGCGCAACACTCTTGAAATCCAATAGTTCACGGTAGCTGGACCATGAAAGTTTAGAGTCGAGAAGATCCGGCGAAACATATCGTTCTCTGAACCTGATGATGTACCCTAGAGACGACTTTGAAATCTGAAGGTCTCGAATAAGAGCCTCTCTCAGATTGGCGAATTGAAGACCTTTTCGTTTTGCATCGTCAGTAAATGAGACAATGCCGTCAGCCAGGTGCCAGCGAGCGAGATGACCGGAGTTAGGCGGTTTGAACTTCATCATTTGTTCTCGCCAGTCGGCTAGGTGTTCCATGTACTCTTTTTCGAGGCTCTGTACACTCTCTCTCAACCCATGAGATGAGACTGCATCGCCGAAGCTAACGACAGCGGTGATTTTGCCGGTTTGTTCGCTTTGCTTCAGTTCTATGGGGACCGCTTCTTCAGCGCTCCTGAACTTTGACCCAACCTTCGAATAGTTTGTGTCGGAGTTGTGTTCGAGCTTGCTCATCTTTGCCTTCTGTGAGTACATCGAAGACGGCCCTTAGGAAGTGGAATGGTTCTGCTGTCATTTGAATGCTCGCAATGAAGGCTGGGTGAGCAGTGTTGATTATGATCGCAGGAATGGAGAGGTCGAGCCACGCGTCGCGAATGTCTCCCAAGCCATTGGCGTATCCTAGCTTTATGCCCCCTCTCAGGCGTCGGGTAGCGCTTGTAACCGGCTCGTGTCCCGCATTTTTCTCCAACAGTGCTTGTCCAGGTTCGTCACCAAGTGCTGTGACTCCACCACCATTATCCTCATTGCCGATCAGCCCCGCCGTAAACTGGACCCCTTCGACTAGAACTCCTCTCTCTTCCCCCTCTGGATTATCCAGTGCAGCGGTCCTGCGAATAATCGACTGAAGGGGATCGATCAGCAACGCCTGGATATCTTCCATACGAAAGAGCTGGTTCAGTTCTTCCTCAAGAGTCTCGCGCACGTCTTCAAGCTGATCCGATAGGCTTCTTGCTCGCGGTTTTTCGCCGACCCTGGAGAGCCATTCGGAAAAGCCCCGACCGGCTCGGTTAACAAAGCCTCTCCAATCGGCAGTTGTTCTATTGAAGTCAGTTTTTGACGTGGTAACGCCCGAAATAAGGTGGTCAGCTCGAAGGTATCCGCCCACTCGGTCAGGATCCAGGACTACTTGTGCGAAGTTCCACCGGCAGATCGTCTTTCCCTTGACAACGATCGCCACCCCCTGCAAGTGCTCTGGAAGCGGTTCGTGCATGAGAGCGAAGAGCCCCGAAACGGGTTGGTTTTTGATCCGAAACGAGCACTTTTCGACGGCTTTGACTTGCGGCCCTTCGAACAGGAAAGGAGAAACCAGGATTCCGTCAAGCCAGATCTCCAGATTGCCATAGGGAGAGAGGGCGTAGTTGTAGTGTTCTAGAATCGCCTTCTTCAGCGTTGGCGTGTCGAAGTCTTCGTCGTACTGAGCGAAGTAGTGGACTTCAACGCCTGTTCCGTGAACATCAATCAGCCCCACGGAATCAACGCGGTCCCAATTCGGTACATCCCCCTTGAACTGCCATTTGCTCGCCCCGCTGAAGTTCCCGACAGATTTTGTTTCTGTGTAGATAGAGTGGGCCAGATCTAGGAAGATCTTCGCTCCAACGCCCGCAAACCCAATCCCCACTCCGCGGGTCTTCGTCTGTGCCGCTATGTTGTGGTACTCAACGAACTCGTCTTCCTTCATACCAAAACCGTTGTCGACTGCACGGAACCGGTAGTTCTTCCGGTCAATCTCAATCCGGATCTCATTGGCATGGGCGTCGATTGAATTTCCTATTGTCTCTATCAGCATCGCCAGCACTGCTCCGTAGGGATACTGGTCCCTGAGATCGCGGATCAGTTTTCTTATTCTTACCTTGGTCTCTGGCAAGCTGGAAGAAGACCTCGTCTGAGGCGGCTCGTGAAAGCTGGCCTACCGTTTTGCATACTACTCACTCCAGTAAAGGCGATACTGGTGACCGGGGATCGTGGTATCTGGGACCTTTTCCATCTTGATAAGCCCGGAGTCAGCCATCTTTTTGCCCGGAAAGATCGTGCCGTGAGCAACTACTCCCGGATCTTTCTTCGCAAATAGTAAGGGGTATCGCTGCTTCATCTCCTGGGCTAATGTTTTTGCATCTATCGCGTTCGGTCTTCCCCGATGTTCGTCGCGAAGAACAGCAAGCATCGCAGCGCTGAACGTGTTCAAACCCAGCTTTCGAACCTCTGGCGGAATACTCTCGGAATAGCTTTGGAGAGAGGACGACTGTCCGGAGGCTCTCTGCCCGGTTGCAGTGTCAAGCTCCCCTAGAACCGTACGCAGCTTCTCCTTCAGTTCGTTGACACTCCGCCACTTTATGATTAGTTGTTGCTCTTCAAACTCCATAATATGCGCCATATTATAGAATGATTAAGCTATATTAAAGGATGGTGGGGCTTGCTATATCGGATCTGCGCAACAAAGAGGACACGCAGGAATGGATCGCAGGGTGGGAGAAGTGATAGCTCAGAGTCTAATCCAGCCGTGCCCTGAGGTCGGCTAGCAATCCATCGCAGTCTCCAAGGGCTACCCTCAACTTCTGCTGCGCTTGGTGAATCTTCGTTGCTTTGGTCTTGTTGTATGATTCCCAATCCTCGAGAACGTCCTCTGTTTCCTTGCTGAGTCTTCGGGCTGCGTCGATTTTTGAAGCCATCTCTGCGAACTTGTCGCCACTTACCCATCCCCTGAGCGCTTGAAGAACTGATTTTTCACGTTGGATTCTTTTCTCGACTTCAGTAAAGCGGGCTTCGGCTTCATGCCAGCGTATGATCGATTCCCTCATACCGAGGTAGGCGACTGCTGCGTACTCGAATTTGACTAGTAGAAGCTGCTCATCATCTAGGTAGGCCTTGTCGTTCAGTGCGTCGGATGGGAACGATTTGGTTACTAGTATTCCCCAGCGTGTCCTTTCCTGTTCCAGATTCTTCTTCAGTTGTTCACGGAACTCCTCACTCCAGTTATTGTCAGCCTTGGAGCTGATCACGACCTTGCCTGCGACCTTTCCGTCGACCATGACTTCTGCAACGATATCGGCTCGGCCTTTCGTCGATTGACGAGTCACGAAGTAGTCACGAGGAGAGGCGGACTTCAGTTCCTTGGTAAGGCTGGCTTCCTCGATTCGCCCAACGCCAACGCCGACGAGTTTCTCTCTTATGTCGCCAATCGCATCGGTGAAGGCTTTTGTTTCAGCGAGCCTCTGGTCAGCAGTGTCCTTCATTTGCTTGGACAGGTCTAGGATTTTCTTTTGATAGTCTTCAACGATTCGCGTTTGCTCTTGGAGCGCCTCTTTTCGCACATCGAGCTTGTCAGCTCTCTCTGAATCGGTAACTGACTTCAAGAGCGCTTGCTGTTCCTCGGTAACTGCCTTCAAGTGGGACTGTTGCTCAGTCAACAGCTTTTGCGCCTTCTGGGATAGCGCCGAAAGCGACTGCTGAACTTGAAGGTCGGTAGATAACAAGTCGGGGTTCAAATGTCTTGAAGCAAGCTCTCCGAACTTCAGCATTTCGAGAAACGTGCCGTGCTCAAGAAGTTCCTCGACGTGCCTCAGTTCGTCAACGCTCATGTTCCATTTTTCGATGGTGAGTTGGGTAACAAGGCTCCCGCAGAGAGGGCATATCACGTTACCCTCTGAGCTGTCGGTCGTAGCTACCCTGCCCAAGTAGGAAGGCACTTGATTACTCGCTTCAGATGCCACGGAAGGGAATGTCGTAACTGGTTTTCCTTGTGATAAGTCACTCTTGGACAGCCCAATACTCGCTTCTACCGAGTCTTTGACTGGAATCTTTGCCATTCTAGATTAACTCTCGAGGACATAGTGGTGCCCGAGAAATCCAGAATCTTTCGGTGGTTTACTTGCGAGATATCAAAAGAACTGTTCTTTTCAGTTTTTCCAGAATAATTATATTATTGGAATCAAAGAACTATCATCATGGGACATACCTATCTGCTGACCTTTCCAGTCTCCGACAAACAGGAAGCCCGTAACCTCGGTGCGTCGTCTGCTTGGGAAGTTATCGAGGAGCTAAGAGAGGCTGGACTGAACGGCCTGACCGCCGAAGAGATTTCTGTTCGTCTTGGGCTACCTTTGTCAACCGTCTACGGGGTGCTCTCAAAGCTGCAATCAGCGAAGTGGGTCGAACCTAGGCGTCCATCAAGGAAGATCGGAAGGCCTACCACCAAAAGGCAGGCCGAGCTTTCGAGAACTGGCAGAATGAAGCAGATTTACGTGGAGAAGATTCCCTGGGGAGACGTGGATTTCGAGGAGAAATTCATCGCGATTCTTGATCCTGTAATAAAAGCGGTTCTTGAGAGACATGACACGGTGGAGCATATGAGAGACACTTTCGATGCCGTTCTGACGGATCTCAGCAAGAGCGAGCGTGCGAAGGAATTTCTTCCATCGATCGAGATTTGTCCCAAGTGTAAAGAGAGTCACGAGGCATACGAGTTTCTCTGGGCTCTCTGCATTCGACTGAACTCGATGCTTCTCGAGGATTTCTCCGACAAACTAAGGCCCATGTTGGAAAAACACAAGCTGAAGACCTTGATTCAATCTAACTCCCTGCTAGGGAGTTAGCTTCAGTCCTACCTCAGTGAGAGTAATTCCTTAAGGGGCTCGCAGAGGAATAGGCGGGTCGAGGCGGCATTTCTAGCATGGATTTCGACGAATTACGACACCTTACCGTTAGAATAGTCAAGGAGCACAGATGGACAAAGAACGAGATCGAGCAGGTCAACAAGAGGCTCAGCGAAAAATTCTCAAAGGTTCGTCTATTCCACGATCCAAACGGATCGATGTGCCCGGAACCCGAGGACATGGGGGAATGGGGTTTGGTAAACGAACTGGTCGATGAGGTTTTGAGTCGTAAACAGTCGAGCTGAATTATCACCCGCGGTAAGCAGCCGTGGCAAGAGCCCCAAGCCCCAAGCGCATAGACTACGGGAAATCCCTGCCCGATAGCCATACGACTATATACTGACCAACTTCTCATGTTCCCATGCGCATACCCTCTCTCCCTCTCGTCCTGTTTGCCGTTCTTGTCGTGTCGTCATCTGCATTTCCGACGGTTTTCGCTTCTACTACCTCGTCAGGAACGAATGGGTCCAGTTCGCATTCCCAAGTGGTTATTCTCGCTTTGCTGAAATCTATCCAGTTGAACGACACGAAAGATGCTTTTGTTGGAATTGCGAACCTTCAGGGATATACTAACCTAATTCTTTTCGTATCGGTTCCTAGAGTGGATAGTCCTGGCAATATGGCCTGTCGGGGCGACCTTGGTTCGGTGGCAACTAACACTTGGACGTTCGGAGCTATCGACTGCCACTTCAACGTTCCAGGTTACATAACCATGACAGTCGTTTCTATTCACTACCCTAATCTGCGATTGGCAGTCTCCGGCGGGGGGCTGACTCAACCAACCTGGGCTAAAGGTAATGCGACAATCAGCGTTGCCCTTTATCTATACTGAGACCACAGCTTTTCAGCTCTTGACTTTCAATCCTTGGTGATTTCGTAAAGGCTTATTAGAAAAAAGTTGGGGGGATATTCCATTCTTTACTTGACAGGCTTAGCGTCTAGCTCGTCGTCCAAGAGTAGAGTTCTATGATCATGTAGAATGGAGCTATGTTGACGATTGGAGTCTAGCAGAGAAAGTTTTGGGCGTCGTCTGTACCCGACGGGGTGAACACTCCGGGTCGAGCTGTACAGTGTTGGGTGACAAGTAGGGCGGAGTAATAGACCGTTACGCTGTAGGTCTTCCCAGTGGGAAGGTAGAGCTGAAACGTGTTGTCCGAAAAAACGGTAGATGATAGAGTTCCGGTATCTTGGTTGTCGAAAAGAATCGATAGCGCAGTCCCGCTTCGACTTATGTCAACGGTCCCATGGGTCCAAGTGAATGTCGGAGTTACGAGGAGAGCTGTCCTTAAAGTGTTCACATCATTTTGAAGTTGAGAGTTCTGATCATGGAGTTGAATAACCACAGCTCCGAGTCCACCCCCAACCAGCACGACTAGAATCACGAGGGCAATGATGGTGGCTAGATACGCGCCATGTCGATGAGACTGAGGCGGAGAAGAAGGCGAATAACTTCCCATTAAGATCGTGGCGCCGTCGCTGTTCCTAAGTAATAAGACCTTCCTGATTGGTTGGGAGCTAATCCGTTATCATATATCAACAAGTATGCAGCGATTCCACAGGGTCTCTCGTGGATGTTGATGGAACATGGGAACATGTGAATCCCGGCGGCGGCAACCTTCTTACGTCATGAAGAACGATGGTGGCGGAGACGCTACTCAGAAATCTGGGGTTGCGAGGAAGGGCCCGAAGATGAGCAACAACGACAGGCCCGTGTTAGGCTGGAAACGCTGAAAGGAGCTTTTCTAAGCCTTCCGGAAAACGGTCGAAATGCAAGGTTACATTTGGCGGCCGGCTATTGTTGCAATGTTGATCTCGGGTTGGATCTCTAGACACTTCCAGGGGAAGGACTGAAGCGTCCCTGTGAGGCAAAATTTAACCTTTCGAGAGCAAACCCTGACGTTGACCGAGAATCTCAGATGATCTGCCTGGGTGTAGAGTCAACGGCGCATACTTTCGGCGCGAGCATGGTTGATGACGATGGTAGAGTCATTACAAACGTCAATTCTACTTATAGGCCGCCCGCGGGAGTGGGAATACATCCCCGAAAGGCGTCAGAACACCACGCGGCAGTCTCGGACTCCATAATCGGAAAAGCGATCCGCTCCTCTGAGGGTGGCCAGTTGGATCCTGATGCGATAGCGTACTCAGCGGGTCCAGGACTCGGCCCTTGTCTACGTATAGGTGCCACCGTGAGCCGTGCCCTCGCCTCATACTTGGGCAAGCCATTGGTCCCCGTCCACCACGGGGTCGCACACCTCGACATAGCAATGTCACTAGGGCATGTCCGAGACCCTCTCGCAATCTTAGTCTCGGGGGGCCACACTGCCATCCTTGTGCACGTCGACAGAAGGTGGAGGGTGTATGGCGAAACCCAAGACATCACTATAGGAAATGTTCTGGACATGTTCGCTCGAGAAGCCCGACTGCCGGCGCCAGGAGGGGCGTCGGTAGAAAAGGCGGCGAAGGAAGGCCACGAGCTGCTCAACCTTCCATATACAGTCAAAGGGAATGACGTGGCCTATTCAGGACTGCTGACCGCCGCCACTAACCTGATGAAACAAGGAGCGAACTTGGAAGATGTCTGCTACTCGCTTCAAGAGATCGCGTTCTCTATGCTTTCCGAAGCTGTCGAGAGAAGCCTCGTTCAGACCCGGCGGAACGAGGTTCTCCTAGCGGGAGGCGTAGCCGCAAACTCACGGCTGAAGGAAATGATCGGCTCGATCGCGGAGGATCACGACGCATCCTTCTACCCAGTCCCAATCGAATACTCTGGAGACTGCGGCGCACAGATAGCATGCTCCGGAAGCCTCGCCTTTAGACACGGTGTCATGGTAGCCGAACAAGACAGCCACGTGACCCCCCGCTGGCGGATGGATGAGGTTGACGTCCCATGGATACCTCGAACCTAGCCAACGAGCCTTTCCACAGAGGCGCAGAGGCCGAGCTACTCCTCTCAAAGATTGACACATGGAGAGTAGTCATAAAACGGAGAGCAAGTAAGAAGTACAGACGCGAGTCGCTGGACCAGAAAATAAGAAGAGAACGAACATACGCGGAGGCGTCACTCTTGCATGAGGCCAAAGTTGCAGGGGTCAGCGTCCCGAGCATAATGGGAATCGAACAGCAGACGGACAGCATCGTCATGACACACGTTGAGGGAAATGTAGTCAGGGATTGTCTTGACACGATGAATCGCAGGAATGCGATGAGGCTGTTCGAGTCCCTCGGCTCCGAGGTTGGCCTACTTCACGCCGCAGGAATAGTTCATGGGGACCTCACAACCTCAAATGTTGTCGTCACACCGTCGGGCCAACCGTTCATCGTCGACTTTGGACTGTCTCGCCGCTCAGTAGAGGCAGAAGATAGAGGGGTAGACCTTCACCTTCTTCAGAGATCAATAGCAGCTAGCCACCTGCGGGATACGTCTCCCCTCATCAAGGCAATGACTCGGGGCTACGGGAGAACAGCGGGAGAGAAAGTTCTCAGATCCAGCCTGGCAAAGGCGCGGGAAATAGCGAGGAGGGGACGCTACTTCGCCATCCGGTAAGGAAAGAGTCTGGTT
>Ga0066709_100006123_pt1 | contig 10089 bp, 7 predicted proteins | sample GraSoiAngelo_158_FD_79665 | JGI IMG/M metagenome (GOLD analysis project Ga0066709, IMG submission 79665) | Grasslands soil microbial communities from the Angelo Coastal Reserve, California, USA - 14_1009_16_30cm | ecosystem: Environmental > Terrestrial > Soil > Grasslands | place: USA... | reverse complement strand
TGCCGGCCGGCGTCGACCTTCCGGCGATCGTGGCGACGGCCGGCGAGGAAAAGTAGAAAACCAAAAAGAAAACGCCGGCGCGGTTCGCCCGCGCCGGCGCTTGGTGCAGATCGCGTTCGTCGATTTACTGGATGCCGAGGGTCTTTTCGGCCTTGGCCAGCGCATCGATCGATTCCTGATGCTTCCCGGCCTTGTGCAGCGCTTCGCCTTCGGCGCGATCCTTCTTCACCTGCTCCATCTGCGCGGGGGTGAGCTTCGGATCTTTGGCCAGCGCGTCGTCGATCTTCTTCATGTCCTGCGGGCAGTGGAACGCAAAGGCGCTTCCTGCGAACATTAACGCGGCGGCCAACAGAGCGATGCGAGCTTTCATGGTTTCTCCTATTCGTTTTTCGGCGTTTGATTCATGGCGGCGGCCCCCTGGCCGACGGAGGCTAGGATAGCGCAGGCGGCAGCCCTGCTCAACCTTCGAGCAAAAGCTCCGTCCGGCTCGCCGGATCCTGCCGGTAGAACCAGGTAAACAGCTGGTAGACCTTGGGGTATTCCGTCTGGAGCAGCGTGGGATCGGCGAAAAAGACCTCGGAGAGCACCGCGAAGAACTCTGCTGCGCTCTCCGCCGCGTAGGGATCGATCGCGGTTTCCTCGCCTTTCTCCACCCGGGCGAGGAAATCCAGGTAGGCTGCGTTCATCGTCTTCTGCCAGGTTCGCGGGGGCATTTCTCCGGGCAGCGGCGGGCAACCATTCGCCTCGCCGCTCCTCATGTCGATCTTGTGCGCGAACTCGTGAATCACCAGGTTCATGCCGGCGGCGGACCAGTCGGCGCTCGCTTCGACGTCCGGCCACGACAGGACGACGGGACCGCCGGGCATGGCTTCGCCGGCAAGCGGCTCGTTGCGGCGGTGCACGACGCCAGCTTCGTCCTCGTACTCGAGCCCGGTGATGAACTCATCCGGGTAGACGATAACGTTCTCCCACCCGTCGTAGAGACGCGGATCGAGGTTGAGCGTCAGCACGCAGGCCTGGATCGCGATCATCACGCGCATCAACGGCGTGACCGCGAAGTCCTTTGCGGCGACGATGCTTTTTTCGGACAGGAACAGCACGACGCGATGACGCAGGCGGGCGAGCTCGGACTCGGTATAGACGGCCAGAAACGGCAGCGCCTCCAATGCCTCGCGCCACAGCGGCTCCGGAATCGCGGAGGTCGCGAGCACGCGTTTCTGCCTCCAGCGGCGCAGGGCTTCGAACATCGGCGCGTCAATGCGCGTCGCCGGGCGCCGGCTCCGCTTCCGCGTCGTTCAAGTCGTAATCGATGCCCGGCTCGCCCGTAAGCAGTCGGTCGGCCTCCGCTTCGGGCAGGGCTTCGACATCGCGGAGCTTGCGCGCGATCGTCGTGCTCTTGCGTCCGGCCTCGTCGAGCGTCTTTCCGACCGCGTCGAGCCGATCCTTTGTCTTCGCGAGGAGCTCGCCGAACCTGCCGAATTCGGTCTTGACCGCTCCGAGCACGCGCCATACCTCGCTCGAACGCTGCTCGATCGCCAGCGTCCGGAATCCCATCTGCAGACTATTGAGCATCGCCGCGAGCGTTGTCGGGCCGACGACATTGACGCGAGAGTCGCGCTGGATCGTGTCAGCGAGGCCCGGTCGGCGCAGCACTTCGGCGTAGAGACCTTCGACCGGAAGATAGAGCAACGCGAAGTCGGTCGTATGCGGCGGCTCGACGTACTTGGCATGGATGTCCGCGGCCTGATCCTTGATCCGGCGCTCGAGCGCCTTGGCGAAGAGCTCGACCGCCACCGGATCGGCGCGCTCCTGCGCGTCGACGAGCTGCTGATAGTCGGCGAGCGGAAACTTGGCGTCGATCGGCAACAGGCAAGGCGCGCCATCGGCGTCCTTGCCCGGCAGCCGGATCGCGAACTCGACACGCTCGTTGCTGCCGGGACGTGTGGCGACATTCTTGTCGTACTGCCCCGGCGCAAGAATCTGCTCGAGAAGATTCTCGAGCTGCACTTCGCCCCAGGTGCCGCGCGTCTTCACGTTGGTCAGCACTTTCTTGAGATCACCCACTCCGGTGGCGAGCGTTTGCATTTCGCCCAGGCCCTTGTGCACCTGCTCGAGGCGATCCGAGACCAGCTTGAACGACTCACCGAGCCGCTGCTCCAGCGCGGCGTGCAGTTTCTCGTCGACGGTCGTGCGGATCTGCTCCAGCTTCTGGGCGTTGTCGGCACGCAGCACTTCGAGGCGCTGCTCGACGGTCTGCGTGAGTGTGGCGAGGCGCTCGTTCTGCACGCCGGCGATGGTCCCGAGCTGAGCCTGCAGCGTCTGCGTGAACTGGCTCAGGCTAGCGGAGAGCTCGCCGCGAGCCGTCTGTGCCTGATGCGCATTCTCGCTTCGCGTCCGCACCAGCTCCGAGCGCAGCTCGCGCTCGAGCCGCTCGTTTTGCGCGGCGAGCGTCTCGAACCGCGACCTGACCTCGGCGCCCGTGCCTGCGACGCCGGCGAGCGCACGCACGCGGAGCAGCACGACCAGCAACAGGACGCCCAGCAGCAGGAGCCCCGCTGCGAACACGATCGGCCAGAACGACGAATCCACGCGGCGAGTTTAGTTGGACAGAGCTAGCACCGCAAATGTCGCGAGCCAGTGATCGCCGCCATATTCGCCGCTGCCGACTCCACGCAACCCAGCCTCTTGATGCACGTCCGCGGCCGCCGTGGCGATCGCGACACGGGAGTCCCCAGCGGGCAGCGCGGCCGCGATCGCGCGCCAGCACCAGGCGCGTGAGAGGTTCAACCCGTCGAGATGCACGATATGCGGATCGCAGCGGTTGCTGACCACAGCCGGAGTGAACAGCGCCGCCGGATCGCGCTGCGCGATGCCGGGCAGGAAGCGTGCGAGCCAGTCGCCGAACGCAACAGCGTCGAGAACGCGCCGCATGAGATCGGCCTCGATCAGGACCGGCGAAAAAAAATCCACCCCCGAGGGTTCCCACGCTGCCGGCGCATCGACATCGTCGAAGTACCACGCACGGGCCTTCGCTTCGAGCACGTCGCGCAGAACTTGCGCATCGCAATCGCGCGCGTAGTCGAGCGCGAACGCAAGGGCGAACGCCGTGTTGGTGTGAACGCCGTGACGGATCGGGTAGGTCGCGTCGGCGAGCCATTCGACGTAGCGCTCGGCAAACATGTACGCGAGCGGCACAAGATCGCGCGACCAGCGGTGAGCGTCGTCGTCGCTCCAGCATGAGAGATCCTGTGCAAGCTTCAGTAACCACGCCCATCCGTAGGGGCGCTCGAAGGCTCGGGCTTCCGGCCGCCGCAGATAAGCGACTTCGACCTCGAGGTTGGCCGAGGTCAACGTCGTATCCAAGGCGGCGCGAATCGCGCCCGCCTCGGGAAGGTCGGGGTGGGTCTTGAGCACGCGGACGAGCAGCCAGTGTGCATGCACGCAGGAGTGCCAGTCGAAGCTGCCGAAGAATGCCGGATGCAGCTCGTGCGGCGCCGCGACGTCTGGCGGGCCGGCCATCACGTGATCGAGCTTGTTCGGATATTCGCGGGCGACGTTGGCGAGCGCCAGGCGGGCGAATTGCGACGCAACCTCCGGAGTCAGTGCCGGACGCATCGGCATTCGTCTCGATGGCGCCGATCAGGACTGGCACCCCTGAAGGGGCGTCAGGCCGCTTCGCGGCTCGCCCGCTTGCGCTCGTGAGCGACCAGGTGCCGCTTGCGAATCCGGATCGACTTCGGCGTGATCTCGACGAGCTCGTCGTCGGCGATGAATTCCACCGCGTATTCGAGCGTGAGCGGGATCGGCGGGGTGAGCATGATCGCTTCGTCCTTGCCGGCGGCGCGGATGTTGGTGAGCTGCTTGGTCTTGATCGGGTTCACCACCAGATCGTTGTCCCGGCTGTGGATGCCGATCACCATGCCTTCGTAGACGCGCTCGCCCGGGCTCACGAACATTCGCCCGCGCTCCTGCAGCTTCCATAGCGCGTAGGCGACCGCTTCGCCCGGCTCCGCCGAAATCAGCACGCCGTTGCGCCGGTCGGGAATGTCACCCTTGAGCACGTCATAGCCATCGAACACATGGGAAAACAACCCCGTGCCGCGGGTCAGGTTCATGAACTCGCCCTGGAAGCCGATCAGCCCGCGCGCGGGGATGCGGTAGTCGAGCCGGGTGCGGCCGCGTGCGTCGGATTCCATGTTCGAAAGCTCGCCGCGGCGCTGGCCGAGAGCCTCCATGACCGCGCCCTGATGCGCGTCTTCGACGTCGACGGTGAGCTGCTCGAAAGGCTCGCGACGCTCGCCGCCGATTTCGCGATACACGACGTGCGGGCGCGATACGGCCAGCTCGTAACCCTCGCGACGCATGTTCTCGAGCAGGATGGTGAGATGGAGCTCGCCGCGCCCGTACACGGTGAACACGTCGGTGTCGCTCGTGTCCTCGACGCGCAGCGCGACGTTGGTCAGGATCTCCCGGGCGAGCCGGTCGCGCAGATTGCGGCTGGTGACGTACTTGCCGTCGCGTCCGGCCAGGGGCGAGGTATTGACCTGGAATTGCATCGAGAGCGTCGGCTCGTCGACCGCGATCATCGGCAGCGCCTCGGGGGCGTCGACAGCGGTGAGCGTCGTACCGATGTGCAGATCTTCGATTCCGGTGACGAGCACGATATCGCCCGCCGCGGCCGAATCGACAGGCACGCGGGTCAGCCCCGAGAAGCCCAGGGTCTGGCCAACCTTGCCGCGCGCACCTTCGGCCGAGCCGTGCAAAGCCATCACGTCCTGGCCGGGGGCGATGCGGCCCCGGCGAATGCGCCCGATGCCCAGCCGGCCGACGTAGCTCGAGTAGTCTAGCGCGCTGATCTGCAGCTGCAGCGGGCCTTCCGGGTCGCCGGAGGGCGGCGGAACGCGGGAGAGAATCGTCTCGAACAAGGGCCGCATGTCCGTTCCCGGCACCTTCGGGTCGAGCGATGCGTAGCCGTGCAATGCAGAGGCATACACGACCGGAAAGTCGAGCTGCTTTTCGGTGGCGTTGAGCTTGTCGAACAGGTCGAAGGTCTGGTTGACGACCCATTGCGAGCGCGCGCCGGGGCGATCGACCTTGTTGACGACGACGATCGGCGTGAGACCCAGGGCCAAGGCCTTGCGCGTGACGAATCGCGTCTGCGGCATCGGACCCTCGACCGCGTCGACCAGCAACAGGACACCGTCGACCATCGATAGCACCCGCTCGACTTCACCGCCGAAGTCGGCGTGACCGGGCGTGTCCACGATGTTGATGTGCGTGCCCGCGTACTCGATGGCGCAGTTCTTGGCGAAGATCGTGATTCCGCGCTCACGCTCAAGGTCATTGCTGTCCATCATCCGCTCGGCCACGTGCTGGTGCGCGGCAAACGTCCCAGCCTGGACGAGCAGCTTGTCGACCAGGGTCGTCTTGCCATGGTCGACGTGGGCGATGATTGCGATGTTGCGAAGAGGACGAACAGACGCCATGAGACCGTTGCTGCGTTGCAGAAGGGAAACGTTAAAGTTTACCATTCGCAGGGGATTGGCCGCAAAATAATTTGCAAAATCCGTGATTTACGGTTATCATTCACAGGACTCGGCGGCCCTTCCGGTTGTCGCCGATCCCACCGGGTGGTGGGCCTCGGGAGTTCTCAGGGGCCCGCGCAATATCGCCACCTGTCCCAACGCAGTTTGCATTCGCCGCCTGGACCGGAGCTCGGCAACGAGCGGGCCGCGTCCAGGAGTCCTGTTTGATGGGTAGTCCCTCGAGTTTTACCGAGCTCGGCTTGCGGCCGGAGTTGTTGCGAGCCGTCACTGAAGCCGGTTACACCACGCCGACGCCGATCCAGGTGCAGGCGATCCCTCTGATTCTCGCCGGCAAAGACGTCATGGGCGGTGCCCAGACCGGCACGGGCAAGACGGCTGGCTTTGCCCTTCCCATCCTGCACAAGCTCTCCCCCACCGCGAACACGAGTCCGTCACCGGCGCGCCACCCGGTGCGCGCGCTGATCCTGACCCCCACGCGCGAGCTGGCGATCCAGGTCGAGGAGGCGGTGCGCACCTATGGCAAGTACACGAAATTGCGCTCGACCGTCGTCTTCGGCGGCGTCGACATCAAACAGCAGCTGCCGATCGTGCGCGCGGGGGTCGAAATCCTGGTCGCCACTCCGGGAAGGCTCCTCGACCACATCGAGCAGAAATCCATCAATCTGAGCCAAGTCGAGATCCTGGTGCTCGACGAGGCCGACCGGATGCTCGACATGGGGTTCATCCCCGATATCAAGCGCATCATGGCGCTCTTGCCCGCCGTCGCGAAACGGCAGAACCTTCTCTTCTCGGCGACCTTTTCGAACGAGATCAAGAAGCTTGCCGACGCGCTCCTCAACCAGCCGCAGTTGATCGAGGTGGCCCGACGCAACACCACCGCGGACACCGTCGAGCAGCGCGTGTACAAGGTGGCGACCGATCAGAAGCGCGCGCTCCTTGCGCACATCGTGACGTCGCGAAACCTCTGGCAGGTGCTCTGTTTCGTGCGCACCAAGCACGGCGCCTCACGACTGGCACGCGCGCTCGAGAAGGATGGGCTGAAGACCACTGCGATCCACGGCGACAAGAGTCAGCTGGCGCGGCTGGAGGCACTCGACGACTTCAAGGCTGCCAAGGTACAGATCATGGTCGCAACCGACGTCGCGGCGCGGGGGCTCGACATCGACGACCTGCCGCTGGTCGTGAACTACGAGATGCCGCACGTGCCCGAGGATTACATCCATCGCATCGGCCGCACGGGTCGTGCCGGTGCAGCGGGCGAGGCGATCTCGTTCTGTGCGCCCGAGGAGGCGAAGCTGCTCGCCGAGATCGAGCGGTTGCTCAAGCGCACGATTTCGGTGGCGGCGGTGGACGGTCTCGCGACCACGCATCGGCCGACGCGCGACGCGCACCCGGCCCGGCCAGCGAAGCATCCCCACGACAGCGCAGCGGCTGACAAGTCGCACCCGACGCGGCTGCCGAAGCATCCTCACGATAACGCGGCGGCTCATGAGCCGCGACCGGCGCCTCCTGATCCAGTCGACCGCAACCCCGACCAGCCGCCGCGTAGCCACCGCTTGCGGCAGACTCAGCCGGCCGCCGCGTTGACAACATCGGCGGCCGCTCCCGAGCGGCACGGCCACCGCAAGCCCAAGCCGATCCCGGCGCTCTTGATGAAGCGGCGCGTAGCCGAACCCGAAAACGCGTAGGGAACCTGAGCGTCGCGTCGTCGCGCCGATCCTAGGCGCTGGCGCGACGCGCCGTTTAGCGTCGCGTGCTCAGCTCCACGCCTCGCGAGCCACCGCGGCGTCGAACGCTGCAGGATCGAAGTCGCGCCGTACGGCCGCCAGCGAGCCCGAGCGCAAGCGTTCCCACAATCGCTCGTCCTGATACAGCGCCACGCACGCTTCGGCCATCGCGTCCGGGGTATCCGCGACCAGCAATTCATGGCCGTCGCGCCAACCGAGTTGGGCGGCAATCAGTGTGGTTCCCACGACCGGCACACCGTGCCTCGCCGCGTCGACCACCTTCAGGGGAATCCCGGCTCCATAGCGCGTCGGAGCGACAAAAACCCGCGCGCGATCGAAGAGCTCGGCGAGGTTCGCGACCGGCCCCTCGATTTCGATCCGCGGTCCGGCAATCGACCTTAGCCACTCCGCCCGGTCGCTGCCGGAGCCGGCAACACGCAGGCATACGTCCGTCCGATTCGCGATGATCGGCATCACGTTATTGATGAAGAAGCGTACGCCATCCGCATTCGGGGCCGAATCGTCCCAGAGCGCGCCCAGAAAAAGCAGATCGCGACGCTGCGCGAAGGATGCCGCCGTCGGCGCCAGCTCCGCAGCAAGGCTGATCAACGACGCGTTCCGGCCCGTAAACTCCCGGATCAATCGCTGCTCGGAGGGGGACACGGCGACGATCGCGTGAGCGATCCCGGTCGGTTGCAATTCCTTCCGCAGCAGGCGTCTGGACTGGAATTGCGTCAGCGGTGTCCCGCTCAACGCCATGGCGCCGATGACACGCGAGGCGAACACCGCCTCAGCGTCGTACACGATCCGCAACCCCGCGAAGAATGCGGGTCGCAGCCGCTGGATCCGGAAGACCTTGGCCAGGTTGTGCGGTCGGCCGACCCATAGCAGCCCAGGCTGACCGCTTTTGAGTGTGGCGAGAAGCGCAGCCATGCCGTGTCCGACGACCGGGCGCACGTGGGCCGCAAACGTCTCAGAGGCTGCGGGCGGGAGCGAGCGCTGGAGCATCGGACAGAGCTCGACCTTGTCGCTGCAGCGGGCCAGGGCGTGGATGACCTGGGCGCTCCGCGGATAGCCGGCGCCCCACGCTGCGTGGGGGACCAGATCGTCGACGACGAGCGCTCGCCGCGGCGCCGTCACGAGAACGCCACCGGTAGCGCCGGCGCGACGCGCGTCGTTGGCGTGAGAGCTTCGTAGCCCGGGTTGAGGCCGAAGGCCGATACCCGCGGCTGCCTTGCATGCATGTGTCGCGCCCGGGATTCCCCTGAGGCAAGCTCCAGGCGATCCCCAACAACGCGCTCCCGCGTCATCCCGAGAGCCGGCCGAGTTGCGGCTTGAGCTTTTCCAGCGTCGCATGGAAACTCGCAAGCCGGTCGCGTTCCTGCTTGACGACGTGTGCAGGTGCGCGAGCAACGAACGACTCGTTGGCAAGCTTCGCTTGGGCTCTGCCGATCTCGCCTTCGAGCCGCGCAATCTCCTTGGCCACGCGCTCGCGCTCGGCGACGATATCGACCTTGATGCCGAGCATCAGCTGGAAGTGCTCGCCTATCTGGACCGGCCCGCTGCTCTTTGGCAATGCGTCGACATAGCTCACCCCCGACAGACGCGCGAGCGCCGTCACGTAGTGCTCCACGCCTCGGGCAAAATCGCGCGCGCCGGAAAGCACCAGCGCGGCCTTCTCACCGGGACCGATACCCGCCTCGCTGCGCAGCTCGCGCACGGCTCTGATGAGCTCCTTGAGCAGCATCATCTCCTGTTCGGCGCCGGCGTCATGCCTTTCTGGCCGTGCGACAGGAAACGGTTGCAACGAGATGGATTCGCCGGCCTTGCCCGCAAGCGCCGCGACCTGCTGCCACAGCTCTTCGGTGATGAAAGGGATGAACGGGTGCGCGAGCCGCAGCGTCGCTTCGAGCTCGCGCACCAGCATGTAGCGGGTGCCCCGCGCCAAAGCCGCATCGCCCGCACTGTCTGCGCGCGCGAGCTGCACCTTGGCCAGCTCGACGTACCAGTCGCAATATTCGTCCCACACGAACTCGTAGAGCGCCTTCGCCGCGAGATCGAAGCGGTACAGCTCGAGGTTGTCGCTGATCTCGCGCTTGGCCTGCTGCAGCCGGCCGAGCAGCCAACGGTCGACAAAGCTGTGCGTCCGAGGTTGCGATTCGTCCAGCCCGACGTCCCTGTCAGCGACATTCATGAGCACGAAGCGCGTCGCGTTCCAGAGCTTGTTGCAGAAGTTGCGATACCCGTCACAGCGGTCCAGGTCGAAGTTGAGCGTGCGGCCGAAGGTAGCCAGGCTCGCGAACGTGAAGCGCAAAGCGTCGGCGCCGTAGGCGGGGATGCCTTTCGGAAATTGTCTGCGCGTGCGCTTATCGATGGCTTCGCGCTGCTTCTCGAGCATCAGCCCCGAGGTCTGCTTGGCCAGCAGGCTCTCCAGATCGGTACCGTCGATGAGATCGAGCGGATCGAGAATGTTGCCTTTGGACTTGGACATCTTCTGCCCCTCCTCGTCGCGAACGATCGAGTTGATATACACGTCGCGAAACGGCAGCTTGCCCGTGAAGTAGGTCGTGGTCATGATCATGCGCACGACCCAGAAGAAGATGATATCGAAGCCCGTGATCAGCACCGACGAAGGAAGAAAGGTCTTGAGCTCCTCCGTGTCCTCGGGCCAGCCGAGCGTCGAATGGCACCACAGCGCCGAGGAGAACCAGGTATCGAGCACGTCCTCGTCCTGCTTGAGCGCGCTCGCGGGCTTGCCGGCCTTCGTGGCCGCTTCTCCCGCGTTGCGTGCAACGAAAACGTTGCCGGCGTCGTCG
>Ga0066709_100006121_pt1 | contig 10090 bp, 10 predicted proteins | sample GraSoiAngelo_158_FD_79665 | JGI IMG/M metagenome (GOLD analysis project Ga0066709, IMG submission 79665) | Grasslands soil microbial communities from the Angelo Coastal Reserve, California, USA - 14_1009_16_30cm | ecosystem: Environmental > Terrestrial > Soil > Grasslands | place: USA... | reverse complement strand
TCGGGGTAATAGAGCCTCTTCAGCGTCACGACGCACGCCGCTTCGACGAACGCCATCGCCAGGGCGTAGATTGTGAGCGCGATCCACCCCACGCGCCTCCTGGGCGGGACCGTCGTCACAAGCCTCGCGCCCGCGGGCCCGTGAAGACGGCGGGCTCCTCTTCAAGGCCGAGCATCGAGAACGGAGCCTCGACAAGGCACACCCCGAACCGCGCCGCGACCGCCTCGGCGAGCCGGTCGGCGAGGTCCTGTGCAAGCCGGTCCGCGAGCCCGGCGGCGTGCGACGGGAAGCCGAGCAGCTCTCCGATCGAGCGCGCGCCGGACGCGAGCGATGCCTCGGCCTGCGCTCCGTCCGACCGGAAGGAGACGATCTCGCGGTGGCGCGCGGACAGCGGAACCGAGGCATGGCAGAGCGCCCCGGTGCGCGAGAACCGCGAAGCGAGCCCGGCGACCTTGTACCCCGCGGCCCCGACCTCTCCCGACTCGATGCGGGCGAAGCACGGGGCCTCGCCGGGTCTCGCGGGCGCGGGGCGTGGCGTCGCCGCGTCGACCCGCGCCGCGTTCACGCCGCATCCGCGAAGCGCTTCGGCCAGCGCCTCGGCCGCCTCGTTTGCGAATCCACGAGGCGTCAAACGCCAGGGTCCCGGGAGGGTCGCCGCAAGCGCGAAGGTGACCTCCTCCCAATGGAGAACCGCGTTCCCCCCCGTCGGGCGCCGCGCCACGGCGATCCCTTCCCGCGAGAGCGCGCGCTCATCCCACCCCGCGGGAAAGGGCTCGCTGCGTCCCAGGCTCAAGGTCGGGCGATCCCACCCGTAGGTTCGAAACACGAGCCGCGCGGGCCCCAGCGACACCCAGTCGAGGAGCGCCGCGTCGGCGGCCATCTGCCAGGATCCGGACGCGAGGCGATGTGGGAGTCGGTAGGCGGCGTGCGGCGCATCCAAGGCGAGTGACTCCCGCTAGAGGTGGAGAACCCCCAGCCAGTCGTGGAGGAGAAACATGACGCGGCCGATCAGGAGGGAGATTCGCGCCATCACGGTGTACCCGTACGAGGCGCCGAAGCTCACCATCAGGAAATAGACCCCCAGCCGCGCCGTTCCTCCCAGCGCTCCTTTGTGCTCCTTCGAGAAGAAGAAAAAGATGAGCGTGCAGAGGAGCCCGACCACGAGAAGCCAATTCCCGATCGTGGTCCCCGCATGACCCGGCACCCAGAGCGGAAGAATGGTTCCGTGGACCTGCTCCACGAAGTCCCCCTGTCCGAACCCCGTGATGCGGAGCGCGGGGTAGACGCCCAGGATGAGCGCGATGGACCACCGAGAGAGCCAGCCTCCCTTCGGGAAGAAGCGCGAGAAGAGCAGGATTCCGAGCACCAGCGGAATCAGGAGCAGATAGTGCCGGTTTCTCCCAAAGTCGTGGAACAGAGGGTCGAGCAGATTCGGCTTGACGACGGAGTAGTAATTCAGCACGACGTAGTATCCGGCCGAGATGCCCACGAACAGGTGCTCGCAGAGCTTGTACGCCGGGTTGTCCTTGTAGAGGAAGCTGAAGATCCCGAGCGTGAGGAGCGCCGCGATCCAGACTCCGATGTCGTGGCTTAGGTGCATGGCCGCCCCTACCTCTTCTCCGCCGATCGCTGCGGCAGGACGGCGAGATTGCCGAGAAGAATCATGAAGGCGATGAACACGTGGGCGAGGGATTGGGCGTCCATCCCGTGGGTCGCGAGCCCCGGATGGCTCACGAGGACCTCGTACTCCGCCGCACCCGCCATCCCCCCCAGGAGCCCCTGGAGCTGTCCCGCCTGCAAGTAGGGGTAATACTCGGGCGCGCTCACCGCGGTGACCCCGGCCACCATCGGCACGTGGTACCGCGATACGATCTGCTGCACCCATTCCTTGGTCCCGGGGAAACCCGCGCTGATGCTCACGAGGAGCGCGATCTGGCTGAAGTTCTCGATGCCCTTCATGACCGGGATCCGGCTCACCGGAATGCCCCGGCGGTCGGCCGGAAACGTGCGCGGGATGCTGCTCCCCATTTGCGACATGACGACTTCGTTTCCCGACTTGAACCCGAGGTTCACGTAATCGTAGCTCTCGCGCTTGTGATACTCCTCGCCCGCGATGTGCAGGACGCGATCGGCGAGGGGCGGACCCCCGGGATAGAGCTCGACGGCGATGATCTTGATGTTCCGCGCCATGAGATGCCGGGCGGCTGCCAGGTGCATCGGATAGTTTTCGGCGATCGTGCCGGGATCGTAGTCTCCGGCGAGGAGCACCGTCGCGCCCGCCGGCAGCCGCTCGATCGCGTCGAAGAAGCCGCGGGAGGGAGGGCTCGGCTTGACCGGCGCGATGTGGAACCCGGTCAGGAGCGGCACCACGACGAGTAGACCGATCGCCAGGAAGATCCAGCGCCGGTCCAGACGGCGGAGATCCGCGAGCGACGGGCTCACGTGCCCTCCCCTTCCGAGCCGTACGTCCGCTCGATCCCGAGGATGATCCGAAAGCCGGTGGCCATCACGCCCAGCGCGGCCCCCATGAGGATTCCGCGCTTGGCGGCGTTCTGCGGAACGTTCATGAGCCATTCCGCCGCCTGAGGCAGGATCGGATGGATCGCGTTGCCGATCGGGACCCGCCCGAGCATCAGGATGAACGCGGCCACCGCGAGCAGGAGCGCCTCGAACGTGCGGACGCGGAACGCCCGGAACGCGGCCGACGCGATGAAGAACGCGAGGAGCGAAAACATGGTTGCGGACATGGCGGAGTAGAAGGTGTTGTAGATCCAGGAGAAGCGCGTCCCGTCGTTCAGGTATTTCGTTCCTTCCGAGAAACCCACCGCCATCGTGATCAGGACCCCGGCCACGAGCGCGACCTTGTAGGGCCAGTCCCTCGAGCGCGCGCCGATCTGCTTCAAGTTGATCCGCATCACATTGGCCATGCCGAGAACGTAGGTGAAGGCCACGACGATGATCACCCACTGCTGGATGTCGTCGTAGGTCGTTCGGATCGCGGGGTGCGGGACGAAGAAGCCGATGAGCACGAAGATTCCGGCCGCCATGGAGATGAGACGAGGGATTTCGCGCTTCATGGCTCCGCCCTCATTGGGTGGCGAAGAACTCCGCCAGCCAGGAATGGCCCATGGCCAGGAGCACGGATCCGACCACGATCGTGATGACGAGGAGGATCTTCACCGTGTCCGAGGCCTTGAGGCTTCCGAGAAGCTTCGCGTCCTTCGAGAGGTACGCGCTCGCCGCGTAGTACTCTTCACCGATGAGGGTGTAATCGCACGCGACGACAAAGAAGGGGAGCTGGTGAACGTTCGCGGTGCCGGCGATCTGGATCGCCCCGATCTCGTGCCCTGTTTCGGCCAGGAGGAGGGATTCGGCGAAGAAGGCGCCCAGGAACAGGTTCGCCGCCGGCCGCTCGCGAAGCATGATCCCGTTCACCGCGGCGACGTACGCGAACTGCTCGGTGGTGATGTACCGCACCTGGTCCGACCGGTAGGCGTCGATCTTGCCCACGTCGGAGTAGGCGCCCTTCACCACCTCGTCCGCCACGGTGTACACGGCGGGAGAGGGGGTCGGCACCAGGAACGGCGTCTCGTACTTGGCGGCCATGCGTGCGACATTTCCGAGGATGATCATGCTCGCGATCGTCTGGATGTCGTCGATGTCCTGGACTCCGGGCACGTAGAGAACGCCCTTCCCCATCTCGGTCGACCGCCCGATCGCCTCCTCGATCGCGTTGAGTCCTGCGATGGTTCGGAACGTCCACTTCTTCCCGCGCTCGGCCTGCGAGATGTAGTAGAGCACCAGCCCGAAAAAGAGGACGATCACGGCCGCCACGTTTGTTTTCGCCGTATCGAACCAGCTCGGACGCGCCGTCGCGGGCGGCGACTCGTCGGAACGGAAGCCCGTCTCAGCCAGCGCCGCGAGCCTGTACCGGTAGGGGACGCCGTTCCGGGCCGTCTCGTCCGTAAAGGCAGCCTGGTCCCCGCCGATCGTGTCGATCGGGGCGAAGGGCTTCCCCGGCTCGGAGCGAAGCACGACCCACTGGGCCGGCGGGTTGGGAGGCGGGCGCCAGCTCAGCGCGATCCTCGCGCCGCCGTCGTTGGGAATATCCGCCGCCTGGAGGGGAAACGCCGTCAGAGCGGATGGGAAAAGAACGAGGGATAGAGCGAGAATCGAGGCTGCGGCGTTCGTCGCGCGGCCCAACGGGAATCGCGCGGGCGGCGTCAGCGGCATCCAGTCTCCGCCGCGCGGGAGCGGCATACCGGGAATCGGGCCGAGGCGAACACGCCGATGCGGATCCTCATGGGTTGGACCGGCGATTGGGCTGACCCGAACGGTAGGCGGAAGGCCCATCGATGTCAAGCCGCAAGCGGCTCACGACTCGATCATTTCGACGTTCGCGCGCGGAAGGAGCACCCGCGACCCGTTGCCGAAATCGACCTCGAGGACGCGCACCTTTGCCTCGGTCTCCAGCGGCATCAGCTCGGGCGGGAGCGCCGTGACCCGGCCGATCCTCCCGAAATAGGGTTGGCGGATGACCCGGACGGTGTCCCCCGGCTTGAGCCCTTCCTCCACCGAGCTGTCGCCTCCGTCGCGGGGCGACCCCTCATCGAGACGCGGTGCCACGATCTCCGGCCGGAGTACGCCCGCGCGGATCTGCGTCGCGCCGCTCACGGACACGCGCCGGCCCTCGCACGAGCGAAGAAGGTCGAACGTCCGGGCGGCCATCGGGATCGAGCCGAACCCCTCCGTGACGATGAGCGTGATCCCGATCTCCTCCGAGCCCGTAATGGCGACCCCCAGGTCGTACCCCAGGAGCTCTCTCAAGTCGTGATCGTCGAATCCGCCGATGACCACCGCCTTGACCCCGTGCGCGATCGCCTTGCGAAGGACGGCCGTGGTGACGTACGCGCCCCCCACGAGGATCTTTCCTCGGCACGGCTCCCCGATCGCCTTTTCGTCGAGCGGCTCGCCCGGATTCGGGGCGCACACGCGAAGCTCCCCGCACGCTTCGCCTCCCACGCCGAAGATGCCTTGGATGAAGGTGCCCTGCGTCTCCACCGTGACGCCCGAATTGGGATGGATCTCGGCGATCGTCCCGTCGACGTAGGCGTCCACTTCGACGGGGATCGGCTCCTCGCGCAGGAGGACCTGCCCGGTGACCTTCGAGACACTTTCGATCGTGCCCCGGACCGGAGCGTGGACCTTGGAGCGGAAGAGCCCGAAGAAGGAACGGCTCTCGGCGAAGACTTCTCCCTTGTCGATCTTCGAGCCGGGGGGTTTGGTGAGGCATTCCTCGACGTCCTCCGGCAGCACGCCCAGGAGGTTCGCCACGTTCACCGTCTGCACGTTCCCCGGCAGCTCGGTCCGCGCGATGATGGTTTCCGCGGCGACCCGCTGGCCCAGGGAGACGAGCACCTCGCCGGGAAGCGGGAGCTTTCGCTCGCGCGCGAGCTTCGTGAACGACGAGACCTTGAGCCCCGGCGTGTAGGAGTGCGCCACGGCTCAGGCCCTCGCCGCCAGCGGCGCCAGCTCCCCCACCGAGACCTTCGAGGCGTCTCGGGGCGGGTAGATCCCGAGCGCCTCGTTCCACTGGTTCAGCTTCGCGATTCGCGCCGGGCGCGCCTCGGGAAGGCGAAACGGCTGGCGGCCGCGGCAATCGAAGACGAGCCCCACCACGCCCCCCTTGAGCGAGACCACGCGCTCTCTCCCTTTGCCTTCCCCGACGTCGAGCCCCTTCTCCGGGCGGAGCGACGCCTTGGCGGTCTCCCCCAGGCCGAGCGGAACGAGACGCAAGGACCCGTACGGAATCGAGAACTCCTCGGTCTTCCCGCCCGGGAGCGTGAGGGTCACGCGGAGCGCGGTCGTCGCCTCCTTTCCGGGCCCGACCGGCGCGACGCTGCTCCCCAGGCGGATCAAACAGTCCTTCTCGAACACCTCCTTGGCGGCCCGCGGGTGCACGGTCGAGAGCACGCCGAGCTGAGGCATCATGAATATCGAATCGACCGCGAGCTCCGTGATGTGCTCCGGAAGGAAGGCGTCGAGCATCATGAGCGCGGCCTGAGCGCGGCGCGGCGCGTGCGATAGGACCCCGCCGCTTCCGACGAGGAGATCCAGGTGATCGAGGCGGACCAACGTCTCGCCGCTCGCCGTCTGCTCGAATGTGTCGGAGATCGTGCGCTCCTGCTGCACGCCTTTCAGCCCCACCGCGAGCGATTTGTGCTGCTCGAAGGCGAGCCGGAGGGCCTCCCGCGCGATCGCCTGCTCGATGATGAGCTCCTCGAGCGACTGGGGAATCGTGGTCGGGCGGATCATCTTGTTCTTGATCCGGTTTCTCAGATCGCGCTCCTCGATCTCGAAGGGGACCCATCGCAAGATGTTCGGGAGCCCCGCTTCCGCGAGCACGTTGGAGACGCTGTAGCTCATTCCGAGATTCGCGCTCACCGTTCGGTTGAAGACCCCCTGGAACACCGAGAAGACGTCGGTCGTGGCGCCCCCGATATCGACGCCGATGACCTGGATCCCCTCTTCCCGCGCGATGGTCTCGATGATGAGCCCAACCGCACCCGGCGTCGGCATGATCGGGACCGGGGTCCAGGTCATGAGCTTCCGGTAGCCGGGGGCGTGCGCCATGACATGCTCCATGAAGAGATCGTGGATCTTGTCTCGGGCCGGGCCCAGGTTCTCGCGCTCGAGCACCGGCCGGAGGTTTTCGGTGATCACGAGGGCGACCTTCTTTCCCAGCCGCTCGCGTACGATGTCGACCGCGTTCTTGTTCCCGGCGTAGATCACCGGAAGCTCGTAGCCGGCGCCGAGCCGCGCCTTGGGATCGGCGGCGGCGAGAAGCTCGGCCATCTCGGCTACGTGGGACGTGGTGCCTCCGTCCACCCCCCCCGAGAGGAGGATCATGTCGGGCCTCAGATGGCGGATCCGCTTGATCTTCTGGTGCGGGAGCCGTCCGTCGTTGCTCGCGATCACGTCCATCACGATGGCCCCCGCGCCCAGCGCCGCGCGCTGGGCGCTCTCGCCGGTCATGCTCTTCACGACGCCGGAAACCATCATCTGGAGCCCGCCTCCGGCGCTCGACGTGGAGAGGTACAGGTCCACCCCCTCGCCACCGCGCTGGGGCGTGAGGATCCGCTCCCCGTCCAGGATCTTCCGCCCGGCAAGCTCCTCCACTTCCATGATCGCGTTCAGCACGCCTCGTGTGACGTCCTCGAACGGCGCTTCGACCGTGGTCGGCGCTTCCCCTCGGACGATGAGCCGGTACTCCGGCCCGCGCTTCTCGATCAGGATCGCTTTCGTGGTGGTGCTGCCGCAATCGGTCGCGAGAATGGAGTTCAAGGTTTCGGGGTCGATCGAAGTCACGGACGTTCCTTTCCCCGCTTGCGCGCACGGCGCTCCGCACGGTCGCGCTCGCGCTGCTCCGCTTCGCGCGCCCGGGCCTCGTCGTCGCGCGCCTCGATCCTGACGAGCAGCGCCTCGAGGTTTTCGCGCCGCTCCATCAGGAGTGCGAAGCGCTCGTAATCCTGAACGTTGAAAAAGGCCCGCACCATCGGTTCGAAAAAGTGAAGCGCCTGGCTCCCAAGGAACGAGAGCGGTTTCACGCTCTCGAGAAAGAAGATGGCCGGAACCGTCATGCGGTGGCGGACGATCAGGACCGCGAGGCGGTCCAGGAGCGCCTCATCTTCCGGCGCTCGGGGCGGACGCTTTTCGCCGTCCTTGGCCCCGGCGCCCGGACCCGGGCTCACCCCCGTCTTCGACGGAGGTTTTGAGCTTCGATTCCACAAACGCCACGACCCGATCTCGATTTCCTCCGAAGGGAAGCCGCACGCCGCGGTACGCCTCGAGCCAGCTTCGCTTCTCGAAGGGGCTCAGAAAGACCCCGTTCCGGTCGAGGGTCGCGCGCCGCATTTCGGCCCACGGCCTCGTCCTCACGACCCCGAGCGTCCTCACCTCGATCGCGTCGGGCGTGAGCCGGTACTCGGTTTTCGCGATGAAGGAGCCGACCGATCCAAGCACAAAGAGCGGGGCCGCCACCCCCAGGACCCGGTCGCCGGTCCCGTGCGCGATCACAACCCCGAGCACGACAAGCGAGGCCAGCAGCACGGCCGCCGCCCAAGGTTTCTCCCGCGCCGGCCAGACGGACCATTCGAGCGAACCCGCCGCGCCAGGGGGGACGCTCCGCTCAGGCTCCGCCACCCTCGGCCTCGAGGTCCCGCCACGTCAGCGTCAGCTTCCGCGCCGCGCGCGCCTCGTCCAAACGCTTGACCGGCGTCTTCGTCGGCGCGCGCTTCACCAGCTCCGGATCCTCTTTCGTCTCGCGGTCGATTGCGAGGAGCACGTCCGCGAAGGCGTCCAGGCTCGCCTTGGTCTCCGTTTCGGTCGGCTCGATCATCAACGCCTCGTCGACGATCAGCGGGAAATAGGTCGTGGGAGCGTGCATTCCGAAATCCAGGATCCGCTTCGCCAGATCCAGGGCCCGCACGCCCCGCGCTTTCTGGCGCGTGGCCGAGAGAACGAACTCGTGCATGCAGAAGCCCTCGTGCGACGGGTCGTACGCTTCCTTGAGCCGGGCCTTGAGGTAGTTCGCGTTCACGATGGCCTCGCGGCTCACCTCCGCGAGACCCTCCGCGCCCAGGCTCTTCACATAGCAAAGCGCCCGCACGACCATCCCGAAATTGCCGTAATAGGAGTGGACCCGGCCGATCGAGCGCGGCCGGTCGTAGTTCCACCGGTACCGGTCTCCCACCCGTTCCAGAACGGGGGCGGGAAGGTAGGGCGCGAGATCCTCACGCACGCAGAGCACTCCGCCTCCCGGCCCGCCGCCGCCGTGCGGCGTGGAAAAGGTCTTGTGGAGGTTGATGTGCGCGAAGTCGAATCCCATCGAGCCCGGATTCGCGAGCCCGACCATCGCGTTCAGATTCGCGCCGTCCAGGTAGAGCAGGCCGTCGGCGGCGTGCACGATCCGCGCGATCTCACCCACGTTGCGCTCGAAGATCCCGAGCGTGTTCGGGTTCGTGAGCATGAGCGCCGCCGTTTTTCCGGAGACCCCACGTTTCAACGCCTCGATATCCACGCAGCCGTCGGGACCCGAGGGAACCGTCACGGCCCGGTACCCGACCTGGTTCACCGTGGAAGGATTCGTGCCATGCGCCGAATCGGGCACGATCACCTCCTCGCGGGGATCACCGCGTTCCGCATGATAGGCACGGGTCATGAGGATCGCGGTCAGCTCGCACTGAGCGCCGGCCGCCGGCTGCGTGGTGACCGCGGGCATCCCCATGATGACCTTCAACCGCTCGTGAAGCTCCCATACAACCGCCAACGCGCCTTGGGAGAGCTCCTCGGATTGGAGGGGATGGATCGCTTGAAGTCCCGGCATTTGGGCTACTTCGTCGTTCAGCTTCGGGTTGTACTTCATGGTGCAGGACCCGAGCGGATAGATGGCCTTGTCGATGTGATGGTTCAGCACCGAGAGGTTGACGAAGTGGCGCACGGCGGCCGGCTCCGAAATCTCCGGAAGCGCGGGGGGCTCGCCCCGCAGCCGCTCACGCGGCAGAAGCCGTTCGACACCTTCGGCCGGGATGTCGAGCGGTCCGAGCCTGGGGCCGCGGTGCCCCTTCACCGAGAGCTCGCGCAGCGTCAGCTCCGGCACGCGGCCTCCTCCACCGGCTTCGGGGCCGGATGCCGCGCCCATTCCGCGAGCGCCTCGACGTAGCGATCCATCTCCTCGCGCGTTCGCTTCTCGGTGGCCGCCACCAGAAGGTCCCGGGACCGCGCGCGATCGAATCGGGAAAGAGGAACCCCCGCCAGAATGCGCCGCTTCTCGGCCGCGTGGAGGAAATCGGTCGCGGGTCCGGGCAAGCGCAGCACGAATTCGCGGAAGTAGGGTGCGTCCCCGTTGGCCAGCGAAACTCCGGGCACCTGGGCCGCGCGCCGCGCGAGGTAGTGTGCCTTCTCCAAGGATTGCGTCGCGACGTCGCGCATGCCCTGCGCGCCGAGGAGCGCCAGGTGGATGGTGTTGGCGAGCGCCATCAGACCTTGGTTCGTGCAGATGTTCGAGGTAGCGCGCTCGCGGCGGATGTGT
>Ga0066709_100006120_pt1 | contig 10090 bp, 6 predicted proteins | sample GraSoiAngelo_158_FD_79665 | JGI IMG/M metagenome (GOLD analysis project Ga0066709, IMG submission 79665) | Grasslands soil microbial communities from the Angelo Coastal Reserve, California, USA - 14_1009_16_30cm | ecosystem: Environmental > Terrestrial > Soil > Grasslands | place: USA... | reverse complement strand
CGTCTCATATATATATCGCGTTATTTATGCAGTACGGGAATTACGTGACAAAACATTTGGGCGAGAGTACATGCGCGAGGAGGTGTTTGTGATTCAGTTGAAACGTGTGTATGAGAAACCTGAACCGAACGATGGCATCCGGTTTCTCGTAGAGCGGCTCTGGCCGCGCGGTATCCGCAAAGCCGGCTTCGAAATGGACGCCTGGCAAAAGGACGCTGGTCCGAGCGACCGGCTGCGGAAGTGGTTCGCTCACGATCCGGCGAGATGGGCTGAGTTCCAGCGCAGGTATTTCGCGGAGCTTAAGACGCGGCCGGAAGCTTGGGAACCGATTTTGCACGCCGCCAAGCGCGGCAGAGTCACGCTACTCTACAGCTCCCATGACACGGAACATAACAACGCAGTAGCTCTGAAAAACTATCTCGAGGCCAAATTGGCGCATAAAACCCCGCACACTGCCTTAGCTCACCACGAGTAGCTCACCGTGACTATGCCGTGGACGGATCGCGTGAATTGAGTGATGCTGCTTTTATTAAGCCGGAATACGTAAAACGGTCTATATCACAATTGTTCGGGCGGAATTGAGGGTGAGCGGCCACCTCTTAGTGCTCGTTTCGGGTAATCGTCTTAGCCGCTTTTTACGGGCCGATCCGGTAAGATCTCCCGCCGAAGGATGCATTGACCATCGACGAGCTTCTTCGGATCAAACAAGATACTAACTCTCGTGCTGTGGCAGACGGATTGCTCTGGCTTCGAAACATGGCTTGTAACGATACCCGGGCTGAACTCACGCCCCGGGCGACTCACCAGGGATCAAAATGAAACCATTTGCCTACTTAACGCTCTCCGTCCTGCTCCTCAGCGGGCCGGTCCTGGCCAAACACTGGCACGAGGATGACGAACACGGTCGCAAGCACGGAAAGAAGTTCCGGGATGAGGACCGTGATGACGACCGCCGGCACGCCTCTGCCCGCTCTTGTTATTTCGAGCAACGTGATGTGCATGTCCTCACCGAATACTACGCTCCGCAATATCGCAGCCTGCCCCCGGGGTTGCAGAAGAAACTCTACCGGACCGGCCATCTGCCGCCGGGCTGGGAACGGAGGATTCAGCCGGTACCGGTGGTGGTGGAGCGGCAGTTGGTGGCGCTACCGCCTGATTACCGCCGCGGCTTTATCGATGGCTACGTGGTAGTGTACAGCCCGCGAACGCAGGTAATAATCGACGTTGCAGCAGTGTTCGGTCATTAGACCGGCGCGAGCCTCTCGAAACCGTTGATGTTCACTTCATGGGGGAGTAGTCGGTGGATCCCATGAAGACAGACTCGAGTTTTTCCACGATCTTGCCATCGGCTTCAGATGCCTTCGCAACCTGCTGCCATTCGGGGTCGCTGCGAAAAGCATCCCAGGACTTCTTGGCGGCTTCCCGGCTCTCGTGGGCGAGGATATAGATCAGCGTATTCTCGGATGCAGGTGTGTCCAGCGGTGTCCAGTAGGCGACGTTGGTCATTCCATGCCGCTCGAAAATCTTCAAGGTATGGTCGCGGAACCGAGCCTGGAGGGCAGGGAGACGGCCGGGGAGCGTGTGGTAGGTGCGGAGTTCGAAAACGCGTTTATCCTGGGCGTTTACGTTCCTGTCGGCGCTAAATCGCGCGGTGATCAGCGATCCGGCCGCGAAGGAGAGGGCGAGGAACACAGAGAAACGGACTTTGCCAAGAGTCATAGCCTCCCTATCGTATCAAGGCCCGTTTCTCAGGCAAGCATCTTCTTGACTACCGTCCCTTCGACATCCGTCAGCCGGAATTCGCGGCCCATGTAGCGGTAGGTCAGCCGCGTGTGGTCGAAACCGAGGCATTGGAGAATCGTCGCTTGAAGATCATGCACGTGGACTCTGTCTTCGACGACGTTGAACCCCAGTTCATCAGTCTTTCCGATCACCGTGCCGGGCTTGATTCCGCCGCCCGCGAGAAACACGCTGTAGCCGAACGGGTGATGATCGCGGCCGGCGTTTTCCGGATCGCTCGTATTGCGGATCTCGACCATCGGCGTGCGGCCGAACTCGCCGCCCCAGACGACCAGAGTCGAATCGAGCAGCCCGCGCTGCTTTAAGTCCTTGATCAACGCGGCGGCCGGCTGGTCCGTGATGTCGCAGTTCCTTTTCAGATCGCGATTGAGGTAGGTGTGCTGGTCCCAACTGGCGTGCATGAGCATGACGAAACGAACGCCGCGCTCCACCATCCGTCGTGCGAGCAGGCAATTGGTCGCGAAGGGGCGCGTCGGCTCCTTGTTCACGCCATACATCTCGAGAGTAGCGGGCGATTCCTTGGAAAAATCGAGCAGCTCGGGCCCGGCGGCCTGCATGCGGAACGCCAGTTCATAGGACGCGATGCGCGAAGCAATTTCGACATCGCCCGTCGACTGGTAGTGTTCCTGGTTTAGATCGCGCATCACATCCAGCGCCGCCCGCTGCGCTTCGCGCGTGACGCCCTCCGGGTTCGATAAATAAAGGATGGGATCACCACCGGTCCGAAACATCGTGCCCTGGTAGGCGGACGGCAGAAACCCGCTGGCGAAATTCGACGCGCCTCCGCTAGTGCCCACGCCCGAGCTCAGCACCACGAATCCCGGCAGATCCTGCGACTCCGATCCGAGCCCGTATGCCACCCAGGCGCCCAGCGTCGGCCGTCCGAACTGCTGGCTGCCCGTGAACAGCAGCAGTTGACCGGGATGATGGTTGAAGGCGTCGGTGACCATCGAGCGCACCAGGCAGATGTCGTCGGCACAGCTTGCGATGTGCGGAATATAATCGGAAAACTGGGTGCCGGTCTGGCCCGCGGGCGCGAACTTTCGCGGGCTCGCAAGCACGGCCGCCGTAGGCTTGATGAACGCGAGCCGGAGGCTCTTCGTCATCGACGGCGGCAGCGATTGCCCGCTATATTTCGCGAGCGCAGGCTTCGGGTCGAACAGGTCCATCTGGCTGGGTGCGCCTTCCATGAAGAGGAAGATGACGTTCTTCGCCTTCGCAGCGAAGTGCGGCGGCTTCGGCGCGAGCGGATTTACAGCCGTCCCCGCGCGTCCCTCGCGCTCGAGCAGGCTCGCCAGTGCGATTGTTTCCAGACCGCCGGCACAACTCCGGAAAAACGAGCGCCGGGTCTGAATTTTCACAAACTCCGCGAGATCCATGATTTACTCCCTTGTGATCAGCTCGTCGAGGTTCAGTAGAATGCGGCTGACACCCAACCAGTCGCCGCCGTGCGTCCTGTATTCCTCCATGCGCCGTCGCTCGGAAATCGAAGGGTCCCTCGCCAGGCAGAGATTGAATGCGTAGCCCAACGGATCGGCTCCGCCTTGCCGGACGATCCGGTTTGCGAGCGCCTGCGCAGCTTCAAAGAACACAGGATCATTGAGCAAGTTGAGCGCCTGCAAAGGCGTGTTCGACCGCTGGCGACGGGTACACGACACGTTCGAATCCGGCTCATCGAAGTTGCTCAATTGCGGATAAGGTGTTGTGCGCTGGTAATGGATGTAAAGGCCGCGGCGGTAGCGGTCCGGCGCCGGCGACTCCCGCCATTTCACGTTGTTCGCATAACCCAACTCAGCCACACCCTTGGGTTGAGGCGGCCTGACGCTCGGACCGCCAATTGCGGGATAGAGCAGCCCGCTCGCCGCCAGCACCTGGTCACGAATCAACTCTGCCGGAAGGCGGATGCGCGATTGCCGCGCGAGCAGCGTGTTTTCTGGATCACGTGCCTCCAGTTCCGGCCGCGCCGTCGATGACTGCCGGTACACGGCCGACATTGCGATCATCTTCTGAATCCGTTTCATGCTCCAGCCGCCATCGCGGAACTCTGACGCCAGCCAATCGAGCAGTTTGGGATGCGACGGCTTTTCACCCTGCGTGCCGAAATCTTCCGACGTTAACACCAAACCGCGCCCAAAAAACTCTTGCCAGATACGATTCACGATGACGCGCGCGGTAAGCGGATTTTCCTTCGAGAGCAGCCAGCGCGCGAGGTCGAGCCGCGTGGGTGTACCCTTCGCCAGGAGCGGCGGAAGCACGGCTGGAACGTCCGGTGCAACTTGCGCGCCCAGATTGCGGTAATCACCGCCGATGTGGATGTGCGCCGGCGGCATGGAAGGATCGTCGCGCATCACCGCCGCACGGCTATAGCGCGGCAGAGTCTCGGCCAAAGCGTCCAGTTTTGTACGTGCCTCGCGCAACTCGGCTAGAATCGGCAGGGCTCTGGCGTAATCCGGACCGGGGTGCGAGAGGAACCATTCCGTCATGCGGCTGCTCTCGTGCGGGGGGCGGGTCGAAGGATCGTCCTTCAGCAGGCGATCCGGCGAGTCAACACTCGCGCGAAAGCTGGTTAGCGCGAAATCCCACTCGAGATCGCGGCCCGGATGCATGAACCCCTCACGGAGACGGAATTCCCAAGCCGCCTGTAACTCTCGCACCCAGTACTGCTCGAGGATCTCCTTGCGGCGTTGCTCGTATTGTAGCGACGGTGGCTGCTCGCCTGGAAGGGGCGCGTCGATTTCATCCTCGTCGGTGTGATCGAAAAACGCAAAAAGTTGATAGTACTCGCGCTGGCTGATCGGATCGAACTTGTGGTTGTGACACTGCGCGCAACCGGCTGTCAGCCCGAGCCACGTAGTCGAGACCGTATTTGTGCGATTGATGATCTGCTCGAAGCGCGCTTCGGCGCGATCCACTCCGGCCTCGCGATTGGTGAGAGTATTGCGCAAGAAGCCCGTGGCGATGCGGTTGTTTGTGGTCGCATTCGGCAGCAGGTCGCCGGCGAGTTGCTCCACCGTGAACTGATCAAACGGTTCATCGCGGTTTAGCGCCTCGATCACCCAATGACGATATCGCCACGCCCAGGGGCGCGAGAGGTCCTTCTCATAGCCGTCGCTGTCGGCGTAGTGCGCGACGTCAAGCCACGAGCGCGCCCATTTTTCTCCGTAGTGCGGAGAAGCAAGGAGCCGATCGACCAACCTCTCATAAGCGTCAGGCCGCGTGTCCGCGACAAAATCGGCGACCTCCTTGGGCGACGGCGGCAACCCGGTGAAATCGAGCGAGAGCCGGCGAATCAAGGTGTGGCGATCGGCTTCCGGTGATGGCGCGATCTTTTCCGCCTCCAAACGCGCGAGTATGAAACCATCGATCGGAGTGCGCACCCACCCGTGACGCGTGACCGGCGGCACACCGGGGCGAAGAACAGGCTGGAACGACCAATGAGTGGAGCGAGCCGCGGTCGACGGCCACTTGGCGGCCGCGTCGATCCAGGCCCGTATTCTGGCGATCTCGTCCGCGGTTAGCCGGTCGCCTACGGGAGGCATGTAGTAGCCTGGCTTGTCGCTCGTGATTCTATCGACGAGTTTGCTGGTGGCGCTCGATCCCGGCGTGATCACGCGCGCGGCGGATTTGGGGGAGTCCAGACGCAATCCGCTCATCTGCTGCGCTGCGCCATGACAGCCCTGGCAGCGGCGCTCGAATATCGCCTGCGCGTCTCGAAATCCCTGAGCTACGGAGGGCAGGGCGAGCACCCAGGGGATCCAGCACCGCGTCACGCTTTCATTTTATTACCAACCATTAACCCAAAAATGGAAATCCGACTCACATTACGGTGATGCGTAGGAACTTCCTTCCTGTTTTTGGTTGTGCGGTGCTTTAAGCTGCCGCCGCGCGCCGGAGGATCTCCTCTGCCCTGTACCAATCATCCTCGGCCGTGCCATCGGGCCTGCCGGCAACTTCCCACAGCAATTCCGCTATGCTTCTGACGCGGCCTGCGTATGCTTGCGGCGAATCCGGTCCAAATGCAGGGAAAGAGTTGTGATTTGAGGCTCGCAGAAGCTGCTGAGCCAAAGCATCACGGCGGCGGTTGTAAACCACACGTGCTTTCTCGAGTTCCAGTAGAGCCGTATCGATTGCAGTTCGATCGGGATTGGGACCCGCGGTCAGAGACTGGACAAGCCGCGCTCGCCGGGAAAAATCGTCGAACGCGCGTCGGTAGGCTCGTCCAGCGTCCTCCAAAGCTTTACTTCGTTCGTGCTCCATATCTCCTTAGACGGAACAAGTTGCCGAATAGTTGGCTCTGCGAATTCAAGGATCGGACGGAGATAAGACTGGCTATCCGCTTGTGACGGTTTGGAGTATACTGTTGCCAACTACGCGGCTTCCTTTGTCAGACAAGTTAAAGAGCTAAACGGAGGGGGCGGCGCATTGGTTCCTGGTCGAGAACGTTTAGAACGTTTTGAAGGAAAGCAAACCATGTCTCGCTTGCTTTCGCAGGATCCCGGCCGTGACCGTGGCGCTGTATCGCGGCCACTAAACAGCTCATTGCCTCGCGACTCTTCGGCCGCCAAGCCGCCGAAAACGAATCCATCGGGAAAAGAGGGTGCACATCTATGCAAATTCGATTAACACCATGTCTTGTGTGGTTGTTCGCAACCGCCGCCTCCTTCGGTCAGACATTTTACGGATCGATCGTAGGTACCATTACGGACCCGACCGGAGCCGATGTTCCGCAGGCGACTGTTACGCTCACGAATCTAGGTACATCGGATCGCCGCACGATGCAATCGGACGCTTCCGGAAACTACCAGTTCGTGAATCTCGTGCCCGGTCAGTACAAGGTCGAAGTCGAGAAGAGCGGATTCCGGCGTTTTGCCCGTGAGCCGATCACGGTGGAAGTGCAGAGCGCGGTGCGCATCGATGTTCCGATGCTGGTGGGGGATGTTAACCAGGTGGTTGAAGTTACGGCGCAGACGCCGCTGCTGCAAACCGAGAACGCCTCGCTCGGGGAGGTGGTTGAATCGCGCAAGGTTCTCGAAATGCCGCTCAACGGCCGCAATATTTACACGCTGGTGGCTCTGGTGCCCGGTGTCGTGCCGGGCGGCCAGTCGGGCACCACTCCCACCGGTACTAACCCATTCGCTTGGGGGAATTACCAGATCGGCGGTGGGCAAGCCAACGAGAGCGCGGCCTTCATTGATGGCGCTCCGGTCAATACGTCGTACGTGAACTTGACTTCGCTTGTACCGACCCAGGATGCGATCCAGGAGTTCCGCGTGCAGACCAACAATCTGGGCCCCGAGTTCGGCAGGATGGCGGGTGGTGCGATCAGCCTGACGACCAAGTCAGGGACCAACACGTTGCACGGCACCGCGTACGAGTTCTTTCGGAATCGTGTACTCAATGGCAATACCTTTTTCAACAACAAAGCCGGCGTCCAGCGTCCGGCATTCTCGCAGAACCAGTATGGCGCCAACCTCGGCGGTCCCATCATCAAGGACAAGACGTTTTTCTTTTACGGCTGGGAGGGATTCCGGCTGCGTCAAGGCCAGTCCTATGTGTATTCGGTGCCGACCGACGCGATGCGTTCCGGCGACTTCTCAAACGTTCGCAGCTCGAGCGGAGCGGTGGTGCCAATCTTTGATCCGCTGACAACCTGCGGCCGTTTCAACAATGCCCCCTGCGCGACGGACGACACGGGTAAAGAAGTCATAACGCGCCAGCCGTTCGCAGGCAACCTCATCCCGCCCAACCGTCTCGATCCCGCAGCGAAGGTTCTGACGAATCTCTGGGCGCATGCGAACGGTCCGGGCGCTCAGTTCACAAACGTCAATAACTATACGGCGAACGCCAGTGTCGGCGGTAACAATGACCAGCATAACGTGCGCGTCGATCACGTCTTTTCGGAGAAGAACCACGCGTTCCTACGTTACACATACTGGACGAACTTGAACCTTCCCATCGATCCGTACAAGACAAAGACGTGCGTTGACCGCTGCACCGAAACGTTCAATACCAACCAGGCAGTGATCGCGGACACGTACTCGTTTTCGCCGACGCTGGTCGGCGATATCCGGCTTTCCTACCTCCGGTTCAGCTACGACCGTACTTCGCTCACCCAGGGATACGATCTGACGCAGCTCGGCTGGCCGGCGTCGCTCAACGATCAGGTGATTTTCCGCGTCGAGCCGCAGCCGCAGGTCACGAGTTACAACGGCGTGTTCAGCACAAGCGGCAGCGGCAGCACTATCATTGCCCGCAACGACGTCTACTCCATCGCGCCGAGCCTGACGAAGATCTGGGGTGCTCATACGTTGAAATTCGGCGCAGAGTTTCGGCGGAACACTCATAACTACTACCAGCAGAACAACCCGTCCGGGAATTTCACGTTCGATCCGCTCATGACCTCAGTAAATCCGTTCGCGGCGGCCGGTACCGGCAACGGCTTCGCATCGTTCCTTCTAGGCTATGGCACCGGCGGCGGCGTCACTAACAACGCACTGGTCGCGGGCCAGCAAATCTACCGCGCCTACTACGCAGGCGACCAGTTCCAGATCACCCCGCGCCTGACTCTGAACTACGGTCTGCGCTTCGAACAAATGGGCCCCTGGTCGGAACGCTTTGACCGTATGGTGGTTCTGCTTCCCGGCGTCCCGAACGATCTCTCCAAACCGACCGGGCTCAATCTGAAGGGCAAGATCGGTTTGGTGAACTCGGCCGACAGCCCTAGCCGCAACAATACCAAGCTCGGCAATCTCTTTTCGCCGCGGCTGGGCCTTGCCTATCGTCTTAGCAACAAGACAGTGATCCGCACCGGCTACGGAATCTTCTGGCTGGGAAATGACATCGCCTTCGGCTTCGCTCCGAACGGCGACCCGGTGAATGCCTACACGACCCCATTTCTCGGAACTCTGGACGGCTCGGTTACGCCGAAAGACACGCTTAGCAACCCGTTTCCCACGGGTCTGATCGCGCCTCCGGGACGGAGCCCCAATTTCCAGCAGCTCTTCTATGGCCAGGGCATCACGGCGCCGATTTACGACGAACCGCATGCCTACGCCCAACAGTGGAATTTCGATGTCCAGCGCGAATTACCCGGTGGGATGGCCCTGGCGGTAACCTATGCGGGCTCGAAAGGCACGCATCTGCCCGGTCCGAGCCAGCAGCTCGATCAGCTTCCCCCGGAGTACATGTCACTCGGCAGCAAGCTGCAGGACCAGGTGACGAATCCGTTCGTGGGTCTGGTCCAGATCGGCGCACTGGCCCAGCCCAAAGTGGCCTTTGGACAGTTGTTGCGCCCCTACCCCCAGTACAACGGGTTTGCCATGCAATCGCCGCCGAACCGGAATTCCATCTACCACTCCGGTCAAATCAAGCTGCAGAAGCGTTTCGGCCGGGGCGGGACAATCCTTGGCGGATACACCTGGTCCAAGCTGATCAGCGACACTGACACACTGACCGGCTGGCTGGAGCCGGGCGGAGGTGCCGGCGGCGTGCAGAACAATTACAACATTCGCGCCGAGCGGTCGCTCGCCCTCTACGATACTCCGCATCGGGCCGTCATCAGCTATATCGTGGACCTTCCGTTCGGCAAAGGGCAGCCGATCGGTCAGAGCGTAACCGGAGTCGCCGACAAGCTGATTTCGGGCTGGGGCATCAACGGCGCCACGACGTTCCAATCAGGCAGCCCGCTGCCGATCAGCGTCGCCGTCAACACATCGAACTCGTTCGGCGGCGGCCAGCGGCCCAATCGCTCGGGTGCAAGCGCCTATCTCGACGGTTCCGCGCAGTCGCGTTTGAACCAATGGTTCAACATATCGGCCTTTCAGCTGCCGGCGCCTTTCACGTTCGGAAACTCGGCGCGCACGCTGCCGGATGTGAGGTCGCATGGCATCGCCAACTACGACTTCACGTTGTTTAAGAACACGAAGATCACCGAAAGGACCAACCTGCAGTTCCGCACCGAGATTTTCAACCTGTTCAACCGCGTACGCTTCGGCTATCCGGGCACCTCGATGGGAACGCCGCAATTTGGCGTCATCAGTGGACAGTACAATGATCCACGCCTGGTGCAATTCGCGTTACGGCTGTTGTTCTAGAAATGCGATGGTTCGTCCACCGGGGTCTCTGCGCCGCGTTCCTGTCTTCGGCGGCGCAGGGTCCTCCCGTGGAACTTGTCAAACCCGCCGGTCTCGAATTCACTCACCGCAATTCCCCTACTACGCAGAAATACCTGATCGAGACGATGGGCGGCGGAGTCGCGCTGCTCGATTACAATAATGATGGCCTGCTCGAT